>Ga0209614_1001239_pt1 | contig 19720 bp, 19 predicted proteins | sample BlaSprsedimmetaG_FD_185484 | JGI IMG/M metagenome (GOLD analysis project Ga0209614, IMG submission 185484) | Hot spring sediment bacterial and archeal communities from California, USA to study Microbial Dark Matter (Phase II) - Blank Spring... ... | reverse complement strand
TCCTATGCTTGTCATGCGTGATCTGTCACACGGTTTGGCGGGAAATTGATCCCCCGGATCAATTTCTGATCCGCCGCACTCCGTTCAGGCCCGGGGCGAAGACGGCGGTCGATCAAACTGCAGAACGGTCCATCACGACCCAGCCCATTACGATCCAACCGCCGCCGCTGCCCGGCATATTTAAGGTGCCGGGCAGCGGCTCCCTTCTAACCCGGGAGCCTGTGATCGTCGTAAGACAAGCCCATGCCAGACCGGCGTGACACTGTGCACGGTGACCAGCGCGGGCGGCACAGGCCGGGCGGCGATGGTGGCGGAAAGGGCCGCATGAAAGGGCGCATGGACCAGCCGCGCGCGGGCGTCCCGGTCGGACGCGAACAGATCCGCATTGCCGGGAATGGCGATCTCCTCGGTCTTCTCCGGCATCGCCTCCCGCGCTCCCGCAGGCCGGTTGCAATCATGCCCCAGCCGCGAGACGGTCGCGGCCACCAGTGGCGCGTCCAGAACCGACGCCATCGCCCGCGCCACGCCCAGCGCGCCCGGATCCGAGGCTGCGTGGCTCCACTCGTCACCCGGGGCAAGCCCCAGCCCGCCGAACCGCGCCGGGATCGCGTTCGAGGCGTGCTCGCAGACAAGCACCACGGGCGCATTTCCGGCCGCGTTCCCGACCTGCGGCCGGTAGTCCGGCGCCCCTTCCCTTGCCTCGATCATGCTGACTCCCTGTCGCATGTGAACAGGTTTCTTCACCACCCCCGAAGCTGTCAATTCCTTTCCTGCCACTTTCTCTTCAGAAGCGATCCACCTGACGCTATATTGTGCAGATGGAGGCCAGGCTCGATGTCCGATCCCCAGCAGACCATCGCCGAACGGCTGCACGCCCGGCTCGACGATCTGACCCGCGCCGAGCGGCAGCTTGCGGATTTGATCCTCGAGGCCTACCCGGTTTCGGGGCTTGGCTCGATCACCCAGGTCGCCCAGGCGGCCGAGGTCTCGACGCCGACCGTGGCGCGCATGGTGCAGAAACTGGGGTTCAAGGGCTATGCCGAGTTCCAGGCCGCGCTGCGCGCCGAGCTCGCGGCCAGGATCTCGGGTCCCATCACCCGGCGCGAGACCTGGGCCGAGGGCGCGCCCGGCGCGCATATCCTGAACCGCTTCACCGAGGCCGTGATCGGAAATATCCGCCACAGCCTGGGCCATGTTGACCCCGGCCAATTCGACGCGGTCTGCGACCTGATCGCCGACCCCGCGCGCCGCGTCCATGTCGTCGGCGGGCGGATCACCCGCACGCTGGCCGAATACCTCGCGCTGCACCTTCAGATGGTCCGCCCCGGCGTCGTGCCCTTCCAGGGGGAACAGAACGCCTGGGCCCATTCCCTGCTCGACCTCGCGCCGGGCGACGTTCTGGTGATCTTCGATGTCCGCCGCTACGAGAATGCGACGCTGAGGCTGGCCGAGATGGCCGCCGAGCGCGGCGCCGAAATCGTGCTCTTCACCGACCAGTGGCGCTCGCCCGTGCAGCGGCTGGCGCGCGCGGTGCTGGTCAGCCGGACGGTGGTGCCATCGGCGTGGGATTTCTCGGTCACGACGCTTCTGCTGGTGGAAACCGTGATCGCGGCGGTGCAGGAACGGCGCTGGCCCGACACCCGCGCCCGGATGGAGACACTGGACGAGATGTTCAACCGCACGGGCTTCTTCCGAAAGTTCACCTGACGGTCGGACGCCCTACCCGCGGAACCCGGTCGCCACCACGAATTTCTCGGAACTGTCCGACCGGCTGGCCGGCGGCTTGACGTTGGCGACCTTCTCGAATCGCTGCTTGAGGATTTTCTGTAACTCTCCCTCGGCGCCGCCGGCCAGAACCTTGGCGACAAAGCTGCCGCCCTCTTCCAGAACGTCGAAGGCCAGTTGTGCCGCCGCCTCGCACAGCGCGACGATCCGCAGGTGATCCGTCTGCTTGTGCCCGGAACTCGCCGCCGCCATGTCGCTCATCACCACGTCGGCCTTGCCGCCCAGCCAGCCCTTCAACTTGTCGTCGGCCCCATCCTCCAGAAAATCCAGTTGGTGGATCTCGGCCCCCGGCATCGGCTCCACCTCCTGCAGGTCGATCCCCAGCACGCGGCCCACCGGTTTGCCGGATTGCTCGCCCAGCGCGTTCACCCGCTTGACCGCCACCTGGCACCAGCCGCCCGGCGCGCAGCCCAGATCGACCACCCGCGCCCCCGGCACAAGGAAGCGGAAGCGGTCATCCAGTTCGAGGATCTTGAACGCCGCGCGCCCGCGATAGCCCTCGGCCTTGGCGCGCTTGACATAAGGGTCGTTCAACTGTCGCTCCAGCCAGCGCGTCGAGGACAGCCGTCGCCCCTTGGCCGACTTCACCCGCACCTTCAAATCGCGCTGCCCGCGCCCGCTCGATCCCCGCTTTTCCGTCATCCCGGCCGCCCGCGCGCCCCCTGTCTTCTTCTTGGCAAAAATACCCGATGCCGCCACTGGCCGCCCGACGCCCCGGTCCGGGTCGCGCGCCTCAGAACGGGCCGTCCTCCAGCACGCCATCGGCCGACATCTGCGCGTACAAGAGCCCCTCGCGCAAGCCCCGGTCCGCGACCGACAGCCGGTCGGTCGGCCAGAGCCGCATCAAGGCCTGCAGGATCGCCGCCCCCGACATGATCAGCGCATGCCGGTCGCGCCCGATCCGCGGATCCGTCCGCCGACCCTCCGGCCCGAGATAGAGATAGGTGCGGATCACCTGGTCGATCTGCGCGGAGGTCATGCGCAAACCATCGACCTTGGTCCGGTCATAACGCTTCAGCCCCAGATGGCTGGCGGCCACGGTCGTCACGGTGCCGGAGGTGCCGATGATCTGGAACCCCTCCTTCGCCTGCTCGGCGGCATAGGGCGAGAAATCGGCCAGGTTCTCCTCGAAGAACCAGCTCATCAGCGCGAAACGCGCGTGGTCGTCCCCGACATCGTCGAACTGTTCCTTCAGCGTCGCCACCCCAAGCGGCACCGAGATCCAGTCGACCACGCGCGCGGCCGGGAACGGGTTGTCGGGGGCGTGAAACCCGCCATGCAGCCGCATGATCGCGCGCGGCCGGTCATGCCGCGGCACCGCCGACAGGTCGATCCACACCAGTTCGGTGGAGCCGCCACCGATATCGACAACGAGCAATTGTTCGGTTCTGGTCGAGACGAGGGGCGCGCAGGAAACGACGGCAAGACGCGCCTCTTCCTCTGGCTCGATGATCTCTAGCTCAAGCCCGGTCTCGTGGCGCACGAAGCTGATGAATTCGCACGCGTTCGTCGCCCGTCGGCAGGCCTCTGTCGCGACCAGCCGCATGCGTGCCACCTGGTGTTTTTCCAGCTTGCCCTTGCAGATACGCAGCGCTTGCACCGTGCGCGCCATCGAGGATCGACTCAGTCGGCCACACGATTCCAGACCGGCGCCCAGCTGGACCGATTTCGAGAAGCTGTCGACCACATGAAACTGGCTGCCCTTGGGCTGGGCAATCAGCATGCGGCAACTGTTTGTACCGAGATCCAGCGCCGCATAAAGCGAAGCCGGATCCGGTTGAGCAGGCGCGGGGGTCGCCACAGCCTTGGGGAACGCGCCCGCACCGTTCGGACGCCTGGGCGTCATCGGATCGCCCTCCAGATCGAGTTGGTCCCAAGCTAGCCCGGGCGCGGCGAGCTTGCAACGGTTTCAACCGGGCGATCTGCCCCGTACTGGGGGACGCGCGCGGCGCGTCAGTCCGAGCATGGCCACCCCAGCCAGCAGCAGCGGAAGGCCCGGCGGAAGCGGCACCGCGGACGGCGCCCCGGTTTCAACCGGTTCCTGCACCCCTGGTTTCAGATCCGGTCCGGGCGTTGTCCCGGGCATCAAGATCGGCATCGCCGGACGGCTCCATTCCCGCGGCTCCCGCGCAGCGACTGAGGGCATGCCCGCCCATGGCCGGGATCCGCCCCCCGCCGCAACAATGATCCAGTCCGGCAGACCGCGCCCGCCCACAAGCGGATCACCCGGCCATACCGTTCCCGCGTCCGGGACCAGCGCCTGAGCGTGCTCGACCTGCCGCTCTCCGACGGCGCCTTCCGTTCCCTGCGGACAGCTTGCGCCGCCTGCCGCACTAACGGCTTCGCGGGACGCCGCGAAGCATTGCCCGCCGGAGGCGGGCAGGCAAAGGCCACCCTCGGGGCGCAGGCAGAGACGCTGCGCCGCCGCAAAGACCGTTGCGTAAAGAAATCCCGGCACCCGAGCCGCCTCGTGCCCGGGCATTTCGGACGTGGCTACCGGCATGGGGGCCGCCCCGGATCCGGACATCGCCGCGTTGCCCCGAGACCACGGCGTGGACAGGCTTGTGCCCGCCACCAGCCACAGCAAAGCCGCAGCCGCCACGGCGCTTGTTCGCTTGCGCATACGTCCAACCTCCCGGCCCGCACCATGCCTGGCCTCACCATCCGGACCCCAACCCACCGGACCCGCCCGCCTGGGCCGGTCTCGCATCCCCGAATGCAAGACCGGCCACTCCCGGGAACCGCCTCGCCCCCACCGGTGAGGCGGTTCACGCGGCGCACCCCCACGGGCACCGCGATGCCCCCGATGTGCCGCAATTGCCTCTGAATGGCCAAGATTTCCGCGCAAGGCGGTTAATTCGCGCCTCTGTCGGCAATCATTCCCGACCAGCCGCCCGATTGTTTCGCAGTCATCACCTGACGCGCGCGCCGCGCATGACACCCGCGCAGGTCGCAAGCCGGGTCCATCATGTCGAAATCCGGCCCCGCAGCGGCAATTTGGCGGATTACAAGCGGAGCAGGCAGGAAAGGGAATCGGATGCCGGAACTGACCATCCTCTACTGGCGCGACATCCCGGCCCAGGTGATCGTGGGCAAGGGGCGCAGGGCCAAAAAGCGCGTTCTGACCCCTCGCTTCGAACAGGCCATCGACCGCTGCGCCATGAAGGTGGCGCGCGGGTCCGACCCCGCAAGAGGGCGATCCCGCCATGCTGGCCGCAGCCGAGGCGGGCGCAGGCCGCGGCGGGCGGCGCAGGCGGTCGGGCTGAACGGCCCTGCCCTGCCCCGTTAAGCCCGCCTTCGTCTTTCGCGGGCTATAGCGTAGCGGCAGAAGCGCACCCCACCGGGGCTGCGCCCGAAGGTAATCGAAGGAATGACGACGATGATCTTCACCAGACGGGTTTTCACGGGGGGGGGCTGACCGGCATTCTGTCCGGCTGTGCCGGGACATGGACGACCGATTACAGCGACGCAATCTCGCCCGCTGTTTCGCGCGGCTGGCGGGTGACGCAATTCGATATCCGCCTGCCCGACAGCCTGACGGTATCCGAGGCCAGTGTCTACCAGCCCGAGGCCGATATCGTCTGGCGCGGCGCCCCCCGGGCAACCGCCGCGCGCAGGTCGCCGCAATCTTCGAGACCGCCGCCCGGCGCGCCACCTCGGGCCTGAGCGGACCGCGCACGGTGCGGCTGACGATCAATGTCAGCCAGTTCCATGCCCTTTCCGACATGGCCCGGCAACGGCTGCAGCGCTCGGGGGTGCACAAAATCTCGTTCGTCGCGCAGGTCAGCGATGCCCGGACCGGGCAGGTTCTCGCCGGACCCGAACCGATCCGGGCCGATCTGGTGGCCCATACCGGTCAACAGGCGCTTCAGGCCGAAAGCCAGGGCCAGATCCAGAAGGTGCGCATCACCAATCACCTGACGCGCGTCATCGCGGGCTGGACCGGCGCCGGGTCCGACGATGTGCGTGGCGCGTTCCAGCGCGTCGGCGGATAGGCAAACGCAAGGGGGGCGAATGGACGACCGCGAACCGCTGGCGATCTTCACCCCCTCGGGCAAGCGCGGCCGCGTGCCCGCCGGAACCACCGTGCTGGAGGCCGCCCGGACCCTGGGCGTCGACCTGGACTCGGTCTGCGGCGGGCGCGGCATCTGCTCGAAATGCCAATGTGCCCCTCTTTACGGCACCTTTCCCAAGCACGGCGTCACCGTCGCAGAGGACGCGCTGTCGCCGATCAACGCGGTCGAGACGCGCCATGACGAAAAGCGCGGGCTGAAACCGGGGCGGCGGCTGGGGTGCCAGGCGCGGATCATGGGCGATGTCGTGATCGACGTGCCGCCCGAAAGCCAGCTTCACCGCCAGGTCGTGCACAAGGTCGCCTGGGCGCGCGCGGTCGAGATGGACCCGGGCACGCGACTCTTTCTGGTCGAGATGGCCGCGCCCGATCTGCACGCGCCCTCGGGCGATCTGGAACGGCTGAACGCCGCGCTCGCCGCGCAATGGGGGCTGCCGCCTGCGCCCCCCTCCCTGCCGGTGCTGGCCCGGCTGCAAGCGGCGCTGCGCAAGGGCGGCTGGCAGGTCACGGGCGCGACCGGTGTGACCGGCATCTGCGGCTCGGGCATCATCGAGGCGGTTGCCGAGATGCGGATGGCAGGGCTTCTGGACGGCTCGGGCCTGATCGGCTCGGCCGAGGCGACGGGTTGCGCCCGGATCACCCCAGAGGGGCGGACACATGCCTGTGTGCTGCATGACGCGCGCGCGGCGGGCGGGCCGCTGATCGCGGTCACGCAGGGCGATGTGCGGGCGATTCAACCTGCGAAATCAGCGCTTTACGCGGGCGCGCGGCTATTGATGGACCGGTTCGGGGTCGATCGGGTGGATCGCGTCGTGCTGGCCGGTGCCTTCGGCGCCCATGTCAGCCCGCTGCACGCGATGGTGCTGGGCATGATCCCCGATGTGCCGCTCGAAAAGGTGCGCTCGGCCGGGAGCGCGGCGGGAACGGGGGCGCGGATCGCGCTGTGCTCAAGCGCCGCGCAGCGGCTGATCGAGGCAAATATGCGACGGATCGAGAAGATCGAGACTGCGGTCGAGCCCCGCTTCCAGGAGCATTTCGTGGCCGCGAACGCCCTGCCCCATGCCACCGATCCCTTTCCCGAACTTGTGTGCGTCGCGCCCCTGCCCGAAGTCGAGTTCAACATCGGCCCGGAGGGTGGCGGACGGCGGCGGCGCAGACGCGGCCGATCTCGCGTTCATACTCCGGGGGCTGACCAAGCTTCGGGCCGCGGACACCGTCGGCAAGGCTTGACGCAGGCCGGACCTTTGGCTACCTCACACAAGCCCGGGCGGGTGTAGCTCAATGGTAGAGCAGAAGCTTCCCAAGCTTACGACGAGGGTTCGATTCCCTTCACCCGCTCCATCTACCCCCGCTCGCATGACTCCGTCCGCTTCCGGACATGCAGGCACCGTGCGCGACAGATCGCGTCCTGTTTCGGCCGCGATTCAGCCTCTGTTTACCACGGATTCCGATAGACCGGGTTATCCTCCGCTTTCGGCAAATCCGACCGGTCGCCGTCAGGATTTCGTCAAGAAGAAGCCGGAATTCTCTGTCCTGCTCGAAACACTGTGAAACCCGGCCCCGGGGACCGGATTGACGTCGAAGGGAGAGCTGCCGCCATGACTGGCAAAACGCCCATCGTTCAGGTCGCCAAATGCCGCGCGCTTGCCGCCGCGCGCATGTTGGTCGCTTCCTATTTCATCGCCCATGCCACCGGGATCATCGTCATGCCCGAGGGCGCCGATCTTGTTCCCCGGGCGGGAACCGCCACTGTCGGTTCATGGACTACCATCACCGTGGTCTGGCTCACGGGGGTCGCCCTCTTCGTCGGTCGGGTCGTCCGGCCCGCGGCGCTGATCCTTGCGCTTTACACGGTCTGCGCGGCGCTGGTTTCTCATTCGGGGCTTTTCGTGCTGCCGATCGCGCAACACACGCTCTGGATGGAGGTTGCGATGGTCGGCGCGTTGGTGATGATCGCGCTGACCGCAGATCTTCCGACCTGCCGTGCCATGCGCGGCGGCATCGGGGCCGACGATCCCGAAGATGAACTTTCACGCACGCGGCTTGAACTGGCCGCCACACGCGCCGCCCTCGCCGAACTCCAGGCAAGCGACAAGGTAATTTCATATCCGCCCGCCTTGATCCGCCGCTCGGCCTGATCCCCGGGGCGGCCTTCCCCCTTTCCAAGGGCCGCCCGCGCCACTAGATCGGCGCCATGGCAGACCCCCTTCACATCATTGGCGGCGGCATGGCGGGTGCCGAGGCCGCCTGGCAGGCAGCGCAGGCCGGGCTTGACGTGGTGATCCACGAGATGCGGCCCCGGACCGGCACCTTTGCCCACCGCACCGACCGGCTGGCCGAGATGGTGTGTTCCAACTCGTTCCGCTCGGACGATGACGAACAGAACGCCGTGGGCCTTCTGCATTGGGAAATGCGCGCGGCGGGCGGGCTGATCATGGCGATGGCCGACGACAACCGCCTGCCCGCGGGCGGCGCGCTGGCCGTGGACCGCGACCGCTTTGCCGAGGCGGTGACCGCGCAGCTTCTGGACCATCCGAAGATCGCCATCGAACGCACTGAAATCACGTCACTACCCGTTGATGGCCACTGGATCGTCGCGACCGGTCCGCTGACCTCGGACGCGTTGGGACAGGCGATCCGCGCCGAAACCGGCGCCGAGGTGCTGGCCTTTTTCGACGCCATCGCGCCCATCGTCCATGCCGACAGCGTGGACCTGACCCGGGCATGGTTCCAGTCGCGCTACGACAAGGGCGAGACCGAGGAGGAGCGCACCGCCTACCTGAACTGCCCGATGGATCACGACCAGTACGAGGCTTTCATCGACGCGCTGCTCGCCGCCGAAAAGACCGAGTTCCACGAGGGCGAGACCGCAGGCTATTTCGACGGCTGCATGCCGATCGAGGTGATGGCCGAGCGCGGCCGCGAGACGCTGCGCCACGGGCCGATGAAACCGGTGGGGCTGACCAACCCGCATGCGCCCGATGTCAAGCCGCATGCGGTGGTGCAACTGCGCCGCGACAATGCACTGGGCACGCTCTACAATATCGTCGGCTTCCAGACCAAGATGAAATACGGCGCGCAAAAATCTGTTTTCTGTATGATTCCAGGGCTTGAAAACGCCATGTTCGCGCGCCTTGGCGGGATCCACCGCAACACCTTCCTCAACGCGCCCATGCTGCTTGACGCCGAATTGCGACTGAAATCGCGCCCGCATATTCGCTTTGCCGGGCAGATCACCGGGGTCGAGGGCTACGTGGAATCGGCCGCGATGGGCCTTTTGGCGGGTCGCCTTGCCGCGGCGGAACTCATGGGCCGCAGCCTGTCGCCCGTGCCCGCGACCACCGCCACCGGCGCGCTGGTCGCCCATATCACCGGCGGCGCGGATGCCCGGACCTTCCAGCCGATGAATGTCAATTTCGGCCTGTTCCCGCCGGTCGAGGGGCTCAGGGCCGGGCGCCGCGGCCGGCGCGACCGCTACAAGGGCTATACCGACCGCGCCAAGGCCGACTGGACCGCCTGGCTTGCCCATGGCTGAGGCGCGCACCCGCTTCGCGCCCTCGCCCACCGGGCCCCTGCATCTTGGCCACGCCTTTTCCGCGCTGACCGCCTTTGACCGCGCCCGCGCCGCGGGCGGCACCATGCTGCTCAGGATCGAGGATATCGACAGCACCCGCTGCCGCCCGGAATGGGAGGCGCTGATCTTCGACGATCTCGCCTGGCTCGGGATCGACTGGCCCCGCCCGGTCCTGCGCCAGTCCGCCCGCCTGCCCGCCCATGCAGCCGCGCTCAACCGGCTGGCCGCGATGGGGCTGACCTATCCCTGCCGCTGCCGCCGGGCCGACATCCGTGCGGCCCTTTCGGCCCCGCACGCGCCGGTCCTGGGCCCCGACGGGCCGGTCTATCCCGGCACCTGCCGCACCCGCCCGATGGATCAGGCCGGTCCCGATGACACGATCCGGCTCAACATGCGGGCGGCGCTTTCCCGGCTGGACACTCTCCCGGCCTTCACCGAAACCGGGCCGTCCCATGCCGGGCGCCACGCGCTGGTGCGCGATGCGCTGATCGAAACGGTTGGCGACGTGGTGCTGGCGCGGCGCGATCTCGGCACCTCCTATCACCTTGCCGTGGTAGTGGATGACGCATTCCAGCAGGTCAGCGAGGTCGTGCGCGGCGAAGACCTGTTCGAGGCCACGCCGATTCACGTTCTGCTCCAGTGCCTTCTGGGCCTGCCCTCGCCAGGCTACCACCATCACCGCCTGATCGTGGACGAGGCGGGCAAGCGGCTGGCCAAGCGCGACGATGCCCGCGCACTCGCGCGCTACCGCGCCGACGGCGCAACGCCCGAGGACATCCGCCGCCTTGTCGGGCTTTGACGCGCCCGCTGCTTCTTCTTGGCACAAATACCCATGGCGCCTCAGCCTGCCACGGGCGCCATGATCTCCACTTCCTCGCCTTCGCGGATCGCGGTGTAGAAACAGCTTCGCCGGTTGGTGTGACAGGCCGGGCCCTCCTGCTCGACCACAAGCAGAAGGCAGTCACGGTCGCAATCGACGCGCATCTCGATCAGCCGCTGGACATGGCCGCTGGTCTCGCCCTTGACCCAGAATGCTTGACGAGAGCGCGACCAGTAGGTGACGCGCCCGGTTTCCAGCGTGCGGGCAACCGCGTCGGCGTTCATCCAGGCCATCATCAGCACCGCCCCGCCCGTATCCTGGGCAATCGCCGGGATCAGCCCCGCGGCGTCGAATTTCAGGCTTGCAGGATCGAAGGCCATGGCCGAACTCCTTTGAAAACGCGCGCGCCGGGGTTATCTATGCACGATGCGGGCAAAAGGGAACGCCATGACCGCCGAGACCGATCTCGTCAAGCTCTACTCCCAGCGCATCCTTGCGCTGGCGGCCGACATTCCGCATCTGGGGCGGCTCGATGGGCCGATGGCCAGCGCGCGCAAGCGCTCTCCGCTTTGCGGCTCGACGGTCAGCGTGGATCTGGACATCGCAGAGGGGCGGATCACGCGCTTTGGCCAGGACGTCAAGGCCTGTGCGCTGGGCCAGGCGGCGGCGGCGGTTGTCGGGGCCGTCATCCTCGGGCGCAGCCGGGACGAGGTGCAGCGCGCCCGCGACCAGCTCAAGGCCATGCTCAAGGAAAACGGCCCGCCGCCCGCCCCGCCCTTTGACGGGCTGGAGGTGCTGGCCCCCGCGCGCGAATATCGCAATCGCCACGCCTCGATCCTGCTGGCGCTGGAGGCGACGCTCGAAGCCTTTGACGCCGCCGAGGCCGCGGCCTGCGCCTGATCCGTCAAAAAAAACCGCCGCGCTCCGGCGCAGGAGGCGGCGGCAAGGTGTGCGTCCGTGCAGCGAGAGGCAGGCTCCCGACCCCTTGGGGAGAGGCGCAGGCACAGACAGCGGGCAGTGGACCGTCAGAAAAGCGCGGGCAGGTGCAGCCCCGCGAACAAGGCCACCATCAACGCGGCGGCGCCAATCGCATCCTGCCAGAGGGTGGCGCGGCTGCGCTCAAGGGTGGCGAGCAATTCGGTCAGCATCGGGGCAACCTCCTGTCGAGCAAATTGTTTCTTATTTGTTCTCATATTTTCGGTCGCGCGTAAAGAACTTTTTAAGAACTTTTGCGAACGCAGCGGAACGGAACGCCCTCAGCCCACCTTTATCAGCCGAATCGCCCTGTCCTGCTCCATCAGCCACAGCAGCACGCGGGCGGCCTTGCCCCGCTCGCTTTCCAGCCCCGGATCGTCGGCCAGCAGCTTGCGCGCATCGCTTTGCGCCAGAGCCATCAGCGCCGATTGCCGTTCCAGATCGGCGATGCGGAACCGCGGCAGGCCCGATTGCGCGGTGCCGATCAGATCGCCCGCGCCACGCATCGCCAGATCCTCCTCGGCGATGCGAAAGCCATCCTCGGTCTCGCGCAGGATCTCCAGCCGCCGCCGCCCGCTTTCGGTCAGGGGCGACCGATACATCAAAAGACAGGTCGAGGCCGCCGCGCCACGCCCGACTCGGCCGCGCAACTGGTGCAGCTGCGCCAGCCCGAAACCCTCGGCCCGCTCGATCACCATGATCGAGGCGTTGGGCACGTCCACCCCCACCTCGATCACCGTGGTCGCGACCAGTACTGCCGTTTCGCCCGCCTGAAACCGCGCCATCGCCGCGTCCTTTTCGGGCGCGGGCATCTGGCCATGCACCAGCCCCACGACACCCTCGCCCAGCGCGGCGCGCAGGCTCTGAAAGCGGTCCTCGGCCGCGGTCAGGTCCACCAGTTCCGAGCCCTCGACCAGCGGGCAGACCCAATAGGCCTGCCGCCCCTCGGCGATGGCGCGGCGCAGATGGTCCACCACCTCGTCGATCCGCCCGGCCGAGACCAGCGCCGTCCTGACCGGCACCCGCCCCGGCGGTTTCTCGTCCAGCACCGACATGTCCATGTCGCCATGGGTGGCCAGCGCAAGGCTGCGCGGGATGGGCGTGGCGGTCATCACCAGCACGTCCGCCGCCTGCCCCTTGGTCGACAGTTCCATCCGTTGCGACACGCCGAACCGGTGCTGTTCGTCCACGATGGCCAATCGCAGGTCGTGAAAGGCGACATCCTTCTGGAACAGCGCATGCGTGCCGACCAGCACCTGGATGTCGCCCGTGGCAAGGGCGACCAGCTTGGCACGCCGCTCGGCGCCCTTGTCGCGGCCGGTCAGGATTTCCAGCACCACACCCGCCTGTTCGGCCAGCGGGCGCAGGTTTTCCAGATGCTGGCGGGCCAGGATTTCGGTCGGGGCCATCATCACCCCCTGCCCGCCCGCCTCGACCGCGACCAGCAGCGCCATGAAGGCGACCAGCGTCTTGCCCGCGCCGACATCGCCCTGCAAAAGCCGGTTCATCCGGGTGGGCTGCGCCATGTCGGCCGCGATCTCGTCGATCGCGCGGGCCTGTGCCGCGGTCGGTCGGTAGGGCAGCGCCGCAAGCACCCGCGCGCGCAGCCGCCCGTCGCCCGCCGTCACCCGCCCCTTGCCGCGCCGGACGGATGCCCGCGCCAGCGCCAGCGTCAGTTGATGCGCGAACAGCTCGTCATAGGCCAGCCGCTGGCGCGGCGGCGCGGTCGCGGACAACTCGCGCGGGCCAAGCGGCGCATGGGCCATGCGCAGCGCGGCGGCCCAGCCCGGCCACCCCTCGCGCGCCCGCAGCGCGGGGTCAATCCATTCGGGACAATCGGGCAGCCGGTCAAGCGCCGATTGCACCGCGCGGGTCATCTGCTTCAGGCCCAGCCCCGCGGTCAGCGGATAGACCACTTCGTAATCGGGGATCGTCTCGGCCTGATCGGGCGGCAGCACATGATCGGGATGAACCATCTGGATCATCCCGTCGAAATGCTCGACCTTGCCGGAAATCACCCGCCGCGCGCCTTCGGGCAGCAGCTTGCGCAGGTAATCGCCTCTTGCATGAAAGAAGACCAGCGTGAAGGCGGCTTCGGCGTCCTGCACCTGCACCCGCCAGGGCCGGCCCCTCGTGCGCGGCGGTTCGTGGCGCATTACCTCGATCTCGACGGTGGCCACATCGCCGGGCGGCACCTGCCGCAGGCTTGCCCGCCGCCGCCGGTCCACGCCCGAATGGGGCAGCGTGAAGATCAGATCGCGCGGCTTTTCGATATCGAGCTGGGCCAGCAATTTCGCGGTTTTCGGCCCGACCCCGTCCAGCCCCTCGAGCCCGGCAAACAGCGGAAACAGGATATCAGGCCGCCCGCTCATGCGCCCCCGATGAGGTCGAGCCAGCCTTGTTCGTCGATGGTCTCGATCCCCAGATCGGCGGCCTGCTTCGCCTTAGATCCCGCACCGGGCCCGGCCACCACCAGATCGGTCTTCTTCGACACCGAGCCGGCGACCTTGGCCCCCAGGGCTTCCGCCCGCGCCTTGGCCTCGGCCCGGGTCATGCGTTCCAGCGTGCCGGTAAAGACCACGGTCTTGCCCGCCACGGGGCTATCGACCTGCCCGCGCGGCTGGGCGGGTTCCACGCTCAGATGCGCCACAAGTCGGTCGATCGAGGCGCGCTCGGCGGGCTGGTGAAAGGCCGTTACGAGAGAGGTCGCCAGCACCTGCCCCACCCCGTCGATGGACAGAAGCTGCTCCCATTCGGGACCCTCGCCCACGGTGGCGTTTGTCATCGCCGCCTCGAACGCCTGCCATGACCGGTAGTTGCGGGCCAGAAGATCGGCGTTCACCTCGCCGACATGGCGGATGCCCAGCGCAAAGATCAGCCGGTTCAGCGGGATCACGCGCCGCGCCTCGATGGCGGCGAAAAGATTGGTGGCGGATTTCTCGCCCCAGCCCTCGCGGTTTCTCAGCTTGGGGATGTTCGCGCGGTCACGCTCGGCCAGCGTGAAGATGTCGGCGGGTTCGCGGATCGGCAGCACCTCGTCGCGATAGAACATCTCGACCTGTTTCGCCCCCAGCCCCTCGATGTCGAAGGCGTTGCGCGAGACGAAATGCTTCAGCCGTTCCACCGCCTGCGCCGGGCAGATCAGCCCGCCGGTGCAGCGGCGGACCGAATCGCCTTCTTCGCGAATCGCGTCCGAGCCGCATTCGGGGCAGATGGTCGGAAAGGCATAGGGCGCGGCGTCCGGGGGTCGCCTGGACAGGTCCACATCCGCCAGCTTGGGGATCACGTCGCCCGCGCGACAGACCTGCACCCAATCGCCCTCGCGGAAATCCTTGCCGTCGCGGATCGCCATGCCCCGGGAATCGCGCCCGGCGATGTAATCCTCGTTATGCAGCGTCGCGTTCGAGACGACGACGCCGCCCACGGTGACCGGCATCAGCCGCGCCACCGGCGACAGCGCGCCGGTGCGGCCGACCTGGATCTCGATCCGCTCCAGCCGCGTCCAGGCAAGTTCGGCGGGGAACTTGTGCGCGATGGCCCAGCGCGGCGTGGTCGAGCGAAAGCCAAGCCGGTCCTGAAGCGCGAGATCGTTGACCTTGTACACCACGCCGTCGATGTCATAGCCCAGCGTCGCGCGGCGCTGTTCGATCGCGGAATAATGCGCCGTCAGCGCGTCGGGCCCGTCGCAAAGAGCGGTCAAGGGATTGACCGGAAAGCCGAAATCCGCCAGCCGGTCAATCGCGCCCTTCTGGGTATCGGCCAGCGGCGCGCTGACCGCCCCCCAGCTATAGGCAAAGAACCGCAACGGGCGCGATGCGGTGATCGCCGGATCAAGCTGGCGCAAGGATCCGGCCGCGGCGTTGCGCGGGTTGGCGAAGGTCTTCTGCCCGGCCTCGGCCTGCCGCGCATTCAGCGCCTCGAAATCGGAATGCGCCATATAGACCTCGCCCCGCACCTCGAGGATGTCAGGCGCGCCGGCCAGCGTTTCGGGGATATCGGCGAGCGTGCGGGCGTTCGCGGTGACGTTCTCGCCGGTCTCGCCATCGCCGCGGGTGGCGGCCTGCACCAGCCGGCCGCCCTCGTAGCGCAGGCTGAGCGAGAGCCCGTCGATCTTGGGCTCGGCCGTGTAGATCAGCGGCGCGTCGGGGGCGAGGCCCAGATAGCGGCGGATGCGAGCGTCGAACTCGGCGATCTCGTCGGGCGCAAAGGCGTTTTCCAGTGACAGCATCCGGCGTTCGTGCCGGACCTTGGCGAAACCCTCGGCGGGCGCGGCCCCCACCCGCCCCGAGGGGCTGTCCGGGCGGATCAATGCCGGAAAGCGCGCCTCGATCTCGGCATTGCGCCGTTTCAGCGCGTCATAAGCCGCATCCGAGATTTCGGGCGCGTCATGCCTATGATAGGCCGCATCGGCCCGCGCGATCTGCCGCGCCAAACGGGCGAGTTCAGCCCGCGCAGCCTTTTCGGTCAGCTTTTCGACAGGTATTTCGGCCGTCATCCGCGCCCCCATAGCTCCCCGGCCTCAGTGATAGGGGCGCCGCGGGGGGATTTCCAGCGGCCGCGTGGGCCGCGTGGCCGTCACGCGCCAAGGGCGATGGAGCGTGGCAGGTCGCGCACCGGTTCGGGATCACGCAGCACATAGCCCCGGCCCCAGACCGTCTCGATACAGGTCTCGCCGCCGGTGGCCTGGGCAAGCTTCTTGCGCAGCTTGCAGATGAAGACGTCGATGATCTTGAGTTCGGGCTCGTCCATGCCGCCATAGAGATGGTTGAGGAACATCTCCTTGGTCAGCGTCGTGCCCTTTCTCAGCGAGAGCAGTTCCAGCATCTGGTATTCCTTGCCGGTCAGATGCACGGGTTTGCCCTCGACCTCGACCGTCTTGGCGTCGAGATTCACCTCGATGCGTCCGGTGCGGATGACCGACTGGGCATGCCCCTTGGACCGGCGGATGATCGCGTGGATGCGTGCGACCAGTTCCTCGCGATGGAACGGCTTGGTCATGTAGTCGTCGGCACCGAAGCCAAATCCCTTGATCTTGTTCTCGGTATCCGTCGCGCCAGACAGAATCAGGATCGGCGTGTCGATGCGCGCAAGGCGCAACTGGCGCAGCACCTCGTGGCCATTCATGTCCGGCAGGTTCAGATCGAGCAGGATCAGGTCGTAATCGTAGAGCTTTGCAAGATCGATGCCTTCCTCGCCAAGATCAGTCGTATAGACGTTCAGATTGGCGTGGGTTAGCATCAGTTCGATGCTTTTCGCCGTTGTCGGGTCGTCTTCCACCAGAAGCACGCGCATGGCTGAGGTCTCCGTTAAGTCGTCGAACGTTTTACAAACCCTGACGAGATTTGGTTAACTTCACCTTACCTTGAGCTTGACTCTAGCATTTACAATTTTAAGTTGTCCAGTCAATTTCGCGTCAGGGTTGTCTGAACTCCTTCAGTGCCGTGACCTTCAAACCCCTCAGCCCGTGGTCGCGCACCGCACGACGCCAGCTGTCCAACTCTTCCTGCGACAGCGAATAGCGCTCCAGCGCCTCGGTCTCTGAAATCAGCCCGGCGGCGACGGCCTTGACCACGGCGGCCTTCCGGCTGGCGACCCAGCGGCGCGTATCCACCGGCGGCAGGTCGGCCCGCGTCATGATCGTTCCATCGGGCAACGTGACGGTCCGCGGCCCGTCGATGCGTTTCAGAAACATCGGCTATCGTTCCTCTTGCGGCTGCCCCGAAACTGGCCCGCCATGTTTAAGGGGGGGTGAAGCCGGGGGTTGAGAGTATGTCGCATTTTCCTATATTCCCTGCGACTGTTCCTAGGAGTGATCCCATGCCGCTTGACAGCGCGACTCGCCCGCTGAACTCGCTGGGCTTTGCCAAGCCCGAGGCGGAAACCCGCGTGCTCGTCGCCATGTCGGGCGGTGTCGACAGTTCGGTTGTCGCCGCTCAGCTTGCCGAAGAAGGTTATGACGTGGTGGGCATCACGCTTCAGCTTTACGACCACGGCGCCGCGCTGGCGAAAAAGGGCGCGTGCTGCGCCGGGCGGGACATCCACGACGCCCGACGGGTGGCCGAGCAGGTGGGATTCCCCCATTACGTCCTGGACTATGAAAACGCCTTTCGTGAGGCCGTAATCGAGGAATTTGCGGACGCCTATCTGGCGGGCGCGACGCCCGTGCCCTGCATCCGCTGCAACGAAAGGGTCAAGTTCCGCGACCTGCTGGAAACGGCAAGGGAACTTGATGCCGACTGCATGGCGACCGGGCATTACATCCGGCGGATGGAGGGCGCGCAGGGGCCGGAACTGCACCGTGCGGCCGATCCTGCCCGCGACCAGTCCTATTTCCTGTTCTCGACGACCCGCGAGCAGCTCGATTTCCTGCGCTTCCCGCTGGGGGGCCTGCCCGACAAGGCCGCGACCCGGGCGCTGGCGGCGAAATACGGGCTGCCCGTGGCCGACAAGCCCGACAGCCAGGACATTTGTTTCGTCCCCGAGGGCAATTATGCCTCGGTCATCGAGAAGCTGCGCCCGGGCGCGGCCGAATCAGGCGAGATCGTGCATGCCGATGGCCGCGTGCTGGGGGTGCATGAGGGCGTGATCCACTACACCATCGGCCAGCGCCGGGGGCTTGGGATCGGCGGGCTGGCCGAGCCGCTTTTCGTGGTGCGGCTGGACGTGGACGCTCGGCAGGTGATCGTCGGGCCGAAAGAGATGCTGGCCACGCGGCTGGTGCATCTTGGCGAGGTGAACTGGCTGGGCGATGCGCCGATCGGGACAATGGCCGAATGGCCGGTCCTGGTGCGCGTCCGCTCGACCCGGCCGCCGCGCGAAGCAATCCTGCGGCCGGTTTCGGAGCGCGAGGCGGTGGTCGAGTTGCTGGCCCCCGAAGAAGGCGTGAGCCCGGGCCAGGCCTGTGTCTTCTACGAGACCGAGGGCACGCGCGTTCTGGGCGGTGGCTGGATCCGGGCGGGCGGCTGAGCCCTTGCCCCGGAGCCCCGCGGGATGGCAGGCGGCGGGATCGTGGGTATTTTTGCCAAGAAGAAGACCCGGGCTCAGCCAAGCCCGTCAAGGACGGCGCGGGCGGCGCGCAGGCCGGGGGCCTCGCCGCCCTGCCCAAGCCGGGTCATGGTCAGGCGCGCGGCCGCGATCTGGGCGGTGCGGGCCTCGGGATCGTCGAGAAGCCGCAGGAGCTCGGCAGCAATCGGCTCGGGCTTGCAGGCGGCGCCCAGGAATTCGGGCACGGCGCGGGTTTCGGAGACGATATTGACCAGTGTCACCGTATCGAGCCGCAGCATCCGGCCGATGATCTGCCGACTGAGCCAGTTCATGTCATAGGCGATCACCATGGGCACGCCGTTCGCGGCCAGTTCCAGCGAGACCGTGCCCGACGCGGCCAGCGCCAGGTCGGCCGCGGCGAACGCTGCGCGCTTGTCCGGGGGCGCGGCGCGGCGGGGGTCCAGCACCAGCGGCGTGCCGGGCCAGTCGCGGATCAGGTGCTGGACCGCCTCGGCGACCGGGGTGGCGGCGGGCACCACGACGCGCAGCGCCGGGTGGCGGGCCAGAACGGGGGCGAGCGCGGCTCCGAAGACCGGGGCAAGCCGCGCAACCTCGCCCCGGCGCGATCCGGGCAGGGCAAGGACAAGCTGCGCATCGGGCGCGATGCCATGAGCGGCGCGAAAGGCAGCGGCCTCTGCGGGCGTGGCGTGCGGCCGGGCGACGACCGGGTGGCCGACGAAATCGCAACGCATGCCTTCGGCCTGCATGAAGGGCGGCTCGAACGGGAAGAGCGCAAGCACCTGGTCTATCACCCGCGCCATTCGGGCCGCGCGTTTCGGCCGCCAGGCCCAGACGGTGGGAGCTACGTAATGCACGGTGCGGATGCGGCTCCCGGCTTTCACACGGGCGGCGACGCGCAGGGAAAAATCCGGGCTGTCGATCGTGATCAGCGCATCCGGTTGCAGACGCAGCACCGCGTCGGCGGATTGGGCGATCCGCCGTTTCAGCGCGAAATAGCGCGGCAGCAGCTCGGCGATGCCCATGACCGACAGCTCGTCCATCGGAAAGAGGCTGGTCAGCCCCTCTGCCTGCATCAGCGGGCCGCCGACGCCGTGGAACACGACCCCCGGCGCCAGGGACTTGAGCCCCGCCATCAGCGCCGCGCCAAGCGCATCGCCCGAAGGCTCGCCCGCGATCAGGAAGAACCGCGGCGGGCGGCTCACGGGGTCCGGACCCAGAGGAACAGCCCGACCCGATCGGCGCGGGCGACGGTTTCGGCGGGGTCGAGCAGCAGAACGCCCCCCGCCTCGACAACGATCCCGGCAAGGCCCGCGCGGGCAGCGGCCTCGACCGTGGCGGGGCCGATGGCGGGCAGGTCCACGCGGCGATCCTGTCCCGGCTTCGGGGCCTTGCAGACCACGCCCCTGGCGCCCTTCGGATCGGGGCGGCAGGCGCCTGCGACCTCGGCCACCCAGGCCAGCATCGCGTCGGTGCCGGGCAGCGCCTCGAC
>Ga0209614_1001238_pt1 | contig 19726 bp, 16 predicted proteins | sample BlaSprsedimmetaG_FD_185484 | JGI IMG/M metagenome (GOLD analysis project Ga0209614, IMG submission 185484) | Hot spring sediment bacterial and archeal communities from California, USA to study Microbial Dark Matter (Phase II) - Blank Spring... ... | reverse complement strand
GTATTATCATTGCAACCCCCTTTATATCCACTTTATAACCATGTTTAATGATAAGAATGCCCTCGAAATTGTGCGTGTCGCATGGATTACGGTGCCGGCGTTGGTGAGGCTGTCGGCGTTAATAGCGGTACAGCCGGAACAGTTTGCTTAGGTAACAAGCTCGCATCCGGCGTTGACGTGATTAATTGCTTCAGTTCTTCCGTGATGACGACGCCGCTCAGTGGCCCACCACTCGGCAACGGCATCTTTTCTGGTGTGCCGGCCTGATAGGCTTCGCGGAAGGTCTCGGGATTCTCCAGTGCCACCATCGCAATGATCTGCGTTTTGAGCAGCAGCGTTTGCATATTGCCTAAAGCCCCCAGGTTCTGCGGCGTAGCCTGTAGTTTCAGCAACTCGAGTTGTTGGCTTTGTTCGCGCGTGTGGTGGATGATGTAGCTGAGCATATTGGCCATCATCGGTTCGGGCGCCCAGGCGGCTTCCATCAGTGCGGTGCGCAGCATATAGTCCGCGCGATAGAAAATATCAATCGGGATCGCTTGTTGTTTTTCGACCAACGCGCGTACTTCCTCTATCCGTTCCTGGGTCAACGACACGGCCAGGACCACTTTGACCTCGGCTTCGTTCATCGAAGAAAAAAGTTGGTCTTCTGAAGACAGCTTGAGGATGTAAAGCGGATTTCCCGGTAGAGTGCTGCGCGCTGCCGAAACCAGCGGTCCGCGGAGTGGGATCAGGATAAGCGCCAACGCGGCAAGAACGCCGGCAAGCCGCCACAGTGGGGCTATCCGGCGCTTGGCGGGTGTGCTGTGCTTGGCAGGCGATACCGCCGCGCGCGTAGCACGCTGGAGGGCGGCGAACGTTAACACTTGCACACGGCCTTCGCGCAGGCCAGCAGGCGGGCGCGGGACGTCGGCGTAGTGGGCGCTAAGCTCTTGCGCCGTTTCCAGCAGCGGCTTTAGCGTCTCCGCTTGCTCTGGATGACGGCGCAGCGTCCCAGTAACATCTCCGGTCTTCTTGAGGTGTTCCAGACTTTCGGTTAACAGAGATTCTGTTACGTGAGTCTTCATTTGATTTCCCCTTAGAACCTATCCAAAAATTCACCGCCGACGCATCACAAACCCTTGCAGCCACAATTTTCGGACAGAGTCTTATACTTTCCCCGGATCTAGCATTCTTCGTAGTGCTGCAAGAGCGCGATGTTGTAAAGCTTCGATAGCACCGCTCGTTTTTTCCATGACGTCAGCGACTTCTTTTGTCTTCATCTGCTCGCCAAAACGTAGGACGAGGACTTGTTGTTGCTCAGGTGTAAGCTGGTTCAGCGCAGCTTCTAATCCGTGAGTAGCATCCCTGGCATCCTGTTGGGCATCTATATCGGCGGCGGGATCTGCAATGACGTTCTCTGCATTTGTCGTTTCCAGGTGTGCTTCCAACGGCAACTGGGGCATGTGCTCCTGTTGGCGTGTCTGCTGGCGATAATGGTTGATCACCTGATTGTGAGCGATCCGGTAAAGCCAGGCCCGGAACGACGTGTGCCAGAATTGCTCGGATTGGAGCGCTTGCAGCACCCGTACAAACACATCGCTTGTTAAATCTTCGGCCAATTGCGCGTCGTGGACGCGCCGGTATAAGTAACTGTAAATGCGCGGAGCGTAATGGTCGTAAAGTTCGGCGATGGCCTGCTCTTCGTAAGCCTGTGCGCGCTTGAGCAGGACGGATTCACGGGTTTTCATTGCGCTCTCCTACTATTTATGACGTAAAACTAACCAAAACCATACGGGTGATTTTTTTTTCTTTGATTTTCGAGGGAGGTGTAGCTCCCTCAAAAAACCAAATCCGAACCTGTTTTGACCTTGTCTAAATCATAAACTATGCTATAATCTTGAGCGTAACGGGCGGTTAGCTCAGTTGGTTAGAGCGCTGCGTTGACATCGCAGAGGTCACAAGTTCGAGTCTTGTATCGCCCACACAGCAGGTCGGTTCGCCCGGCCTGCTGTGTTATTGTACACCAAATGCGCCTTGACAAAATCCCACAACCGGACACAATGCCCCAGAAGACGGTTCTCGCTCAGTTCGCGCTTACTGCCCCCGTCCCCGGGGGCAGGTGTGCCAGAGAAAGCGATTTTCATAAAGGGGTTGTTGATGGTTCGTATCCAAGACTTGGTACGTCGTTTCAGTTTTGTTGCTTTGTTGGCGTTGTTCCTACTCACCGGCTGTGCCACGCCCACAATCGGACCGACGCCCACGCCCACGCGCACACCCATCCCGCCATCTCCCACACTGACGCCTACGCCCATCCCGCCATCTCCCACCCCGACGCCCGCCTTTCCGGTAACGGCCGGCTGCGCGAGCGCCGTCCCGGCGGATGCCTGCGCGCGGCTGCGCGCCGGTGTGGCTGAAGCCGCCGCTTATTTCGCCTGGACTGACGACGCGGTGACTGCGGATACACTGCTCGATATCGCCCCCTTGGCCAACGCCGTCCCACTGGAAACGTGGACGTATGCCGTCGTCGCTCCCTTCTTCACCATCGATGACGACGTGGCCACGGCTGACGTACGCGCGACGTGGGGTGGAACACCCGCCGGTCCGTTCGTGGAACGCCCTTTGCTCATCACCGAAGACACTCGCGACGCACTCGGTACGCTGTGGGGCGCCCCCGCCGAAGGCGCGCTGAACGTCATCACCGCTACAGAGCTGTTGAGCACGGCACAGCAGATGAATGCCTGGGCCATCGTCCCGTTCGACGCGCTCGAACCGCGCTGGAAGGTACTGCGCGTGGATGGCCTTTCGCTACTGGATAAGGCCGCGGATGTGACAGCCTATCCGTTGACGCTCCCGCTCTACTGGGGCAGCGCCACCCGGCCCGAGACCTTGACACTGCTGCCGCGTGCCCCTGAAACGTTCACCAACCGCAACCCGGAGTCCATGACCATCGTATTGATGACAGGCGTTACGGCGATGGCGCGCGGGACGGGCCAATTGATGGACCGTATGGGCGTCACCTATCCGGCGGAGGATGTGCTGCCCTGGTTTACGGCTGCCGACATCGTGCATATTAGCAATGAGGTTTCTTTCAAGTCCGATTGCGTGACGGAGGGCAGCGGCTCGATGTCGTTCTGCTCTCATGATAGCTACATCGGCCTGCTGGAAACGCTCAACACCAGCGTCATTGAGCTGACCGGCAACCATCTGGTGGATAAGGGGATTGCGCCCTTGCGACACACGCTGGAAATGTACAAGGAGCGCGGCTGGCAATGGTTCGGCGGCGGCGAAAACTACACCGATGCGCGCCAGCCAGCCTTATTCGAACATGGCCCGAACAAGATCGCTTTCATCGGCTGCAACAGCGTCGATAATCCTTACGACTGGGCCACCGATGAACTGCCCGGCGTGTTCTCGTGCCGCCAGCTTGAGCGTAAAGCCCTTGACCCTGTCGATCTGGCCTACCTGGAGACGACGATCGCCGATCTGCGCAGCCAGGGATACAACGTGATTTTCACCGTGCAGGAGTACGAGACGGAGAGCTACATGCCTTTTGCCGGGCAGATTGCGGATTTTCGCACCTTTGCCGATCTTGGCCCGGTTTACGTGCAGGGCAGCCAGGCGCACCAACCGCAGACGATGGAATTTTACGGCGACACGTTCATCCACTATGGTCTGGGGAATTTCTTCTTCGATCAGATGTGGAACGAGGGACGACAGGGATTCGTAAACCGGTTGGTCTTCTACGACAACCATTTCCTGAGTCTCGAGCTGCTGCCGACGTGGCTTGAGGAATACGGTCGCCCGCGCCCGATGACGGACGATGACCCTATTCCCGCTGCAAACCGGCGCCAATTCTTGCAGATGATGTTCGATCTGCGTTTGCAATAAGTGATGGTGATCAGGGACTGGGGACTAGGAATTTGGGCCTGGTGCAACGTGGCATAACTTCCTGTATAAATAGCAAGGCTCGAAGGGGATCGTTAGATCCCCGCTAAGTGCACAGGGATGGGGATCTGGCGATCCCCTTGAAGCGTAGAGGGGGGACTAGAGATTGGGAGTTTCGAGTCTCCTAATCACGAATCACTAATCCCCAATCCCCAATCCCTATCTTTGGAGGAAATAACATGGTTTTGAATACAATCATCAGTGTGCTTGACGTACTGTTTGGCCTGTTGGGCCTGATCCTGATCGTGCGCATCGTGCTGCACCTGTTCCGCGTCTCATCGCAGAATCCGGTGATGCGCGTGCTCACCCTCATTACCGATCCGGTGGTCGACCTGGCCTACAAAATCCTGGGCATCCCTGAACACCGCCGCTACGATCTCTCCACATTTGGGGCGCTGGCAATGGCGTTGATCGTCGTCTGGATGGGACGGACGTTGATTGTGTGGGTGCTGCAATTGGCGCTCTACGTACCGGCATGGTTCCGCAATCCCCTCGGCAACATTGGCACGATGCTGATCTTCATCCTACGGTTGGCCTTCGAGCTTTATAGCCTGGCGTTGCTTGCGCGCATCCTCTTCGAGTGGATCCGCGTCCCCTACTCCAGCCGGGTGATGCGCTTCCTGTGGGACATCACCGAACCGCTGCTCGCCCCGATTCGCAGCGTGCTGCCGTCGTTCGGCGGGCTGGATTTTTCCCCGCTGATCGCCTTCTTCTTGCTGAACTTCGCGCAGCGTTTGGTGTTTATGATGCTAGGATGGATCTTTTAAGCGAGGGCCTCCCCAATCAGCGACCACGGCCCGGCCCACGTGATCTTCACCTGCGCCAGCCGCCCGCGCCAGTCGCCTTCTGCTGGGAAGAAGACCAGCCGGTCGGTGCGGGTGCGCCCCACCCAGCGATCGTGCTTCGCATTGCGTCCTTCGACGAGAACTTCAACCGTTTGGCCGAGATAACGGGCGTTCAGTTCTTCTAGCACAGCAGCCTGCAAGTCGTCCAGCGCCTTGCGGCGGCGCTCTTTCTCCGCGCGCGGTAGATCGTCGGTCATCGTGCGCGTGGCGACGGTGAGCGGGCGCGCCGAGTAGCGCGCGATGTGGGCCTTATCGAGCTTCAGTTCTGCCAGCAGATCGTAGGTGTGTTGGAACTGCGCCTCAGTTTCGCCGGGGAACCCCACGATGATGTCGGTGGCGATGGAGACGCCGGGGATGGTCTCGCGGATGCGCGCCACGAGCCGCCGGTAATCGTTGACCGAATAACCGCGCCGCATACGGGCCAGCACCTCGTCGTCGCCGGCCTGGATGGGGACTTCGATGTGCTCGCAGACCTTGGGCAGTTCGGCCACGGCACGCAGCAAATCATCCTCCATCCAGTTGGGATGGCTGGTGAGGAAGCGCAGCCGCTCCAGTCCCTCGATCTCGTGAACCTGTCGCAGCAGTGTGACGAGCGGGGTTTCCGCCGCGCCCTCGAATTGGGGCAGGTCGTAGCCGTAGCGGTCCACGATCTGGCCGAGCAACGTGATCTCCTTGACGCCCTGGGACACCATCTGCCGCGCCTCGGCCAGGATGGCCTCCGGCGGGCGACTGCGCTCCGCGCCGCGCCGGTAAGGGATAACGCAGTACGTGCAGGCGTGCGAGCACCCAAGCACGATGGGCAAGTGCGCGCTAACGACGTGCTCTTGTTCCGAGGGCGGTAGAATCGTGTCGACGCGACCTAGTGCCAGGCGGCGCGCCTCGGCGTCAGCGATGAGCGTCTGCGCTTCGTCCAGGTCCCCACGTTCGGCGAGCAGCGCCCACAACTCGGTGGGGTCGGAGGGCGGGAGAAAAGTGTCAACCCAGGGGAAACGCTTTTGCAGGGCCGTCGTCTCCTTCACGCCAACCATACAGCCCATCAAGGCCAGAATCCGCTCCGGGTGACGCTCCTTGACGCGCCGCAGTTGGCTCAGACGACCCACGGCCTTGTCCTCTGGCTGCTGGCGCACCACGCACGTGTTGAGGATCATCACGTCGGCGTCTTCCGCGCGCTCGGCGGGCGCGTAACCGAGCCGTTCCAGCCCGGCAGCGACGCGCTGCGAGTCCGCGACGTTCATCTGGCAACCAATGGTCCAAATATGATATTGCATATTGATGGTGTTCCTGTTCCTTTATTGTCGTTAAAAAGGCGGCGGATGTGATCATCCGCCGCCGCCATACTATACCACAATTCAAGCAAAAATTCAGCGGCGTTCCCATTCCTTCGTCGCGGCGCGAATCAATGCTTGGATGTCGGCGTCGGGGATCTCGTTCACGTCGGCATAGACGATGCCATCGATGGCAAAGCACACGCCGCCACTTGGTGCATTTTGCAGCTTGATGGAGCGCTGGGCCAGCGAAGGAATACGCGCCTGCATCTCCGTCACGATCTCGCCGATCTCGCGTGCCAGATCGAGGGCCGTCATGATCGTCGGCGCGGCGTCGGAACGCTTGAGGGTCGGCTCATCTTTGAGGAAGACACGCGGCCTATCCGTGGGGGAAAGAGTTGCCTGAGGTGCGGCTGCGGGTGCTGTCACGGGCTTTTCTACCGGCGGAACGCGACTGTCCGGCGCGACCGCTGTAGGCGTAGCAGACAGGCGGACTGCAGGTTCGCGCGCGGGAGGTTGCCGCACGGCTGACTGCCGCACTGGTTGCGGTGGTATCGCGGGCGCGGGTGGTTTCTTGGCCGCCTGGTCTTTCTGGACGTAGCTGCGGGCGAAGGCAACCACTTCCTTCAGCCCGGCGACGACGTTCTGGCGCACCGCGTTATCGGGCACGGCTTCCAGGTTAGGATAGTGCTCGCCGTTGACGGCGATCTCCCACGTGCCATCGAGCGCGCGGTCGACCGCCAGCAGGTACACCTCGCGGGGCGCCACGCTGAAGGCCGGTACGCTGTCCGCCGCTGCCTCGTTTGCTTTGAGCTGCTTTTTGTAGCGCGCCTTGAAAATGACCCACGCTACCCAGAACGTGATCCCCACGATGGCGACCAGCAACAAAATGAGCATAGGCAGGAGGAAATCCATAAAGTCCGGCATTTTCTACCTCCTTGATGAAGAAACCACTAATTCGTATTCGCCGACGAGATGGACGCGCCAGGTCGCCGGGAGCAATGTCTCCAGGCAGATGGACAGAGCAAAGACGGCGTCCGTTAGCACGAAGTAGGATGGGTCATCCACCCACTCCAGTTGGACAAGTCTCAGCCCCGCCTGCACTGCAAGGCGCTCCAACGTCTCGAATGTGTTCGCCCGATAATGCACCGGAAAGGTATCCGCCGCCGCGCGCCGGTAGAGGGCGGTCACGAGCGGCGCTTGTAATGCGCTAAGTCGCGCCAGCCACGCACTCACGCGCGGGATGGGATGGCGCAGATTGGGCGTCAAAAAGAAAAACCGCCCGCCCGGACGCAGCACGCGCGCGATCTCACCGAAGGTGCGCTCCGGTTCGACGAGATGTTCCAACACCCACGACGCAATCACGATGTCGAACGCGGCATCGGCAAAGGGCAGCCGCTCGGAAAGCACCTGGCTGCGCGGCAATTCCGCGGCACGGTGTTCTTCCAACGAGCACCGGTCAGGATCGCAGCCGCACCATTGTCCGGTTCCGCCGAGCCGCTCGACGACACCGCCGCGCCCGCAGCCCAGGTCAAGCACGCGGCTATCTGACGTGAGCCGCGTAGCGATCCACCGCTGGAAGCGTGCCGTCGCGTGTTCCCATCCTGGCTTCAGGGCCGCGTAATGGTGACGGTAGTGTTCTAGGTTGGCAGACCAACCTCCGTTGGCAGACCAACCTCCCTGCTCATCCACACTCATGTTTTTATTCTATGCCTATTGGGGAAAAGTTCAATTCTTTACCGCCGAGAGCGCGGAGTTCGCGGAAATCTAACTCTCTGCGTTCTCAGCGGCCTCAGCGGTGAAAAAGATGCAGAACATCACTTTTCTTGCTGTAGCCGCGCCAACAGCGGTGGCAGGAGCACATTCCAATCGTAGGCGTGGGCATAGGCGCGGGCGCGCGCTTCCCATTGCGCGCGTGCGGCGGCGTCGCGCGCCAGGCGGACGCACGCCTCCGCGAAGGCCGTTGGATCATCGGCCAGCAGCATCGCGTCCTCCGGACGGACGAACCCTTCTGCGCCAAGCGGGGTAGAGACGATGGCCTTGCCCATCGACGTGGCTTCCAGTAACTTGAGGCGCGTGCCGCCACCGATTAACAGCGGGACGACGTAGACGGTCGCTGCGTTGATGTAGGGGCGCGTGTCGGGCACGGATCCGGTGATGACGACTCCGGGCATCTCGCGTAGGACGTCGAGTCGTTGGTGGGGATGGCGGCCCACGATGTAGATGTGTGCTTCCGGCAGGGCGGCGCGGATGCGCGGCCACACCTCGGCGGCGAACCAGAGCGCGCCATCGACGTTGGGGCGGAAATCCATGGTGCCGGTGAAAACGAAGGATGGTTGGCGCAGCTCGGCCTTTTCGGTGAAGGCCGCATATTCGCCTACCGTGATGCCGTTGGGGATCACAAGCGGGTCGAGCGCCGGAACGACGCGCCGTAACGCTTGCGCGTCCGCCTCCGACACCGCGATCACCAGATCGGAACGGCGGCAGACGGCGACCTCGTAGCGCCGCAACCGTCGCCACTGGATAGCGGAATAGAGCGCGGCCGGCCACCGTCGCGGGCGGTGCAGGTCGGCGGAACCGGCCCGCTTCTGCAGCACGTACTCGCAGTTGTGGGCGTCGAAGATAGTATACGGTAGACGGTAGACGGTAGACAGGGAGCGGGGGGGGAGGTAGGGAGCCATTTCCAGGCCTTCGATTTGGAGCCAGTCGAAAGGATAGGTGTCGAGCCAGGCTTTTAGTTGGTGGCGGAAGGCGGGGTTTTCGAGGCGTAGCGTCAGATCGGGGCGGGTGGTGGTGAGCAGGTCACGCAGGCGGTCGCGGGTGGTACGGGTCGGCTGCGGGATGATGGCGATGCGCTCGACGAGGTCAGCTAGCGGCGGCGGGGGCGTCATCTCCTGGTCAGGGGCGGCGAAGGTGAGCAGCGACACGCGATGGTGCGCTGCCAGTCCGCGCAGGATGCCCCAGTTGCGGAGGGCCGTCCCCTGGCGCGGTGGATAGGGAACCTGGGGGGTAAGCATCAGGATGTAGGCCATCGTGTATTTTCGTCGCGGCTAATGTACGCGCATCCGCAGCATAATCGCGCCGATGACGAGGGGCAGGTGGATCAGCGCGAAGAAGACCCCCAGGATGCCCCAGGCGTTGCCGCCCATAAAGACCCCGATGCTGCCAAAGGCATAGTTCAGCAGCATTGGCAGGCTGCCGATAATCACGGCGGCAACAACGACCTTCCACAAATGGCGGCTCTGCCGGCGGCGCGTCAAACGCGAGACGGCTTCCGCGATAATCGTGCCGGCCAATGGCGAGACGAAGAAGATGTACCAGCCTGCAAACGGGAGGAGCGGGATGTAGCTGGCAATCGCGCCGAGGATGAGGGCGACGACGGCAGCGATGACGTAGTCGTAACTGCGGGCGCTATCGAAACGTTTAGAATGTCCTTTGCGGCAGTCTGGGCAGACGTAGCCGATGGGCGTGCGCTGCGCGCATTTGCTGCAAATCATCGCGCCGCACTGGTAACAGCGCAGTGCCGTCTCCACTTTGGGATGCCATTTACAGTACAAAACCTCGTCAAGCGACTCTTCTACCATATTTCTCCATTTTTAACAGAGCGCAATTTAAGCCGGAGCCAGACTACAAAAGTCTCACGAGGCGCCTGCTTAAGCCCATATACACGCTAAACACCAAGTTTGCAAGGCACAGTACGTGCTGAGACTTTTGTAGTCTTCGCTATCATTCGCCATTGCGCGGGGCCAAACGGCTGACCAGCGTGCGGTAGAAGTCGCTGCGACTGCGCAAGCGCAGAAAGCGCGCTCGTAGCGGGCTGCGTTCGATACGTACAACGTCACCGTTGTGCAGTTCACCCTCCATGCGTCCATCGACGGTGAGCATGCCGGGAATTTCGGTGTTGACCTCCACCTCGATGACGGCATCCGCGCCGAGGACGAGCGGGCGTTCCAGGCTCAGGTGCGGGGCTGCCGGAATAAGCAGGATGTTGTCGAGCCAGGGCGGCAGGATGGGGCCACCGATGGCATACGCATACGCCGTGGAGCCGGTCGGCGTGGCGAGGATCAGACCATCGGCGACGTAGCGGGTCAGTTCCGCGCCATCGATGAACGTGCGCAACCGCACGGTGCGCGCCAATGCGCCACGGCTGACCACGGCATCGTTGAGCGCCTGTTCCTGCGCAATGCGCTGCCCTTGATGCAGGAGCGTGACGCACAACATCATGCGCGTTTCGATCCACCCCTTGCCCGCCAGTACCTGTTCCAGAACAGGTTGCCACTCTTCAGGTGACGTCTCGGTCAAGAAACCTACCCGGCCCATGTTGATGCCCAGGATTGGCGTGCCGCTGGATGCAGTTTGCTGGGCGGCGCGGAGGATGGAGCCGTCGCCGCCCAGGGTGATGAACAAATCTGACGGCATGCAGGCCGTGGCATCCTGATCGCGGGAGCAGAGCCACGCGCGGCACCCCTCCTTTTCGAGCCACGCGACGATGGCCTCGGCGATCGGTAAGGTTGCCGGGACGCGTGGGTTGTAAATCACCGTGATAGCGTGGATAGACGTTTCCTGCGACATGGCGGTATGGCCTTATGCCTTGCAGATCAGGGAATTTGCTGTTGGATCGCGTCTTTAAGGGCTTCCAGAGGCACGGCTTCTTGTGTGCCAAGCGCGAGGTTGCGCATCGTGACCTTCCCTTGCGCCATTTCATCCTCACCGATGATGAGGGCAAGGCGCGCGTCACGTTTGTCGGCCTGGCGCAACTGCGAGCGTAGGCTGCCGCCCATCGCGATCTGCGCACCAATGCCGGCTTTGTGCAGCCGTGTCAGCAGCCGGACGGCGTGCATCCGTGCTGTGTCGCCCAGGTAGACGATGAAGACCGGCGGTGACGGCGGAATCGGAACGGGGATGTTCTGCGCCTTCAGCAACAGCACAGCACGTTCGATGCCAGCGGCGAAACCGACGCTGGGCGTTGGAGGCCCGCCAAGCAGTTCGACCAGGCCGTCGTACCGCCCGCCGCCGCAGATTGCGCCCTGCGCGCCGATGCCTTCGGCCCACACTTCAAAGACGGTCTTGGTGTAGTAGTCCAGACCGCGCACCAGCCGGTGATTGAGGGTATAGGGCTTACCCAGGTCATCCAGATATGCGCGCAACTCGGCGAAGTGCGCGGCGCAATCGTCGCAGACGTGATCGATCATCTTAGGGGCCCCCGCGATCACCGGTTGGCACTGCTCCCGCTTGCAATCCAGTACGCGCAGCGGATTCTTGTCGATGCGCAGTTTACAATCGTCGCAAATCTGGCTGTAATGCGCGTTGTAGTATTCGCGCAGGCGTTCGACGTACCCCGGGCGGCACACGGGACAGCCGGTGGTGTTCACCTGGAACGACAGATCGGTGAATTGCAATCTGGCGTAAATATCCCAGGCGATCAGCATGATTTCCAGGTCGGCCAGAGGGTTTTGCTCGCCGATGATCTCGGCGTTAAACTGGTGCAACTGGCGATACCGCCCGGCTTGTGGACGTTCATAGCGAAAAACCGACCCGGTGCTGTAGAGCTTGACCGGTTTAGAGAGTACGTGCATCCCGTTTTCGATGTAGGCACGCATCACCCCCGCGGTGAATTCGGGGCGCAAGGTGATGTCGTTGTCGCCCTTGTCTTTGAAAGAGTACATCTCTTTGTCGACAATGTCCGTTCCCGCGCCGACGCCGCGCGCAAAAACCTCGGTCGTTTCGAAGATGGGGACGTCGATGCGCGCAAAGCCATATTCGCGGGCGACGTCTGCCACACACGCCAGGACGTGCTCCCAATAGGGTTGATCCTCCGGGAGAATATCCTGCGTGCCGGTTGGGCGGGTGAATTTTGCCATCGTTGACCTCACTTGATTCTGTAATGATCAAGGTTGATTATAGGTCAGATGAGGCAGATGACAAGTCCTACGAGGTCTATTTCGCCTTGTGCCAGGGTTTTTCCGGCTCGGAGGAATGGCAGGACGGGTACAGCAGTTCTCGCCCGACTTCTTCGACCTCGTCATCGTGGACGAGTATCACCCGGAGAGCGCCGCTGCTGATTTCGCCTGGCGGATGGCGTTCTTGCCCCTTGCTTCCCTCGTCGAACAAAAGCGCATCGTCGCCAAAGGCGAGGCGTTGCTGGCGGTTGTCGTTCCCTCTCATCGCGCGCGGGTAGCCTCCGGTTGTCACGTCCGGTTTTGATCCTACAATAAAACCGGTTTTGGGATAAGGGAAAGGAGCGTCGTATGAAGCCATCGGGCTGGCAGGCATTACGATGGGTGTTCCTGGCGCTGTTGGGCCTGTTCTGCTGCGCCGTTGTGCCGGTCAGGGTAGGGAGTACCCAAGGCGTGGAGGCTGAACGTTCCACCGGGCAGCTCTATATGGAAACGGAGTCCGGGAGTGGTGCGACGACATTCTACACCACCACCATCACCATCCCCACGTATCCCTACGCGGACCATCTCTACGACGCCTACAGCGCGACGTACAATATGACCTACCCCAAGCTGGATTGGGACAGCTACAACGCCAGCAATCCTACGCCCACCTTGCAGGATTATGAACTCCTGGTGATGGAGAACGACTACCTCGTCGTCACGGTCCTGCCCGAATTGGGCGGGCGCGTCTACCAGCTCATCGACAAAGCGACCGGCGAGAATCACCTTTACCAAAACCCCGTTATCAAGCCGACGCACTGGGGGCCGCCGGAACAGGGCTGGTGGCTGGCCGCGGGCGGCATCGAGTGGTGCCTGCCGGTGGACGAGCACGGGTACGAGTGGGGCCTTCCCTGGGATTGGACGGCGGTCGTCGCCGGCGATGGGGTGACGATCACCGTCAGTGATACCGGCGCCACAGACCGGCTGCGCGCGCGCATCGATCTTTTCCTGCCGGCGGAGCGCGCGTATCTGGCGGTCACGCCGCACATCGAGAATCCCACCGCTGCGCCCATCGACTACAAGTTCTGGAACAACGCGATGCTGGCTCCCGGCAACACGAACAAGCCGGCGGCGGGTCTGGAATTCATCTTCAATGCGCCGGAGATGGCCGTGCACTCCACCGGCGATGCGCGACTGCCCGGCGCCTGGCCCACCGTCCCCGCCGGGCCGGACTATCGCTTCACGTGGCCGTATCACTACGAGGTGAACTATTCGCGGCTGGGCAACTGGCGCGAGTGGCTCGGTTTCTTCGAGTATCCCCAGGCAGCGGCGGATTTCGTCGGCCTGTACAATCACGAGAACGAGGCCGGTGTCGCGCGCATCTTCCCCTCCAACATTGCGCGGGGAGCGAAGGGCTTTGCCTACGGATGGGCCGCGCCGCTCGACTGGCACATCTGGACGGACGTGGAATCCGCCGGCGTCGAACTGCACGGTGGCGTCGCGCCGACGTTCTGGGATACGGCGCACCTCGGCGTGGGCGAGACGCTCGCCTGGACGGAGGTGTGGTATCCTGTGAATGGTACGGGGGGGATAACGTCGGCCACGCGGGAGGCGGCGCTGCACTTCCCCAGCGCGTGCTGCGTGCTCTCCATCTCTCTGCACACGACCGCGCCACGCGCGGCGGAAGAGGGGTATCTTGTCGTATGGGACAGGGGGTCGTGTGGGGAAATGTGGCATGAAACCCTGCCGGCGCTCACGCCGGACGCGCCCTATCATACCGGCAAACTTCTGGGCACGTTTCTGCTCGATGATCTCACCGTCGCTTATGTGGACAAGGAGGGTAATGTACTGGTCGCGTTTGGCCCGACGACGTGTCTGGACGCCGGACCACAACTGGCGCTGGAGACGCCGCACCGCGTGCTGCTGGCGGAGGCCGGCGTGCCGCAGGTGCTGACGACGTCGGTACGCATCGACAACGTGGGCTACGGCGTGCTTACCTGGTCGGCGGAGGTTGTTCCAGAAGGAACACTGGCGCTGGACTTGCCGGTCCCATATGGCATGGAGGGAGAGCGGCTGTGGATCGTGGTGGATTCTGCAGGTTACGAAACCGGCGTCTACACCGGCGCCATCACGGTGACGGCACACCAGATTAACACGCTGAACTCGCCGCAGCGCATCGATGTGATGCTGCGCGTCGCGCCGGAACTGATACGCGTGTATCTGCCTGCCGTATTGCGCAATTACACGCCGCCGCAGACGATCAACTTGCCGTAAAGACTCCGTAGATCAAAAAATGCTCCGAGAGGATCGCCAGATCCCCGTTCTGGCCTGGATCTGGCGATCCAGCCCAAGCAAAATGAGATCGACTGGGGCAGCACTTATTCTCCCCAGGGTGTGTACAGGTTGTTCGCGATGCCCAGGCGGGCGAGCATCCGGCCTACGGTGTGAGCGACCATCTCTTCGAGCGTGGTGGGATGCGCGTAAAAGGCCGGAACCGGCGGGAAGATGATCGCGCCGATTTCGGCAGCCTGCACCATCAGGCGCAGGTGCCCCAGGTGCAGCGGCGTCTCGCGCACCATCAGGAGCAATGGACGGCCTTCCTTCAGCGTCACGTCGGCGGCGCGGGTGAGCAGATTGCCGGCGTGGCTGTGGGCGACGGCGGAGAGCGTCTTCATCGAGCAGGGCGCAACGAGCATCCCGCCCGTGGCGAAGGACCCGCTGGCGATGGGCGCGTCGAAATCCTGCGGGTCGTAGACGTGCGTGGCGAGAGCCTGAAGGTTTTCCAGGTCGATGTGCAGCTCCTGGCGCAGCGTCGACATCCCTGGAGTGGTCACCACCAGGTGCGTTTCCACGCCGAGCGTTTTGAGCGCGGTGAGCGCCCGTACCCCGTAGATCGCGCCGCTCGCGCCGGTGATCCCGACCACGAGGCGGGTAGAATCGGTAGCCATCCCACTGCGGGCCATGTATACCTCCTTCGAGAATAAACCACGAATCCACACTAATTTTCACGAATAGAAACGAATAGGTGTAGATTCGTGAAGATTAGTAGTCAAAAAATAGCCTCGTTGGGGGATTCTTCTGATCATGCCAGGATTGTATCTCTATTCTCTGACTGCGCCACCGCTATGTACTTCTGGATTTGTGGTGTACACTTAGGTAGTTCCAAGATTTAAACTACGCAACATCAAGGGCAAATCTCTGGGAAAACGCCAGAGTTTTGACAATTTATTTCCTTGGAACGGCCTTATGGCAGCGTCCATAAACAAGCGATTGTCCAAAACGATTACCGGGAGGATATATGATCCGTATGTTAAGACCATCGAGCCTCGCGTTTATTCTGTTGTTGCTGTTGGCCGGTTGCACGGAAACGATGACGCCTACAGCCATCCCCGCCACTGAAACGCCATCCCCCCCCGCCACATCGACTCCCATTCCGACTCCACCTGCAAGATCGCAGCGCGTCTTATTGATGGCGCACTACATGCCCTGGTACCAGACGCCCGACGTCAGTGGATATTGGGGCTGGCACTGGACGATGAACCACTTCAATCCGGCGCAGACGGACGAGAACGGGCGCCCGGAAATTGCGTCGCACACGATGCCGCTGACCGGGCCGTACGATTCGTCGGACGACGCACTGTTGGAGTACCAGGTCGCGTTGATGAAGCTGAGTGGCATCGACGGTGTGATCGTGGACTGGTACGGGATCGAAGATTTCTGGGATTACGGTGTGCTGAATCAGGCCACCGGCAAGTTGTTCGAGGTCATCGAGCAGGCTGGATTGCAATTCGCCATCTGCTACGAAGACCAGACGATCAAGCACATGGTGGATAACAAACATCTGGCCGCGGCAGACGTCTACACCCACGGCCAGGAGGTGATGCTTTACATGCAGGAAAACTGGTTCGGCGATGAGGCTTACCTGAAGAGCGAGGGGCGGCCTGTGCTACTGACGTTCGGTCCGCAATACTATGCCGGCGGGTCGGATTGGGAGAAGCTGTTCTCCGTGCTGGACGTTCAGCCGGTTTTTATCACACTCGACAAACGCCTCGGGACTGTAGCCACGTCGAGTTTCCCCTGGCCGCCGATGTGGGCTTCCAAAGACGGCGTGCTGACCCAAACGGCTCTGGAAAACTATCTTGAGTCCTTTTACACGAAAGTGGGCGGGGATGCCTACCGGGTCGCCGGCGCGTTCCCGGGTTTTCACGACATTTACGAGGAAGCCGGCGTCAGCGAGGGGTACGGCTACCTCGATGATCAGGATGGTGAGACGTTCCGCTTCACGCTCGATCTGGCGCTAAGCCACAACCCGGACGTGGTCCAGCTCATCACATGGAATGACTACGGGGAAGGCACGATCATCGAGCCAACGGAGGAATTCGGCTACCGGTATCTGGAAATGGTGCAGGACGCCCGGCGGGCGATGGCGGATGGGGATTTCACCTTCACCGCCGAGGACTTGCGCTTGCCGCTCCAGCTCTTCAACCTGCGGCGGGAGTATGACGGCGATGGGGCTGTCAATGCGCGTCTGGATGAAGCCTTCGCCGCGCTCATCGCCGGAGACGTCGCCACAGCAGCGAACATCATCGAGAGCTATTGATATTGAATTATCTCGATCGTTGCGCTGTAGTATTTGCGGAGGATGATCGGAGTAGTGTCGACGAGATATTGCTCGCTCTCGAACATTCCAATCTCTTCCGTGATCGTACGAAACGGAATAAAGCTTGACCGGTGCGGGGATTACTTCTATAATGAAAGCAGAAGGGCGCGTCACATGTCGCCTATGTGTCATTCTCCATCACACCAGACTCCACCCGGTCGGGTCGTGCGCACCTCGGTGAACTTCCCGCAAAAAACTTTGATGGCAATATTTCATAACAAGGAGGTAATCGCTGATAAGGTAAATTACAAGTTCCACGCTAGATTCATTCACCCTTGATCGGTTAAGGAGGCACCAACATGAAACCGAAACGTATTTTGTCCGTTGTCCTGTCTGGTGTGCTGCTTGCAATGCAATTGCTCATGCCTATCAGCCAGGCTTATGGCGCTGGAACCTCCGCAACATCGCCAGCGCCGGTTGACCCCCAGGTCTTAGGACCGCCAACTGAAGAAGATGCCAACGGCGTTCTTGCTCCTGTGCCAAGCAGGCGCGTGCAGATTCAGCAACCACCGTACATACCTCCGGCCGTCACATCGTTATCTGAGCCGCTCGCCCCTGTAGAAACGTCGTTTGGTGTGGGCAACAACAACTACGGCCAGCAGCAGCGCGACACAGACAATCCCCAGAATCATCCGGGGCACCACTTTGCCGGGCCGGTCAACCTGCTCAACGGCAACTTCTTCCTCACCGTGGGTGATTTTTTCCTTCCTGGCAGGGGACTCTCGTTGCAACTGGCGCGCAGTTACAACAGCCTGGCCGCTGCCAACGGCGAACTAGGCGCGTTCGGCTATGGCTGGACGCACAGCTACGAGACGCACGTCATCAGCGCAACCGGCGGCCTTACGCTGACCGTCGTGGAGGCGGACGGCGCGCGACACGATTACGGCAACCCGCAGCCGTGCCCAGATGCATCAGGCGATATCTGTTACGACTCACCGCCCGGTCTCTACCGTGAATTGCGCGATATGGCCGGCGGCAACTACCTGTTGACACACAAAAACGGCACGCTCCAGGTGTTCAACGACGCCGGGCAGTTGATTGAAATTGTGGACCGGTACGGCAACGAGATTGACCTCTTCTATTATCCCGATCCCTACTGCTATCTCGAATTCACCGGCCCGCTCGGAACGCTGTGCCGGGTCGATGACCCATCCGCGCAGCGCAGCCTCTTGGTTCAATCAAGCCTGACCAGCGGCTTGATCGAGCTTGTCCAGGAGTGGTTCCACCCAGGGGTGTTGGGACGCGCCATCGACTACCTTTACGTAGACAATAATCTCATCGACGTGGCCTACCCCGAAGAACCCGCAGGCTCGCTCAACTACACCTACGACGAAAATCACCGCATGACCGCCTACAACGATCCGCGCCAACCGGCCGGCGTGCGGCAGGTGCAGGACATCGCCTACGATGCGCAGGATCGCGTGCTGACGACAACCTATCAGGTGGACAGCTTCTTCGACGTCTTCTTCGCCGTGGACTACGATCCGCCGCCGCGCGGCGCCGATGGCTTCCTCAGCGATCCGGGGCAGGACCCCGCCGGGGCGGTCGAGATCGTCGATGGCGAAGGGCAGTTGAGCCGCGTCGAATACGACACCAACGGCAACATCACCTACGAAGGCGACTATTTCTACGACTACGGTTGGTGGTGGGGCAAGTGGTGGTGGTGGCATCCCTACCCGTATTGGGATTTGCTGTGGCGCAAAGTGGATGCCAACCTGCACGAAACTTACTATGAATATGACCCGTGGGGCAACACCACCCTCGTCGTCAACGCCGCCGGCGCTGAACAGCAATTTATCTGGGAACCACCCGCCTACGAAGCCCCCACGCTGGCCTACGGCAACATTCTGTCGACGACCAACAGCCTCGGCGTGACGACACTCTACGAATACGACTACGCGGTGAATGTAATGACCGAGACGCAGGCGCTTGGTACGCCGGAAGAGACCTTTACCGTCTATCAGACCGATGGGTTTGGGCAGCTCGTCATGCAACGTGATGCACTGGGCCGCGCAAATCTGTATGAATACGATGAGGTTGGCAATATGACCGCCATCATCGATGCGATCGGCGCTCCAACCCTCAACGTTTACGATGACGTGGGACGCCCGGTCACGACCGTAGATCAGGCCGGTTATGAAACGCAATACATCTACGATGAAAGCGACCGTCTGCTCGCCGTCATCGATCCGCTGGAAGGCACGACCCGGTATACCTACAGCGAAGATGGGCGCGACAACCTGGTCGAACTGGTCAATGCCAATGGCGTGACGACGACGTACGCATTCGACGCGCTCGACCGTCTCACCGCGCAGACGAACAGCCTCGGCCAGACGACGAGCTACGAATACGACAACGCCAATCGCCTGATCCGCCGCACCGACGCCGACGGGCGCTTCACCGAGTACGACTACGACGCCAAGAGCCGCATGCGATGGATGGCCTACTACGACGCGGATGCGGTCGAACCGTATCAGGTCAACACGTACGTCTACGATGGGGCGGGCAATCTGATCACGATGGAAAACGATCACGTTCGCCTGACCTACGCCTACGACGACATCGACCAGCGCACGCAGGTGGAGATGTGGGCGCCGATGTGGGAGATGACCCAGACCTTGACGCTTGAGCGCGAGCCTCTGGCAGGCAACCTGACGCAGGTGCTAGGGCCGGGTGACTACTTGGCTCAATACGAGTACGATGCCCTCAATCGCGTGCAAAGTGTGACCGATGCCGCCGGTGACGTCACAAGCTACCAGTACGATCCCGGTGGCCGTTTGGCGAACGTCGCTTACCCCGGTGGGGTTGTGGCTAACTACAACCATGACAACCTCAATCGCCTGCTTGACTTGTCGTATATCGTACCTGAGAGCGATAATCCGGTCTATCACTACGACTACGACCTGCGTGGCAATATGGTCAGCGAGATAGATGACGGCGAAGTCTTCACATACACCTATGACGCGCTAGGCCGCGTCATCACCGCGACGAGTGACCTGGAAGGCGAAACCGGCTACACCTACGATCCCGTCGGCAACCGGCTCTCGGCCAGCACGCCGGAGACAACCACGACATTCGTCTACGATGCGCACAATCGCTTGCTCCGAGCCGGAGACGCAGCGCTAAGTTACAATGAGATGGGCGCGCGCACGG
>Ga0209614_1001236_pt1 | contig 19755 bp, 18 predicted proteins | sample BlaSprsedimmetaG_FD_185484 | JGI IMG/M metagenome (GOLD analysis project Ga0209614, IMG submission 185484) | Hot spring sediment bacterial and archeal communities from California, USA to study Microbial Dark Matter (Phase II) - Blank Spring... ... | reverse complement strand
AAACGCGGCATACTCCTCTTTAAATAGCGCAATGACCTCTTCGATATGGAAGCTCAAATCATTGGCTGTAACGATACGCACAATACCGTTGACCGCACGGCGGAGTGCGAACGGGTCTTTGGAACCTGTCGGTATCATGCCGACACTAAAGAGCCCAATAAGCGTATCAAGCTTGATCGCCATCGCCACAATACTTGAAAAGAGCGTGCTTGGAAGTTTCGCACCCTCACCCACCGGCATATACTGCTCTTTGATTGCGGTGTAGACGATCTCATCTTCCCCAAGCGCTTTAGCATAGTAGTAGCCCATCAGCCCCTGAAGCTCGGTAAACTCATAGACCATCTCACTCATCAGGTCTGCTTTGGCAAGCTCTACCGCTCTATCCATTGCTTTTTCAAGCGTGACATTCTCTTTGCCACTCTGAGCTTCTACACGCTCCATATAGAGGCCAAGCAGACGCATCGCAATATGTTTTTCTCTTCTGATCTTATCTTTGAGTGTACCTAGCCCATCAAGGAATTGTACTTTCTCCAGTCCCTCACTGCTCAGCCCCGCCCCCAGATCGTTCCGATAGAAGAAAAGAGCATCAGCAAGCCTTGGCTTGAGTACCCTTTCATTCCCCGCGATCACTTTACTGTAGTCATCGGTATAGGCGTTGCTCACGACCACGAACTTGTTGGTGATCTTGCCACCTTCAAATACCGGAAAATATCGCTGATGCTCTTTCATGGAGGTGATGATCACTTCTGGCGGCAATTCAAGGAATAGCTCGTCGAACTTTCCAACCAGTGCCTTAGGGTTCTCTGTGATCGCAACCACCTCTGCAAGCAAATTTGCATCTCTTTCGATGAAGATCCCCTCACGCGCTTCAAGCGCATCAAACTGCTCCAAGATAAGCGCTTCTCTCTCTTTAGGGTAGAGTGTTACCGCACCATCGGCCAATATCTTTTCATAAGCATCGATGCTCGGCACTTCAACCGCATCATAGCTGACCATACGGTGCAGATAGCTTTTTGTATCACTCTTTACTCCAAAGAGTTCTGCTGGCACAGACACATCGCCCATTCTTACCTGTAGCCATCTGATAGGACGGATAAACTCATCACTTCTTGCTCCCCATCTCATCATCTTTCCAAATGCCATTGTTGCGATCCACTTCTCGAGCATCTCCTGCAGCAGCATGGTTGTCTTGGCACCCCTCTCCTCTTTTTTGTAGAAAAGCACCTCGCGACCGTTGTGTTCAGCACGTCCCAGCTCTCCGACACCCACACCACACTTGCGGGCAAACCCTTCTGCTGCCTTGGTCGGTTCACCCTCTTTGAATGCAGCCGCCACAGGAGGCCCCATCAGTTCGATCGTCTGATCTTCTTGTTTTTGAGGCATTGCACTGTGTTTGAGTACTAGTCTTCTGGGGGTATAGAGAAACTCAAACTCACAACTGAGTTTATACTCATCTAGTAGATTCTGCCAGGAGTTTTCAATATGGTTTACGATCTTCAACAATGGTATTGCGGGTAGCTCTTCTACACCGACTTCGATAAGGAGTGGTTGTGTCATCTTTTAGATTCCTATACTATCAATAATAATATGTGATTTTATCCAAAAGTAAGTAAATAGGGGGTTAGTAGTATCGGTATCGTTGTCACACGCAGCATGCCCCGATGAAGGGGAAACAATGATCACCAAAGAAAAGGATCTGCCCTACTTTGAAGCGATCTCCAGAGCCAACTTTCGCGCAAAAGGAAAGACGAACAAAATCGAGGGAAATGCAACCGCCCAGACCACAAACCATGCATGGATCCAGGTAGCTATACATTGCTCTACGATGCCAAGGTTGATAAACGAAATAGCTCCGGACATGATAAAACTCACAATACCCGAAAGCAAAAAAGCCTATACGTCATGAAGATACTTAGCAGAGATCATCGTTCCTTCTTAATTTCTGACATTTGATACACTCTCTTTGGTCACTGGAGTCAATCACTGTGAGGGTTGATTCTCATCTTCTGTGTCGATCATATCTTTACGTCTTCCCTCATCATCAAACTTGCTTCTAAAATAGTTTCGGATAATCGCAAAGGTCATCAACGCAAAGAGTATCAAAGCAATAATATACAAGATATCTCCAAGGCCCATTATGCCTCCTTTAGTGTATTGGGTATCGTGATTTTTTCAAAACCCTCATAGTTCTGGCGCAGCGCTTCATAGGCGACAATACCTACACTTACCCCGAGGTTAAGGCTGCGCCCAGCCCCTCCCATCGGAATCGTGATACAGTTTTGAGGATGTTCCAGCAATACCCTCTCATCAATCCCTTTGCTTTCAGAACCAAAAAGGATATAGTCACCCTTTTTGAAGCTTGCCTCAAAGTAGATCTTCTCTGTTTTGGTTGTTGCTATGTGGGTATGCTTATCGATCGGGTGTACCGCAAGGAACTCCTTGAAATTTTCCCAGACGACCAAATCAAGATGCTTCCAGTAGTCCAAGCCGGCACGTTTGACCGCCTTGTCATCGATATCAAATCCGATCGGCTTGATCAGGTGAAGCGTAGCGCCGAGATTGACACACAAACGGCCGATCGTCCCTGTATTTTGAGGGATCATCGGTTCAACCAGTACAATATTAAACATCACTATGATCTCCCAAAGCAACCAGCTGCTTGAATCCACTGCTGAAGTGAACATAGTGTGAACGTAGACACAAAGCCACTTTGCTCTTTTTGTCGTTCCAGCGATGGCCTCATCGACTTAACTACTACAAAATTAAACATCATTAGAACACGACCGTTTTGTTACCGTGTACAAAAACACGGTCATTAAGCACATAGGAGAGTGCACGGGAGAGCACCACCTTCTCCACATCACGCCCTGCCCTTTGCATATCCCTCCACTCCATACGGTGATTGACAGGGATCACGTCCTGCGCAATGATCGGTCCCTCGTCCAGATCATCGGTCACATAGTGTGCGGTAGCGCCAATGATCTTCACCCCTCTGTCGTACGCTTGTTTGTAGGGGTTCGCCCCGATAAATGCTGGGAGGAAGGAGTGGTGGATATTGATGATCTTATGAGGATAGGCTTTGACAAACTTCGGTGTTAGGATACGCATATATTTCGCAAGTACAATGAAATCAAACTCGAACCTATCGATCAGCTCCATCACTCTTTCTTCATGCTCCTCCCTGTTCATCCCATCAGCAGAAATACAGAAGAATGGAACATCAAAACGGCGAACCAGTGTTTCAAGGGTATCATGGTTTGCGATCACACACTCGATCTGCGCATCGAGTTCGCCATCCGCATGACGGATAAGGATATCGCCAAGGGCATGAGACTCTTTGGTGGCCATCAGTATGATCTTCTTTGGTTTTGGCACGATCACTTTGATATCTGCCTCTTTGGGGACGGTAGCCTTTAATTCTGCCAAAAGCTCCTGGGTTTCAAACTTCCCTGTCACGACCGAACGCATAAAAAATCTCCCGCTCTCTTTGTCTACAAACTCGCGGTTGGAGTCAATGTTTAGATCTTTTTCAAAAAAGAGTTTCGAGATCTTATAGACTAAACCCTTCGCATCATTACAATCGATCAGAACCCTTGCTCTTGTTTCCATTTATGTGACCCTTAACACCATTATTTATCTTATCGATTATTCTAAAAAATATAGAGAAAAAACAACTGGGCACCTCTAAAACCTCTCGTTACCTTCAGAGGGAGTCAAAAAAGAGGAGATGGCATAAAACCTTTTTTAAAGCGTAGCCGTAGCTACGATGATAAAACGTTTGATGCCATATCGCTTTTTTGAACCCTCCCACAGGGCGATGGAGAGAAGCCCACACTCTGTGTTACCTCTTTTGCTTTAGCTTAGGCTAGGGCTTCAAAGCGTCGCCTTGAAAAGTGAACTTCTCTCTATCGCTGAAGGTGGCTAGAGTGTTTAGAGGTGCCCAACTATTATCGTACATGCAGCAAACCGCTGCACGCAACATAGCGATCTTACTTGCTATTTGGATGCATAATCAGCAATGATATCACCGATTTCACTGCATGAACAGATCTCTTTTGCGTTATAATCGCCCAGGTCGCCCGTACGATATCCGTCTGCAAGCGCCTTTTTGATGGCTTCATCGATCCTGTCCGCAGCTTTCTCTTCACCAAGCGCATAACGCAACATCATGCTCGCACTTGAGATCGTAGCAAGCGGGTTGGCGATACCCTGTCCTGCAATGTCCGGTGCCGAACCGTGGATCGGTTCATAAAGACCTACGCCTTTTCCTGTACTTGCACTCGGAAGAAGCCCGATCGAACCACTGAGCATGCTTGCTGCATCCGAGAGGATATCGCCGAAGATATTTCCGGTCAAAATCACGTCAAACTGTTTGGGCGCACGGATCAGCTGCATCGCGGCATTGTCCACATACATATGTGTCAACTCGACTTCAGGGTAATCTTTTGCTATCTCTTCAACGATCTCTCTCCAGAACTGGCTTACTTCAAGCACATTCGCCTTGTCAATGGAGCAGACACGCTTGTTGCGCTTCATAGCGATATCAAACGCCACGACAGCAATACGCTCTACCTCTTCACGGGTATAGGCCATGGTGTTGTACGCCCTATCCCCTTCGATCGCTCTTGGCTGGCCAAAGTAGATACCCCCTGTGAGTTCACGCACGACCATAATATCAACCCCCCTGATCACCTCAGGCTTAAGGGTAGATGCATTGACGAGCTCATCATAGACCATTGCCGGACGGAGGTTGGCAAATGTCCCCATCTCTCTACGCAGACCCAGAAGCCCTGTTTCAGGACGAAGGTGCCTCTCTAAGTGGTCCCATTTTGGTCCGCCGATCGCACCAAAAAGAACCGCGTCGCACTTCTTTACACCCTGGATCGTCTCATCAGGGAGGGGCACACCGGTTTCATCGATCGCCGCTCCACCTAAAAGCATCTCCTCATATCTTAGAGCAAATCCCTCTTTGACCGATACAGCATCGAGTACTTTGATCGCCTCATCGATAATCTCAGGACCGATCCCGTCACCTTTGATGACCCCAATTTTATAACTATTATTCATACTTTGTAACCTTTATTAAGCGTGTTGTTGTGCCATTTCTTTTTTTGCATAATGGATCAATCCGCCTGCATCAACGAGCTCCTGCATAAACTCAGGGATTGGCGTGAATTGATAGGTTTTAGCCTGTGTCACATTGATGATCTCGCCGGCATCCATATCGATACGTATCGTATCTCCTTCCTTGATCTCTTCAGCCTCGGGAAGTTCAAAGATAGGCAGTCCCATATTAAATGCATTTCTGTAGAAAATTCGTGCAAATGTGGGTGCGACAACTGCCGCAACACCTGCTGCTTTGAGTGCAATAGGTGCATGTTCTCTGCTTGAACCGCAGCCGAAATTTTCACCTGCTACAATGATATCTCCTTCGCGCATATTATTGACAAATGACGGATCTGCATCTTCCATCACATGTTTTGCCAACGCTGATGCTTCAGACGTATTAAGATATCTTGCTGCGATGATCAGATCTGTATCGATGTTATCACCAAATTTCCAAACTTTTCCTTGCAAAATCCATTCCTTAGAAAGAGGCTTCGCCCCAAAAAAATATTTCCGCGATTATAGCCAAAAAAACACAAATCGCCAAACTGCCCCTATCTTTTATCGAAATATTTCGGTATAATCCAACCTTAATTCTAACTGAGCTAACTAAACTATAAACTCACAGGAACAAGGAAAAGCATGGCAGCAGCAAAAGACAGTATGAAAAACGTAGAGAGGCTTTTTGCATCCAAAAAGAAAGGTGATGTGCTTACGCTTGAGAACATTGCCAAAGAGTTCAATAAACAGATTACCGCTGTACAGGCCAAAAAAATACAGAAATTATCTCTAGATAATAGAGTGGAGATCGTAAGTTCATCCGAATATGCCAAGCTTCTTACGACACAGCAGGCAGAAAAAATCGAAGAGGCAAGAAAAAAGATCGCAGCAGGAGAAGAGCTGGAGGAGTTTGACCTTCTGAAAGAAAAGGAACTTCTTGAGTGGAGCCGTTCTGACTCCCCCGTACGTATGTACCTTCGTGAAATGGGAAAAATCCCTCTCCTCTCAAAAGAAGAGGAGGTTGAACTCTCTCAAAGAATTGAAGAGGGAGAAAATATCATCCTTGATGCGATCTGTTCTGTGCCTTATCTGATCGACTATATTCTCAACTATAAAAGTCCTCTTTTAAATCGTGAGAGAAGAGTAAAAGAGCTCTTTAAAAGTTTTGAGGATGACAAAAATAGCGACTCAGATAAAGATGATGACAATCGCGATGATGACGAGAATAATGAACAATCGCCAAAAGATGAGAGCAGAGTAAAACAGGTTGTAGAGAGCTTCAAGCAGCTAGAGAAAGCCAAAAAAGAGTGGATGAAAGCACGTGAAGAGGTGCTCAAGATGATGGAACATGAAAGCAACGAAGAGGTGATCCTTCATGAGCGTCTTAAAGTGGCTTTCAAAAAAGAGCTCCTTAAGCGTGCCCTGATCAACCTCGGGCCGACATCAAAACTGATCAATGAGTTAGTTAAGGCTATGGAAACTGCTCTCACAAGCGATGACAGTTTCGAAAGAGAGCTCAAGCGTCTTGAGTATAAACTTCCACTCTTCAATGAGATTCTGAAAAAAAATCACCAGAAGATTCTGGACAATATTATCCATATGGATAAAGATGATATCATTGATGCTGTTCCAGAAACGACTATGGTTAGCACCTATGTGGAGATCAAAAAGCTCTTTGAGACCCGCGAAGCAAGTAAGGGTGGGTTTGACCTAAGTGAAGAGAAACTTCAGGAGGTACTCAACCAGATCCGCCAAGGTAAAGCCAAAAGCGAAAAAGCAAAAACACGCATGGCCAAGTCAAACCTGAGACTGGTCGTATCGATCGCAAAACGCTATACTAACCGCGGACTTCCCTTCCTTGATCTTATCCAGGAAGGGAATATTGGATTGATGAAAGCCGTTGACAAGTTCGAGTACGAAAAGGGGTACAAGTTCTCCACCTATGCGACATGGTGGATCCGCCAGGCGATCAGCCGTGCAATCGCGGACCAGGCACGTACAATCCGTATCCCGATCCATATGATCGAAACGATCAACCGTATCAACAAAATCATCCGTAAACATCTCCAGGAGACAGGAAGAGAACCTGATCTGGAAACGATCGCAGAGGAGGTGGGGCTCTCTGTCGACAAGGTCAAAAATGTCATCAAGATCACCAAGGAGCCGGTGAGTCTTGAGACACCGGTAGGTGATGAGGATGACGGAAGATTTGGGGACTTTATTGAGGACAAAGATACACTCAGTCCTACAGATGCTGTACTCAAGGATGATCTTAACCTTCAGATCGATGAAGTGCTTGATCAACTCAACGAAAGAGAAAAAGCCGTCATTCGTATGAGATTTGGGCTGCTTGATGATGAGAGTGACAGAACCCTTGAGGAGATCGGAAAAGAGCTCAACGTAACCCGCGAGCGTGTACGTCAGATAGAAAGCTCAGCGATTAAAAAACTCAAACACCCCAAAGTCGGAAGAAAACTCAAAAACTATATAGAGGAGTAATCGCAACCCCTCTGTAACGTCTCATTCTCAAAATCAGAAAATCACACTTACTGGTCTAAGCTGTACCCTACCGTACCTACAATAACCGTAACGATAGCTGCACCTTTCAGGTATTTTGGCCGCTCATGCCTGATATCGCCACACCACGCTCTATTGTAATATCATAAATAGTCTTTTAATGTATTATGAGAAGAGCCACTAAAGGTATCCTTGCTTTACTCCATACAAAAATCGCGTCTAGTTCGTTATAATATGCCAAAAATGCTCTTTTAAAGGAACTCAATGAATCTTCCCAATTTTTTTGTACTGATTATCGGCACAGAGATACTCAACCAACGAAGACGCGACAAACATTTTGATTTTGTTGCTTCCTCCCTCGCACAGAGAGGCTATAAGCTGAGAGGTTCATTTATTATCGAAGATGATCCTGCACTCATAGTTCAAACGATCAAATTTATCGCTGCACAACCCAACGCTGTACTCTTCAGTTTTGGAGGGATTGGTTCAACCCCAGATGATCACACCAGGAAATGTGCCGCAATAGCCTTGAGAGATGGGATACTCTCTTTGCATCAGGAAGCCAAAAAGATTATTGTGGATTATCTAGGAGAAAAAGCCTACCCCTACTCCATACGTATGGCAGAACTCCCAAAAGGCTCAGAACTCCTAGACAATCCTGTCAACAAAATACCGGCATTCAGTCTTGATGATCGCTATTTTTTTATGCCAGGATTTCCTGAAATGAGCCATCCGATGGTTGAAGAGATTTTAGATAGGCTTATCCCTAACCCACAGACCTATTACCGCCATACCCTCACTGCGCTTTGCAAGGAAAATATCTTTATTGACCTTATGGAGAATATGCCAAAAGGGGTAGAGTTCTCATCACTGCCAAAACGCTATGAGGATGGATGGAAGGTTTCCATTTCCGTAGCCTCCCATGATAAAGATCTAGCTGACCGCACTTTTATCAGGTATACCGACCTGCTGGATGAGAAAGGGATACACTACGGTCTCCATGATGAAAGCAATGTCTAAATGGGAGGGTATTTAGAGGTATTGAAGCACCCTGTCGTAAGACGGCTTTCAGCGATACAGTTCCTCTCCTACTTTGGTACATGGTTTTCTCAGGTTGCCATATTTGCCATGATTGTCGGATATGGGGCGGATGCACTAACGATTGCACTGACTGCGGCCATGAGTATGCTTCCCTCCGTGATACTTGCTCCTCTCATCGGTATCATCGTGGATAGGGTGGATTTTAAAAAGCTAATGATGAGTCTGCTCTTTGTCGAGATCACCATGACGCTTGGGTTTATATGGATAGACTCACTCAGCTATGTATGGATACTGATGCTCCTGATCTTTATACGTTCTACGGCTGCCTCTATACTCTTTTCTGCCGAGATGACACTCTTTTCTAAGATACTTCAAGGCAAAATGCTTCAACGCACCAATGAGATACACTCCCTCATCTGGTCTGTGTGTTATGCATCAGGGATGGCCATCGGGGGCATAGCGACACACTACATGGGCTACACTATGGCTTTTATCTTCGATGCTATGCTCTATACTTTGGCAGTTTTGCTGCTCATCGGCCTAAAGATCGATTTAGAAAAAGAGGTGCATACCGAGTCATATTGGAAAATGTTTAAAGATGGGTTTACTTATCTTAAAAGTAACCCAAAGATCGTGCACCTTATTGTACTTCATGCAAGTATCGGGCTTACCAGCTTTGACGCGCTTGTAACACTGCTTGCAGACCTCAAATACAAGGAGATCATCGCCGTGGCACTCGCAATTGGCTGGCTAAATGCTACGCGTGCAATCGCCCTGCTTTTTGGCTCTATCTTCTTCTCAAAGATCGTGAGTCAAGAGAATCTGCACTACTTTTTTGTCGCCCAGGGTACGGCGATACTCATCTGGAGCCAACTGCAGGCAAATTTTTATCTATCATTGATAGCTATGTTTATCGTGGGTCTCTTCACTACGACACTTTGGGCATATACCTATCTGATGATACAGGAAAATACCAACCGTGCATACATGGGGCGTATCATCTCCTATAATGATATGTTTTTTATGATCTCGAACGTCCTGACGGCAATGTTTATCGGATATGCTGCTAAATGGGGAGTGAGTTTGGAGAAAATCACCCTCACTTTGGCGATCGGTTTTCTCCTTACAGCCATCTATTACCTATGGATCCGAAAGGTCCATCTGGTTTAACTTCTTACAAATAAACCTTATGGTATCATCACGAAAATTTTTTGGAGATATTCAAATGGATATAAGTAAAATCGGACCAGGCAAATGCCCAGATGAAGTAAAAGTCATCATCGAAGTACCACTCAACTCAAACATCAAATATGAGATTGACAAAGACTCAGGCGCCGTAGAGGTAGACAGGGTACTCTTTTCTGCTGTACACTACCCAGCAAACTACGGATTTATAGCAAACACTCTCTCAGATGACGGTGATCCAGCAGATGTGTTGGTACTCTGTGATTATCAGCTTCAGGCGGGTTCATATATCAAATGTAGACTTGTGGGCGTACTACTTACTGAAGATGAAAAGGGTGGTGACGAAAAACTACTTGCAGTGCCGACTGATAAAATTGATCCGACCTATGCCAATATCCAGGATCTTTCAGATCTACCAGAACATACCCTAAACCGAATCAAGAACTTCTTTGAAACCTACAAAATGCTTGAGCCGAACAAATGGGTGAAAGTATCAGGATTCAAGGACAAAGCAGCCGCTACTGAAATCCTTGAAAAAGCGATCAAAAACTACAAATAAGCCATAAAACCCTTCTCTAAAACACCCTGTTGATCTTTTAAAGGAGTGGCAGGGTAGGCTAACTTGCCGCTCTTATCTTCTCTTATTTGATCTGCAATTTATCTGAAACCTTTCAAAAAAAATTTTGCACATCATACTTCTCTATTAAGATTTAACTACTTGTGGAGGTCTTAGACAGGATCAATACCATTTTGATCGATATGTGACCGTTGGGAATGATTGATCACATATACTGACGGTGGAGCGCTAAAAATCGATCTCTTTTCTCCTATTGAAGAGGTAGTTCTCTATCCCTTCGGCAATTCCTTTCGCCAGAATGTTTTGATACTCTGTAGTGAAGAGACGCTGACGTTCTTTTGGATGAGAGATATATCCCACTTCGATCAACACAGAGGGTCTGCTTGCACCGACCAGGACATAAAACGGTGCATGACGTACTCCGCCATCCTTGACATCCCTATAAAGCGTTTTTGCATTGGCTATCATGCGCTTATGGATATCGATCGCCAACTTGTTTGATTCAACGATCTTTGGACCACTGAGCACTGAATCTATGATCACATGCTTACTAACATGATCAGTCCCCTTGAGCACCGCCTCATTCTCTCTGGCTGCGATACGTTTAGCGCGCTCATCTCTTGTGTTCTGCAGGAAAAATGTCTCGATGCCTTCCATTTTATCCTGTTTACTTTTATCAATCGAGTTGGCATGAATCGAGATAAACACTTTTGCATCTTTTCTGTCAGCGATGCGTGTGCGCTCATCTAGTTTCAAAAAACGGTCGCTCTCTCTTGTCAGATAGACCGGATACCCTCTTTTTTTTAACTGTTTTTCTACCTTCTTGGAGATCGCAAGAACAAGTTCTTTTTCTTTTTTGCCTCCTGCAATAGCTCCACTATCATGTCCACCGTGACCTGGATCTATCACTATCAACTCTGTATGGCGTCTAGATGTAGTCTTTTGTGCTTGTGGTTTCGCATAAGCTTGCTGTGCAAGAGAAGAACCTTTATGAATATGCGTACTATTCTTTGGTAAAGAGATGTGATAGGCTGTTTTAGCAAAAAGCGGTTGATAGGCTATTGGCTTAAAGGGGCTGCGGCTCTCTATCACTACACGTACTGTAGTGGCATTGTTCTGGGCAATACGAATATGATTTCCCAATCCAAGTGGAACACGATTGTGCGCCAGCCTCGTATCTATAAAGTCATAGACCTGACGATGAGGGTTCGGGAGAGTGAAGTGCTTGATCTTTTGTTGCTCAAGCGGCTCTGCAAAAAAGAGTTTCAACTCACCCTGACTTACGATCGCCTTTGTCATGCTGTTCACTCCTCCAAAAAGAGAGGGAGAAACAAAGAGCATCAATAGCATAAAAACAAGCAGAAAATCACTTCGTCTTATCATGGCCTACTACTCTTCTGCGTTCATCAATTTATCCATAAGCTCTTTGACCGTGATGATCTCATTGAGGCGGTAACCGTTGGAACCAGTAAAGAAGAGTCCCGTTTCAACGATACCGTCATAGGCATCTGTCAGCCTGTCAGCGATGCAGTATCCCACCGCTCTGGCCTCAACCCCTCTGTGACATGGAGCCACACAGTTTGAGATGCATGCAACTTTCGGTGCTGTTCCAGCCTCAATAGATGCCTGCAGTTGTGTCTTGACCCCACGCGCCGGGTATCCAACTGGTGATTTGAAAAGCTTGATATCCTCTTCTTTTGCATTCAGAAGGATCTCTTTCATCGCATCACTGGTGTCACACTCCACTGTGCCTATGAAACGCGTACCCATCTGAACCGCGACGGCTCCCAGTACCAGCATTTTAGCAATATCATCATGATCCCAAATACCGCCTGCTGCGATCACTGGGATATCACCCCACTGCTTCGCCTCTTCCACGACCGGAGGCAAGATCGCTTCAAGCTGATTCTCAGGAAGGAAACACTCTTCGTATCTAAACCCTTGGTGACCTCCACTGAGAGGCCCTTCTACGATCACTGCATCGGGCAGTCTGTTGTGCATTTTTTGCCATCTGCGGCAGAGGATCCTCAATGCCTTTGCAGTCGATACGATCGGGACGAGTGCCACATCAGGATACTCTTTAGCCGCTTCAGGCATCGTCAACGGCAGCCCTGCACCGGTAATGATAATATCCGCACCGGCCTTGCATGCATCTTGTACCACACGATCATAATCTGTCTGCGCATACAGTATGTTTGCAGCAAGCGGTTTATGACCACAGATCTTTCTTGCGTTTTCAAAGATCTTTTGAAGTGCCTTAAAAGAGTAGAAGTTGATCGCTTCAAGCGGGCGATGATCTTTGCCGACCATCTCTTTGTCATCAAGGTATTTTCTCTTTTTATAGACACCTGTACCAACAGCGGAGATCACACCAAGACCTCCCTCCTTTGATACATTTCCAGCAAGCTGGTCCCAAGAGATTCCTACCCCCATCCCTCCTTGTATTATAGGCTTTTGGATCGTATATTTTCCGATCTTAAAAGATTTGAATGTCACTTATTTTACCTTCACTTTCGCAAACCTTCTTTTTCCTACCTGCAGGATATACACTCCAGAGCCTAGGTTAAGTTTATCGTCACTGATCTTCTCTTGATTGATGCTCACTGCATTGTGTCTAATATCTCTTCTCGCCTGCGACGTCGAAGGCTCAAGACCAGCATCCACAAGCGCCTGACACACCCAGATACCATCCTTCATATCAAATTCATCCATATCAGACGGGATCTGATTTGCTTTAAATACAGAATTAAATTCTTCTTTAGCTAGTTTAGCCAATTCTTCATTATGAAACCTAGCAGTTATCTCCAGGGCAAGATTTTCCTTGGCCGTTTTCGGGTGAACAGTGCCGTTTTTAACCTCTTCTCTCAACTGTACGATCTCCTCTAGCGGTTTTTCACTCAGCAGTTCATAGTAGCGCCACATCAGATCATCGGAGATAGAGAGTGTTTTACCGTAAATCTCTTTAGGGCTTTCCGTAATACCGATATAGTTGTTCAGAGATTTACTCATCTTCTGCACACCATCAAGTCCTTCAAGGATCGGCATCATCAGTACCGCCTGCTCCTTGCCAACACCATAGGCTCTTTGGAGATGTCTTCCCATGAGAAGATTGAACTTCTGGTCCGTTCCTCCGATCTCGATATCTGATTTGAGCTCCACAGAGTCATACCCCTGAAGCAGCGGATAAAGGAACTCAGAGATAGAGATACTCTGCCCTGATTTGAAACGTTTTTCAAAATCGTCACGTTCAAGCATTCTGGCTACATTAAAAAGTGTGGTCAGCCCCAGCAGTCCAGCCGCTCCCAGCATATTTAGCCACTTTGAGTTGTATACGACGGTAGTCTTGCGCTCATCAAGCACTTTGAAGACCTGTTCTTGATACGTCTTTGCATTGGCCATGATGGTCGCGCTGTCCAGTACTTTTCTTGTCTCACTTTTACCCGTAGGATCACCTATCGTTGCAGTAAAATCCCCGATCAGTAGTTGGACTCTCCCGCCGTGTGCCTGAAAGATTTTAAGCTTGTGAAGCAGTACCGTGTGTCCTAAATGAAGATCAGCTCCGGTCGGATCAAATCCTGCTTTGACTGTATAAGTCTCTCCAGTCTCATAGTAACGTTTTACCAGTTTTTCAATGGCTTCCATGTCTATGATCTCGGCAGTACCTCTGCAAATCTCTTCAAGTGCTTTAGTTATCATCTATCTCTATCCTTATTTGTTATATGCGTCATCCAGACTAATTATTTCGATAAGCTTGAATTTTTGTGAAATTTTTTCTGCCAATATCGCTCTATTGGGCTGATCACTCTCTACTTCAATCTGACAATACTCCGCAGTGTCAGAACTCTGTATTCCCAACTCTATGCTGATCACATTGAGATTAAGATCAGAAAGTTTATGAAGCAGCTTAGCAAGCACTCCTTTTTTGTTTTGCAAACCTAGTGTCAAACGATAACGTGAGAGTTTTGATGTTGACCAGCACACATAAACCATTGGATGCCCCTCTTTCATCAAGGCATAGGCTTTTTTACATAACTTATGATGAACCACTGCCTTGTTCTCTTTATAAAATGCTACGATCTGATCACCTACTTTAGGATGACAGCAATAATCAAACTCTACACTGTCAATCGTATTGTTGGTAAAAAATTTCAGATGTTCTATCTCTTTGAACACAGGCTTTTTATACCCTTTTCTCCTTAGTTCCCAGAAGCGAAACTCTTTTTTACCCAAAAAGTCCGCAACCTGTCGGATCGTCTCTTTATAGTAATCAATCTTCAACGGAAGTTTGTGTATCGTATCTTGTAACCCTATCTCTTTGACCAATGTCTTTATCTGTCTACTTGGCTGGCTGAAAAGATTGGCCAGGATATTATAGGCACTCAGTGTATTGGCCTCCTTTGTCCTTGCGCGGCAGAGACTTCTGATCCCCTCCTGGGCCCTGGAGGTTTTTACTGTATCAAGCCAACTGCAGTGTAAATGCGGAGTCTTATCTTTGACGATGTTCACAATATCACCGTTTTTCAACACAGTCAATAGCGGAGCCTCACGCTTGTTGATCATTGCAGAGACTGCATTGGCACCGATTTCAGAGTGGATCGTATATGCAAAATCCAGTGCCACTGAACCTTTAGGCAGTGTATAGTAGTCTCCTTTGGGCGAGAATACGGTGATATCCTCGGAGAAGAGGTCACACTTGGCAAGCTCATAGAACTCCTCTATCGATTCATTGGTGTAGTTGAGCCCTTCTAACCATTCAAGGTTGATCCCTTCACCGCCGGATTTGTATTTCCAGTGTGCAGCGACGCCATACTCTGCAAGCTTGTGCATCTCTTCGGTTCTGATCTGTGCCTCTATGATCCCCTCTTCATCAAAGAGTGTTGTGTGGATCGTCTGATAGCCGTTCTCCTTGGGTATGGCGATATAGTCTTTGAAACGTGAGATCAGCGGCGTGTATCCAAGATGCAACAGGCCAAGTACTTGATAACACTCTATCGGTTTCTTGACGATAATGCGGATCGCCAAAAGGTCGAGTACCTCTTCGATGCTCACCCCTTTTCTATGCATCTTCAGATAGGTGGAGTAGTAGTGTTTCATACGTCCGAATATCTCAAACCCCCCCTCTTCAAATCCGTCTTTGAGCATCATCTTTGTTACCTTCTGGATAAAGGCATTGAGTTTGAGCTGAAGGTTCTGCACATTTGACTTCACATAGTCATCGATAAGTTTATAGTCATCCGGATAGATATAGTAGAAACTCAGATCTTCTAGCTGATTCTTCACTCTAGCGATACCTAGCCGGTGGGCGATAGGCACATAGACCACCAGAGTCTCTTCAGCGATACGTTTCTGCTTATGGGGAGGTAGGGCATCGAGTGTCAGCATATTGTGCAGTCTGTCGCAGAGCTTTATGATCAATATGCGGATATCTTTGATCGATGCGATCAGCATTTTTCTAAAACTAAGTGCCGAGTTGATCAGTCGCTCATCCGAAGCGGATGAGACCAGCTTTTCATCACGGATCTGGACGATCTTAGTTAGCCCCTCTACAAGATGCACCACGTCCTCACTGAACAGTGCCGATAGATCTTTTATCTCATAGTGGGTATCTTCAACCACATCATGCAACAGTGCAGCCTGAACCATCGTTTCATCATTACAGAAGGCAGCAGTGATCGCTGCGACAAGAATCGGGTGAACCACATAGGGTTCACCGCTTTTGCGAAACTGCCCTTCATGTGCTTTAGAAGAGAGCTCCAATGCTTTTTTGGTGCTAGCTAGAGGAGAGGGTACATATTCCCACAGAAGAGATTCTGCCTCTTTGATCGTGTTGATATGTTTGGCTTTTTCCAAAAAAGCGTTCAAGAGGCCTACTCCTCTAGATGTACTTCGATTTTACCTTCAGCAATCTCCAAAAGTGCAATATCAGTCGCTTTCATTTTCTTCATATCTACATCGACTTTCGGTGTCGCTCCACTGGCAATCGCTTCAGCTCTTTTACCTACTGCACTTGCCAAAAGGTATTTATCGTAATTTACTTTCTCCATTGCTCTTGCTGTCAATACTTCTGTTCTCATCTTTATCCTTTAACTGTTTATCGCTTCGCTATCCAATACGCTTGAAAAAGCTGTTAGGACACCTTATTTCAAAGCCCTACTTCACGATTGAGCAGAGGCTGGTATCACCATGAATAATCGCTAGAAGATTACCTTTTTCAAACATATTGCAGACAATAATCGGTAATTTGTTGTCTTTTGCTTGTGCAATGGCCGTATCGTCCATGACCTTGATATGATCCTCAAGCGCTTTTTCATAACTGACTCTATCGAGTTTTACCGCATCAGAATATTTGTTTGGATCCTTATCATATACTCCGTCGACTTTTGTTGCCTTGATCAGCATATCCGCACCGATTTCTGATGCTCTCAATGTCGCAGCCGTATCCGTTGTAAAGTATGGATTCCCCGTACCCCCCGCAAAAACCACTACTCTGCCCTTTTCAAGGTGACGTCTTGCGCGTCTTACGATAAATGCCTCACCGATCTCCTGCATATCGATTGCAGTCTGAAGCCTTGTCTCTACACCGATGTGCTCCAGCGCTTCTTGTATCGCTACACCATTGATCACTGTTGCCAACATTCCCATATAATCACCACTTGTACGTGTGATGATACCATCAGATGCGGCAGTGACACCACGGATAATATTCCCGCCGCCAACCACAACGCCAACCTCAATGCCTGCATCGATCAGTGATTTGATCTCGCCTGCAATAAACTTCAGTATCTGAGTATCAATGCCATACCCTTCTTTACCAGCCAACGCTTCACCAGAAAACTTTACCAATACTCTTTTTGCCACTCGTAGACCTTTATAGAATTTTGAGATTATATCCAAAAGAGGTTTAGGTTGGGTTTAAACCACCCTTCAACCAACCCTTCCCAATCCTCTCGCCATCAGAGAGTAATGAGTTTGATGGGATCGATATGTTTGGAATTTTTTGTCGCCTGAAAGATCAGTTTGCTGCTCACTTTGCCCACGACATACCCTTTTTTGATCTTGCGCCCTTTTTGGATGTTCGGTGCGATCTTCGAAAGGCCGGCATAAATCGTATGAAGTTTTCCACTATGTGCCACCACTACTACCTTGCCTAGCATACTCGTGCTGCCGGCATAAACGATTTTTCCATCCAGTACATTGTGCACCTTTGAATCCTGATGTGGTGCCTGAAGCGTGATAGAATCATTGTAGATCTTGATGTTGTAGACAGGATCCACATAGGTTCCGAAATTTTTGACCACTCTTGCACCACTGATAGGCGAGATCGTCTTGCTCCCCCTATAGGCATAGGTATCGCCTTTTTTATAGGAAGAGTGCACTTTTCTTACTGTATCACTCTGTTTTTCCGCTGCCATACGATTTGTTTTTGCATCCTTAGCGGCACGTTCAGCTGCTTGTTTGGCCTCTTTGGTCTGAGCTTTCATGAGAGCAAGTTGCGCATTGCGCTCTTGCTCCTGAGCGAGTCTTATGTTTCGTTTCCGTTCTTTTTCTAGTCGTATCGCTTCTTTTCTTGCCTCTGCGGCACGCTTCGCCTCCTCTGCCTCTCTTTGATGCAAGATATTAAGCTGCGCAAGCGTATCACGAAGTATACTTTGCCTATCTACAATCTCGTTGAACCTTTTTTGATACTTCTCCTCATCCTCCATCAATCTCTTCACATACGATTCTTTCTCTTTTTTCTTTTGTATGAGGTCTTTTTGCTTTTCAGTAATCTCACTGAGGGATTTCTGGGTTTTGTCGCGTAAGGCGCGTGTGTTTTTTTGTCTTTTTTCCAAACTGATGATATCCTTTTTCAAGGATTCGAGCTCTGCAGTATTATACGTCTGGTAGGCCTTATATACTTCATGCAAGATCACAGAATCACGAGTCTGCATCTTTGAGTGTTGCAGTGCAAAAATCATGGAGAACTGTTCGATAGCCAAGGATAAAAACGTCTCATGCTTTGTGTTGATCTCAGCAGAGATCTGATCAAGCTCCTTCTGCACTTCACTCAACTCGTTCTTTAGCTGAGTATAGGCTTTTTCCGTTTGATCCTGTTCCGCCTGAAGCTGACCGATCTTTTTTTCAAGGAAAACAATCTCTTGTTCAGCTTTTTTCATATCTTCAGCGATCTTCTCAATTTTTCTGCTTGTTTGTTTCTTCTGGCTTGAAGTGGCCTTTAAATCTTTTTCAGAATCTTTGATCTTCTCTATAGTGGTGGCGCCATAAAGCAATGAACACGCTATCATAGACAAAAGGATGATCAGCCTCACTCCTCCACTCCCTTGGCACTATAGACGACTGAATAGACCGAAATGATCACGATCAACAATGCAGCAACCAGCAAGACACCTATATCTGTGACACGAAAGAGATAATCTCTGTTTTCAACCATGATCTTTATGCCACTGTGTTGGGCCCACTGAAATTTAAGATAAAAGAAGATACTGCTGACGATCAGTGTCGCAACGATCGCGTCTATGATCGCAACCTTAAAGAGTACACCGCTTCGCAGCATCAATGGCGCACCAAAGATCTCCATGATCTGCATACGCTCTTGATGTGCATATTTCCAAATTTCCATCTGCTTGATGATCAAAAGAAGACTCACCACTGACATAAATCCGATAAAGATCTTGAGTGTCAATTTGATAAAACTGAACAACCTGTAGTTTGATTCATAATTGCTTCCAAATGTTTCGACCTTTTTGATAAGCGCACTAGCCTCCAGATCTTCTTTAAGCGCGACTAGCTCTTCTGTACTGATATACTGATCTAGATGCACATTGTAAAAATAGGGTAACGACTTCAGGATCTTTTCCTCGCCCTCTTTTGTAACACCTTGAGCGATCCTAGAGACGATCTTGTCGCGTTCTATATTTTCGCTTTTGCTGATATGTCTGTTGAGCGCCCTCAATGCTTCGATCTGCATGGGTTCATTTGTCACCACAAGCATTGAATACCCTTCCTGAAGCCCTTTTTCATACCTGTCTGTTGCACGATCAAAGACCAGATAGAACTCAACACCCAGCAAGATCGCCATCAAAGGCAGAATAAACATCAGATGATTTTTAATGTACTTCATAGACACCCTTGCCTTCGATAATAAAGTGCCTGTAGGGCAACGAGAATACCTGAGGTATCTTGTGCGTCACAACCAGTATTGTCGTTTCAAGTTGCTGACAGGCATTCTCCATCAGATCCCATATCACATTGGATGAGTAGTCATCAAGGTTCCCTGTTGGCTCATCTGCTAAGATCAATACAGGGTTTTTTGCCAAAGCTCTAGCCAC
>Ga0209614_1001231_pt1 | contig 19807 bp, 17 predicted proteins | sample BlaSprsedimmetaG_FD_185484 | JGI IMG/M metagenome (GOLD analysis project Ga0209614, IMG submission 185484) | Hot spring sediment bacterial and archeal communities from California, USA to study Microbial Dark Matter (Phase II) - Blank Spring... ... | reverse complement strand
CGAATCTTGTAAGTTCATGTTATTAATTAGATTGAATAGATCATTTCAATCCTGGCACGGTGCTTGTCTTATCCCGGCTCAGAGGGTTAGTAAAAAAAGGCAGTCGCCATGCGCATCCAAAACATCTTCGCCTCGTTTCTCCTTCTGGGATTCCTCTCCCCGCTCCACGCCGCCCGCCTCCACTGGCCCGCGGTCGAATCTCCCGGCCTGGACGGATACAGGATTCATTACGGAACCGCCTCCGGAAAATACGACGCCGTCATCGACGTGGGAGATGTGCTCGAATACGAGGTCCAAATCCCGGAGCCGGGTACGTATTATTTCTCCCTCACCGCATACGACACCTGGGGAAACCAGTCCGGCCATTCGGAAGAGGTAATCTGGAGCGTCCCGGCCGGGCCGGGGCCGGAACTGGTCGGCGCGGAGGCGGTCCACGGAACGGCGGTGAGGCTTCTTTTCTCAGGGGAACTGGACAAAAACTCCGCCGAGAATCCCGCCCATTACGTCATCTTCCCCGATGTGGGAATCCTCGAGGCCCGGCTCGAAGACGACGGAAGGACGGTGATGCTCGGCACGGCCCCGCATGCTTCGGGCAATTATCTGGTGACCGTCTCCGGGGTGGCCGATCCCGGGGGCACGACGATCACGCCCCATTCCGCCCTCGCCTACCGGGTCGAAACCACCGGCGTGGATGCGGCCGCGTCCGGCCCCGCTGAGTTCTCCCTGGCACAGAATTATCCGAACCCCTTCAATCCCCGGACCACGATCCACTATTCCCTTAAATCTCCAGGGCACGTGCGTCTTACCGTCTTCAACCTCCTGGGCGAGACCGTGCGCGTGCTGGTGGACGGACCGGCCACGGAGGGAAATCAGACGCCGGTGGTCTGGGACGGAAACCATGACGCCGGAAGCCGGGTCGCCAGCGGCGTCTACTTCTACCGGCTCGAATCCGGCGGGCTCTCCCTCACGCGTAAAATGCACCTCGGAAGATGAGCCGGATCATCGACCCCAATGCCAGCGAGGCATGTCAATATCCTCCTGTTAAAATCCTTTCGTACACTGCCCTGGAAACATCGCAGGGTGAGAACGCCTGTTGCATTTTTGCCATGTAATCCGTAACTTCTTCATGAAACAATCGCGATTTCGATTCCGTAATGAAAACAGTCCAACTCGTTCGCTGGAGGAGACATCATGAAATGTCCGGTCTGTGAAAAAAAACTCATGGAGCGCGAGACGGGCGGTATCACCGTGGATGTGTGCGACGGCGGCTGCGGCGGAATCTGGTTCGATCACCTCGAACTCCAGAAGATGGACGAACCTCATGAAACGGCGGGCGAGGCCCTGCTGGAAATTGACAAAGATCCGCGGATCCGGATCGATCTGGAAAAACGAAGGAACTGTCCCCGATGCGGGGATGTGGTGATGATGCGGCATTTCGCCAGCATCAAACGGGAAATCGAGGTGGACGAATGCCCGCGCTGCGGCGGATTCTGGCTCGATGCGGATGAACTCCGGCAAATCAGGAATCAGTATCCCTCCCAGGAAGAACGAAGCCGGGCCGCAAAAGAACTGTTCGCCGAAATAACGGCAGAAGCCTTCGCGGAGACGCATGCCGAGAACCGCGCGAAAATGGAGCGGCAGAAGAAGATGGCGCGGATGTTTCGTTTCATCTGCCCGAGTCATTATCTTCAAGGAGACCAAAAATGGGGTGCATTTTAAAACACGAGGAGGCGATCGCATGAAAAAATGGATGCCGGTCCTGTTTTTGATCGGGGCGTCCGGACTTTTTGCCCGGGAACAGACCCTGATCAGCGGCGATATCCAACACGGCGGTTTCGGCGGGCCGGTCGTGAAATTCGGCAACGTACTCGATGAGTGCGGCGTGTTTGTAGGCGGACGCGGCGGCTGGATCATCAACCATCAGTTCGTGCTGGGCGGCGGGGGGTACGGCCTGGTGAATGAAATCGCTTCCCGGCGGGATGCCGATTTGTTTTACAGTTTCGGTTACGGCGGCCTCGAAATCGAGTACATCGCCGCTTCGGACAGGCTGGTTCACCTCACCTTCCAGGCATTGATCGGCGCAGGTGGTGTCCGTCTGTACGAGAAAATCAACGGAACCCGGTTTGACGACGAAACAAACACCGTCGAAACCGACGCGATTTTCGTGGCGGAACCCGGCGTGAATGTCGAGCTCAACGTCACGCCGTTTTTCAGGATCGGCTTCGGAGCCCATTACCGGTTTGTTTCCGAACTCGACATGCCGGGCCTCAAGGCCGGGGATCTGAGCGGACTCTCCGCCGCGATCACCCTGAAATTCGGTAAATTCTAAAAAAGACAAAGCCCCGTCCTGACCGGAAAAAAGGGGCTTTCTCTTTTTCCCCGGGCAACGGAATCCATCGTCTTCAATTTTCGATTGAAATTATCCCCAAATTTCTCTATTATATTTCATGCAAAATTTTCTGCTCATCAGCGAATCGGTCGCCCCGGTCTTTCTGATCGCATTTCTGGGAATCTTCCTGAAGCGGATCCGGTTCATCGACGATCGGTTCGTCCATGCGTCCTCACACCTGGTATTCTCTGTATCCCTGCCGGGACTGGTCTTCTCCAGGCTGTCGAATGTGGACTTTTTTACCATTTTTTATCCCAAGCAGATCATTTTCATCGTCGTTTCCATACTGCTTACGGTCGCGGCGATCTGGTCCATGGCCGCACGGAAGATTCATCGCGGACAGGATCTGGGGACTTATGTCCAGGGTGCATTTCGATCGAATTACGCCATCGTCGGCCTGGCCGTTAACGTCCATGTATTCGGCGAGGCATCGCTCGGCGTGACGGCGGTGATCCTGGCATTCATCATGCCCCTGTACAACCTTCTGTCGGTGGGCGTACTGACCATGACGACCCGAAAAGAGAACCGAATCGACTGGCTTGACACCACGATGCGCATCCTCAAAAATCCGCTGATCATCGCCGTGCTGGTGAGTCTCCCGTTTTCCATCTTTAGAATTCCTGTCCACGCCGTGGTGGAAAAAACCACGGCGAGTCTCGCCGCGATGACCCTGCCGCTCGCGCTGATCGGCATCGGCGGGTCTCTCAATCTGGAGGCGGTGAAACGCGCCTCGCGTCTGGCCGTTTCCGCATCGGTCGTCAAGGTGATCCTCATCCCCGCGGTTTGGACTCCGGTCGCCGTCTGGCTCGGATTTCGCAACATCGAACTGGGCACGCTGTTCGTCCTCTTCGCCTCACCCACGGCCATATCCAGTTTCATCATGGCCAAAACGATGGAAGGCAACGCGCAGCTCGCAGGAAACATCGTCCTGATTTCGACGCTCGCCGCGGGCGTGACGATCACGGCGGGACTCTTTATTCTGAAATCGTATGGATTCATCGGCTTGGGATAGAGGCTGTATAGCACCCCGGCGACTGAGTCGCGGGACTCGGGGGCCGTGCGAAAACAACCTGAACGGATCAGAAAAAAATACGGGACACCGCTGATATGAACATTCTGGGCATCTCCGCATTCTACCACGACAGCGCCGCCTGCCTGGTGCGCGACGGAGACATCCTGGCCGCCGCGCAGGAGGAGCGGTTTTCACGCAGGAAACATGATTTCCGCTTCCCGGAACAGGCGATCGCCTATTGCCTGAAGGAGGGAGGGCTTACCCCTGAACACCTGGACTATGTCGTCTTTTACGACAAGCCCTTTTTGAAATTCGAACGCATTCTCGAAACCTACCTTCAGTACGCCCCGTCGGGTTTTGCGTCCTTCATCAAGGCCATGCCGCTCTGGGTCAAACAGAAACTCTGGACGCGGAGCAACATCCACGACGCGCTGGAAGGATATGAGGGGCCGGTCCTCTTCTCCAAACATCACGTCTCGCATGCCGCATCCGCCTTTTATCCGTCCCCATTCGACAGGGCGGCGATCATCACGGCGGACGGCGTGGGCGAATGGACCACCACAAGCATCTGCATGGGTGAAGGCAACCGTGTCCGGCTCATCAGGGACATCCATTTCCCCCATTCGCTCGGCATGCTCTATTCGGCCTTCACCTATTACACCGGATTCAAGGTCAACTCGGGCGAATACAAAATCATGGGGCTGGCGCCGTACGGCGAACCCAAATATGTCCGGACGATACTGGAACACCTGATCGACCTGAGGGAAGACGGCTCCTTTCGCCTGAATATGGACTATTTCAGCTTCGCCGCGGGTCTCACCATGACCAACCGGCGTTTCGACAGGCTTTTCGGAGGGCCGCCCCGAAAGCCGGAAAGCCTCCTCACCCAGAAAGAGATGGACCTGGCCCGCTCCGTGCAGGACGTGACCGAACTCGCCATGCTCCGCATCGCACGGCATGCAAAAAAAGAAACCGGGGCCCGGCATCTCTGTCTCGCGGGCGGCGTCGCCCTCAACTGCGTGGCCAACGGCAAAATACTCAGGGAACGCCTGTTCGATGATGTGTGGATGCAGCCTGCATCCGGCGACGCGGGCGGCGCGCTCGGCGCGGCCCTTGCGGTCTGGCATGATTATCTGGACAATCCGCGGACGGCCGGAGCAGACCGGCAGCACGGGTCCTATCTGGGACCCTCCTATTCGCATTCGGAACTCGAACGTTTCCTCCGGGCACATGGGATTCCTCACCGGCGGCTGGAAAAACCGGACCTGTACGCAACCGTCGCCAGGCTGATCGCGGAGGAAAATGTCGTCGGCTGGTTCCAGGGCCGCATGGAATTCGGTCCGCGCGCGCTCGGTTCCCGGAGCATACTCGGAGACGCCCGGTCTCCCGAAATGCAGAAAAAGATGAACCTGAAAATCAAATACCGGGAATCGTTCCGCCCCTTCGCACCGTCCGTGCTCGGCGAAGCCGTCTCGGATTATTTCGAGATCGACCGGCCGAGTCCCTACATGATGCTGGTGGCCGACGTCACCGCCGGGCGCCGCCGAAAGATGTCCGAAGAAGAAACGAGGCGGTTCGGTATCGAGAAACTGAATGCGGTCCGGTCGGACATCCCGGCCGTGACCCATGTGGACTATTCGGCGCGGATTCAGACCGTGCATGCCGAAACCCATCCGGATTATTACGGACTCATCAAGGCGTTTCACGGAATCACCGGTTGCCCGGTGATCGTCAACACCTCCTTCAACGTCCGGGGCGAACCGATCGTCAACACCCCCATGGACGCCTACAAGTGCTTCATGCGCACCGAGATGGATTATCTGGCGCTGGGCCCGTATCTTCTGGACAAGAAAGAACAGCCGGCGTGGAATGACGACATCGACTGGCGAGAAACCTTTGAACTGGATTAGTGGACTGGATATGGATCAGGTAAAATTCAACGACAGGCGGGAATGGCGTAAGTTCGGCGTGGCGGTCGGCGTGATTCTCTGTCTCATCGCTTCCGTGCAGCTGCTGAAAGGCCGGACGCTGTATCCTTACTTTTTCGGCGTCGCGGCCGTATTCTTCACGACCGCGGCGTTGATCCCCCTGGTGTTAAAACCGGTTTTTATCCTCTTTTCGTATCTCGGCCTCGTGATGGGCTGGGTGATGACCCGGGTCATCCTGGGTCTCGTCTTTTTTGTGATCATCACGCCGATGGGCCTCGTCTCGCGGTTTTTCGGGAAAACCTATCTGGTCATGAAACCGGAAGCTTCCGCGTCTTCCTACTGGTTATCCGTACCCGAAGACGATGACCGCAGCCATTATGAAAAACAATTTTAAGACCGACACAAGGAGAATCCGTATGTCCAAGATGTCCATCATGGCCGAATTCTGGGATTTTTTAAAAGTCCGTAAAAAATGGTGGCTGGCGCCGATCGTGTTTTTTCTGGTGCTGCTCGGCGCGCTGATCGTGCTGACCCAGGGATCGGCCATCGCGCCGTTCATCTACGCGTTGTTTTAAGACGATGGGCTCAGGCTGTCGCAAGGAACAGAAACAAGAAACGAATTTTGCTTTATCGCGACCGGACGGAAACGGGTTTTCTCCCGCCCCTTCTTGTCGCTACTCCGGGAAATCCACATCCGGATACAGGGTTTTCGCGCAATCGGAACATAATCCATGGCTGAAACGCGCTTCGGAATGGTCCCGGATATAGTTCTCGATCTGAATCCAATACCCCCCGTCATCACGGATCTTCTTGCACGATGCACAGATGGGTAAAAGTCCCCGAAGGAAATGGGTTGTCGTGACCCCTGTTCGAACGGAACACTTCCAGCTCCGGAGGGGCCAGACGGTTGATCATGACACTCGGTATGGACAGCAGGTCGGATATGGAGTCCACGATCCGTTGCCAGATCTCGACGATCCGGGAAGGGATGATAATGTTTTGGGTCTCTTGCACCACGGTTTCCCTGTTTCTTCGCAATGGTTGGCAGGCTGCCTGAGATCGGGCTTTTTCCGGTTAATCCTGAGAGCAATAAGAAGATCTTGCCAATCCTGTCGTTCTGATTCAGCCGTTTTGAAACCGGAGACAAACATCACATCATCCCTTTATACAGCCCCCCGTCCGCCAGGATGCATCCGCCGGTCATGTAGCCGGCTTTCTCGGAAGCGAGGAAGACCACGAGATTCGCAAGCTCCTCGGGTGTCCCGATCCGTTCCAGGGGAATATCCGTGACCAGATCAGACAGGACCTCGTCGGATGTCCTGCCCGTCTCTTTTTCCCTCTCCTTCAACATCTGGTGGACGCGTTCGGTCATGATATATCCGGGGCACACCGCGTTGACCAGGATATTGTCCCTGGCATAATCCAGGGCCTGACACTTGGCCAGGGCGGCCACGGCCGGACGCAGGACATTCGAAAGAAACAGATCGGGTATCGGTTGTTTGACCGTGATCGACGCCAGATGGATGATCCGGCCCCACTTCTGTTTCCGCATGCCCGGCAGCACGGCCTTCGAAAGCCGCACCGCGCTCATGAGTGTCGTCTGAACGGCCGAACGCCAGTCATTCTCGTCTATGTCTTCGAAACGGCCTGCCGGGGGACCGCCGTTATTCGTAATGAGTATATCCACCCGCCCGAATAAATCCAGCGTCTCTTCCATGAGCCAGTCGATCTGTTTCCGGTTGGTTAAATCCATCGCGAGGGGAAAGACCGTCACGCCGGTCTGGAGGAGTATCTCGTCGGCCGTCTTCTCGAGCACTTTTTTGTTCCGGGAACAGATAACCAGTTTCGTGCCCTCGCGGGCCAGTCCCCAGGCGACGGCCCGGCCCAGTCCGCGGCTGGATGCGGCGACGAGTGCGACTTTATTCTTCAGTCCGAGATCCATGAGTCTCTCCAGCAGTTTCCGTCCGGAAAAATATAATCATTTTTGAACGGGATAAAAAGGGTTTCCGTCTTCTCAGCGTGAGGTTTCCATAAACTTCCGGACCGACCGGTCATAAGTCCGTTCGATGTGATCCGGAAAAAAACAGGCCGGCAGTTGGTTCATCCGGCGGTGATAATGCAGGCATTCGCAGCAGTATCCTTTCCTCGAACAGGGTTCATAGGTACAATTGCATTGGGTCAGGTTTTTCTGATGATTTTTGCAGTCCGCCATGGTCCGTCTCCTGATGAAGAATTCGAAGGGATCCAAATCGATTGTTGAACCATAAGAACCTAAAAAAACTGCGGCAGCAAATCAAGCGGAATATGCGCTTTTAAAAATATCAGGATTCCTGCTCGCGCACGATACGGACCCAGTTGATATTGCGCCGTGTCCCGGACAGGATGGTGATCGTACAATCTTTCACATGAATACGTTCCCCGCGTTTGGGAATACGTCCCATATTGGCCATGATGAGCCCGGAAAGCGTCTGATAATCTCCCGAAGGCAATCCCAGTTCGAATTGCGCATTCAGTTCATCGACATCCACGCGCGCCTTCACTTCAATCTGTCCGAGACCGACTTCCCTGTACAAATTCGATTCATCGTCAAATTCATCCTGGATGTCTCCCAGAAACTCCTCTACGAGGTCTTCGATCGTGACCAGTCCCGCCGTGCCCCCGTACTCGTCCACGACGATCGCCAGGCCGATCCGCCTCTGCTGCATTTCATTCAGGAAAGAGGCGACCCGTTTGAACTCCGGTACAAAAAACACATCGCGGAGTATTTCACCGACCGCCTTCGGCTTTTCGATCACCACGTCCTTGACCGTGACGAGACCCACCACGTCGTCGAGCCCCTTGTCAATCACCGGCATCCGGGAATAACCGGTTTTCTCAAACAGGACGATGAGATCCGGGATTGGCATTTTCAGCCCTGCGACGACCATCTCGGTTCTGGGAATCATGATCTCACGCAACTTGCTCTCGCTGCGTAATATGAGCCGGCTGATCAGATCGTGATCGTTTGCATCGACCACACCGGTTCTGTGTCCCTCATCCAGCAGATGGGCCATGTCTTTCCGGCTGAAAATCCGTTCGACCTGTCCGGGGCGAAGCCCGAAAAGGTGGAACATCCCCCGCATGATCCGGCGGGTCACGAGAATGACGGGATACACCAGGATGGAGAACACCCGGATAAAAAGCGCGGCGGGAACCGCAAGTGAGGTCGCGCGATCCGAGGCGATGGTTTTGGGAAGAATTTCGCCCCAGAACAGCAGGATGAGCGCACTGACGGCGGTGATCGCAAATCCCCCGAGATACGGATCGAGATAAAGGGCCATCAGTGAAGAGGCGGCCACGACGACCAGGTTGTTGCCGATCAGGGTGGCGATGAGAAAGCGGTCCGGATGCTGGACCAGTTCGAAGGTCCTCCGTGCGCCCGGGATGCGCCGCTTGACCCAGATCTCCAGTTTAATGGGGCGTGCCGCGGTGAGCGCCGTCTCCGACCCCGAAAACAGCGCTGAAAACAGGATCAACAGGATGAGAAACGCCAGACTAATGACCGCCTCCCGTCACCGGATAAAGGGTGACCTTGCCTCCCGTCGCCTCCCGGAGCCGAAAGGAGAGGTCCTCTGCCAGGGCGCGGGGGACCCGGATCAGAATTTCCGTGTCTTCACCGTAATGCGTTTCGATAATCCGGCTGCCGGCCCCGGAAAGCAGGGACATCACCGTGCCGGTCGCGTCGTAGGGAAATATCATCCGGAAGGAAACATGAATGTGTTTCAGGACGACCTTCGCCGCATCCAGCGTCTGCGCCGCGCACGCGCCGTATGCACGGGCCAGCCCTCCCGTGCCAAGCTTGACGCCCCCGAAATATCGTGTGACGATGCAAAGGGCGTCGGTCAGATTACGCCCCGCGAGCGCTTCGAGTATGGGCTTTCCCGCGGTGCCCGAAGGTTCGCCGTCATCGGACCGACGGAAAATCTCTCCATCCGTCCCGATGCGGTAGGCGAAACAATGGTGAGTCGCGCCATGATATTTTTTCCGGATGACGCGGAGATGTTCGTCGGCCTCCTCCGGGCTGTCTACGGAGGAGGCGTATCCGATAAACCGGGACCCTTTCACCCGCATCTCGGCACCGGTCTCTCCGTCCAGCGTCCAGTAAGCATCCTGCGTCATATTCAAAACGGGACATCCGATCTGCCGATCACCGGTGCATCACAATCAGGCGCCCGATCTCCGACCGGCTGATGGTCTTGCCGCCTTCATGCGTCCTGGCGGTAATCTTGTAGAGATAGACACCGTTAGCTATGGCATCTCCCGCTTCATCCCGGCCGTCCCAGGGGATCATGTTGAATCCGGGCTGACCCCACAATCGTGAAAGATGTCGGATCTGCCGCCCGCTGACCGTGAAAATTTTGATGTCGATTTCGGCGTCCCGGTTGATCTGGAAGGTGAAATGGGTCTGATCCTGCATGGGATTGGGGTAAGAGAGCACCTCTTCGATGCGGATCTCTCCCGGCGGGACGATCTCAAACTCGATATGCCGGGTGGCGGAATTGTTGGCGTTGTCCCAGGCCTTGAGCGTGAGTGAGTGGCGGCCCGGAGCCAGTCCGGTGAGGGGATAAGTCAGCCTTCCCTTGAGGTAACTGCCCTCATCATACTGAAAATACTCGGTCAGATCGACCGGCGGCGATTCATTTATAGTGAGCATAATCTTGTGGCCGATATCGCCGGTGATGTTGATACCGGTTTTGTCATCCGCGATGACCGCCACAAGCCGCGGATTCGCGTCGACCAGACCGCCGCTCACGAACATCTCGTGGCCTTCGAAGATCAGGGTGATGTCGGGTCCCCGGGTATCGGTGATCTCGCCGCCCCCGCCCATCGGGATGCCGTCCATGAAAACCGACCCGTCCGAATCGGGATTGTACAGATAGCCGCTGAGTCGGCCTTGCGCGCTGCCGTATGTGATGTCTTTGGGCACGATAAACGCGGAGGTGAACCGGCCGTCTTCCACACGCGCCTCGCCCCTGAAAATCGTGTTCCCGGGCAGGGTATATTGTTTTTGGAGGCCGTTCGCCATCGTATAGGTAACCTCCCGGCGTGAATCAAAGGCCTGAAGCGCGATGGATCCCTGAAAACCGGACCACCCGGCTCCGTCCTTCCCGATATGCCCGGATGCCGTCTGGACATGCAGGGCGATGAAACTGTCCGGCGAAACCTCCGTGAAGACGCCGCGGTACCGGGGGGTCGCGGGTATCAGGGCCGGGTCGCCCAGGATGTGGTACATTTCGTCGTTGGCCCCGTGCCGCGATTCGATCTTCGCGCCGAGCAGGGCGTCGCCGAGCCTGGGAACGGGCCCTTCGGATGGAAACGCCCGTTGCATGAACCTCCGGTTCAGTATCTCGTTGTAATTGGCCTGGCAATCCCGCGACGCGGCGATCACGGCGACGGCACCGCCGCCTTCGGCGGTGACCAGATCTTCACCGAAACTGGACTTTTGATAATTGTCATACCAGCCGAAAGAACACGTCGCCGCATAGAAGACCGGAAGCCTCTCGCCGTTTTCGAGTCTGTGCAGGTCTTCGCTGCGCACGAAAATCCGTTCGTCCGTCCAGACTTCTTCGTTGGCATGGCCGACGAAATTGACGAAGGCGGTGCCGCGGTTGATCTGTGAGACGAGATCTTCCTGCGCCCTGGGTTTTCGGCGCCGGTCGAACACGATCTCGGCCGGATAATCCGTGAGATAAATCGGCTTGATGTTGTAGTCGGCCGGGATGACGGAATCCGCCAGGCGCAACGTGGCTTCCATGTGGAACCATTCTGCGGTGCTTCTGGGCGTGACTTCATCGTCCGAGACCAGCGTGATCAGGTTTCTCCAGACCCCCCGGTCGGGTGCGGCGTCGTACCGGATGATCTTGTCGGCCACGATCCGGGCCTCATCGGAAGATCGTACTGAAATCCGGCCGACGGCCAGATCCGGAAGCCGGTCCCCTCCCGCGACCATGACATACCAGTCATCCGTCGCACGGGCGCCGGCGATGCCGAACCCGTCTTCCTGGAAGGGCGGTATCCAGTTTTTATCGGTTTTCCCCAGGATATTCCGGTAATCGTAGTCCCCTGCGCCGAACAGCAACAGATAGGCCGGTCGTACGGACCAGTTTGCCCAGGCCCAGGCTATAAAATCCCGGATCGCCACCGGATCATATAATCCCCAGCCGAATTCGTCGAAGACATGCCGGATGTCGACAAGAACCACGGAGAGCCCCGAGAAGGATTCCCGGTGCGCCTTGAGCCTCCGGGCCTGTTCGTAAAAATCGGCATGGGCGATGATCACCAGATCGGCTCCGTTCCGGGGATTGCGAAGATCCGGGAGGGTCTGAGATTCCAGGGATGACGGCGTCATGAATCCGTCCGGTGTCACCGCGTAATAAACCGCCGGTGACCCGGAAACCGAAGCTGTGAATTCCTTGTCTCCGCCGGCCGCGGAGAAAGCCATCCGCCTGATCCGGGATGGATCGGAAATATCGAGGATCAGGCCGTCATCCGGCAGGCCCTCGATCCGGTACCGGTACAGGCCGGGCCGGCGGGGAGAGGTGAATGGGAGGCGCTGGTTCTCCAGCCTGAGCTTCCGGAGATAATGCACCTCATACCAGTCGAGATAGGATTCGGCCAGCCGGTTGGTGTGATTATAAGCGAGAGTCAGGGTATTCCGGTCCGTGCGCGCCGCATGGATCACCGGCGTCTCGCCCCGGTGATAACGCTGGCCGAATGTGAAATTCGCGATGTCGCGGTCGTTCCATTGCACGGTGTAGCGGTTGGCGCCGGCGTCCGTGGACCAGACCTGTATCCTGAACCGGACCGAATCCGTGTGGGCCAGGTCGGTCAGGGAGACATCGAACGAGCGGCTCTGGATATCCCGGTTGAAGACCTGGCCGAGCCAGTGTATCCCGCCGTCATTGGGATTGTAGAGATCCTGCTCGTGAAACAGGCGGTCCCAGAAGACGGTGCGCAGTGTTGCATCCGAAGATTCAGGGGACGTTTCCGTCTCGATCCGCTTCCCGTCCACGCCGTCGTTGAAGGTGAGCCAGTACACGTTGTGGTCGGTGTAAATGTTTCCGTAATGGAAAAAATCATCCTCCGGCGAAAGGAATTCCCATCCGGTGACCCCCTTGCCGTAAAAGAGAAAATAGTCTCCCTCATCGAAGGATCCGTCCTCCCCACCGGACAGGAGAATCGGGGTCTCGATAAGCGCCTCCGGCCGCTCCGAATCGATCGGACGCGGCAGCATCCGTCCCCCGTTGTTGAAGAGCTTGATCGTGCGGGGATCGATGTCGCCGATCCGGATGTCCCGGTCTTTCAGGAAAGCCCCGGTGACCTTGTAGAGGCCTTCCTGGGTGACGGGGATCTTGTACCAGGGGCCGGGCCCGAACGTCCAGGCGGTTTTCTCCAAACCGGAAGCGGGCGGCAGGCGCCACGCCCGGGCCGTCTCATAATTCAGGACGGATGTGCGGTACAGTGCTTCATTGGCCGCGGGGGGGCGTGGAGTACCGGCCCGACCGCCCTGGTCGAACCGGATCCGGACGGACATCCTGGGACTCCGGAGGATGCGGTTCGAGGCCGGATCGAACTGCACGGGATAGAGGCGGATGCGCAGGATGCGCTGTGAACCCCAGATTTCCGGCGCATCCGTCGCCCAGGATTTACCCGGAAGGAGCTCGGCGGACCGGTATGCCTCGCCCTCTTCATAGACCTGAACCGGCATGCCTTCATAACGGCGGACGTCCGGAGACGGCAGGATCCGTGCGTCTGTATGCGGCACGGGCGGCGCGGTCAGCACCCGGATGTCCGCCCCGCCCTCCGGCGGCAGGCCGATCACCACGACACGGACCGGGATCTGAGGCGCGCCCGGATCCCCTTCCAAAGAGGCTTCCTCAAAATCGACGCGCACATACGGCGTTCCATCGAGGTCGATCGGGGTCATCCGGAAATTTTCAGGCTCGAAGAGGAACTCGCAGCCGTCCGTCGTGGATGAAATGAGGGTCAGTCCGCCCTGTCCGGCGCCCTGAATCTGAAGCGCGATCATCCCCATTAACAGCGCGATCACCGTCCGTGTCCGCAGCATGTATGCCTCATAATCTCATTGCGTTTAGCTTTTTCAATATAGAAAAGAATGCCCATAAAATAAAGTGAAAAATCCCGGCGGCGGACCGCGTAAACGTGAGGCCCCTGTGTTTGTCCGGGGATTTCCGGGCGGACGGTCTCCATGGGGATATGCGGGCGGAATGAGAGGCAACGGCGGGCGAATCGCGTCCTCATCCGGATCCGGGATTTCGGGAGGACGGGAAACTCTCGAACAGCCGGAGGACGGATTCCGTATCGCCGAAATCGGAGAAGACATGATCCGGTCCCCATTCCGGAGTTCTTCGACCGTATGGAGGCCCGTGGCCACCGCGAGGGTCGATGTGCCATGGGGTTTGGCGCAGGCCACGTCGAGCGGCGTGTCCCCGATCACCGCCACGTTGTGCGGCGCGACCCGGAATCCCTTCCTGAGATGAAACCGTTCCATCGCAACGGGAACCAGATCCGTCCGGATCGCCGAATCATCGGCGAATGCGCCCAGCTCGAACCGTCCGTAGATCCCGAAATGGCGCAGTTTGATATAGGCGCCGTCGCGCCAGTTTCCGGTCAGCAGTCCGAGGGTGATCCGGGGATTTCTGGAAAGCGCATCAAGGAGGGGCTGAATCCCCGGGCAGAGACGCTTCCCCTCCTGAGGCATATCCATTTCCTCTTGGAGGATCCTGAAATAGGTTTCCCGGAACCGGCCGATCCGCTCTTCGTCTCCGGAAAGGGCGTGGGACTTCAGGACTTCGTCCAGAATCAGCGGATCCGTCCGTCCCATCATCTCCACCCGGTCGAATCCGTTTCCCGCGCGGACACCTCCTGGAAAGCCCGGTTCATGGCCCGGCGCCCGGCGCCGGCCGAACGGATCAGCGTGCCGTCGATATCAAAAAGAAGCAGCCGTGGTGAATCTTCCGTCATAGACAAGAATACGCCCGGTGACGCCCGGGTCAGGCGTATGTTTTCGCCATCTCTTCCAGCGAAATCCGTTCGACCTTGCCGCCCAGGCCCGCGGAACCGAACTTGTGCACCAACATCTCGACATGGCCCGCGATTCGGTCCTGAACCATTAGCATGACTTCCTCCAGGGCGGTTCCCTTCGGATCGGTGCGCAGCAATTCCACGTCGATCGCCTTGAGATAGTCCCGCGGATCGATGGCGTCGCGTTTTTCATCCAGGGCCTTCTTGATCGGCGCGAGCACGTCGGATGAGGTGGATTCGACGCCGGGGTTCTCCGTGAAATATGTCCTGAAGGTCGCCGTGATGCCCAGCCTCAGGTCTGTATCGATATTGATTTTCCGGATGCCCGCCTTCACGGCCTCCTGGATCTTGTGCATGGGAATGCCGGCCGCGCCCTGCACGTTTCCGCCCATCTGATTGATCTCGGCCACGATTTCCTGGGGCACGGTGGAGGATCCATGGCTCACGAGAAAATGATCTTCGTTCTGGCCGTAGGCTTTCATGCCCTGATAGCATTTCTCGACGATCCAGACCGCCAGTTTCTCGAGCCCGCCCTTGCTGCCCTTGTTGGGCCCGTGGGAGGTGCCGTAGGCCACGGCCAGCGCATCGGCGCCGCTCTCGTTGAAGAAATATGGGACCAGGAAAGGATCGGCATACGAGGACGACTCATGAATCACGTCTTCTTCCACGCCGGCCAGTTTTCCATACTCGCCCTCGACGCTGACCCCCTTGGGGTGCGCATAGGCGACGATTTTTTTCGTGAGCGCGATATTCTCGGGCAGATCGAGCACCGACGCGTCGATCATGACCGAGCTGAATCCTTCATCCACGCAGATCGGCGCCTGCTCTTCATTGCCGTGGTCGAGATGGAGCGCCACGGGCAGGTCGTGGCCCGAATCCTGCATGGCCTGGAGTATCATCTTCTGAATCTTGTCCGGGCCGCCCTGAAATTTGTTGGCGCCCCGGCTCGCCTGGATGATGCCCGGGGCATCGGCGCGGCGCAGTCCTTCGAGGATGCCCAGGGCCTGGGTGTAGAAATTGACGTTGAACGCGCCGACGGCGGCCGGCGTTCCTGCGAGGGAAGACTTCTCGGCGGCCCGCAGGATGGGAACCATCGAAAACAATTGAAATTTCTTGCCGGACATGAAAACCTCCTGTATTGACATAAATCGATCGGAAATAATATCGGTCAAATTCCCCAAAAAGTCAAGGGCAAACCAAGCCGTCCGGACCGGCGGTCCGCAACGGCCGGTGTCCTGGAAGAGAAACATTGCGATGGCATGTCAATTGCTTAACCCGTGTTGTGCGGGACGGCAGGGCGAGATTTTCGACGCCATATCCGTTATTTCTCAAAGAGATATGACATTTTTGAAACAAAAAGTCGGGGCCATTTCATCCTGAAACTCCTTTTCGGAATGAAATGGGGACGGCACGATCCGAAAGCGCGGGTGAACTCAGATGGACCGTGTGATTTACAAGCACCGGTTGAAATCCGGCAGGAATGAGGAAGATTTCCGGGCCTGGCTCCGGATGTACTGGAATGTACAACGTTCCTGGGGCGCGGAGACGGTTCGCGTCTGGCGGGATGCCGTCACCGGAGAAAACATCCTCTTCTGCGAATACCGGGTGGCCGATGTCCGGATCTGGACGAAGGCCGCCATGCGCGCGTCCTCGGAAGCCATCATCCGGGATCTCGAGGCCATCACGGAAATCAAAAACGTCATGATCACCCGGGAAAAGAACCCGGAGGCAATGCTGCAGGGGGTGAATTAAGTAAATCCATGCGACAGACGATGAATAAGTTTCTTGCCGTATTGAGAACGGGGCGCGATCTGGGCGACCCGGACCTGTCGGGACGATTCGAGGCGAATCGCCTACACGTTCTGGAGCAGGCGGTGAAAATCGGGGCGCTGCTCGTGATCCTGCTGGTTCCCCTGTTCGGGTTTCTGGATTATGTTTTGAAACATCATGTTTTCTGGGTTTTTCTGCATATCCGCCTGAGCGTGATATTCCTCGCATTCGGCGTACTGCTGCTTTCCGAGACGGCTTTCGGGAAAAGACGGCCTTATTTTTTGGGGGCGTTCCTGACCCTGATCACGAGCGGCGCGATGGCCCTGATGTGCCGGTTCGATTTGGGTCCCGTCGACCCCTATTATGCCGGGGTCAACCTGCCGCTGCTGGGTTTCGGGATCCTGCTTCCTCTGACCTGGTTCGAAAGCATTCCCGTTTTCCTGCTGGCCTGGATGGCTTATGCGCTCCCCAACGGATTGATCCTGGGTGATGCGGAACTGCCCGTATTCATCGGCAACAATTTTTTCATGATCACCACCTTACTCGTGGCGTTGACGGCCTCTCAGTTTCATCTCCGGTATCTGAAAAAACAGTGGCTTGTCCACCATCAACTCGAGCAGGCGCATGCGAAGATACGGAATCATTCGGAAGAACTGGAAAAACTCGTCCGTGAGCGGACGCAGAAGCTCATTCAAACAGAGCGCCTGGCGGTTGTCGGACAGCTCGCCGGCGGGATCGCGCACGATTTCAACAACCATCTGACCGCGATTCTCGGCGTAAGCGAACTCCTCCTGCGGTCGACGACGTTGAGGAAAACCGTCCGGCAGGATATCCAGAGCATACACGTCGCCGGGAAACGGGCCGGCGACCTCGTGAAGCAGCTGTTGACCTTCAGCCGGAAACAGATGGTCAATCCCGAAATCGTTTCCCTGAACAGCGGGATCCAGGGCATACGCAAACTGCTCCCCAGGCTGATCGGAGAAGACATCGAACTGTTGATCCACTGCGATCCGGATCTGAAGGACATCCGGATGGATGCGGGACAGATCGAACAGATCATCATGAACCTGGCGGTGAACGCGCGGGATGCCATGCCGAGGAGGGGGACCCTTCTGATCGAAACCTCCAACGTTTGTCTCGAAGGGACTTATCGGGATTCGAAGCAATTGTCCGTCCCGCCGGGCGAATACGTGCTGCTCGCCGTCACGGATAACGGAAGCGGCATTCCGGAAAACATTCGGCATCAGATTTTCGAGCCCTTCTTCACGACCAAGGAAAAGGGCGGCGGCACGGGACTGGGGCTGGCGTCCGTCTACGGCATCGTCAGGCAGGCCGGCGGCGACATCCTCGTCTACAGCGAGGTGGGGGTCGGCACGACATTCAAGATTTTCCTGCCCGCCATGGAAGCCGGATGCGCGCGCAAAGGCAAGGCGCAGGCGGCCCTGAAGGAGCTCCCCCGCGGTTGCGAGACCATTTTACTCGTGGAGGACGAGGATTCAGTCCGCGATTTCACGGCGAGATGGCTGTCGAACCAGGGTTACCGGGTGGTCAAGGCGCGCGAGGGGAAAGAGGCGCTGGCCATGGTCCGATCGCTGGACAGGCCCGTCGATCTGCTCATGACCGATGTGGTCATGCCCCACATGGACGGCCATGACCTGGCCAGGCGGCTGCAGAAAATATACGGCGGACTCAAGGTGCTTTATATGTCGGGTTACTCGAATGCGTTCATCGCCGGCCGGGGCATGGTCAATCCGGGGAAGGCGTTTCTTCAGAAACCCTTTACCGTGGAATCGCTGAGCGTGAAGGTGCGCGACATCATCGATCATTGAGGGGGGTGTCGGGTGTGTTGAGCGAAGCGAAACCCAACCCCATGATTCTCCGGATGACAGTTTTTTTTCGATCAAAGCGAAACCCGTCACCCGTCCTTCTTTATCGGGATCGGTATCGGGATCGGGATCGAGTCCCCGTTCATCTTGCGCCCTGGATGAAACTCCCGGGCGATCTGAAGACTCAAATCGTCTTGATCTCTATTCATTGATCCATCGGAACCCCGGAGCGACCCGATGCAAAAGTTTGATCCGGTCATTTGTTCCGCATTGAGATTTCTCAAGATTTTCTTCGCGAGTGGTTCTTTAATCTCGGAATGCCCGGGTTCAGCTTCGATCGCACCGTTCTTTAATAGTGTTTGTGACCGAGTCGCGATCACCGGCTGCTCAACCCGTCAGAGACGGAAGAGTGGCCCGTGTGGAGGGCGTGGTTCGCAACGTTGATTCCCTCCAGATATGCGGAGACGGAACCCCCGCTTTTATTCCGCACCGGGGCAGAACCGTGGGGCGATCAGAAGTAAAATCAAAATGGAGTGAACCTCCCCGCTGCATCGGCTTATTTCCTGCCTGCGGCAGGCAGGCAACCACACGTTGCACGGCAGCCCCGTATTCATCTTGTTATATTCCGCCAAATTTAATTTGTCCGGGTCTGGTGCAACTCTGTATCGTTATGTGTCTTTTTATTTGTATTTAAAAGCACCCCTATGCTTGAAATTATCTAATGGATTTGGACAAACCGAGATAAGACCATCAATATGTTCGTGTAATGATGGATTGATATGGTTCCACATTGGATCTAATATTACATCTAAACCTTCTCTTCTTGCAAGCTTTGCGGCCGGCACAAAATCGCTATCCCCAGAGATTAGTATAATTCTATTTACTAATTGTTTGTATGCAAGGGATGCTATATCAAGACCCATTTTCATGTCAACGCCTTTTTGTATAATGTCTGGCATTACATGTTTTTCGTTTATTGATTCAATTTTAAGTTTTCCGCATAAAATATTCTTTAAAGTTTTCGGATTAACAATCCATTCATCTGATGAATATTTTAGTGTTCCAAATCTTAGGGCAACTTTCCTTGTATGTTTTAATATTTCAAATAATTCTATTTTGAATTTGGCAGTATCAGATTTTGAAAAATCAATAATCTTTTCAGATATTGGATGTTTTGCTTGAAAATTAGCTGGTTCACAATCATAGTAAAGTATTCTATATAAATAATCAGATTGGATATGATTTTTAACCATTTGGTACATATTATAGACAATGGTTTCAGGCTTATGTGTATTTCCATTTTCAAATACATTTTTATATCTTTTTATAAAAAATCCACCATCAATGAGAATTGCAGTTCTTGTAGAGATTTGAGGATTGGGTATTATTTCATTCATGGGTGGCTCCTAAAAAACAAAAAGCCCCTGAGCCTGCAAACCCGCTATCTTGAAACAAGTTTCAAAAGAAGGTGTGCAGCCCCAGGGGCACTATAATCAATTTTATTAACGAATGTAATATCGATAAGTTCCATACAAAAATAATACCAAATTATAGAAATGTCAAGTTTTTTTATCACATAACCCATATTCTGCGGCGCGCCAAACAGGTTCTGTCCAAATGCCACGTTGAAAATAATTCCAGCGGTCTGGTACATTTCCGCAGTTAGCGAAAAGCATCGCGGACGGCGAAAGCCGTCCAAAGCCAAATTAAAATAGGTTCTCCTGAAAAAGTCATAACACATTGAGATTAATGAAGATAAAACTTGCTTTTGTCGTGTCCCGGATTCTGTGTTAAGACG
>Ga0209614_1001230_pt1 | contig 19812 bp, 34 predicted proteins | sample BlaSprsedimmetaG_FD_185484 | JGI IMG/M metagenome (GOLD analysis project Ga0209614, IMG submission 185484) | Hot spring sediment bacterial and archeal communities from California, USA to study Microbial Dark Matter (Phase II) - Blank Spring... ... | reverse complement strand
GTATTAAACTTAGCCCTGCAGGGCTAAGTTTAATACCGATAAAGATGCCGGCTCCGATGATGAAGACAACCGCCCAGGTAATGACAAGATTTCTCTTTTCCCGCATGGATCCAGCTTTCCAGATATCCTTTAAGACTGAATAGACTGAGAAAAGAAATAAAGATCCACAGATGATGTAAACCCAACCCCAGCCGATCATATCCTTACCTCCGTTTTCTTCATTGTACTCCCTTTCCCCAATAGAAGTTCACATTATCAAGGTCTGTTTCGTCCTCTGCCAGGCGGCGGAAGGTGTAAGCGTTGTCTTCCTGGGCGGCGATGAAGGAACGCAGCATATGGGACATGATGGACCATACCTTACTGAAATCCTCTTTACCTTCCTCCATGGCCTTGATAATGGCCTGGGCGTTTTCTTCATCATCATCGGTGTCCGGTTGGTAGATATCCCAAAGCGGCAGGAAGATGTCCCTGAACAGGAAGTCCGCCATGGCGCCCTGCTCAGCCATGTTTTCCACTTCATGAAGGAGGTTGCGGGCAAAGTTCCGGAGCGCCGCCGCCATGACCCACCTGGCGCGGGCTATCAGCATGGCGTCCCATGTGGTGGGCGTCTTTTTCAGGAACTCTTCTAATATGTCTTTCTTACGCGGCATATTGCATGACTTATTATAAAGATGTTGTATATTAGTAGTAATCATAATAACAACTTATAAACAATATGTCAAGGTGTTGACAAATATTATAATCACGTTATAATATTATCGCATGTCTACTCTAAAAGAAATTAGGTTAAGCCGTTTTTTGAGTCAAGCCGATCTAGCAAAATTAGCCGATATGACCGTTGCCACTATTAATCGTCTCGAGAAAGGCAAGCATAAACCAGCTCTTATTACTATTCGGAAACTTGCCGCAGCTCTGGGAGTTGAGCCCGGAGAAATAGATTTTTAACGACGCTGGGGATACCCATGTCAAGACGAGAAGATGATCATTATATAAATGAAAAGGATGATTTAAGGTACTGTCGGTCTCACAAGAGATATTACCGTGGCGATATGGGGTGTCAATTGTGTTTTTTAGAGACGCAAAATACGATTAAGTCACAAACAACCCCGATCGATCTTTTAGATTGTCCAAAATGCAGCGAGAAATCCCTTTTGTGGGTCGAAGATAGTGGCGTCTATGAATGCCTGAATGTTAATTGTAAAACCACGTTTACTTTAAAAGCTTATGGTGAATCAAACCCATAAATGAGCTTTAACTTACCTAGTAAAGTTTGACATGACGTTTTTTCCCGATCTGCTCTACGCCCGCTCCGAGGTCCCGGCCCCGGCGCTGTCCCGGCGGACGGCCTGGCTTCCTGGACGGTTTGCGTCTGCCGCTTTCTCTGGATGTTTCCTTATCCGGTACGCTGGTGATGGTTACCTTACCGCTCGGCTGGGTCCTGATCTTGTCATCGATGGCCCCGGTATCGACATCGATGTTCAGGGGCGGTAGGTCCTTCAGGTTCTTGCGCTTTCCGAGGACCTGAAGCCCCCGCTGTACACTCCCCGGCCCATCTACAACATATGCTCCTTCAGGAACTTTACCCACCGTGGGAATATGCTTCCAACCACCATCTTCCAGGATGAAATTATGCCAGACAGGCTTCCCTGATAGTTCCCCGCGGGGATAGGTCACCGCGGCCATGGCCCGTTCGAACCGCTGCCGGCGGGGATCTTTGTCATCACCGGTACTGGCGTCCGGTTTATGGCGGCCTTTCCCGCCGCCACCTTCAGGAGGCGGTTCAGGCGGCTTGTCATCCGGTGGTTTATCTTCTTCTGGTGGGTTAGTTTTTTGCTTCGGAGCCGGCTCTATCGTGGTTTTGGTAACCGGTGCATCTATGGTTACTGTTGCAGGTATAGCGGAAATCTTTTCGACCGGTGCGGTGGTTGATCTTATGGTTGCTTTGGGAGTAACTACCGGTGTGTTATCCGTGACCGCCCGCCTCATCGGTTCCGTGCGCGTTTTTTGCAGAGTTTTGGATATCTGGGTAAAAGTGGCGGTCCTCTCAAGTTTTTTCAACTCTCGCTCGAGTGCCAATTGCTCCTTTTTATCGAAATCCGCGTCAAACTTTATAGCGGCTATAACTCCGGTTTGAAGCCTTGTTTGATTGATGACCTTTAATTTTACCCGGCCATTTTCCCAGACCAGAGCAGCGTAAGAGATCTCTGTTTGCGGGACCAGTCTTGTTTTCAGATCATCGGATATTTTAGGCTGGTTTTTAGCCTTCGCTTTTTCCACAGCTTCTTCCACAATACGTTTGGTATCACGGGAAAGCTTTGCCATTTTTTTTCTAAGGTCGATCGCCCACTGCCTTTCTAATTGGCCATGTTCGTTTTTCACTAATCTATCGGCAGGGTTGTCTGAAACTACATCCCACTCGCCGTAGTGTCCTCGATCTAAAGCCGCTTTATTTTCAGGATCGCGATGATAACCTGAACGTTCAGTGTTCTCACTATCGGATATCCATTTACGTAACTCGTCTTTTGATGTTTTCTCTTTGAGTTCCTCGATAGCCCTATTAAGCTCGTCAAAGGCCTGTTTACGGCTCCCGAGATTGGCTATCTCGCGGTCGAATGCCTGCCGGTCATTGCCGGTACGCCGGAGAATGTCCTCTATTTCCTCTACGGACCGTCCGGTAGACCTTGCCGCGGCTTCGGCTTCATCGCGGGAAATGATATACTCTCCCACACGGACACGCTCTCCGGGTTTAATCCGGGGAGCTTCACGGTTGATGGGCCGCCTGAGTAATTCATCCATTCTCAGATAGCCGCCTTCACCGCCTAATCCGGCAACTGTTGCGTTTGCCCGTAGTTTTTGCACGGCCTGCCTGAAACTCGGATTTTTGACAGTTGCTAAAGCTTTATAGTCATCCGCGAGAGCGATGAGGTTTTTACCATTGCGGACAAGCGAATTTCCGACAGTGCCGGTCAGTTTGCCGGTGAGTTTACTCCCGGCTTCCACCATGCTTTGCCCGATAGCGCGGACCCTGGCCACATCACCAGCTCTAACCGCTTCAGCTATCCGGTTAGCCACGGCATTCAGACCTTTCGCCGATGTTTCCCCGATCACTCTGCCGACTTGCCGGAATCCCGCGGCAGCCGGTTTGGCGAACAGCGAGCCGACGAACAGCACATCGATGGCGATATTGACAGCCTTCTCGGTAGTGCTGAGTTTAGTCCAGTTACGCGAAACGTAGTATCCCGGAACAACGAAATCAGCCACATTAGTCAGGGACTGATTGATAACAGGCTCAACGCCGAACCGTTTTATATATTCGTCTAACGCCTCCATCTGGCGCTGGGTGAAGTTTGCCGTCTGCTTCTGTAATTCCGCGAGTTCCTTCTTTGACATCTCTGAATACGCTGCGACCGCTCTGTTGTATTCCTTCATATCCTGGCCGGGCACCGGAAGCGCCGCCGGGTTGATATCGATATCGCGCTCCTCGAAGTAAGTGGGAATATCGTCCGGATGTATCCAGCCCTTGTCATGGAAGTAAGCCCGTTCAAACTCGGCGTAAGTATTCTTCACGCCATAGTCTCTCTGGTAAGCCTTGTTAGCCTCTTCGATACGCTCGGCGAACTTCCTTTGCTTTTCATCTGTAATGAAATCGCTCCCGGCGCCAACGAACGCGGTAGCAGGACTATATTCCCACCCTTTAGCCCTGAAGTACCTTTCGATAAAGTCCGAACGCTCCCATTTTTTCCAACCGACGCCGAGCACGTTCTTGTTGTACTCTTTGGATTTATCAATATCCGCTTTGGAAAACCCAAAATCCCTGAGAGATGATTCAGTTCCCGGGTTATCCCTGAGGTACTTTGCAAGATCATACCCGCCCTCGTCTGTCTTGTATGGCGCGAGTGATCGCCGCAGGGTGTTGTCTTTATTGTCTTCGGTCAACTTCACATAGGACTGTATCAGCTTTTCCTGTTCTGACCTGATCTGGTTTTGTAATGATGTGGATTGACGTTCTGACCTGATCTGGTTTTGTAATGATGTGGATTGACGTTCTGCCTCGACAGCGTCCTTCCTGGAAATGTTCATGAAGTGGAGGGCGCGCTCGACGGCCGTATCGCCTTCATTGATGGCCTGGCCGGCGGCTACGAGATCGATATTGCCCTTTTCATCGGCAAAAGGCCGGAGGAACTGCATGACCTCTTCGTACTTTTTCGCCTGGCCTTTGCGCTCCGCCACCTTCTGGGCCTGGATGCCGATGTCCCGGAGGTTCAGGGTGAAGCCGGCCGCGTCAAAGTCCGTGGGCTCGGTTATGCCGGCTTCCACTGCGGCCGTCAGGTTAAGTTTCCCGCCGCGGCTGAGGTCTGAGAGCCTGTCATCCCTGGCCAGCACCGGAACGCCTTCATCGATGCCAATCAGCGCCTTGAGCTGGGCCATGCGAGCGTCAGGATCAGCAATCTCAACGAGCTTGTTATACTCAGCTCGGGTGATATGCATGACACCGGCGCCGGTCACTATCGGGACATATGGGGTATCGACGTAGAGTAGCCCGATTCCGGGTATAGCCGGCGAACTGCCGGCCTGGCCGGGGGAGTAGTATTCCTGGTCTGTCCGGTAGCCCATTTTCCACATGACGTTATCGGGCGTGTAATACCGGACGCCGTCTTTCTCATACGTGATCACGACGCCTTGTGCGTTGGTTTCGGCTACCCGTGCCCCGCTCGGGATATTGACAGTGAGGCGCTCTTCAGGCGACAGAGGTGTTACTTCGTAACCACGCTGAGAGATATTGGCCGGCAGCACCCCGCCCGGGACCGCGGCGCCGGGCGCCAGGACGTTGACCGGCCGGCTTGATGCCTGGTTGGCCGCCTCCTGCGCTCTCAGATAGTTTTCCCCGGCCTGGCGGACCTGCTCACGTTGAAGTTCTTCCTGTTGGCGGACCGCCTCCGCCTGCCGCGCCTGCCTTTCGGCTCCTGCCTGCTGCTCCCGGCGCTCTCTCTCCTGGCGCTGGCGCTGTTCCTCGGTTTCTCTAGCGATTCGCTCCTGTTCACGGCGCAGAGCTTCTTCACTGGCTCGCCGGTTTGCCTCACGCTGCTGGGCTTCCCGTTCCTGCCTGGCGCGTTCTTCGGCTTGCTGCCGGGCTGCCTGTTCCTGTTTGGCGCGGGCTTCAGCTTCCTGTCTAGCCCTTTCTTCCGCCTCATGGGCCGCCCGTTCCTGCCGGCGCCTGGTTTCTTCCTGCTGCCGTTTTTGCTCGATTTCGTAATAGTTCATTTCTAGCGCACCTGTCCGTTAATTTCTCAGGAAATCAGGAAACGATGTTTCTAATGGCGCCGATGACACCCTGTACCAGGCCGATGAGAATCTGTATAAATCCCCATACCACGCCGATACTTGACAGCCAAAGCGGTATTTTCACGAAGATTGCCCATCCTGAAGAAAGAAAAGGGTAGTTCCATGTCAGCGCTGTGGTTATGGCGTTCCAGTAATCGCCGCCGTTTTTAATGGCGCTCCAACCGCCGCCGGCATTGATGTCAACGGCATTAAAGGAGGCTAGAGCGCGGATGATGTTGATTTCGCCATCCAAAAGCCAGCGGCCGGAAAGGAGACAGCACAACAGCGTCCCGATGATGAAAACCCCGGCGGCGGCCATTAATTGTTGAGGTCTCATGTCCCACCTCCATCAATTCACAGGGTTGAAGGGATTTCTAAAGATAAGGAGTAGTAGAGAGAGAAGACCAAATGGTATCAGGGTCCATCCGGGGATGACGCCATCGCCGCCGTAAACCCATAATGCCATGACCACGATACAGGTGACCGCCATCAGGGATAAAGATCCATTGGAGCCCACCTTGGTTTTTCTGGTAGTTCCCATGACGGCGAATCCGGCAATCAGCGCGGTTCCATAAGCTATGGGGATAAGAAACGCTTCTTTGGGAAGCCCTGCGTCTTCAGCGGCAGCGGCGATCTCATCACCCCAAGGGAAATTGGTGCCGCCTTCTGAAAACAATTTGTCCGGGGCTGTGATATCCTCCGGTATCAGATTCGCCCCCCCGACGATTACCGCAGTAGGTTGAGAGGATGTGACCAGCGATTCCTGGGAAATCACCGATCCAGTGATATCCGGGTCCGAGCTGGCGGTCCTGAGGGATGGCGTGGCGTCGTTGCCGTTGTTTGACTGGTCAACAAAAACATGAGAAAGTGCGACATTTATATCTCCAGTACTGCTGACGGTAATACTCGTGGTTTCGCTAGTTCCTCTGGTTGTAGGGCTGGATATGTGAACAGGGCTACCGTTTACGACAGCAGTACCACTTGTTACAACAACAGACCATCCATAGGGGATTTGAACATCAAGCGTCCCGGCGAAAGTTACCGTGATGGTATTATCGCCTTCAATTAAGGTCACCGGATTGCCGGAAACCGCGCCAGTATTAGGAGATATCGTCGACGCTTCATTCGTCATGTAATTCCATGAGATATTACTAACTTCTGTGCCGCCAACCGATAATACAAAGGACTCGAAATACAAGGTTGAACTGCCGATTATTAAGTCATTACTGTTGTCCGGAGCGCTAAGGCCAGCTAAGGATGTTGTATTACTAGAGTCATCCGCCGCGAGGATAATATCCGAGCTATCTGCTGAAAAAGAAATCGAGTATTCCCCTTCTTCCAAGGCGATACTAGTAGACGCTCCTAATTGTCCATCTATTTTGTACGCGAACTTTCTGGGCGATATAACCCAAGACGACCCGTCATCGCCAGAATAACCTGCTACCTCATCCTGAACACCCTCAGTAAATTTCCAGTGGACATAATTACCAACATCACCTGATGGAACGGAACATTCTATTACGTAGTCCCTTCCTTGGTAAAGGAAAACATCATCCATATCAATAGCTACATAAGTGCCGGTTGTTGCCGTTCCCAGTGTATTTGCGTTGTAAGAACCAGATGAGATAGCATCGCCCGTAGGGAGTCCATCATCGTCGGCGTATTTTAGGTACACATTTAGAGTCCCTGGCGAACCGACGCGGTAAAGTTTAAGTTGAATTTGTGTAAGTAATATCGTGGCATTCGCGCTAAATTCCTGTGAACGCCTAGTACTACCTAGTAAGCTTGTCTGTGAAGTAGTGGCGTCATATTGAAAATGCGTTGCTGAAGCGCCTCCGGGTATTATTCCCGAAAGAATACCAGATGCATAGCCTACTCCCCACGACTGGGGCTTTTCCATAACTATAGGATTCAACGAATCAATGAGAAAAGCATTCGTCAAAGAAATAATGAAATCATCCCCGATCTCAATTGAGGCATCGTCGTCTATCGTCATGCCGGAATCGTCGCAGAAGATGGCGGTCTTACCGCCGGTAACATCTACTGAATAAAGATTCTGGGTAACCGTTGAGCTGTCCCCGATTGAATCAACAAAGGTGATCCATGGATTGTCGTCATAACCTGGCATAAAGGCGATATCATCGCCGGTGTTTCCGATCATGGCGGCGTTAGTAACTTCGCTGTTCAGCATGCCTCCGGAGATTAAGTTCCCCGTATCGAGGTCGAATGCTACGGCGACGGATGTTTTGGTGGAGCCGGTATTAGTTATACTGATTCCCGTGCGGTATACGGCGTTCGTATAAGTCGAGGCTAATACCGGGCTGGCGGTAAGAACCAATAGTATCATTACGCCGATTATTACTCTAAGCTTCATATCATGCCTTCTTATGCAGGATAATATACATGATGCCCATGGTAGCGAGAAGAGAAGCAATCATGACAATGGTCACCAGCGCGTCTCCTACCAGAACCGCCGCGGCAATAGCTATGATGGAACCGCCAAGAATTCCGGCTTCTACACCCCATCCTTTTTTTACCGAATAGATGCAGACCCCGATGCACCCGGCAATCGTCAATATCCCGAAGACAAATACACCGGAAACATTTATCGTAGCTCCGAGTCGGTCCGCACCCCTCTTCAGGTCCGTACCGTCAAGTCGTTCACCATAGGTATCAGCAAGGCTCGTGTCATAACCGTCGGTATCCATCACTTCCGGAATATAGACCTGGTAATAGAACAACTGAGGGCATAAGGTATCGATTCCCTGTATCACGCCTTTCACATACCTTTCACCATACTCGGATAACTCTGCCCCGGAAAATAGAGGGACATCGGGATAAGCGGCCTTGAAAACCGTTGACCTGCCGACTACCCAATTGTAGAGGTCTTCCCTGGACGCTTCTGATGTTTCTGCCGTTGAGTAGTCGCCCTTAGTGATTTCATAATTCGACGTGATTGGCGGATTGTAGTATTGGGGAATGCCGAAAATGTTGATGATATAGTTCCCGTGCCAGGCCGGAGCGTCATCCGCGGTAAAATAGAAACCACTGAGAATTTCGCCATAACCGTTGTTGTCGAAAAGAGAGAAAACAAACGGCCTGGCCGAGCTTAATAGCGTGGCGCCGTCTTCATCATAGAGCCTGAACAAAAATGCGTAGTACGCCGGTGTATCGGGAAATGTCCCGTTAGTTGATGAAATGCTGGCGTGAAATATCGCAAGAAAGTCATCGGGTTCTGCCAGGTCAGTGAAAACCCGCACGGAGTTAATGGTTGGCTTATCATCCGGGGGGTCCAAGGCGAACGCAGGAACCGCCAATACCGTAAGGCTGATAGCAGCGGCCATGGCCGAGATGATCACAGCGAGAATGCCCTTCACGTTTTCCTCCGGTCCATCATCGATTTCGTGATAATATACCCGCCGGCGATGACGAGAATGACAGACATCCACCATGATCGGTTCCAGAAGGCAAAGCCATAAATTATCCAGGCAAAACCGGCAACACCCAGCAATATACGGTCTCGGTGCCAATAACCAAAGGCCGTGATGGCGAGTATGAGCACTACCATAATGATTTCATCGAGAACCGTGTCAACCGCTTCTTCATATCCGGAGATTGTAATATTAGCAGACGATCCAGGCCATAGTATTACATCCGTAGCATTATCCGAGCCCTGGGTTGGAGGCTCATAGGCATAGGCTGGCACAGCGATGAAAGTGAGTGACAGAATCGAAATAATGAATGCGAGAAGTAGCTTCATCGTTCTTCCTCAAAGCCTGCTTTTCTCCGAAACCAGCCGCTGAATCCGCCCTTTGCCTTCATCCTGTTTTCACCAATGACGGCCTCTACGAGCTGCTCGCGAGCATACCCTTTTTCAGATACCATCATTGCCAGATTATCATAGGCTTCCTGCAATCCTTCGGTGTCGTTGTGGGCGCGGCAGCGCTTGATGACACTAGCCCAGGCCAGGCGCTCCTGCCGGCTGCAGATGTTGGTCCGCATGAAAATGTCATCAATGGTGTATCCGCGGTCCACCAGCATTTTAAGGGCGTTGGGGAAATCCGCGCTGTGAAAAGCGCCTTCGATGCTCGCCTTGTTCAGAGCTTTTTTTGTAGTCTCCGGAATAGGAGTTTCCGGTTGATGTCCGTTACCGTCCGTCATTAAAAAACCTTCACATACTTATTCTTGGTCTTCAATTTCCAACCAGCAGTACCGAGCGCTGTTCCAAGTTCTATATCATCCAGGTCCACCCCATTGTCGCGGCAATATTTCCTCAGATCATGTTTATCGAATCTGTCACCGATGTTACCAAGTTCGGCGGTAAGGTGATAAACTTTTTTGTGCTCCAATTGTTTGGGATCAGGTTTATCTTCCTGCATGGAACCATCCGCCGATACTACTTTTTTGGGCCTTTTCATCTCATATTTAGTAGCCTTGGCGAAGATATCGAAGCGGTATTTAGTAGGGTAAATACCCCAGAACGGTTTACCCATAAGAAGCCGGCTGTAGATCTGGCCGGTTCTTTCGTACAGCCTGCCACTGTGCCGTCCGGAAATATCTTTCAGTTCCTGGGATACCATTTCCCCGCGCTGCAAGTTTGGATACACAAAGCTTTTATCGAAGCATTCTATCTCGGAATCCATCTGATCGCGAAGGTCTACATGGAGAAGACGCATAAACTGAAGCGTAGCCACAATACTGATATCCATCTTGCCCATCAGCGTGATGGCGCCGCCGATGAGACGGTTTTTAACGCTTTGCCCTTCACGCGAGCTGGCGTCAAGGCTGATTTCATCCCAGAAGATTGTGCAGGTCTCCATGGTATCTTCCAGTTTTATCAATGTATCGAGGTTGAACGGCAATGCTTCGTAATGCCTAGTTTCCCCCGTTTCTTCATCGATAACAAAATCGAACGCTAAAGGCACATTGGAGAATACGGTCTCATTGTGGAGGATCATCCTCACGGCGCATTCGACCGCGGCGCTCAATGACTTACCTGACCGGCGTGGCCCGTGAAATATATCGATCTGTGAATCTTTCATTATAGTAACCGGGGGGAGGGGGGTAAGCCCTCTCCATATCTCCTCTCTATTGCACGATGATTGTCCACATGAAAAATATAACCACGCCGACGAAGATGAGGTACTTCATGTTCTCCTTCAAGAAAGACCGCTTCTCCGAGGTATCGTAAGCCTTGACCGTATCATGCTGCTGCAGGACCCTAAACAGCCGGCCGGCAGAATTATCCAGGGAAGGTTTTTTCTTCTTAGGCCTGTAGAAAATATTGCCGTTTTCATCCATTAATTTATCGATGGCATAAACATATTTCCCTTCAAAATTCCAGATTCGTCCGAGATTTTTATAGTCAGCGCGTATCTTTTTAATAATGCTCGCTGACAATTCCTGATTGGAAATAGTGCGGTTTACGGCGTCATAAACGCGGCAAAGTGCCGGCTTTATTTCTTCAGCGGCCGCGTCGTTATTTTCATCCAATGGCAGAGTGCTGTTATTGCTTTGCTTGTTACCAGGGTGAGGCTTTTTGTAGCGATTGTAGCCCCAAAAGGCGCCACCAGCGATCAGTGCGACGCCAGTGATGATGAGAAAGAAATTATCCCAGATAAATTCCATGTTTTAAAACCTCAAAAAGGCCACTCGAACTTTCCGGATCCGACGAAAAAGATGATGAACGTGCAGCAGACGATGACGACGATCCACATCAGCTTGTCCATCTTGGTGTCGTTGGCGGCCCTGATATACTGGTTAGTTTTGGCGTTTTCCGCCGATTCGTGATAAATTTTATTTTCTAAGTCCTGCAGGTCTTCTATTTCAATCGGCTCAATAGCATCAAATGGAATAGAAGAGTTTTCATCGATGATCTGGGTCCAAACGCCCATTTCAGAGGTGTACTGGTTTTCAGGGCTGATGAAAAACGCCTTCTGGCGCGGCTCGTCTACCTGGCAACCGTTTTGGACGTCCAATTCGACCGTGACGATACGGCCATCATCGGTAAAGACTTCGTTGACCTGGGATCGCTCCTTGCGCTTTCCGAATTTCAGCTGGGGAATCGGTATTGATGTAGCTGGCATGAATACTCCAATAGGCAGGGGAATATTTCATCCCCTGCCTTGTTCCTTTTTGAACGATGATCAATAGTTCATGGCCGGTGAGAGTGAGCGGCGGCGCGTTCGCTTCTTGGAGCGGTTGCCTCTGTATTCCCGGACGGCTTGAACAGTGCTGTATCCGGATGATCCGATGATGCCGATGTAGATCACCAGCGGTATCGCTCCGTAAATGGTTGCGGCAAAGCCGGTCGAAGCATCGATGAGCGTATTGAAGTACGTCATAATGCTGGTGAACATCGTAAGGCCGACGATAGCAACGACGACGGCAGCAATGACATCGTACATGTCACTAAGCTTTGTTTCCTTGAATTTTCCTTTGACTCCACCAACCGCCAGGACACCGCCGGAAAACAACAGAGTAAGGATGATGATCGGAGCGCCGAAGTCATCGACCGCCGCCATGCCGGTAAGATTGGTGTTGTTTTCTGTCTGGATGGCCGTGTTCGCCGTGTTAATGGCGGGTCCCAGAGCCGCCACGACGATGATGATGAGAAAACCGAGGATTTTCGGGAGAATCGCTTGAATGCCCATTATAAATTCCTCCTGTTATTAAGTTGTTGTATTTATCTGGTCCGGTGACCGACCGGCTTTTACGCCCACCGGCTTTAATGCTTCTTCCAATCCCACAGGATTTTACCTATCACGCCCAGGAATATCAGGATCCCTAAAAATGGCCCTATGATTCGCATGACGCTTTGATCTGTTTCGGCATTGTAATTGATGGTGAGTGTCCTGGATGAATCATCGTCCAGGCCGGCCACAAGAAGCCTCTGCGTGGACTCGGTATATTCAATGCCGACGGGGGTATCGTCTCCATTGGTTGATGTTAAGGTTATCAGCTCGGAAAGAGCGGCCTGGAAGAGTTCTCTTGACAATGTGACGTTGGCTGTAGTTACTCCAGCGGCAGTAGTAACTAGTAAATTATCCGTGGTGTCTTCAGTACGCAACCCCTTGATACCATCCATGATCGGCTGGTAAAAAACCCCTAGAAATAAGAATATGATCACGATGGCTGCAAACGTTTTTTCCCACATGACGATCCTACCTGGTTACGATTTTGTATTCAGTGTAATCCAGGGGAAAGGCTATTTTTGTCCTCTTTTCCCATTCCCCAGAAGACGAATTGTAAATGTAGTATTTTTTTAAAACAGGAACTGTATCACGCATATCGTACTCATAAACGTAATAGAGCCTGGTTGGCGTAATAATAAGAGTTGGCGCAAGTTGTTTAATGGGAATAGACTCTGAGTAAGTGGGCACTTCAGCCTCTTGTTTTTCGTTGCCGAAAGGTTTAAAAACGGCCAATAAAATGAGTCCGCCAATAAGGAGGAAAAGTACCAGTTTATTTGACAGCAACTTCCCCAATAAAGAGAAAGCGACAATAATCGCCGCCGAGACAGTCTTCATGAATCCATGAAATTATGGATTCATAAATCCGTCAAGTTTGATGATATAAACCAATTGGCCGAAAGTACTATTGACTCCCCTATACGTAACACGAAAGAATAAATATGTCACACATGACAGGCTACTACGTTTCTGCATTCCTAAAGACAACCGAAGCCAAGGGCCGTAAAAAAAGGACTATTGACTGGTACCGCGGCATCCTGCGCATTTTTACCGTTCAGTACCAGAAACTACCGTTGACGCCGGGGGCCTGTGAAGACTTCATACTTTCCTGTAAGGCCGGCGACGAACGCCGCCACGGCTACTACCGTGCGCTCAATGCCATGTATAACTATGCCGAACGTCGGATGGGCCTCAAAAACAATCCCATGCGCCAGGTGGACCCGCCCAGCCGTAAAAAGAAGTTGCCACGGCCATTGACGCCGGAGCAACTTAACCAGCTCCTGATGTTCCCGCACCCGGCCCGCATTATCGGGGCCATGCTGTTTATTTCAGACACCGGCTGTCGGCTATCCGAGGTATTGAGCCTGAACCACAATTCCTTTTATGAAACTGAATACGGCATCGTGGCTTCGATAGACGGCAAGACTGGCGAGCGCCTGGTACCGATAAGCCGAACGACTTACAAGGCCATCCTGAAGGTTATCCCGTTCAAGATCGGTCCTAACCGTCTGAGTAAGATAATCAGCCAGGCGTTTAAGGATGCCCGTGTGCCCGGCTCGGCCATCAATTTGCGGCACACCTTCGGCACACTTTGGGAAGGGTCTGAAGAAGCGCTGCAGGCCATTATGGGCCATACCGATTTCAAGATGACGCAGAAATACCGGGCGCTCCGCACCAAACTAATCTGCGAACAGCACGCCATTTACTCCCCCTTACGGCGGGTATTACCGTCTTCCCAACGCATGTTATAATGTGACTGCCAGCGGACTCTGGATCCGTCAGTGAAGGTTCGAATCCTTCTTCCCCAGCCAAATAAGGCGGACACGGAGGCTGGATATGGTACAGGTCCGGACCCTGGAAAGGGTACTCAAGCAAGCCGGCATACCAAAGAGGAAAGTGGAATTGGTGATCGCGGAAGTGTCCAAACCAAGAAGGCAGCCTGCCCCGGAACCGCCCGAAGGCGCTATCAGCCTTTCAGCAGGATCAAGAAAGTTTTCTGTACCTTACAGCACTATAGCTGGCTGGGTGAATAGTGGATATATACCGGTATTATTGAACACCGGCTATAAGGTTTATGTTGAGGAAGCCCGCTTAGAGGAAGTTGCCGCAGTTCACAACAAAAAGCCCGGCCGCGGCCGGCGCACCGTCCAGAAGAAGTTCAAACCCTTCAACGCCGCCTGACTGACATTCTGTCACAATTATTCCCAGCGGGGAAAGGGGGTTGAATGAAAAGCGAAGCCAAATTCGGTGTTTGTTTCGGTATCTGGTTTCTCGGTTCTATCATCGGTTCAATGACTATGATCCATTTCATCACCGCCAGGCCGTTACTTGACTGGCTTGTGGTAGTTTTCGTCCTGGGACTGGCCGGCTTCAGTATCTGGCTTTATCATCAACTTTAGCTTCTGAATTTCACGCTTTTTCGCTCTTACTATAACCGCCTGTATTACAAACAAACCCATCAGGCATAAAAATTGAAATATGCCCACATACCTCGGTATCTCCACTAATTCATTCATCCATTCCATTTTTACCTCTTAGGCTCACGTGTACCGATTCCATGAGATTTCGTGAGCTTTTTATTTATATTCGATAGATATTCATATAGTAGCTCTATCGATTTTACACTGTCAACAACTATATTCGATAATCTGCCACATTGACACTCTATCGAATTTAGCTATAGAATACCTCCAACAATACGTATTCCCCTAGATAAGTGTTAGTACGTATTGACAAGCGGGGGATTCATGGCAAGGTACTCAGACAGTGTTAGTTTTCCGCCATCTGCCGACTCCTTAAGAATCCGCGGTGAAGGGTCGATCACCGCGGACCAGCAACCCGCGGACTCCCTCCTAACCCCGGACCCCGGTTCTGCCGCTGCCCCCGCGGCGCGCAGGCCGGGGTCACTTTTTATGCTTCATCCTGGAGGCAAGATGAGGATATTTACCAAGCGCCAGTATAACCCGGACTACGACACCGTTGAAAAGCAATGCACGGACTGTGGCGAGTGGTGGCCGGATGATAAGGAATTCTTCCCGACGACCGGGCACGGTAAGACGGCCAACCAGTGCAAGGCATGTTATATGATCCGCCGGCGCGGCGCCGGGAATTATCCGTCAAAAGCGGTAGCAAGGGGGATGACGTAATGGGACGCCCGAAGAAGATGCCCACCGGCACCTGGGACCAGTACCGGCTGTTTGCTTCCGAGGAAACCAGCGGGTACCTGGCCTTGTTCCGGAAGCTCGGTCTGCATACCACGGAAGAAGCAATCCTGGCCTGGATACGGCTTTCACAGGCGGTGATGGCATGAACGGGCACCAGCCGTGTACATCAAAATCGTTTTTCCGCTGCGGGCTGACCGATTTCAAGTGCTGCTGGAAATGCGAGCTTGGCAACTGTCACTATTTCTACGTTTTCGGAACTCTGACCAGTCACTGTATGGGAACTCTCTACATCTATCCCGATGATCTGCCCAATATTGCGAACATGGATCTGCGTTCTAAAGTATTTTCGTCTGGCGGCAGACATGAATGACCTTCAGAGCTTCGCCATCATGGCCGTTGCCGCCCTTGGTTTCTGGCATAAGAAGGGCTACGTTCTGGTACCGCGGCATGACGGCTCCGTGCGCATGTTCTACCACGACAGCCTGGTCACTGTTTTCCAGCCGCCGGTCGATCTGAATCCTTTGCTTATCCGGCACCTCTGCGATGTCCACCAGCAAGCTATTCTCCAGTTGAAAGGAATTTTTTGATATGACAGACCAACACACCTGCGATATGAAACGAATCCTGGACGCCGCGCTTGGCGAGTGGGCGGAACGCGGCTACCGGCTGGAAGAAGAAGCCGATCATATTTTGGTTATCCGGTATGCCGCCGATCCGGAGCCGGTGGCCCGGTTCTCTCAGCTCGGGGCCACCATCAAGGAGCTGCATGAGACCTGCCGCCGGCACAATCACCGGATTCACGAATGCTGGTATGCGGACGCCGAGTGCGACGTTCCGGCGCTCGTCTGCGACGAAATAGACTGCCGGGTGAGGAAATAAAGCATGAAAAAAGAACGAAAGGTTATCTTACTGCAAGATGTTCGCGGTGACTGGCCTATTGCTTATCACGTGGTTGCTCCGGCGGGCGTCTACACCGCCCATGTAAACCCTCATGGCGCAGTTTCAGTCGAAGCGACTAACGGTGAATTACTCGGTGTGAAACATGGTGAATTACAATGGATGGACGAATAAACCATGGTTATTCAATCTTCCTCGAACAAAATTGTTGGTAAACGTACGGACGGTACGCCACTCTGCCGGTGTATTATTTGCGGCCGCCTGACGGATTGGGATTTCGAATTAGGAGATGAACCATTATGCACACCGTGTTGGGACATCATCGTAGTGGCGGAGGAAGACAGGAAGGCTGCCGCCGCTCAGAAGACCTGGTACAAGGCCAACAAGGACAAGGCTGCCGCCGCTCAGAAGACCTGGTACGAGGCCAACAAGGACAAGGTTGCCGCCGCTCAGCAGGCCGTCCGCGTGGAAAGCGAGCGCCCCGGCCGGCGGGCCATGGAAATCTTGCGTGCGATGTACGACCAGGGATCAGTGGTCTTCACTAATAAGGATAATACCGGTCCAACTAAGCCTGATCCTGGAACGAAAAACATCGGTTGGTTTTACAGCGCCAATGGTACTACTGAATTTTACCTGAATCCGACCGCGGCTTATCAGGCCATCGTTGAATTTGCCGCACGGTCCGGGGATCCGTTCACCATCAAACCTGAAGCCTTGTGGAAGGATCTCAAGCGCATGGGATATACAGATTGCGAAGAAGGCAGGTCCACGAAAGTTCAGAAGGTATTTGGTCATAACAAGCGATTGATTTCTTTGAAAGCGGGTCGTTTATGATTTGCAAAATGCAAGGGGTCTTCCCTCTAAAACCGGTTACTTTGGTTACTTTGGTTACCGGGGCTATTTTTAGCCTCAATATTAGAACAAGTGATCGGTTACCGAAAGCCTATAAACTGGTTACCACTGGTTACCACCGGTTACTGATTGGTTACCGATTGGTTACCGAAATTGAGGCTAATTAAGAAATAGTGGTGACGAATTGGTTACTGTATTATTAAAGCTAATTATGAAAACTTATATAGCTACCAAGGAAGATTAGTCACCGCTGTCACCGCAAAATATAGGAGAGAGACATGCTGGTAAAAAACCATAATAAAGGGAGGTCAGTAAACCATGAAATGTAATTGCGGCGGCCGCGCTGTCAGAGATCCGGAATGGTTGCCCGAGCCGGGTATGGACCCGACGATACGGCAATACACCTGTCAGGTCTGCCATAAGAAGTTTCAATACCCTGGCGGCCGGCGGATGAAAGTATCGACCATTACCACAACGGGGGAGGTAGCTCCGCAAAGGAGCTTTTTTGAATAATGGATATCCGGGAACTGTACACCGCCATCAACGCCAAGAAAAGAGCTGCCGGTCGGCCCTATGACATGAACCGGTTTGTCGTCGACATTTCCGTACTGCAGCTCCGTGGCGTTGTCACCCAGGATGATGCCGGCGATGTCCGGCCCCGGCCAAAAAAGGAGAATTGTCCATGAAAGTGATTTGCCCGCACTGTAAAAATAGCTTTGACCTGCGATTAACCGGACGGAAACCAGCGGACATTGATTTTACAACTATTTGTAATGCGTTACTATCCACTAAACGCAGCGATGGCACGCCGGCGTATTCCGCTGCGGCCAGGTTTATCGAGGAAACGACCGGAGAAAGCTACTCCCCTGGTCTTTTCCAGGTCCGGGTCCAGCGGGAAGCGGACCGGCGCGGGATCGGCCGGGAAACTCTACTCGCGGGGATCCTTTCCGGCCAGGTCACCGGCCGGCAGAAACCACAAGGCTAGTTTGAAATGAGAGTATTGAGACTTACCCTTTACCGAGAATGGTTCGATAAGATAGCCGCTGGAAAGAAAACCGAAGAGTACCGCTATGACAAACCTTACTGGCAGAAACGTCTGCTGCAGCCGAACGGTTGGCCACGAAGATTTGATGAAGTCCATTTCACTAACGGGTATGGGAAAAACCGGCCTTTTATGCGCCTGAAATATAAAGACACAAGCCGGGGATGCGGCCGTATCACAATACATCTTGGTAAAGTTCTGGAAACGAGGAATTATGAGGTTACCTAACGATTATTATACGCCCTTGATGGTCAACAGAGGATGACTGGAAAATGACGGAAAAATCGACCGATAACGAAAACCACGAAAATTTGGACATCAAAACGGACCTGCTCAGCCTCAAAGATTTTGATGATCTGGACGAAAAACCGGCCCGAAAAACGATGTCCAAAGATAATGGCCGGGGTTATCCAGTCCAGCGGATGAGATCCGGCCGTCCATATTATTACCTTGTCTGGTACGAAAAAGTCAATGGGAAACGCCGGCAGCGGTCCCGGTACCTGGGCACTTCCCTGCCGGTTGGTTACAGTCTGGGCCGGCCGGTGAAAATTGACCAAAATAGGGTCCGCCCAGGACGGCGGTAAATTACGAGCCTGACCACGAGGAAATAAACTAGCGAAAATGGGAGAGTCAGTTTGATGAACAAGGAAATAGTCAGAAACCAATTCAAGGCATATCGACAACGTATCAGGGAATTGGAGGATGAGGTTAGCAATCTGGAAGAGAGTAGGTTCTATCACGAAGAGGCGGCTTTCCGTGCTCGTCGCCAAGCTGACCAGTGCCGGCGCGATGCGGATGATGAGCGCCGACGCTTAGAGGATGAACGGTACTATCACGATGAGGACGTTAGGAAGGCGACCAAAGATTTGGAGCGCGCAAATTCATATGGCGACCAATACGGGATCGCAAACGCCACCCGGAAACTGAAAGACCTTTCAAGGTGGTAAGGCAAAAATAGATCGCCTAATTCCCAGGGAAGGAGGAACGATCATGCAGTACAAATTGATGGTCTTCTGCCGGGGTTGTGACAGCTTCGTCGGCGTCGTCGAGGCGGACACTGCGGATATGCCCCTGGAACTCCAGGAGCGCATTAATGCCAAGGTCCTGGCCCACCGTCCGAAATGCCGGGCTTATAGCCATGAATCGACCGCGGTTGTGAATGGAGATTAGATGATCAGGGATAAACTTGAAGATTGTACGAAATGTGGCGCCAAGACACTTTGGGATCCGGAACTCGGGGATGAAGTTCTCTGTTATGATTGCTGGATTAAGGAAGACCGCGATCCGGACCGGGTAACATACATGAGGGCGTACAATCGGTCTTACTATATACTTAATCGTCTCTCTATCCGTGATCAACAGCGGGAATACTACCAAAACAATAGGGATATCTGTAATGCTAGGAGTAAGCGATGGTTTGAGAGTAACCGGCTTAGATGGCGCCGGTATATACAGAGGCGGAAAAGGATGAAATGATGAATACATACAGTCGGCACCACGGAGAAAAGAAAACAACTTTAAATGACGAACGAGAGACGATAAAACGCGGATTTAAAACTCAGATTGATTATCTGCACGGCATTTATTGGCTGCTGATCATCCAACTTGCCGTGGATGTGGCTTTATTCCTCTTGATACTGACCCTCTCCATGTAGAATATCTTCCAATGGGACGGTTTCCTGAATCATTGGGGTCTTACCGTAAAGCATTTCCGGCACAGGGCTAAGTTTAATACCGATAAAGATGCCGGCTCCGATGATGAAGACAACCGCCCAGGTAATGACAAGATTTCTCTTTTCCCGCATGGATCCAGCTTTCCAGATATCCTTTAAGACTGAATAGA
>Ga0209614_1001229_pt1 | contig 19858 bp, 17 predicted proteins | sample BlaSprsedimmetaG_FD_185484 | JGI IMG/M metagenome (GOLD analysis project Ga0209614, IMG submission 185484) | Hot spring sediment bacterial and archeal communities from California, USA to study Microbial Dark Matter (Phase II) - Blank Spring... ... | reverse complement strand
TTCTCGTTGCAACAAAGCTGTGTTTTTTCGAGCCGCAGGCAGGACATTGAAAACCCTCAGGCCAGCGAACATCTGCCAAAACCCTGGCACAGGCTTTTTCTGTCCCAAATCGTTTCTGCCATTCCACGAGACTTATGACCGGCATTTTCATGGCAAGACCTCCAAATCGTATTATGTTGATCTTGCTTTAAAAAATAATCATTCAGCTGAATATTGTTAATAGCCACTTTCCATTATGAGCACCCTTGGCATATATGATGTGCGGGAGGAAATGGAAAGGCAGGCTGCTCTTGCAGCAGAGGGAAAGGGAGAATCATCGGAGGAAATTGAGCAGAGAATTACCCGGCAGAAACTGAACATGATATTCAAGGCAGTCCGTTTCATGCGGTTGATGGTCCTTATTGCCATAACGAGCTGGCTTTTTGCCCTGTGGGGATACGAGATTCCGTTTGCGGCCGGACTGATCAAGGCAATTTTCGAGTCTCTGATCACCATCTCGCTCGGTATCATGGCATGGCGGTTGTTCTCCGGTTATATCGAGAGAAAGATCAGGGAATCGCTGCCGGAGGAGGAGGATAAAGAAAAGGAGGAGTCGGATGAGGGATGGAGCACTGCTGCCCAACGCGGCAGAAGCTATACCCTGCTGCCCATGGTGCGCAAGTTTATCGGCACCGTGCTGGTGGTGATGGTGACCCTCATTATCCTCTCTTCCATTGGTGTCAATATCGGTCCCCTGCTGGCCGGTGCCGGAGTAATAGGGCTGGCAATCGGTTTCGGGGCGCAAAAGCTGGTCAGCGATATCCTGTCCGGATTTTTCTACCTGCTTGATGATGCCTTCCGGGTGGGAGAATACGTCCAGGCCGGCAGCATCTCCGGTTCAGTGGAGGCCATAACCCTGCGCAACGTCATGCTGCGCCACCACCGCGGCATGCTGCAGATCGTGCCGTACAGCGAACTCGGTTCAATTACCAATTTCATGCGGGGCGGCATTGTGGTGAAATTCAACCTGGAGTTTCCCTATGACACGGATATTGACCAGGTCCGCAAAATTATCAAGAAGGTTGGAGAGGCCATGCTCAAGGATGAGGAGCTGGGCAAGGATTTTATCCGGCCGCTCAAATCCCAGGGAATCCGGGAAATAACCAGCTCGGTTATGGTCGTCCGGGCAAAATTCACCGCCAAGCCGGGGGCGCATTTTATCATCCGGCGCGAGGCCTACCGCCGGATCACTGAGGCCCTGATGGCCAAGGGCATTCACTATGCCCATCGCAAGGTGATTGTCGAATTACCTGAGGGAAAAGAGATCAACCCCGCGGACAAAGAAAAAATCGCCCAGGCCGGCGCTGCCGCCGGGTTGGCCCTCATGGCCGATGAGGAAGCGAAAAAAACAGAAGAGGGGGGAGGCTCGGCGTCTTCTTCAAATTAATCCGTTGCGCAAAAAGTTGCAAACAGGCGGGTCAACGTGGTAACTGTCTGCAAAAGGCACATCCTTAATAAATCAGCCTGTATCCGGCAGAGCCCGGCCAGTCCGGCCCGGTCCGCCGACGAAAACCAGGGGCGCGCATGGAAGTCATTTTAGCCAAACCGCGGGGATTCTGCGCCGGGGTCAAACGGGCCATAACCATAGTCAGCCAGGCCCTGGAAAAGAATGGCGCCCCGGTCTATGTCCTGCATGAGATAGTGCACAATACCCACGTTATCAGGGACCTGGCCGGCAAGGGGGCGGTTTTCGTCGAGACCCTTGAGGAGGTGCCCACCGGTTCGGTGGTGATTTTCAGCGCCCATGGCGTTTCCCGGGCCGTTGTCGACAGGGCGGCCCAGCTCGGCCTGCAGACCATCGATGCAACCTGTCCCCTGGTATCGCGGGTGCACCGCAGGGTCATGCTGCTCAACAAAATCGGCTATGACGTTCTGGTCCTCGGGCACCGGGGTCATCCCGAGGTGGAGGGGACCTGCGGCTACGCGACCGGAGCGGTGCATATTGTCTCCAATCCCGCTGAGGTCGCTGAGCTGAAGGTGGCCGATCCGCAGCGGGTCGGCTATGTGACCCAGACGACATTGAGTCTTGATGATACCAGGGACCTCCTGGCCGCGATCCGTCTCCGCTTTCCCGCCATCAGCGAACCGGAGCGGACCGACATCTGCTACGCGACCACCAACCGCCAGAATGCGGTCAGCAGGCTGGCGGGGGAAGTTGATCTTTTGCTGGTGGTCGGTTCCAGGAACAGCTCCAATTCAAACCGGCTGCGGGAGGTGGCCGAGTTGCGGGGAGTAAAAGCCTACCTGATCGATTCCGCCGCGGAAATCGAGCCCTCCTGGCTTGATGGAGCGGGGAGGGTCGGGGTTACGGCCGGTGCCTCGGCACCGGAACTCCTGGTCCGCGAAGTTGTGGAGTGGATGTGGGATCATGGCGCTTCGTCGGTGCGGGAGATGGAGGGGGAGGACGAGAACGTGGTATTTGCCGCCGGGGGCTTTTAGCCCCGGCTGTCCGCCAGCAGTTCCCTGAAGGTACAGCAGTCAACCCTCGCCGATTCAAGCTCTGACAGCAGGATATCCAGGAAGGCAAAGGCAGCATTGTTCATCCGCTGATGATGCAGCATGAAGCCCATGCAGCCGCTCCGGGCAGCAGCATCCATCTCCTCGAAAAAATTATTCCAACCCTGCCGGAAATCCCGCTCCCTGCGGGTATGCAGGTCGATGTTGACCGCCAGGTCAGGCAGTATGCTGGCGGCGGGAGGATCACCATTGGCGAAACGGGAGACGGCCTGAAAGCCGAGTTTGGCGAGGGTTTCCAGGGTTGTCCGGCCGCAGCGGTTCCAGGGCGGGGTGAAAACAGGCACGAAAAGGTCGCCGAAGAGCAGGGCCAGGCGTTCTCGGCCCCTCAGCAGGTCGGCCCGGATCGCGGCGCGGTCCCGGGATTCGCCGAACTCACATTTCTTCCCCTCCGGTTCGTGATTGGCGTGGTTCCAGCCGTGCTGGTGCCAGCACCACAGGGGGCTGGCCGGATCATACCGCCGCAATTTTTCCCGCGCTAAATGATCAAGCCATCCCGGGACGGCAGCAAGACAGAGGGGCATGCGTCGGGCTGCAAAAAGTTGCATGAGGCGGGAAAAGTGTTCGTCGTCCGCGGCGATGTCATCGGCCCGGAAAAAAACCCGAGGCCGATACCCGGCCGCACAGGCGTTTTCAAGGATATGGCGGATTTTTTCCCGCACACCGTCCGGCAATTCCCCGGTCCAGAGAGCCGATATCCTTCCCGGCTCCTCCATCACTTTCCGCTTAGCCATTGCTCCAGCCATTTGTTGGTAAATTCGGCGCCGTCGAGGCGGACTTGCGGCCGGCGTGGTTTGCCGTTGAACAGAAGACGTATTTTTCCGGCCAGCACCGGCGGATCGAGTTCCCGGTCTTCCAGCGGGGCAAGGTCGGCGATCCGGGCCAAATGTTCGACCCGCAGCCGCTGCTCCCTGTTCTGGCTGAACGGGTGAATCAGGGCCGGCGTTCCCGAGGCCAGGACATCCATGGTCGTGTTGTACCCTCCCATGGACAGGGACAGGTCGGCGGCGGCCAGCCAGAGGGGAAAGTCCTCGGCAAATTGTTCAATGACGACATTGGCGGCAGCCTGTCGCCGCAGCTCGGCAGCCATGCCGGCTTCCATGTACGGGCCGGTGAATACATGGAGCCTGGCCGGGAAGTCAAGGTGCCGGACCGCCTGAACCGCTGCCAGAAGGAGAGGATAACCGACACTGCCGCTTCCGGCGCTGGCGACCAGAAGTTTTTCGCCGGCTCCGAGTCCCAGCCGCAGCCGCAGGCGGCGTGCTTCGTCCCGGGACGCCCGCCGGCAGACATAGCCGGTATAGACGACGGGGATTCGGATATCCTCGATACGGGAAAAGGTTTCATCCAGGCTGATCACCGCCGGATCCCCATGGACGAGTACCGCGTCAAACAACCGGTTGAGCCGGTCGATGACCCGCTGTTCAAATTTCCCCGGGTCCTGTTTTTCCACCAGGATGTCCCGCACGCTGCTCACCACCCGGCAGGCCGGCGGATCACCGCCGCGAACGGCTTCCAGCAGCGGCAGCAGTTCAAAGGAGAAGTTGTTGCGGCCGAAAGGAAAGAGTTCGACGAGCAGGACATCGGGTTGTACCTCCCCGGCAACCCCGAGCAATTGGTCCAGGCGCTGCCGCTTCACCGTTTCCAGCTCCATGGCCCGGTCAACGGGCAGCAGGGTGGAAAAGGTTGCATCCATTTCCAGCCCCGGCAGCCGGACGACCCGGACATGAGAGGGCATCGGCACCGATACCGGCGGGCCGCCGAGGACGAGGACGACCCGATGATCGCGCATGGCCCGGGCAATTTCGAGGGTCCTGAACAGGTGGCCGATGCCCAGCACGTGCTGGCAGTAGATCAGGATGGTCATGGGTTATTGTTCATTCAGAAATTGAATCCTCATTCATGCGTTGGGTCAGGTTTTTTTTGACTCATGAACAACATGACACGTGCCGATTGCAGGATTCGATCCGATGCCGATAGGGATCCCGATGATTGTACATTTCGTCAACCAACGCAGGAAATATCTCATCGAAATCGAAATCGAAATCGGAGTCGAAATCGAAAAACCTTACTCAATCAACTCCCTGTTTGTCGGCGTCACCGCAGAGAGACAAGGCGTTCAACCGGTAGAGATACAACCCTTTTTCGGTTTGTTCAAGCAGATGCAGATGGGCGGGTTCGATGACCCGCGGTTCGTCCGGGAGAAACGCGCGGCCCAGAACATGATACAGCAGGCACTTGATCACCCCTTCATGGCAGACGACCAGGATCGACCCGCCGGGCCGGCTTCGGTGGGCCTCGGCCAGTGCCGCGCTCACCCGTACCAGGACCCGACGGCGCGATTCGCCGTCCGGCGGAGTGAAAAGCCAGCCGCGCCCTTCCTGTTCCCGCAGTTCCGATTTCTGATTTTTCTTCACTTCGGCGAGGGTCAGACCTGTCCAGCGGCCCCAGTCCTGCTCTCGCAAGCGTGCATCGGACCGTACGGGCAGACGGAGGACACGGTTAATCCGTTCGGCGGTTTCGACGGCCCGGCCGAGATCGCTGCCCAGGATGGCGTGCCACTCCAGGGCCTGGAGCCGGGCTCCCCATTCCAAGGCGGCCTGTTGCCCGGCTGGGGAAAGCGGGCTGTCGCGTTGACCCTGGATCCGCCGTTTCTCATTCCACCGGGTCGGGGCGTGGCGAATCAGGCCGATAATGGTGGAACCGTGGCGCTTCATCGGGCCTCCGGCCTGTTTTTTCTATGGCGCACCGCCTCCAGGAGGAGCTGTTCCAGCCGGGCGTAGTTGCGTTCCAGGTCATGGCGGCGGCGGATATGGGCGGCGGCCCGGACGCCCATCTGCTGCCTTTCCTCCCTGTCGGTCAACAGGCGGACCACGGCCTCGTCAAAACGACTGTCAGCAAAGGGTTCGGTGAGCAAACCGGTGCGGCCGTCATCGACCACTTCCGGGATCCCGCCGTTGTTGTAGGCGACCACGGGCAGACCGCATGACTGGGCCTCAAGGTATACCATGCCCAGCGATTCGTTGATCCCCGGAAAGACGAACAGATCGCCGCCGCTGTACAATTCGAACATCCGGTCCCGGTCGATTCTGCCGGTAAAGATAACCCTGTCGCCAAGCTCTTTTTCTGCCAGAGAAACAAGGCGCTGCCGCTCCCGGCCGTCGCCGGCAATGACCAGCAGGAATTCATGGCCCTGGCGCCGAAGCCGGCCGCAGCTTTCGATGACCTTGATCAGGCCGCGGGTCTTGACATCCGCCCGGAACATGGCGGCAGTGACGATGACCTGGCGCTCACCCGCCTGCCATTGCTGCCGCATGCGCTCCCGGGCGTCGTCATCCCGGGTGAACCCGGACGGATGGATGCCGGGCGGCAGGTGGCGCAGCCGTTCCAGGTCCAGGAGCCGCTGCAGATTGACCATGTCGTCCCTCCGGTTGGTCAGCACCAGGTCGGCAGCCAGCAGGGCCTTTCTGTTCAGCACAAAACCGGGCCTGGTCAGGAAGCTTCTGGAAACCCTGGTCGAATAGCTCCCCTGAAAGATCACGTAGGGAAGACGCAGGGAGGAACAGACATCCGGACCGATCAGATCAGGGGCCTTGTAATAGGTGTGGTAGGTCAGCCACAGGTCGACCGTTTTTCCGGAGAGCTGCCTGGTGATTCTTTTTTTTTCCAGGACAACGCGGACGATGTTCCACGGTTTCCAGAAAATCCAGCGGCTGCGCAGGGTGCTGACGATGCGGACATCATGACCCCTTTTCCGCAGGTGGTCGTAGAGGCTGCCGGCGATGACCAGATCGCCGGAAGGGTTTGGATGACCTAACGGTTTGAAAGGGGCATAGAAGGCGATGCGCATGGTTGTTCACAACGGTCGTGGCCGGCAAGAACGCGGCGGTACATATCGGCAAGTTCCCCGATCAGACGGCGGTTGTCGAAGGATGATCGAACCAGTTCCCGACCCCCTGCAATCACCCTGTGCCGAAGGGCTTCATCGGTCAGCAGCCTGCGCATGTTTTCCGCCATGGCTCCGGCGTCGCCCGGCGCGGAAAGCAGTCCGCCGACTTCGCTGCGAATGATTTCCGGCAGGGCGGAGACCGAGGTGGCCGCCGCCGGCACCCCCATGGCCAGGCTTTCCACCAGGACGTTGGGGATGCCGTCCCGGTCGCCGTCGGGTCCTATCTCGCAGCCCAGGGCAAAGAGATCGGCCCGTTGAAATTCCTCGATGACCCGGGGGTGGGGCAGGGTCCCTTGCCAGCAACATTGCTTCTGCAGGCCGAGGTCAAAGATCAGCCGGATGACCGCCTCCCGGTCCTCGCCGTCGCCGATGAGGGTGTAGTGAAAGGGGATGTTCCGGTCGCGCAGCAGGGCAAGGGCCTGCAGGACGGTCGGGATGCCTTTTTTCGCGGTCAGGCGGGCGACGGTGAGTATCCTGAAGGGGGGCTGCGGCCGGCGAGGCTCCTCGCCGCCGTTGAACAGACTCAGGTCGATGCCGTGATAGATTCTCAAGACGGGCGTTGGGCTGCCGCCCGCCAGGCGGGCAAGATATTGCCGGTTGTATTCCGTGCAGGTGACGACCAGGGCGGCTCGGCCGATTTTCTCCCGCAGCTGCCGGGCATCGGAGGTATAGATGTCCTTGGCATGGGCGGTAAAGCTGAAGTTCACTCCGCCGAGGAGGGCGGCGAACATGGCCACCGAGGTGGGCGAATGGGCAAAGTGGGCGTGCAGGTGGACCACCGCCGGGTCCCGGCGCAGGAACCTGGTGGCCAGAAAGGCTGCCTGGAGGAGATGTTTTATGGTCCCCAGGCTTCGGGTGCGGGCAAACCGGTGGGCCGCCATCCGCAGTGCTTCCCGGAATCGGGCCGGCATTCCCGCCCCGGCCAGGGCCCCGGCCAGCACCAGGCGGGGGAAGTCGATGAAAAGTTCCGTCGGCAGGTAATCGACCCGGGCCCGTATTCTGCGGACATTGTCGTGGCAGAAGGGTTCCCGTGGATGGCGCATGGAAAAAATGCGGATCGGGATGCCCCGTTCCTCCAGCAGAAGTATTTCGTTGGCGATAAAGGTTTCGGAGATGCGGGGATAGCCTTTGAGGACCATGCCCAGGACAGGCTGCTTCATTCCCGGGATACCTTGAAGCGGTCGATGCGGTCCTTGATGAAGTCGATGCCGTCCAGCTTGAAGGTGGCGATTTTCTGCCGATAGACCGGCAGCCGGTCAAGCATGGCGGTGAGTTTCTGATACAGGCGGTCAACGTTCAGATCCTGCCAGGGGAGATAGTCGACGAGTTCCCGCTGCCCGAAGGCCCGGGCCCGGATAAGCTGCTCCTTGCGGGGTGTTTCCCTGGGAATGATCAGGGAAGGCGTCGCCTGGCTCAGAATTTCGCAGACCGTATTGTAGCCGCCCATGGAGACTACCAGGTCGGCCGCGCCGAGCATTTCCTCCATGCGTGAATAGAAGGGCAGGACCTTGATTTTGAAAGGTCTGGCCCGCTTGGCCAGGTGCCGTCGCTGCTCCTTGGGCATGAAAGGCCCGGTGATCAGGACGGATTGCACCGCGGGAAGCCGGCGCGATTCGATCATGCCGAGGTAGGTGTCCATCATTTTGAAGCCGTCCCCGCCGCCGCCGGCCGTGACAACGATCATTTTTTCATCGCCGCGGACGCAGAACTTCTTTCTGGTTTTCTGCTTCCGGGAGTCACTCGCCACCCGGCGGGGCAGGTAGCCGGTGAAAAACAGTTTGGCGCCGGTCCGCGGCGGTATGTTGTATTCGGCGACCGCGTCATAGATGTCCTGCCGGCCGTACACCCATATCTCCGAATAAAGCTCATCCAGGTACCGGTACACTTTTTTGTGCTGCCAGTCGCGGCGGACGGTGTCGCGATCATCTATGATGTCGCGCAGACCGAGAACCGTCCTGGTCCGGGGATGATATTTCCTGAACCATCGCAGGATCGGCAGAACTTCACGTTTGAGGCCGAGCGGCTCCTTGTCGACGATGAACAGGTCCGGCTGGAAACTCCTGGCCGTGGCCGAGATAATGGACTTGCGGATGGCGAGGGCGTGTTCGGCGTTGATGCGGATGGACAGGGAGTGATATTCGTCGTTGGTTTTCTTGATCATGCCGGGGATGCGGACGAAATCGACGTTTTCCGGCAGGCTGAAGCGGCCGGCGATGGGCGACCCGGTGAGGATGAGAATATTGGTCGATAAAGTCCGCAAATGAGCGGCGATCGCCATTGTTCGACGTATATGCCCCAGACCGTAGGTGTCATGGGAGTACATCAGTATGTTGTAAAAGGGGTGGTCTCCCATGACTCCTTGAGATATTCCTTCAGGGAAAAATGTTGCCGGAAGGCCAGTTTCCGGATCTGGTCCGGCGTCAGGTCTCCGCGGTCTTTGATTTTTCGTGCCGGCACCCCGGCCCAGATCTCGTAGGGTCCCGGATTCCTGGTGAGGACCGCGCCGGCACCGATAACCGCGCCGTCGGGGATTTCGGTGACCTGGTAGAGGACAAGGACGTTTTCATGGATCCAGACGTCGCGGCCGATATATTTATCCTGCCACACCACCCCGTACTCTTCCTGCTGGGCAAGCAGCGGCCGGCGGCCCTGGTGCAGATGGTCGTGGGTGTAGATCCGGCTGCGGGCGCCGATCATGCACCAGGGACCGATATGGATGGAGCCGGTGCAGTCGAGGATGGAAAAACGGCTGATGCACAGATTGGTCTCTTTCCCCGGCGCGGCAAAGCATTCGGGGGGAAGATAGAGGCGTCCGTGGTGAACGTTGCCGTGGGGCCGGCGGACGCACTGCTCCAGCGCGTCTGCGAGCTCCTTCCGGGTCTGGGTTGCGGCTTCAAATTCCAAGGTTGCGTTCCGGACTGAAGATGAAGGTGATTCCCCTGTCGTTATTGTCGCGGAGCCCATAAGCCAACGGGTCCCGTACACCGGATGCGATCCGCTTTTCCGCCCATGACGCACGCGGCGAACGTGCAATAAAACAGGTTATAAGTAGATGTATCAGGCGATTTTTGCAAGGAAAAGGTCGAAGCGCCACAAAAAAACCCCTGCCGGATTCCGGCAGGGGTTTTTGCTGTTGTCTATCTCAAGGGAGATTAGAACTTCATGCTGAGGTGATGGCTGAGCAGCCAGATGTCCTCGGTCGAGCGGTTTTCCACGCCGAGCTCGGCAAAGTCGCCGACCACCCACCAGCCGAAGTGCAGCTCGTAGGTCAGGTTGTCGTACAGTTTGTAGGCCAGGCCAAGGTCGAACTCCCAGCCGTAGTCTTCGTCAACATCCTGGCCGATCATCCAATCGGTATCGGCAGCCCGGCCCCAGCCGATGCCGCCGTGCAGGGTCAGGTCTTCGGAGGCCTTGAAGTCGGCAACCGCGGCGATCAGATGAGCGCCGGATCTGCGAACTGAGGTGCCCAGGAAGTTCGCTCCGAGGTCGCCGTTGAGGACGTTTGCTTCGTAGCCGGTCAGGATATAGAGCGGCTCGAAGTCGGCGCCCGTACCCTTGTCGACGTCATAGGCTCTGTCTTCGGTCGCATCGTCATCATCGCCGCTGATGTAGGCGTAGAACAGGCGGCCGCTCAGGTCGCCGAAGTTGCCGTTGAGGCCGATAATGCCGGCAAGGCCTCTAATGTCAACCGCGCCGTCGTTCTTGTCGCCCCATTTGTAGTCGAATTCGCCGTCCACGGCAAAGGTGTCGTTGATCTTGAAATCAGCGTAACCCATGACCCGCCACCAGTCGGCGTCGTCGGTATCGATGGTGAACTCATTGCCGGCACCGTCGACGGCCAGGGTCTGGCCCTTGTCACGGTTCCAGCCAAGGCCCAGCCAGGCTTGCATGCCTTCGGCCACGTAGCCGCCCGCTACTTCGTAGTAGTCGGTGTCGGCGTCATCGGCCCAGGACGAATAGGCGTCGACTTCGAGGGATTTCTGCAGGAAGGCGTAGGCCTTGAAATTATCCATGGCCGGGGCCCACAGCATGATCCTGTCGGCGGCGGTGCCGGAGTTGACAAAGTCACCCATCCAGGCGTCGGCGGGACGACGGCCGATTTCCCACTTGCCGATCGGCGAGTCGTAGATCAGCCAGATTTTGTCGATCCTGAGGTTGCCGCCGTCAAAGCGCTGCAGGTCGTCCTGGGTTCCCCAGACCGTGTCCGAGTCGATCAGGCGGATGTCGCCCTTCATCTGGATCTTGTCGTTGACGATCAGGGTCGGGTTGATGCGGAACTCATGCCAGTACCAGTCGTCGCTGTTGTTGTCCTCGACTCCCGGGAGGTCCCACGGGTACACGCCGCCGCCGCCGGCTGCGCCGTTGCCGCTGTTGATGTAGTAGCCATCAACGAGGTAGCTGCCGGTTACCTTCAACTCCAGGGCTGAAGCGGTTGCTGCCAGCCCGGCGATTGCTCCCAGAGCCACAGCTGTTGAAAGAAATTTCTTCATCTCTTCACTCCTCTAAATTGTTTCTCTTTGAGGAAGGCCGCTGGCCTTGCTCGTTGGCCCTGTACAAAAAATCATACAGGTACAAATAATTTTACTTATTGTTTTATAACACCTTGATTCCGGATGTCAAGCATAATGGGAATATTTTTTAACTCGGAGGACAAATTTTTTTACTTGCCCGTTTCGGTTCCGGTGGCTGACCGCAGCGGGGAAATATTCATTTTTGTGGTTACCGTCCTTTCCGGTTGTAGTATTGTGGACGGGAATTTTCCCAAGTCCGCGGGTATTGCATGCAGAAAGTACAGGAACGACATATGGCGCCGCCGCTGCGGCGCAGGATATTTCTGACCGTTTCGGCCGGGGTGTTCATGTCCACCATGGACAGCTCCCTCGTCAACGTCGCCCTCCCCGTCCTGATGAAGGTTTTCCACAGTTCCCTGGCCGTTACCCAGTGGGTGGTGCTGATCTATCTGCTCACCATAACGATCCTGCTGATCTTCTGTGGCAGACTGGCCGATCAATGGGGCGCCGGCGCCGTTTATTCCCGCGGCATGCTCCTGTTCGCCCTCGGTTCGCTCCTGTGCGGCGCGGCGCCCACCATCTGGCTGCTGATCCTGTTTCGTTTCGTGCAGGCCCTTGGGGCATCGATGATGATGGCCACCGGCCCGGCCCTGATCCGTTCCATTTTTCCGCCCGAGAGGCTTGGGCGCGGTCTCGGCCTGGTCGGCATTGCCACCTCGCTCGGCCTGATGACCGGTCCGGTGTTGAGCGGCCTGCTGCTGCGCTGGGTGCACTGGCGGGCTGTTTTCCTGGTGACGGTGCCGGTGGGTCTGCTCTTTTATCTGGCCGGCCGCCGGCAGCTCGTTCGAGCCGCACCGCCCCTTTCTGCCCCAACCGGAACCGGACAAGGGGAGAGGCCCGGGCTGTTCGATCTGACAGGCGCCCTGATGTGGGCGGTGACCGTCAGCCTGACCATCCTGCTGGCCACCCACGCGACGACCCTGTGCTGCGGCAGGGGGTTCGTCCCGAGCACCCTTTTCTGGTCCGGCTTCGTCCTGACCGGGTTGTGCTGGCTTGTTTTTCTGCGGCGGGAAACCAGGAGCAGAGCGCCGATCCTCCCCCTGCAGATGTTCCGCCGCCGGTTCTTTGCCATGGCCGTGCTCAGCAGCGCCCTGTCGTTTGCCGTGCTGTTTTTTGTCCTGATTCTGACCCCTTTCTACCTCGCCCGGATACTCGGGCTTCCGCCCGACCGCATGGGCTACGTCATGATGGCGGTGCCCCTGAGCGTCTTTGTGGTCTCTCCCGCGGCGGGCAGGCTGCACGACCGGATCGGGGCCAGGATCGTGGCCACGGCCGGTCTTGGCTGCTGCCTGATCGCTGTTCTTCTGCTGGCGGCCCTGGACGTGGAGTCATCACCCCTGTCCGTGGCCATGCGCCTAACCCTGCTGGGCTTCGGCCAGGCCATGTTCCTGTCGCCCAACAGCGCTTCGGCCCTGGCCGGGGTATCCGACGACCAGGCGGGGGTGACGGCGAGTCTGCTGGCGACGGCCCGCAACTTCGGCATGCTTGCCGGCACGGCCCTGGCGGGATTGAGCTTTGCCCTGCATTTTGCCTGGGCGACCGGGGGGCTGGACATGAGGGACTTTGTTCCGGCGGCCGCCCCGGAATTCATGCATGCCCTGACGCGGTCCTTCCAGTATGCGGCGGTGGTCGGCCTGATCGGCGTGGCGGCGTCCTGGTCGCGGCAGGGCAAGGCGGCGGAAGAATGACAACAGGGTGGAAGGGCGGGGAACTACCCGCCGTTCGGAAGGCGGCCTTGCTTCAGGCCTGGGCCCCGGCCTGCCGCTGGAAACGGAGGATGACTTCGGTGCCCCCTTCCGGGCGGTTGCGGAGCTTCATGGTGCCGTTGTGGTCCTTGACGATGCGCTTGACAACGGTCAGCCCCATGCCGGTACCGAAGGTTTTGGTGGTAAAAAAGGGATCGGAGGCCCGGCTCAGGTTCTGATCGGAGATGCCGATGCCGGTATCGCGAATGGCCACGGTGATGAAGTTGTCGTCGGTTGAGACCTCGATGGTCAACTCCCCTTCCGCGGACATGGCTTCAATGGCGTTGCGGATCAGGTGGACCAGCATCTGCCGGAACTGATGCTGATCGGCCCTGATGGTGGGGTCGGGCTCGGGCAGAATGAGCTGCTGGGTAATGCGCTGCTTCTGCATGGAATTGTAGAACATGACCACCGACTTGATGATCAGCGGATAGAGCGGAACCTGCTCCATGACCGGAACCTGCTGATTGACGAAACTGAACAGGTCCTTGAGGGTTTCCTCGATCTTGGTAACTTCGTTGATCATGATGGTGAGGAACTTGAGTCGTTCCGGATCTTCGGTTTTTCGCGCCAGGAGCCGGGCGGTGCCGCCGATGGTGGTTATCGGGTTGCGGATATTGTGCACCAGTTGGGCAGCCATGTGGCCGAGGGCGGAAAAACGCTCGGCCTCGACCAGCAGGTCCTTGTTTTTTTCCAGTTCATAGGTCATGGCCTCGAGCTGCCTGATCTTGTTCTCCATGTCCATGTAGAGGCGGCAGTGTTCGATGGCCAGGCTGGCCTGGCTGGCAAAGCTCTCAAGCGCCCGGATCAGTTCGTCGGTGATGGGCTGGCGGGTGACGAAATGGTCGGCGATGATGACCCCCTGCGACCGTCCGGGTGAATAGAGGGGCACGATGACGAAGGTGTCCTCGCCCAGCAGCCGGATCAGTTCGGAAGGGGGCGGGACATCGGATCGCCCCTCGACCACGAGGATGGACCGGCGGTCCGTGGCGGCGCGGATAAGAATATGATCCGTATCGGCGGAGTTGACCCGCAGGGACCGGACAATGGCGTTGACCTCGGCGTCGCCGTCCCTGCACCTGGTTTTGATGCTGTCGATCAGCACATTGATGCGCAGGTCTTTCTCCTGGATTTCCTGCCAGATGCGGCCTGCTTCGTCCCTGCATCCGGGGCCGATGGCCATCCTGCCTTCCAGGGTTTCGCCGCTGTCGTTGAACAGGGCGAGAAAGGCGCGGTTGAAGCGCAGGCCTTCCTCGGCGGTGATGCCTATCAGGATCGTCTGGAGAATTTCATCGAGCTCCACCATGGTCAGATAGGCGGAGTTCATCCTGATGGTCAGCTGGTGCAGGAGATTGATGCGGAAGTTGGCCTGTTCCATCCGGCGCTGATACAGGCGCATATTGATGGCCAGCCGTCTTTTCTCGAGGACCTTGCGCACGGTGGCATAGAATTCGGGGACCCGGACCGGTTTGGTCAGGTAGTCGTCGGCCCCCTCGCGCATGCATTCAAGGGCGGTATGCAGATCGGTCACGGCGGTCAGCATGACGATCGCCATGTCCGGATACTCCTCTTTCAGGCGGGGAAGCAGTTCGACGCCGCTGCCATCGGGCAGCCCGATGTCAAGGATTGCCAGGGCAACGGTATGGCGGTGCAGGGCCTGTTGAAACTCGGCGATGGATCCGGCGGTGATGGCGGGCAGCCCTTCTTCCTGGAGAAATTCCCGCAGCAGCCGCACGATCTCCGGGTAGTCGTCGACGAGGAGAATATATTCTCCGCCGTCCAGCAGTTCCGCCTGGGAAACACTGGTGCCCGCCGGTTTCGGCAGCTCCGGGAAAAGCATCATTTGCTCGGGATAGGGCATCATCCTGAAGAATGTACCTTCTCAATGGGGCGGTGTCAAGAATCAGCATGCATTCTCAGATTGTCTCTTCCAGGCCGACATGGTAAGGACAGGTATGGCGACAAGCAAGAAGAGCCGGCCCGGCAACGGGGAACATTCCGGGCCTGCTCCCGGCCCTGCCGGCTCCATGGAGGACATTTTCGGTTCCGGAGGCATCCTGGCCCGTCATCTTGCCGGGTATGAGCCGCGCCAGGGACAGGCGCGGATGGCCGAGGCGGTGGCGGCGCTCCTTGGGGACCCCGACCAGTCAGGCTGCCTGGCCGTGGAAGCGGAAACCGGCCTGGGCAAGACCCTGGCCTACCTCATTCCCGCCGTGCTCAGCGGCCGCAGGGTAGTCGTCTCCACCAACACCCGCAATCTGCAGGATCAGATCCTCCAGCATGAAATCCCCTTTATTCTGCGCTTCGTCGATCCATCCCTCAAGGCGCTCTGCCTCAAGGGACGGCAGAATTACCTCTGCCTCTACCGCTGGCGCCAGTATTCCGTCTCCCGGGCGGACCGCCTGTTCGACAATGAGGCAGTGGAGGAGATCAAGGCCTGGCTGGCAACGACCAGTTACGGAGACCGCTCCGAATTGCGGGGACTCGGCCGCGCTGCGGCGCTGTGGTCGAAAATCTGCTGCCAGTCCCATTTCTGCCTCGGAACGGACTGTCCGGACACTACCGCCTGCTTCCTGAACCGGCTTCGCCGGGACGCGGCCCGAAGCTCCCTGCTGGTGGTCAACCACCATCTCCTCTTCTCGGACCTCGCCGTCCGCCGGACCGGATACGGAGAAGTCCTGCCCAGATACGAGGCGGTGATCTTTGATGAGGCCCATCATGTTGAAAACGTGGCCACCGCCTTTTTCGGCGCCACTTTTACCCGGCACCAGGTCCTGGACCTGATTGCCGACGTTGAGCGCAGCGCGGTAAACGATCTTGCCGCCACGGAGCGGGAAAAAACGGTGGCCGCAATCCGGGCACTGGATGGGGGGTTGGAACGGTTTGCCGCGATGTTTCCCGCCGAGCCCGGCAGGTTTCCCCTGAGCAGCCTGCTGGAGCGGCTGCCGGAGATCGAGAACGGCCGCACCATGCTGATCCGGGCTTTCGAACGGCTGGCCGAAGTCCTGGAAGGCGTGGACAGAAAGGATGAGCCGTGGGGGCAGTATTCGGCCCGGGCCCGGGACCTGGCCGAACAGCTGCGGGCGGTCCTCCCGGAGGGCGGAGTGGACGGGATGGCCATCGACGAACGGGCGGTGCACTGGTATGAGCGGCGCGAAAAAAACCTGGTCCTCTCGGCCACCCCGGTTGACGTGGCCGAAGATCTGCGGGACACGCTCTATGCCTCGGTCCGCCATATCGTTTTTACCTCGGCCACACTCTCGACCGGCGGCGATTTCTCGTATTTTCTCCAGCGCCTCGGCCTGCCCGAGGAAACCAGGACCCTGTCGTTTCCCTCGCCGTTCGATTACGCCAACCGGACCCTGCTCTATGTCCCCGGCGGAGCATTTCCGGAACCCAACGCCCCCGGATACGCCAGGGCCCTGCATGATCAGATCGGCGCCCTGATCGGGTTGTCCCGGGGCAGGGCCCTGGTCCTGTTCACTTCCTTGCAGGCGATGGAGGGGGCGTATCAGGCACTGCGGGACGAGCTGCCCTACCCCCTGCTTTTGCAGGGAACGGCTTCCCGCCGGGAACTGCTGGAGCGTTTCAGCAGGGACAGGGAGTCGGTCCTTTTCGCCGTGGCCAGTTTCTGGGAAGGAGTCGATATCCCCGGAGAATCATTGAGCCTGGTGATTATCGACAAATTACCGTTTGAAGTCCCCAGCGACCCTGTTATTATGGCGAGGATCAACAGGATCCGGACATCGGGCGGCAATCCTTTTTTTGATTTCCAGGTGCCGCGGGCGGTGCTCAGCCTCCGGCAGGGGGTGGGGCGGCTGATGCGCTGCCGAAGCGACCGGGGGGTCATGGCTGTGCTGGATGTACGGCTTTTCACCAAGGGATACGGCCGCCGGTTCCTGCGGAGTCTTCCTCCAAGTCCATTGTGCCGTGACCTTGAGGAAGTGGCTAATTTTTTCAGAGAGGAAGATGAACGACATCAAGACGGCTGATGCCGCATCCTTGCGGAGTTTTGCCGGCCGGGAAGCCGCCTGCCTGGAAGAGGCGATGCGCGGGGACCTTGCCGAGGTCGTGGCCGGGTGTGATCCGTTTCTGGCCGAGATAATCGAATACGCCCTGTTCGGTGGCGGTAAGCGGATCCGGCCCCTGCTCGCCATCCTTTCCGCCAGAATGTGCGGGGAGCCCGGCAACAGTGTCTACAGGCTTGCCGCAGCGTTCGAGTATCTGCATGTCGCCACCCTCATCCATGACGATGTGATCGATAATGCCGCCGAAAGAAGGGGCCGCGATTCCGTCGTTCACCGGTTCGGCTCCAGCGCGGCGATTCTTGCCGGAGACTGGCTGCACGCGCGATCCATGCATCTTGTCGGCCGGCTCGCCGGACTGGACGGACTGGAGGTCTTCTGCCGGGCCACCGGTCAGATGGTGGATGGTGAATTTCTCCAGCTCCGGTACGTGGCGGACTGTTCCATCAGCGAAGAGCAGTACTTTGCCATCATCCATCGCAAGACCGCCATGCTGATCGCCTCCACCTGCGAGATAGGGGCCATTTTCGGCGGCGGCGACGGTTCCCGGCGTCGGGCCTTGGCGGAATACGGGTTCAAGCTGGGAACGGCGTTCCAGGTTGTGGACGATCTCCTCGATTACCGGGGCGAAACGGCCGCGACCGGCAAACAGACAGGCAACGACCTGGCGGAGGGGAAACTGACCCTGCCGTTCATCCGGGCCCTTGCCAACGCCGATGAACGGGAGCGCGATCTTCTGGCCGGCCTCATAACCGGAAAACCCGGAGGGGAGAGGAATCTGGCCGCGGTCAGTCGGCTGATCGAGGCCAATGACGGCTTCATCTCGGCCCGGCGGACCGCGGAAAAGCTCGTCAGCGAGGCGGTCGCCGCCCTGGACATCTTCTCCGGCCACGGTGACCGGGAGAGTTTGGCCATGCTTCTTGCCCTGGCCGGCTATGTTCTCGGCAGGAAGAAATAACCGGTCCCCATGCGAAGGCCGGGCTCGACGACATATGTCTGTTTCGCGGGGGCCGTCTGCCTGATCGCGGCCATCGGTCTGCTTGCCCCCCGGGTGGGTTTGTCTCCCTGTTTCGCAGAAAACCGCGGCGGTCCCGGCCATGGAAAGGATCTGCCCGCGGTGGCCATCATCATTGACGACATGGGGTATCAGCAGCGGATTGGCGAGGCCCTCCTGGACCTGGACCTGAACCTGACCTTTTCCTTTCTTCCCGACGGTCCCTTTACTCCGGTTCAGCAGGAGCGAGCCTGGCGGGAAGAACATGATGTCCTGGTGCACATGCCCATGGAAGCCCATGATCCGGCCCGGAATTCCGGGTCGGGAATACTGCTGGTCGCCGATCCGCCCGAGGTGATCGCCGGGAAGGTTGCGCGGAACCTGGCGGCGGTTCCCCGGGCCGTGGGCGTCAATAATCATATGGGGTCGCGGTTTACGGAAAATCCGGAGGCCGTGCAGCTTTTTCTGCAACAGATCGCCGGCCGGGGATTGCTGTTCATTGATTCGGGCACCACGCCGGGCTCCATTGCCATGGAGACCGCCAGGGCTTTGGGCATACCGACCGGCCGCCGCCATGTATTTCTTGACAACAGTGAGAGGCGCGAGGACATCTGTCTGCAGCTCGGCGAACTGGTTGATCTGGCGGTGCGGTCCGGCGAGGCCATCGGCATCGGTCATCCGGGCGAGGCAACCCTGGAAGCCCTGACCGGCTGCGGGGAAATGCTGACCGGCCGGGTCCGGGTTGTCGGCATACGCGAACTGGCGCGCTGAAGCGGGGGGACAATGACAATACAGGTGGGAATCATCGGCACCGGGCGGCATGGCAGCCGCTATGCGCGGCACATTGTCCAGGATGTGGCCGGATTGCGATTGGCGGCGATAAGCCGGCGGTCGGCCGAGGGAGAAAACCAGGCGGCGGATTGGAATTGCGTCAGGCATGAAGACTGGCGTGATCTGATTGCTGATCCGAACGTCGAGGCGGTTATTGCGGTCGTCCCCCCCGCGCTCAATCCGGATATCGCCAGGCTGTGCGCGTCGGCCGGCAAGCCGCTGCTCATCGAAAAACCGCTTGCCGTGAGCAGTGGCGTCGCCGCTGAAATCATCGCCCTGTTCCGCGAAGCGGGGGTGCCCCTGACCTGCGGGCAGACGCTGCGGTTCAATCCGGTTGTCCGGGCATTGCGCCGTCAACTGGGGGACATCGGCACCCTGTTCAGTTTTTCCGCCAACCAGCGCCTCGAACCCTCCTCACTTTCCTGGCACTCGATGCCCTCCCTGGCGGGTGCGGGAGTGAGTATCCATACCGCGGTCCATGTTTTTGACGCCCTTCGCTTCATCACCGGCCTCGAGGTACAAAGGGTGATGGCTGTTTTCCGCCGGCAGCACGAGGAGATTCTCGAGGATTTGCTGGCCGTCCTCGTGGAAATGGAACAGAATGTGGTCGGCACCGTCGACTGCTCCAAGGTCGGCTATGCCCGCTCCGGCCGGTTCGAATTCGTCGGCTACCAGGGACAGCTCCATGGCGACCAGGTACACAATACCCTGGAGCTGATCCGCGGCACCGAGGTGACAAGGCTGCACCCGGAAGGAGCCACCGAAACCATCATTCCCCTGTTGCAGGAATGGTTCTCTTTCCTGTCGGGAAACGGCGTCAATCCGGTGCCGGGTGGGGATGGTCTGGCGGCGGTGAGGATATGCGAAGCATGCCTTGATTCGGCGCGGACGGACAAATGGGTTGACATTGCGGGACCGGCAGGAGGAACGGAGAAGGGGAGCGCGGGCTGAGCTTCCGGGGCAGTTCGGGCTGGGAGAGATGAATCAGCGCAGTGCCCTGCACTGTCGTGCATTACAAGGAAAAAATTTCAACAGGAGGTAGACGATGTACGAGAAATTATTTGGCAGCGCCCCACCCCGCCGATGGCGGTGCCGAATGAGGAGAATAACATAGCACAACCTCGACCAATTGAGCATACTTGGCATACGCGTACAGGACAGAAACCGATAAGACACTGGTGCGATAGTGC
>Ga0209614_1001226_pt1 | contig 19896 bp, 16 predicted proteins | sample BlaSprsedimmetaG_FD_185484 | JGI IMG/M metagenome (GOLD analysis project Ga0209614, IMG submission 185484) | Hot spring sediment bacterial and archeal communities from California, USA to study Microbial Dark Matter (Phase II) - Blank Spring... ... | reverse complement strand
GCCGCGTGATATTTTATCGTAGGGGTTCTTACGTCTCTTCACTCAGATCAAACTACACGTGGTTTCCTGGAGATAGACAAACCTAACAAGGGTGTTTTAGCCATAATTTTAACTTCTGACTATATACATTATGTAAAATTAAGGCACTAAACGCCTTCTATTCCCATTGTGCGTTGGCCGGATTGATTTACAGGTCGAAAGTTAGTGCCATCACAAGCAATCGGCGCGAAGTTTGGACCACGAGGATGCGCGCCTCTTAATACGTGAACACAGCACAAAGGCTCACAGCGAACGAAAATCATATAGAACATACGTTCTTGTGGAATATTCATTTTTCTTGTCACACGAACAAAACAGGCCAGCATTTCGCTGGCCTGTTTTGTATAAACTCCCCACCCCACACTACCGGGTGGATCGAACCTAAGCTACATTAGTAGGTTAGTAGGTTGCTATCCTGCACAGGTACCACATTGGTGGCTTGTAGACCCTTGGGGCCTTGTTCTACGGAAAATTCAACGCGTTGTCCTTCGTTCAATGATTTGTAACCTTCCGACTGGATAGCCGAATAATGAACAAAGACATCATCACGGCCTTCCCGCGAGATGAAGCCATAGCCTTTAGACTCGTTGAACCACTTAACAGTTCCAGTTTCCCGATCGCTCACAATTTCTCTTCCTTTCAACTTAAACATTTGATTATTTTGAGTAAAAAATCCTGGCCAATCCTACAAAAAAGACCCGGAGTCGTAAAACCTCCAGATCTTTTAGTGGACGAACTCGAAATTTTACTCACCTACGATTCAAATTATAACAGACTCGACAATATTGTCAAATAGCTTCAGTTGCAGTTGCAGGGGTGCATCCCCTCCCGATCCCCTTGAATCTTACACTGCTTGTGATAAAATAGATTTCCATAGATAAATTTTAGAGCACGCCCCACCCCTCTACCGGATGGGCCGATCTAAGGAGACAGAGAAATGACCCGTAGAATACTGATAGTTGTGGGAGTTTTGGCCATCGTTATTGTGTTGACCGTTGGGGCTTTTGGTGGCGGTTTTCTTATCGGGCACTTGACCGGACGCCAAAGAGGAACAGTTACAATTACAACCCCGGAAATTATTACAGTCGAAGCCGTCGAAGAAACCGCGGATAGCACCCCCTTTGCCGCGGAGACGACCCCGCCACAAAGTCCTTCAGTGGACGATCCAGCTCCAGTTGTCTCCACTGATTTTGATTACGAGCTTGTCCAGGAAGTTCTCAGGCTTCTAGACGAGCAGTTTTACGGCGAATTGCCTGACCGCCAAGCATTGACCTATAGCGCAATCCGAGGGATGTTGCTGGCATTGGAGGATCCCTACACCTCGTTCATCGATCCGCAGATTACCGCAATTCTCAATGAAGATGCCAGCGGAACGTTCGAAGGCATCGGCGCTATGGTGACCATGCGCGAAGATGGGTATCTCGAAATCGCCAGCCTGATTCCCGGACAGCCGGCAGAGGCTGCGGGCGTGCTTCCTGGCGATATCATCATCGCTGTAGGAGATCAATCCATCGTGGGGCTGGGCCTTTACGAGGCGATCAGCTACATCCGCGGTCCGGCGGGCACAGACGCTGTGTTGACGATTCTCCGCGCTAACGAAGAGGATGAGATTACAATTACCGTGACACGTGCTCGCATCGAAGTGCCAATTGTTGAATACCGCATGCTGGACGACGAAATTGGCTACATACTGCTAACCGAGTTCGATGCGAACGCGACAGATAGAGTTCAGGAGGCACTTGAAGAATTGGCGAAACAGAATCCTGAGGGCCTCATCTTCGATCTGCGCGCTAACCCCGGTGGTTGGCTGGATCAGTCCATCAAAGTATCGGATTTGTTCTTAGGCAAGGGGCTGGTGGCGATTGAGCGCGACAGTGCAGGTGGGGAACAACGCTTCTACTCCTACAACGGTGACATCGGCGAGGACATTCCGATGGTCGTTTTGGTCAACCGGGGCAGCGCCAGCGCTTCAGAGATTGTAGCTGGTGCATTGCAGGATCGCGGACGCGCGATTTTGATTGGCACAAAGACCCTCGGTAAAGGCTCAGTACAGCGACCCAATGCGCTCAGCGATGGTTCTCAACTACGCGTGACCATCGCGCGTTGGTTCACACCAAACGATAACAGCATCCACGGTGACGGGTTGGAACCAGATATCCTCGTCGAAATCCCCGCTGACACGCCGGCAGGAGAAGACCCGCAGTTGGAACGCGCTATTGAGTACCTCCTGCAAGGACAATAACGTGAATGACGTGAAGGTCGTGGCGACCAATCGCAAGGCACGACACGAATATTTCATTGAAGATCAATACGAAGCCGGCATCGTGTTGACCGGAACAGAGATCAAATCGGTACGCGCGGGAGCGGTTAGCTTGGGCGAAGGATATGTGCAAGTACGCAACGGTGAACTGTGGCTGTACGACGTTCACATTGCCCGATACGAACAGGCAGGGCAGTCGTCTCACGATCCCCAGCGTCCGCGCAAGCTATTGATGCACCGCAAGGAGATCGCGCGGCTTCAAAGTAATACACAGGAGCGTGGTTACACAATTATTCCGTTGCGAATGTACATCAAAAACGGAAAATTAGCGAAGCTTGAGATTGGCGTAGTGCGCGGTAAACGTCAGTATGACAAACGTGCGGTCATCGCGAAACGCGATGCCGACCGCCGTATACGGCGCGAGTGGAAAGAATTCGAGCGCGGCTGATGGATTTGACATCAGGAACACCTGCGTTATAATGCATACCGTTATTTAACTACAAGGAGCAAGTGAGCGGATGTCGGAAGAAATGGCACAACCAACCTCAATTAGTGATCTTCAACCTAAGATGTGTTTGCAAGGCGCAATCACACGTACAGAACTCTACGGGGCCTTCGTTGACCTGGGGCTTGAACGAGAAGGGTTGATTCACATCTCCCGCCTGTCAGATCAGCGGGTGAAGAAAGTTAGCGATCAGGTCAAAGTCGGCGACAAAGTCAAAGTGTGGGTACAAAGCGTCGATCCTGAAAAGGGACGCATTGCCCTGACGATGGTCGAACCAGCAGAGGTGGAGTGGGACGAGTTAGCCGAGGGACAAATTCGCACAGGCAAAGTCGTGCGGATTGAGCGCTACGGTGTTTTTATCGATCTTGGTGCTGAGCGGCCTGGTCTATTGCACGTGCGCGAGATGGGCCAATTCGTCCACAATCCTACGGATGTGATCAAGATGGGTGAGACGGTCGAAGTAAAAGTCTTGAAGATCGACCGCCGCAAGCGACAAATTGATCTGACGATGCGACTTGAGCTTGAGGATATGGACGAGGAAGACAGCGACGAAGAACCTGTTCTGTCCGTGATGGAGATTGCTTTCCAGCAAGCACAGGCCATGTCAGATGAGCGTCAATCGCGCAACCGCAAGAATAAGCAGCGCAGTACGCGACGTGACAACCGTGACAGCATGGAAGACATTTATCGGCGTACCCTTCAGCAACGCGAGTAAGCCAGTACTGGACTGATCCCAACACGAATCAGCGGGGCGGAAAACCGCCCCGCTTTTATTGCCTTTGACCGCGGTTAGACTCTATTTCCTTACGCGGATCGTTTCGCTCAAGATCACGTTGTCTGCCCGCGCGCCGGACTCAGCCCACAGCACCGGCAAACGTGTATTGCTACTCAGCAAATAGATTCCCACAGAAATACTGTACTCCCCTTCAGGCATATCCAGCGGCAACACCAGCCGGTGTTGATCACGGATGTAGCGATCGGTTGGCCAAAGGTTCGTCGGAAAACCTGCCGGATTCAGGTGATCTGATTGTGTCCAGATATGGCCTTCAGGATAAACCACGTGAACGAAGGATTGGTATGTGTTGGTCAGCATCTGCTGTGCATTCCAGTAAACGGTAACATCCAATGTGCTGCCGGGTTTAAGACTTGTATCTGAGAGATCGAATCCCAAAAGTGCGATCTCTCCGGAAAAATCAGCGCGTTGCCGGTGATCTGCTGCGCGCGCTTCTTCCGGCGATGAAGTATAATGAAACCATTCTGTGTGATCGAAGACCAGCACTTTCAGCACCAGTATGCATACTAGGCAAGCGGTCAACCATGTAGTAACCGTCGTGGTGTTACCTACACTCTCACCGGATTCAGCCGTGGTTTTTGGAAAATGCCACACAGCCATCAGCAAGACCACAAAGCCGACTCCTGCAACGGCCCACCCAACAGTGCGTGGCGGTGTATCCTCAAAGCTCAACAGCACCTCGTGCTCTCCAGCGGGAACCCACAATGTGATGAAGCCTTCTGGATTGGCAATTTCAATGGGCACTTCCTGTCCATCCACGTAGGCTTTCCAGCCCGGGAAATAGAACAGATATAGCCGCAAGAGCATCTCGTAAGGTGCCTGCACTGCAAACCGGTTACGCCAGGGGACATTATCCAGCACGGTGACGATGGCTTCATCGGGGAGTGTATACCGGTTGACGCGGTCAATGGGCGGAGCGCAATATGAATCTAGCAACGATTGTGCCGGTCCGGGAATGACCTCGACCGTTGTGGGAATGAAATCGTCCGTCGATGTCGTCCCGCGCCAGCGCCCTTGCAGCTCAAAATTCAGCAAAATCAGAGGCCCGGTAGGGCCAAAATCGGACGCCCAAGGGATCGGGTATAGACCAGGCATAGCCGTGATAAGGAGTGCGCTGCACAAGATCGACAATACCGCCGCGCGCCGTTTACCGGACAACGTGATATTGCCAAGCGAGGCAATCAGCGGAACCAACAATGCCGCCAGAGGACCAAGAAAACGCCAGGGGAACTGATAGTAGGCCATCCCCGGTATGGCTTCCCAAACAAAACGGCTACCTGGGGTAATCAACCAAAAACATAGAAGCCCACTCAGCATATAAAAGCATACACGGCGGCGGTTTTCTTTTCGCCACACCATCGCAACGACAAAGCCGGTAACGGCAAGGGACACCAGCAACGGCCCAGCGCTCATTGGTGGATTGTTTGTCGCCGAACGCCAATCGATTGGACGTAGAAAGGTGAGCAGATCGCGTAGTGGAACGAAGTGATTGCGGAAATCGTAATGTCCCTCGCCGGCAACGTCGAGGCGGATAAAGCGTCGCTCGAGGAGAAATGGTAGCCAGAAGAAGGCTGTCAATGCCACTGCTAAGCTGCCGGCTAAAAAAGCCCAGCCAACGCGCTCACGTTTTTTGCCGATCAGCCAATGCCATGCCGACAGGGCCATCAGCAAGAGCATCATTGTGAGACCGGTGAGATTGTGACTCAGCAACGTGATCGTGGCCGACAAGATGGCCGTTAGAAATACCACTTTGCCGCCGCTATCCCAGAGGCGCTCCCAACTCCATAATGCCCAGGGCACAATGGCTAGCGCGAAGACCTCCGGCAAGTCGCCACGCACGTGGGGATTGATTAGCAGAATATAGGGTGCAAATGCAAAAGCTACTGCCCCCAGGACTCCCCCACCCTGCCCGCCGAATTCACGTCCCAGGAGATAAGCCCCGACTGCCCCAAGCAATACCGCGGTGATAAACAGTGTCTTTGCCCCGGCAACGGCGTGCTCCGGCTGAAACAATGTCACCCAATTGCCCAGGTGATACGTTAGCGGAGCGTAGTAATTGAAGATGGGATAACCGTAACCGTAGTAGAAATTGGCGGCCCAACGGGGGTAAGGATTGCCTGCCTGTAAACTGTAGCCCATCTCGGCGATACGGAAGATGTGCAATTCAGCATCGGTGGCGGTGGGCAGACTCGGGTTGACCCAAAACGGCCATCCTGCTATCGCACCAATAAACAGCGCAAGCAATAGCCCCCTATCCAAATGCCGCCAAAGACTCAATCGCGTTATCACAGGGCGCATTGTAATAAAAATTCAATCCGCGACAAGCTATATAACGGACACGTAGGAAACTGAACCGGGCAAGGCCCGCGATTTCGCATAGTCATTTTTTATTTCCTAGACAAACACAATGCACAATTTTACTTGTCACTTTATGACTACGCGAAAAGTTACTCGACATCAAAACGAAACCCGTGGCCACGCACGGTGGTGAGATAATTCCGATCAGGGTCTAATTCGGTCAGCCGTTCTCTCAGTCGATAGACCAGCGCATCAACAGCTTGGTCAGTGACACCACCCACGGCATCAGGCCAGACAGCGCGAATCACGTCCTCCCGTGTGACAACGGCTCCCTTTGATTTCACCAACATTGCCAAAAGCGTAAACTGGGCCGGCGAAAGCGGCGGGTTCAACTCCTCACGACCTAAACGCACGCGCCGCGCTTCTTCATCTACGACTAACCGCCTAGGCAGAAAGACCTCATCCAGCGGTAGTGTAGCTTCACCAGCCACAAAACCGATTTGCAGCGTCGTCGCTAAAGAGATCTCATCACCATCACGTAGACGGTAAAGCTGCTCGCGCACACGCTCACCATTCACGAAAGTGCCGTTCTTGCTGCCCAAATCGCGCAATACATAGCCATCAACATCCCACTCAACGCGTGCGTGATAACGGGAAATCTGGCGTTCTGGCAAAACAATATCGCAATCCGCGGCGCGTCCAAGCGTAACCGGCTCACGGACCAATGGCCACCGCATACCCGACAACGCGCCTTTGTAGATGACCAATAACGGTTGGTTTTGCTCATTCATCACAACATTTCTCCATTTCGACTTGACAACCTACCCTCAAACGATTATTATCAGCAGTATGGTCAAGCTGCTGGAACCACAAACGATGTTGAAGGATCGCTATAGGATTGCCGGGCCAATCGGGCAGGGCGGCATGGGGGCAGTCTATCGCGCTGAAGACACCTTGCTCCCCGGACGTATCTGCGCCGTCAAGGAGATCGCTCCCGATCCCGACACCGAACCAGAAAAGCTAAAGCAACTGCAAGACCAATTCCGCCAGGAAGCCTCCGTACTGGCACGGCTGGATCACCCCAACCTACCCAAAGTCTCCGACTACTTTACCCACAGTGGCCGCGAGTACCTAGTTATGGATTTTGTACCTGGCCACGATCTACGCGAAATCATCGACAGTGCCCTGAAAGAAAATCGCTTTATTGATGAAGCACAGGTACTCGACTGGGCCGATCAACTGTGCAGTGCGCTAGCATACTTGCACGAACAGACCCCGCCCATTTTACACCGAGACATCAAACCGTCCAATATCAAGCTGACACCCACGGGGCTGATCAAACTCGTTGATTTCGGGCTGGTCAAAATCCTGACAAGCGATGAGGCACGCACTGTTACCGTCGTTCAGGGACAAGGAACAGCAGCTTACACCCCGCTCGAGCAATATGGTGGCGATGACAGCCACACCGATGTCCGCAGTGATATCTACTCGCTGGGCGCAACGCTCTACCACCTGCTCACGGGACGATCGCCTATGACGGCACGGGAACGCTTCCTGCGACCCGAAGCTCTAGTGTTCCCACGCACTATCAATTCTTCCATCTCCCCTGGCGTCGAACATGCCATTCTGCTCGCATTGGCACTGCATCCTGATAAACGGCCAGCAACCATGACCACCTTCCAAACAATGCTACACCAGGCAGGTGCACCGTCCCAGATTGCACCATTGCTCCTCAGCATCCGCGAGTGGCGTGGAGCCTTACGCGCCAATCTCCCACTTCTCACAATCGCCGGAATATTGATACTCCTGGCATGGCTCATCACACCCTAGCGCTCTTCTTCAACGTAGCGGTGTCGACGGTCTTGCCGCAAATAGAACAAAGTTACCGGCACGAGAGCGACAACGCCAACCAGCACGGTCACGGCTACAGCTACATATTCATGGCCTACGATACGATACAGCCAACCTGCTAGCCAGAAACGCCCCAAAGCGATCACCACCACATAGCCAAATAGCCCGGCAATCAACCCAATCAAAGCAACACGCATGGCAACAAGAATGCTGAATTTGCGTTGCTTGGCCCAGAGAAAACCCACAAAGGCAATAAACAGCGCCCCGCCGATCCCCCATCGCAGCAGCGTAGGGCCTTGCACCACCGGCAGATAGAGCGGATCGGGTAGTTCTTGAGTACTTTCCGGCAATGGTGTAGGCGTAGGTGTAGGCGTGGGTGTGGGTGTTGGCGTCAATGTAGGCGTAGGTGTAGGCGTTGACGTCGGCGTGGGCTCAATTTCCGTAATTTCGATAGGTCCTTCAGCACGTATCGTGAGCTGCAAGCGCACCGAAGAAAGCGCCGGCTCAGACTGCGCGGTGATATCCAACTGCCCCTCACGGTCTAAAACAATGGAAGTTGTCGCTACACCGCCGTGCGTCTCGGCGACGACGACACGCTCAATGTCCTCTTGCGGATATGTGAGCACAAACTGTACCGGTGTTCCATCCGGCACCGGGCGACCATTATGATCAACAATCATAGCCGTGCGCAGGTTGAGCACGCCCCCTTTGAGGATTTCCGAACGCTCCGTTTCTGTAAGCACCTCACCGGTGGTCGTGTCGACAATATCCAACGAGATGAGTTGATTGGGAAACGGCATTGTCTGTTGTGCAATAGAGTAATTCAGGGCTGGAATGTCCACCGGCGAGGCTCCGGAAGCCACAAGATCACCAAATAGCGCGCGCGCACCCGCGTTCACAAAAGCCTCGCCCGTTGCATACAATGCATGGAAAAAATTCAGTTTACTAATCTCAGTGCTGTCTAATTCATAGGGCGGGCCAAATGCAACAACCACAATATTGCCGGTCACAGCATTGGCATACTTGGACAAGAAAGACTTGAGGGCATAGCTGCTTGGATTGGTGGACTGCAACCCTGTTATCACAAACACAACCCAATCCGCGCTCTCTACCGCGTTAAAAATAACTGTAGAGATGGACGGCGGACCTTCAACCAATGTCTCGGCCTGCTCTACAGTCAGCGCATTCTGCAACTGCTCAAACGTGAAGAATTGAATCGCGCCGGAAGAGATGATACCTGTCCCGTTAGGCCCATAGAGCCGCAGCACAGCCTCTCGTAAGGCATTTGCCTGTAATAGCGGAAGTGGCTGATAATCAACGTAAGGTTGCGCATAACGCTCCTGCGTAAAAATGACGATGGAATCCCCTTCCTGAAATGCCGGCGCGGTCACATCAGCAGATAACGGCACAATGCGTGTCAGAGCACTGATCGCCACCTCATCATCTATAGAAGACTCCTCATCGAAAACAGCAAGCCTATCGAAATCGAGCCGTGCCGCTTCCCAGGAAAGATCATTCTGATAGGCACGCATTTTCCCACTCAATATTCGATAAACAGCGCCATCGACAATCGTTCGAAAGGTCGTCTCGGACTTGTAGCGCGAAGCGAGATAACTCAAAGTATCACGCACGTTCCTAAAATGGGCGCTCCAGCTCTCGCTATCAGCAGCGAAACGATTGAGCATCAGCACATCATTGCCGGCGACTAACGCATCCTGTGCTACGCGGCGTGCGTTGAACGACAGCCCACGCGGATCGTAAGAATAGTGGATGGATTTCAATCCCAGATTGTCCGAAACCAAGAATCCACCGGCCTGGCGCCATGGTGTAAACCCGGGTAAATTCATCACCGATTGCAGCGCCTGGGCATCTAGACTAATCGGACGGGTGGCCTGGCGAATATTGCCTTGAAAACCACGATAGCGGATGTGCGTGACAAGAAAACCATCAGCCACGCTTTCATCACCCATCACTCCTGCTGCAACTGCGAAAAAGGGCGCCAACTCAATCTGCCGGAGTTGTTCCAAGGTCTTCTGTACCGTGGGGACCTCATCTTCAAGCGAACGGTCAGCCCCACCCAGCCCTGGCAGATGGCGCGGCACGACCAGTAAGCGCCCTTCGCTGCCACGATGCAATCCCTGGACATAGGCCTTACCTAACTCGCCCACCCAGAAAGGATCGCCGCCAAACGTATTCACGCCCAAATCGGAGACATCACCGGGCCGGGGCGTATACGAGACATCCAGATTGGGACCGAGGAACAGATTGACACCAAGTGCCGCAAGCTCCGCGCCATAAACACTGCCCGCTAACTCGACCAAAGATGGATCCCAAGTCGCACCAAGTGCCATCGGCGAGGGCATGAGAGTAGTATCGGAGATAAAGGAGGTGACAGGGATACCGTCGAGGCTGGCGCTAACTGCTATAAACAACGGGATGTAGGGCGGCGGATTGGTAACCTCTTCCTCTCCCGGCTGTACTACCGGTTCAGCTTGCGAAGTATCCCAAGCAATCTGTTGCAAACGATTTGTAATCGAGAGAACCTCAGAGGGCGCAACCAATGACGTGCCAAAATTGCCATTCTGAGGACGCAAAAGCACTCCGCCGATATTGTAATCGCGGATCAAAGCAGCAATCTCAGAATCGTCGCCGACGTCAACGCCCGGAAAAGCAACCAGCACTAACTGGCCGACTTTGGCTTCGGCGGACATCTGTTCCATTAACTCTAACACAGGGTCAGGCGTTGTTTCTTGCGCCCGCACATGCGGCTGCGTCGGTGGGACAACCGAAAGCAGTAGAAACAATACCAAAGCCCCGCGAAGCAACAAACGGGTGCGCATATTCTCCTCCACCGCTATTGTAACGCAGAGAGGCAAGTTAGGCAAGCACTCACAAATAGCCATACACTTGACTACCGTCCAAGCCCTGGTACACTTTTGGGTTGTCAGGAGGCAGTCAACAATGAAAATTATACATCTTGTGAGCTTACGTCTCGTGGGGATTGCCCTATTCATCCTGTTGATACTTAGCGCGTGCGCACAAAAACCGCTGCTGGAAGACGTTTCGGTCACGCCGGATACGATCACACCTAATGCGGATGGGCAAACGGACTTGACCAGAATCACCTTCACGCTCAATCGTAATGCGACCGTTAGCATCACTTTGTTCGACGCACGTGGATCAACCTATACCTTTCGCGCTCCACGCCCTTTGAGTCTGAACGACAAACCGTACACCGTCTACTTTGGTGGTGTAGTGGATGGTTTCACACTGCCTGAAGAAAATCCATATGACTTCACCATCGTCAAACGCATGCTGCCTGATGGCGTGTATACCTGGGAGATTCGGGCGGAGGCCGATGATGGCGAAGTTGCAATAGCAACGGGCACATTGACCATTCAGAATGCCGACACTTCATTGCCGGGCATCCGTGGCTTCTCCGTTTACCCCAAGACCTTCTCTCCGAACCAGGATGGTATCGACGACCGCGTACGCATCAATTTGACACTAGACAAGGATGTGGAAGAATTGCGCGTCTACCTCGAAGGCGCTGATGGCATTTCCCACGCTATCCCAGAGGACGAACAAGTCACCCAGCCCAATGCCAAGGGCTGGCACACCTATGACTACGACGGAGGTATCGACGTAGGAGCCGAGCCACCGGACGACGGTGTGTACACTATCTTTGCCGAGGCTCAGGATAAAATGGGACAGCGCGTCATCGCCAAAGAGACCCTGGAAATCGTCAATGCGGGCCTGCCAAGAGCTTACATTCTCAATGGTGAAGTCGAGTATTCAGCGACTTCGCTCGTCATTTCGGAAACGTTGTGCTTTACGCTCACCGTCGAAAACGATAGCACGACCTATCTGCGCACGACCGGGCCTTGGCCCGACACAACGTATCGCAGCGACCAAAACTTCAACACCTTGGGGTTTTCGGAAGAATCTGGCGTGTTCCGCGTTGCTATGGACTTCGATACGAGCCTGCGCAACTACCCTTTTCGTTGGGGTATCGGCCAGCCGGGCGTCGATCTCGTGCAGATTGGCGAAAACTGGTATCTGCCACCCAATGCGCGCTCCGAGGTCAACGGGTGCGTGCAAATCGTCGACGTGCCCGTGCGCAACCCGCTCTACTATTGGATGGGCCTGATCCACGAAGACGTCGCCATCGCCACAGTGAACAACCGCGTCGACCCTAACTTTGTGACCGTCTGGGAACCGTAGCGCACATGCCGCATACCACAAGCCCCACCCTCGCCATCGTCATCGTTTCATGGAACGTTAAAAATTTGCTGGGCGACTGCCTGCTATCACTACGCGAAGAATTAGAGCGAGCAGAAATCCTTGCCGCTACATGGGTTGTGGACAATGCTTCAGCCGACGGGTCGGCGGAGATGGTGCGCGAGCGTCATCCGTGGGTACACCTGCACAGCAACGCGGAGAACTTAGGCTTTGTACGCGGCAACAACCTCATTCTCAAACAATTACAGCAGCAAGGGACCGAAACGGGTTTCGAAGCCGATTTCGTGTGGTTGCTCAACCCGGATACGACCGTCCAGCCTGGCGCATTATCCACGCTGCTACGTTTTTTCGAGAAGCACCCGCGCGCAGGACTTGTTGGCCCGCAATTGCTCAATCCAGATGGCTCGTTGCAGACCAGCGCCTTTCGTTTCCCAGACCTCTTGCAACCGCTGTTTGACCTGGGATGGCTGCCGCAGCGCTTCTACCACACGCGCTTCAACGGACGCTATCCAGACGCCACGGATGATAGCCCATTCCGCATCGATCACCCACTCGGCGCAGCGATGATGGCGCGTGGCGCGGCGATTCAGCAGGTGGGTTTGTTGGACCCGCAATTCTTCATGTACTGTGAGGAAATCGACTGGGCCTGGCGAATGCGCAAGGCCGGGTGGGAAGCGTGGCTGGTGCCCGAGGCCAAAGTCGTCCACTACGGCGGCGCGAGCACCAACCAGGCGCGCCCGGCGACGACGGCTTATCTATGGGAAAGTCGCGCCAAACTGTACCGCAAACATCGCGATTGGTTCACGCGCGCGCTGGTGAAGGTCGTTGTGCGGCGCGCCTTTTCGAAAAAGGCAGCCGAGGCGCCCACCGACGAATGGCGCGTCGCCTGCAATAAAATCGTCGCCGCATGGGAAACCGTATAAAATGACAAAGCCGACTATTGGACTGTGGGCTGAGGACTAACCGACGATGCTCAAAGGTGTTATCCTGACCCTCAATGAGGAACGACATATCACCGCCTGTATCGACAGCCTGCGCTGGACAGACGGCGTCGTCGTCGTAGATAGCTTCAGCAATGACAAAACCGTCGAACTGGCGCAGCAGGCTGGCGCAGACGTTATCCAGCACCGCTTCGAGAACTACTCGCAGCAGCGGAACGTCGCGCTGGAGAACGTTGAAGCCGAGTGGATCTTCTTCCTGGATGCGGACGAACGCGCAACGCCGGCCCTCGGCGCGGAAATCCATGACGTCACCGCCCATCAGGACAAGGTTGGGTGGTGGGTGCCGCGCCATAACTACATCTTCGGCCACCGCATGCGTGGCGCCGGCTGGTGGCCCGATCACCAACTGCGCGTACTACGCCGCGACCGCGCGCATTACGATCCCAAGCGGGCCGTCCACGAGGAGGCAATTCTCGATGGCGAGGCCGGGTCCCTGACACAGCCTTGCATCCACTACAACTACGAGACGTTGCAGCAGTTCATCGCCAAGCAGCGCAAATACACCGATTTCGACACGCAAATCCTGCTCCAAAAAGGCGTGCGGCCCAAGTTCTACACACCCTATACGCAAATTCCGCGCCATTTCTGGTGGCGCTTCGTCACACTCGGTGGCTGGCGTGACGGGCTATACGGCATTCTGCTTTCAGGATTGATGAGCTACTACGAGATGCGCAAATACCAGCACGTCCGCAAGGCACAGCAATCAGCGATCAGCAGTTAGCGATCAGCTTTGGCGATACAACAACACTGTAAAACATAGTCTACAGAGAATCAAGGATTACGAGCATACATGGCTTACACATCACGCATCACGCATCACGTATCACGTTTTGCATTTCACACCCTGTGCCTTCTCGCGCTTATCCTGCCACGCCCAACCATCGCCGCCGGGATTCCCGACCGGCGCTTCGGCGTGGTAGAGAGCTACGCCGCCCCACAGGCCGCCAGTGCACTCGGCGCCGGCTGGACGCGCGTGACCTTCGAGTGGAACCAGATTCAGCCCAATCACGCGGGAGAATGGAACGAACTTCCGGTTGCCGACGCCGTGCTCGACGCCGAACGCGCCGCGGGCCGCGAGATCGTCGGGCTGATCGTCGCCACGCCGGGATGGGCAGTGGACGGTAGTAGAGGCATTGGCGTGCCGATGGGATTGCACTTACCCTATGACCACCCTGACAACGCCTGGGCCACCTTCATTCGCAAACTGATGACACGCCACGCGGGACGCATCCGGCACTGGATCATCTGGAACGAACCGGATATTTGGGACACAGGCTTTCAATCGTGGGGTGGCACGGTCGACGATTTTGTCCAGTTAATGCGGGTGACGTACACCGTCGCGCACGAGGTCGATCCCTATATGATCATCCACCTGCCCGCCGTCACGCACTGGTGGGACGTCAACTACGGGCGTGAGTTGTTTCTTCGTCGCTTCCTGCAAGCCCTCACCGCCGATTCGATGGCGAGTGGCAACAACTACTACTTCGACGCCCTGACGCTGCACATTTACTTCAACCCGGATACAGTCTATGATCTCAGTCGCTTTTACCTGAATCTGCTGGGTGAATTCGGTATCTACAAACCCCTGTGGATCGCTGAAACGAACGCCGCCCCCTCCAACGACCCGGCGTGGCCGGTGGCCAATCCGCAGTTCAACATCACGCAAGAAGATCAAGCCGCGTACATCATCCAGGGATTCGCCATGGCGCTGGCGGCTGGGGCGCAGCGCGTCGCCGTCTACAAAATGGCCGACCTGGCAAGCGACACCGCCAACCCAGAGCCGTTCGGCCTGGTACGGCAGGATGGCAGCCGCCGCCCGGCATTCACCGCCTATCAGGTCGCCACACGCTATCTCGCCGGCTTCACGCGCGCCAGCCTCGAACGGCGCGACGATGCTGCCGTCATCGCCGTAGAACGCGACGGCGGTTGGACGACCGTCGCCTGGGCGCGCGGCCCCGCCGCCGTCACCGTGCAGGTGACGGCGCACGCGGGATCGGCGCAACTGGTGGATTGGCGCGGCAACCGGCGCAGCCTGTCGGCGCGTGATGGCGTCTACACGGTGACGCTGCCCGGCAGCGCGTGCAACCACACAGGCAACCCCTGCCTGATCGGCGGCAGTCCCTATCTGATCGTCGAAGGTTCCGTTACCGCCGGAGCGCCGCCGCTTAGCCAGCCCACCCAGGGGCAGGCCGCCACAGCGACACCACAGACGAATATCGGGCAGAATACAGGAGACAGTGAAACGACTGCAACACCCACCACAGCCGCTACGATCAAACCCACCGCCACAGCAACCATAACACCAACCGCGGCTCCAACGCGCACCCCCCGCCCCACCACGACACCCACGAAACGCCCAACGGCCACAGCCACTGCGACGGCAACGCCGACCGCAACACCATCACCGACCGCGTTCCCCTCGCCAACTGCGACGCCATTGCCTGTGCCCGTATCGCCCCCCCACACAACACCGTTTGCCCTTGGTGGAACGCTTGTGGGCGCGATTGGCGTGCTGTGGTTTATCGTCCGCAAAAGCAGGCGAGCATGAGCAAAAACCGCCGCGTAGGCGCGGCCCGCCGCGCCCCGCGCCTGCTGTTTACCAGCCTCGCGCTGCTAGGCATTGCCGTCACGCTCCTGATCCTCTCGGCAACCTTCGAGGCGCGGCCCGCCACACCAGTATCCGTCCTGCCGCAGCCCTCGCCACCGTGGGGGCTTTTCCCCACCCGCATCCCTCTGCCAACACAGACCCCGATCCCCACCGCAACACCTGAGGCGGATAACCCATTGAGGGTCATGCAGATTGCGCTACTCCGCGATGCCTTCGAGGTAGCGGAGGTGGCCTGGGAAGAGGCGCTCCGCGTCACGCCGGAGGATAGCCCGCACCGCGGGCGCGTGATGCGTGAGGGCGTACGGCTGGCGCTCCTGCGCGGCGACACCGACACCGCCGAAGCGCGCGTCTGGGATGCCGTCCGCGTTTCAGCACAAGACGCCGAAACCTGGGCGCTCGCCGGGGTGACCCTGGCACGACGGGGGGAGCCGAAAGTTGCCGAAGCAGCGCTACGCATCGCCGAAACCCTGGATCCCGGTCTGGCACCCGACGTCTTCGCCGACCGCTGGCGCGCTGCGCGACAAGCCGGCGACGGCAATATAATGACGGCGCTTGCACAGACGTACAGCAGCCGCGAGCCGGAGAACCCCCTCGGCTTTTACTACCGCGCCGCCGCGATACTCGCTACCGGGGAGAGCGACGCCGCCCTCCAGCACTTGCTGATCCAACTGCGTGCCGACCCAGACAGCCCTGCTGTCCTCTGGTACACACTCGGCGAAGCCTATCTGGGGCAACGCGCCTACAACGAAGCGCTAATCGTCTTTGCCGTGGCGGAAGACCGCTTCGCGGCAGGCGATCTCAGTCTCCACCTCGCCAGCGACGATCCCCCACGCGATCTCAACATCAATCGCGGGCGCGCCCTGTTGGGCATCAGCGATCCCAAACAGTGCGCACAGGCCGAGTCACTGTTGCGCCAGTGGAACGCGCCTGCTGACACTATCGAACGCGCACGTCTCTGCCAGACCCCCACCCCTACCCTCACCCCCTGGATTCCGGCCCAAACGCCGCTCTATACAGGGCCGTAACAAAAAAGTCCAAAGCCACAACGACTTTGGACTTCCAACGCTCGATTTCTGACTACGCGACCAAACGACTAAGAACCTATCCGAAAACTCACCGCTGACGCACCAAAAACGCTCGCAGACATAATTTTTCGGATAGAGACTAAATCACAAACTCCCCACCCTTGTACAGCAATTCGCCGTCGGCCCAGATTTCCCCGCCGTCGCGCATATCGCAGATCAAATCCCAGTGAATGGCGGATTGGTTGTGGCTGCCGGTATCAGGGTAGCCCATCCCCAGCGCCATGTGGAAACTGCCGCCAATCTTCTCATCGAAGAGGATGTTCTTGGTGAATTTCTGGATGCCGAAGTTGGTGCCAATCGCAAACTCGCCCAGGTAGCGGGAGCCTTCGTCGGTGTCAAGCATCTGTAGCAGATACGCCTCGTTCTTCCTCGCCGTCGCCTTGACAACTTTACCGGCCTCGAATGTTAACTCCACACCCTCAACCTCGCGCCCGCCGTGGACAGCCGGGTAAGTAAAGCGCACCCAACCGTTCGCGCTATCTTCCACCGGCCCGGTGAACACTTCGCCGCTCGGCATGTTGTGATGTCCATCGGAGTTGATAAAGATACGATCCCTGACAGATAGCGTCAAATCGGCGTTAGGTCCGATGACTTTGACTTGATCGCGCCCTTTGAACCACTGCATGACGCGCTCCTGTTCATCGTGGACGCGCTGCCACTCCGCGACCGGATCTTCGCGGTCACAGAAGCACGCGCCGTAAACGAAATCTTCGTAGTCGCGGGTGCTCATATCGGCTTCCTGCGCCGACGAGGGCGTGGGAAAGAGCGTGCCGTTCCATTTCAACTCGCCGGACGCGCCACGTTCCATATACCGCTGCATTAGCGGGCGCATCGCCTGGTTTCGCAGGCGCTGGCGGCTAGGATCGATGCCGCTCAACTCGCGGGTGTTCTCAATAGCGCGGATATTGATCAGCGCCTCAAACTCCTCGAGCACAAGCCTGTTAACAGGATCGATAAAGGCCAACTGCGCATCGTTCGCCGTGCGGAAGAAGATTTCGTCCAGACCCGGCAAACGCAAAAAGACCAGCGGATGCCCGCCCCGCGCCAGAACACGCGCATAGACCTCTTGCACCAAATCTGCCGCCGGTGGTGACGACAGAATCGCCACGCGATCCCCCGCCTGCACATCTACCGAATACTCCACCAACAAACGCGCCATACGCTCTAAACGAACATCCATAGTCAACTCCTTAACAGTCAAATAGTCGTTAGTCAGATAGTCGTTAGTCAGATAGTCGTGATGATATGTCACAAAATTCTATCGTCAAGAAAAGACCCGAAGGGCTTGTTACACCCTTCGGGTCTCTGTTTCCTTACGCGGTCGCCGCCGCCGTAAACTGGCCCACACCATACACTTGCTCCCGCTCGCGGCGGAACTGGCGGGTGTAGAGGTCGTAGTAGTGGCCGCGCGCGCGGATTAGCTCGTTGTGCGTGCCCACCTCGACGATACGCCCCGCCTTGAGGACGAGGATGCGGTCGGCGCGCTTGATCGTCGAGAGCCGGTGCGCGATGACGAAGCTCGTGCGCCCTGCCATCAACGCCTCCATACCCCGCTGGACGCTCACCTCGGTCAGCGTGTCCACCGAACTGGTCGCTTCGTCCAGGATGAGAATGGCGGGATCTGCCAGTACCGCCCGCGCGATGCTCACGAGCTGTTTCTGCCCTACGGAGAGCAGATTACCGCCCTCGCCCACGTCCTCGTCGTAGCCCTTTTCCATATCCACGATGAAATCGTGCGCGTGCGCCACTTTCGCGGCCTGCTCCACCTCTGCATCGGTCGCATCCAGCTTGCCGTAGCGGATATTGTCGCGGATCGTGCCAGAGAACAGGTGCGGCGTCTGCAACACCACACCGATGCGCGACTGGATCGCGCGCTGCGTCAGCGTGGTATAGTCGCGCCCGTCGATGCGGACGACGCCCTCGGTCGGCTCGTAGAAACGGCACAGCAGATTGACGATCGTCGTCTTGCCGCCGCCCGTCGGCCCGACGATAGCGATGTGCTCGCCCGGTTCGACGTGCAAGTTAAAGTCGGTCAACACGTCCTTGCCCTCTTCATAGCGAAAGGTCACGTCCTCGAACGTCACCTCACCGCGCACGAAACCGGGATCGAACGCGCCCTCGCGGTCCACCACGTCGGGCTTGGCGTCGATGAGCGAGAACACCCGCTCCGCCGACGCCACCGAACGCTGCATTTCCGCGTAGACGCGCGCGAGGTCCTGAATCGGCCACATGATGAACGTCAGATACGACAGGAACGCCTGGATGCCGCCCACGGTGATCCCGCCGGCGACGCCGGCAAGGCCGTTCACCTGTAGGCCGCCGTACCACACCACCGCCCCGATCCCGAACGCGCCGACGATCTGCACGGCGGGCAGGAACAGCGCCGAGAGCCACGCGGCCCGGTAAGCAGCGTGGTACATTGAGCGCGAGGTCTCACCAAACTCTTCCAGGTTCTTCTTCTCGCGCACCAGCGCCTTGACCACCCGCACGCCGGCGATGCTCTCGTTGTACGCGCCCGTGATCATCGAGTTGAGCTTCCGCACGTCACGGTACTGCACCAGGATGCGCTGGCGGAAGTAGAACGAGACCGCGAGCATCATCGGGATGATGACCGCCACAATGATCGCCAGCCGCCAGTTGATGATCGCCATAAACGTGAGCGAGGTGATGATGTTTAGTATAGCCCAGGTGATGTCCAGAAATCCCCACGTCACCAGGTCGGCGATGCGGCCAGAGTCCGACGTGACGCGCGACATAATCCAGCCCACCGGCGTCTTATCGAAGTACGAGAACGAGAGCGTCTGCAAGTGGTCGAACAGTTGCTTGCGCATGTCATACTGCACGCGCTCGCCCAGGACGCCCGCCAGATAGACAAACGCAAACACCGTGAGCGCCTGGAAGACGGCCAGGCCGCCATACTGCACCAGCAGTTGCGTCAGCCGCGCCGTATCGCCGGCGAGGATACCTTCATCGATGATCAACTTGCCCAAGTAGGTGAAGTACGAGTCGGCGACCGACGTCAGCGCGATCATCGCGATAAACCCCAGAATCCAACGCCAATACGGCGTCACCTGGCGCATGATCCGCATGACCACGCGCCCGTTAAACTTCGTCGTAAACTCTTCTTCTTCGAATCCGTAAGCTTGTGCCATTGTTATTCCCTCGGGTGAGAAGAATCATGAATCATGAATCATGAATCATGAATCATGATTCA
>Ga0209614_1001225_pt1 | contig 19903 bp, 14 predicted proteins | sample BlaSprsedimmetaG_FD_185484 | JGI IMG/M metagenome (GOLD analysis project Ga0209614, IMG submission 185484) | Hot spring sediment bacterial and archeal communities from California, USA to study Microbial Dark Matter (Phase II) - Blank Spring... ... | reverse complement strand
GGGAGGGAGGGGGAGCGGAATGGGATGCGGGTTCGATCTCCTGGACGACGGCATACTGCTCGTTTTGTGGCGCGGGTAGCGCCTGGCAGGGCACCTGGATGGCGGCGAGGGTGGCTTGATCGAGCAGTACTTGCCCGGCGATGGCGGTCGATTCGGTGGCAGCGGTCCGGTTCACGGCGGCGCCAAAGAGGGCGTACTCCATCCCGTCTGACGTGCCCAGCTGGGCGGCAAAGAAGCGCCCACGATGAACTCCCACCTTCATCTGGAGGGCAAAGACCCCCTGGGAGGTCGAGGTCTGGGCAAAGCCGACCATCGCCTCCTGCATGCGGTGGGCTGCCTGGACGGCGCGGGTGGCGCTGCCCGGTTCGAGGAAGAGACCCAGCAGGGCGTCGCCGCCGAATTTGACGAGCTGCCCGGCGTGCTCTCGCAGGATAGAGAGCATGGTGCCGAAATAGCGGTTGACGATGGCGGTGATCTCCTCGGCTCCCTCGTGGCCGATGCGGCTCAGTTTCTCCGACATGGCGGTGAATCCGCTGATGTCGGCAAAGAGCAGTGTGCCGTGGACGAACTGTCCCCCAGCCTGGCTGGGGGCTGGGTCTTGGACTATTTGCTCGACCAGGTAGGTGGGCAGGAGGGTGTAAATCGTCTTGAGCAGGTCCGAAAGATGAGAGGTGCATTCCTCCAGCAGGCGGGTGGGAGGCGAGAGGGGATCGAGCTGCAATTCTTCGATCAAGTGGGCAGGCAGGTAGGTGCGCAGGTGGTCCAGTTCCGCCGGTGTGAGGCGGTCTCGCCTCGTCTCTAGAGACGTACCGCATTGGCCGCAGAAGGCAAATCCCGGTGGATTCTCAAAGCCACATTGGGGACAGGTCACCGCCAGAGACGCTCCGCATTGGCCGCAGAAGGCGAATCCTGCCGGATTCTCAAAGCCGCAATGGCTGCATATCATATCGTTGGCTCCAGAAGATGTGTTCTTTCGAGTCGTGTGAGAGGGGGTTCCCAGGCTGCTCGGTTACTTACCTGGTCATTGTAGCATATTGTGTGGGCATTGCAAATGGGGTCAGAGTTGGGGCGAGGGGGAGCCCGCTCAGGAGGGACCGGGCGGGCGTCGAGTTCGCTCAATTCTGATCTGCCCGCGCGAAACGGGGTCGGAACCGGGCGGCAGGTATCTACTGCATTCTCTTGACGGCTCGGATTCTCGTCCCCTGCCCGACGACTGAGTGGATCTCGAACTCGTCCATCAACCGTTGGGAGCCTGATATGCCGAGACCCATACCGCTGGACGTGGTATATCCGCCTTTCAGCACCCGGGCCACGTCTAGAATGCCGGGACCTTGATCCTCAGCGATGATTTCGATGTACTGGCCTTTTACTTCGGTGTGCGGAGTCACAGTGATAGAGCCCTGTCCGGCGTATAGCTCGATGTTGCGTCCCAGTTCGGAGATGACCACGGCGACCTTGTTCGCTTCTGCCGGGTGGAAGCCCATCTTTAGCGCCAGTTCCAGCCCGCTCCTCCGTGCCTGCACCACGTCCACCACGCTGCTGATAGAAAAGCGCTTGGGGTTCTGTGCTTGCCCGGTCACGTTACACCTCAGTGGGGGGGATGAACGTCGAGTCGTCGAATGGCGAGTCGAGGGACAGGGAATCGGTGATCGCGTGTCCCGGTGATTCCATCGCGAGGAGGCCGTCGTCCGTTTCCCCTTCCCGGCTCAACGCCAGGGCGTCGTCGAGGTCCAGCACGGCGTGGATGTTGGGGAGGGTCATCCCCAGCTCCACCATCGTCTCGATGACGGCGTCCTGCAGACCGGCCACGGCGACGTTGGCACCCATCAAGCCGGCCATACGAGCAGTGCTCTGGATAAACCGGCCGAAGAAACTATCGCAGATGTCAACCCGTGAAAAGTCGAGCAGCACCCATTGCGAATGATAGCGTCGGGTCTCCTCCAGCACCTGGCGGCGCAACTTGAGCACGTCTCGATCCGTCAGGTCGCGCGGGACGGCCACCAGCAGCAGGTTTTCCAGTTTTTGGATCGTGGAGGTTTCTGTGATATCCAGATTTTCCACTATATTTTCCTCCGTTGTTGGATACAAGGTCACCCTCAATGCGTGATGATGTGATCAGCGTGTCAGTTTGATACCCAGGCTACCGAGTGCGACGATCAGGCCGGTCTGCAGATCGGACAGGGTCTCGATGCCGGTCCAGTCGATGCCCAGGTCGACGATGGTCTCGGCCACGGCATCGGAGATGCCGGTGACGATGGTGCGGGCGCCCTTGAGCCGTGCGGCCTGGATGGTCTTGTTCAGGTGATCGGCCACGCCGCTGTCTACGATGGGTACGCCGGTGATGTCGAGGATGACGACCTTGGCGCGCTGCTCACGGATGCCGGCCAGCAGGGAGCGGGTGATGTCCCGCGCTCGCATCGTGTCTATGGAGCCGATCAGGGGCATGACGAGGATGCGGTCCATGACCGGGATGACGGGTGTCGAGAGTTCCTTCAGCGCCTGCTGCTGAGCTTCGATGATCTCTTGCTGCAACCGCTCCCGCTCAAGTTCAGCCTGCTTTAGCCCGGTGATGTCGTCATATACGCCCAGAATGCCCGTGACGTTCCCTTCAGTATCGAGCAACGGCACCTTACTCATCCGCAGCCACATCTGTGATCCATCGGGCAGGGTCTGAGCCTCCTCACAGTCCAGCTTTGGCACACCCGATTCAATCAACTGGAGATCATCAGAGTGATACCGTTCCGCGTGATCTGCCCATCCCAAGTCAAAATCGGTTTTGCCCATAATCTCTTCATACGATTCAATTCCGGCATCACGGGCAAAGATCTGATTGCAGCCGAGATAAGCAAGGTCTCGATCTTTCCAGTAAATTCCCATCGGGATGGTATCCAGAACCAACTGCAACATGCGCTGTGTCTCTTCCAGCTCCGCTGTCTGCTGGGCGACCTGCTCTTCCATGCTGGATTCGAGCACGTGGGCCGCGGTCTGACTGCCTTGCAGCATATGGTCACCCAGTATGCCCAACCACTCGGTGAGTTGCGGCGGCCGTGCTTGCTCAAGGACGCCCTGCACGGCCAGGTAGATACCTCTGGCTGCCGTGATCACCGCCGCCATTGGCGTGCCCGATGCCAGAGCCTGACGTGCAGCAGCGTCAATGCTCTGTATCCAATCGGCCTCTCCACGCAGCGATTTGATCAATGTGATAACGATCACCTCGGCCCCGCGCAAAACGTCCTCATCTTTGCGCGGGTCGCCCTGTTCGCGCCGGATGGCGATAAAAGTGTCCAATATCTCTTTTTTGTGTTCCTCTATCCATTGGGCAAACATTGTCACCTCTCCTGTAAATGGTCTAAAATCTGATCTGTGCGATGATTGGGCCAGTCTGCAAATTGGGCAGGGTCCCGACATCCTCTCTCTCATAGTGGAGTGTTATGGCTGTCAGTGACATTTTACCACATTAATTCTTTTAGAACATAACAACGAGGGCAGATATGGTTACAATTATGTTACGAGTGAATCTGGTCGAGTTGTCGAGTTTACATCAGTAGCGGTCTGTGGCCTACAAGCGTCCCAGGTTGAACGTCATGAACTCGTTCCAGGCGTAGCGCAGCGGAGTGTACCAGCGGTCGCGACCGATGCAGCGAAAGTAGGGCGAGCGAAAGGCCAGGATGAGATCACCGATCTCGTAGCGGGGCAGGATGGGGGTCGAGACGACCAAGCGTCCCATCTCTCCAGGTTGCATCTCGTGCAGCATCTTGACGCCCGACCGCGTCCGTACCTCGAAGAAGAACTGGTCATAGTTCGGTGCCCAGGCGCGCTTGTCATCTCGCTGCTGGCCAAACATGCCCTCTGTAGTGCCGTAAATCTCGCGGATGACGGCCCGCCGCCCATAGAGGGCCTGGAGGGCTGGTCGGTGGTGCGTGTTGATGCCCGGCACGCTGCCCAACGTCATGATCTGGATCTGCCACAGGTCCTTGGGATAGAGCTTGTGCTCGCGCCGTAGATACTGGGCGAACTTGATCGCCGTTGGACAGACGCCACCCACCAGCGTGACGTTCTGATCCCGGCACGTCCGATAGGCCAGCTCGAAACGCGCTTCCCAATCGCGAACCGTTTTACCGCCCCCCAGTTCGTCAATCTCTTCTTGCGATGGCGCGGAGCGAATGGGGGTAAAGGCCGAGACGTGCCTGGTATAGATGCCCGAGCTGTAGCCGTACTCGACCGCCCGCTCCCCGACCTGCACCGTCCCCACGGCGGAGGGAAAATTCAGGTTCAGGTTGACCCCGTCGAACAGATCGTACCGCTCACTGGTGAACACATAATTCATCATAGCCCGCCCGGCACTGATACGCATCATCAGGTCGGTGTATGTCATAGGGATAAACTTGGATTCGTCCCCGGTCGTGCCCCGGGTGATGGCCCATCCGACCGGCTCCTCGTTGAGGAGCAGACTCACGTCCCCCGCCATAACCCGGGCGATGAGTGGTTTGTACACCTCGTAGGTGGCGACTGGAAAAGCCCGCCGATAGTCCGCAATGTTCTCGATCTGGGAGGCGTGGTGTTGCTTGCCATAGTCGGTCTGGGCATAGAATTGCAGGTAGCGGTGCAGCACCTCCTCCTGGGCCTGGGCCGGGTCTGCCACAGCGTCGTGCCAAGGTTGCAGCAGTGCCTGGAGCAGTTGCGCTTGGGCAGCTTGGGGCGGTGAATTGTGAGGTGCCATTCAGGTCTCCTGTGGACGAGTGGTCAACGGGGTCCTCGAGTTTTCTCTGCTGGACACTGGCGATCTTGTTCAGAGGAGGAGTATAATATCCATTTGCCAGGTTGTCAATCAGGTGTGCAACTCTAGGTATCCGGTATACGTATAATTTTAAGGGCGATCTGACCTGCTCACCCTGGCGGTTCAGCGCGGATCGCAGCCCGCCGGGAACAAGCTGGCAGCTAATCAGTTATGATGTAAGGAGGAACGGATATGTCGGACTTGTACGAAGCATCCAAGATTGGGGAGCGCCATCGTCGCCGGCCTCCCTCTTTCTTCTGGCCGTTGGTGCTCATAGGGGCCGGTGTTCTACTGCTGCTTTCCAACCTGGGCTACCTGCCCTGGGAGTCGTGGAACGCGCTGTGGCGACTGTGGCCGCTCCTGTTGATTGCTATGGGCATTGACGTGCTCATTGGGCGCCGCTCCATGCTGGGCGCTGTCGTCAGTGGATTGTTGATCCTGCTGCTGATCGGTGGGGCCGTGGCTCTCGTCCTGTTCGCGCGCGACATCCCAGCCCTTTCGAAACTGACCGCTGTGCCGGAGGTGCGTGTCCGGCACATTGAATACCCCCTGGGAGAGGTGGAACGAGCCCGGCTGGACGTGGATTGGACCAGCATGCCGGGCTACCTGGGCGTGCTGCGCGATTCGTCCAATCTGATCGAGGGGGACGTGGCCTACTGGGGCGAACTGGTGTTTGACGTGAAGGTGGAGAATGGCCTGGCCGGCATTACGCTAGACAACTATTCCTCGCAGCCCTGGTTCGGACCGGCCGATTGGGGCCGGCGTGGAGATTGGCGTTGGGACGTGCGGCTCAACCCTCACGTGTCCTTCGACCTGGTCCTGGATGCCGGTTCTGGCGCGTGCGAATTCGATTTGCGGGGTTTGACCATCAATGCCCTCGTCCTGGACGTGGGGTCTGGGGCGGTGGATTTGGCTTTGCCCTCTGGGGGTGCTTTGGAGGCCCGGATCAAGGGTGGGTCCGGTTCCCTGGATATTTTTCTGCCGGAACAGGTCGGAGCGCGGGTAGTGCTTGAATCGGGCAGTGGATCCTTCCATCCCAGCGAGCGGCTGCGGTTGATTCAGGGAGATTCGCACGCCGACGGGGTCTGGGAGACCGACAACTTTGACATGGCAGAGCACACCATCCTATTGAGGATAGATCAAGGGTCAGGGGCGATTCGTATCACCGAGCGCTGAACGTGTGCGAGCCCTTGACCGTAGGATTGAATATGGTATAATACGGCTCGCCGGCGTAGCTCAGGCGGCAGAGCAACTGACTTGTAATCAGTTTGTCAGGGGTTCGAATCCCCTCGCCGGCTCTCAGTGAAAGATCACTGACTGGGGGCCGGTGGCTCGACAGCTTGATTTTTCGCTGGTCAAGTGTGGGTCGGTGTCCCGAGCGGCAAAGGGGGCGGACTGTAAATCCGCTGGCACAGCCTTCGTAGGTTCGAGTCCTACCCGGCCCACCTCGTTGTGAATACGTGACCCCCTGGGTGTGTATCCATCCAGGGGGTCTTTCCTATGCTGGGATGGTTGTCTCTTTTCTTTCAAATCAACCCCAACCACCCCGCGATGGTGCTGCCCGCCCCCACCATATTCAACCCAATCGGCAAGAGCAGCACCCCCATACAGTTCATCCGGCGCGACCCCCACAGCACCGGGATCAGGCCGATGCCGGTGGCGACGGCGCAGATGAGCAGTCCGCCCCAGCCGGTCATCCCGATCACCACGGTCAGCAGCACCGCCAGCGTGCCCAGACTGATCCACCGGTAATGGACCTTGTGGATCAAGCCGATGGTCACGCGGGTCATCAGCAGGAGCAGGAAGAAGGAGATGACGCCGCTGAGCACCACCGCTGCTACTGCCAGGTAGTAGGCCTGGGGTGTGTGAGATGTCCACAGGCTGCTCAACATCCACGCCATACCCCCACGCGTCAGGTGCAGCCCCGGCACGAAAAAGAGCAGGAATCCGCCCACATAGTAGACGACCTTGGAGGTGCCCTGCGAGATGATGAACAACCGGTCGTCCCGCTGGGCGGTGGCGTGCCCGGCCAGGAAGCCGCCGATTCCGCCGGTCACCACCGGGAAAAAGGCGGCGAACAGCCCTCCCAACACCCCCGCAAAGGTCCCCCGCAGGAACAGCCAGGGGGTGGCATCCATCGTGGGGGAGACGTGCTGTTCTGGCAGCTCGACCCGCGAGAGGATGTTCTGCAAGATCCATGGCACCGCGAACAGCCCAACAAAGGCCGGGAGCAGGTTCTGGTAGGCGACCATCACCGGGACCAGGCTGCGGTAGAGCAGGATGAACCCGAGCAGCCCAGAGAGCAGAAAGGTGATCAGCCCGGCCGTCAGGCTTTTCCAACCATCCCACCAGCGCTTCAGGCCAGCCGGGGCGCGGTCGGATCCCTTAGGCCACTCGGAGATGAGCATGTAGGCGATCACCGTCCACAGAATCCAGTGCAGGTGGGGTTGGAGGATGGCCCGTAGCGCGGGAAAGAGAGTGGAGGCGACGGGTGTCAATAGGGCCAGCACCGCGATGCCGCCCAGTCCACCGACGCCGGTCAGCGCGGCGGCCTCGTAGCCGCGTCGCTGCAGCAAGTACTTTTGGCCGGGCAGCACGACGAAAACGGTGGAATCGTCCGGCGCGGATAAAAAGATGCTGGGGATGGTGTTCAACATGCTGTAGCCAGTGACCAGGCCGAGAAAGAACATGGCCAGGTATTCCGGCGGCAGCCGCTCCCCCAGCGTAGCTGTAGCCAGTATGATGAACCCGGCCACGTTGTAGATGTGCAGCGCCGGCACCAGCGAGATCGCCGAGGCCGCCAGCGCGCCCACGGCGGCCGTTGCTAACAGTGCCGCCATCTCTGCTACAGACATTGCAGCCTCACTCTCATTCCACCGTCCTTCCCGCTCTCATTCCCCGGACAGCACGATCACGTCGTTGGGCAGCGCTGGAGTCACTTCCAGGTTGCCCTTGTACAGACTGACCTGGCCAACGACCCGCACGCGGCTGCCCGGCGTCCCCAGCGCGGTGTTGGCGGAGACCCGATCGAGCACGGTGCGCCACAGCAACACGACGATCTCTCCCGTGCCATCTTCCACGAACACCTTTACTACCTGTGACAGCCCCTCCACCCGCGCTACCCGGCCCTCGATCATCACTCGCTGACCGGCATCGTCGCTGCCGAGAGATCCGATCTGCCGCGCCGTGGCCTGGGCGACCGCCTCCGTGATCGCCTTCACGTCCCCGCCCCAGTCCGGCTCGATCTGCAGCTCGCCCTCGTACAGACCGACCTGGCCGGCGGCCCGCACCTGTGCCCCCAGGTTGATCTTGGCGGCATCCCAGCAGTCGTCGTAGACGTTGTGCCACATCAGGAGCACGATCTGCCCCGTGCCATCGTCCAGCGTCAACTTGAAGCCGGCCGAAAAACTGGCGGTTCCGACCACCCTCCCTTCGACTGTGACCTGCTGGCCGACGTCGCCGGCCGTGATGCGGCCGATGGGCGTCACGACGACCATGGGGGTGGGCGTGGCGGACAGCGTGGGCGTCAGCGTCGGCGTGGACGTGGCGGCTGGTGTGAGGGATGGCGCTGGCGTCGCGGTGGCAGTGGGTGACGGTGTGTCGGTCGGGACAGGCGTGTCCGTCGGCGGAGGTATGGGCGTGGGGGAGGCCGCCGTGGTCGCAGTGAGCGAGGGCAGCGGTCGGGTCGTTGGGGTGAGGAGTAGTGTAGGGGGCGAGGATGACGTCCCGCATCCCGCCAATCCAACCAGCAGCGCCACGGCGATGATCGTCAACCACGTTTTACCCATGCCCATCCCTGCACTCCTTTGACTGACTTTACTCCACCACCCGCACGCCAGCGGCGTCGGGAATGATCTCCAACTCCCCGCGGTACTCTTCGATCCGGCCCGTCACCTCGACCCGCGCGCCCGCGGTCCACCGGTCGGCGTCGGGGAGGGCGGCGTAGACCTCTTTCCACAACAGCAGCACGATCTCGCCGCTCTCATCCCGCAGCGGGAACTTGACGCCGGCCGAAAAGGCCTCCCGCTCCCCCAGGACGCCCACCAGTGTGAGGACCGTCCCTACATCGGCCGCGGTGACGTTGCCGATGGCCTGCGGCGAGGGTGAGGGCGTGACCGTCGGCGTGGGGGGTGAGGGCTGGGAGGCAGCGCGGCCGGTCACCTGAACCTGGCTCGCGTCGCGGGGGATCAATTCCAATTCACCCCGGTACTCGGATACCTGTCCCGTGACGACCATCCGGTCGCCGGCGCCCGGTTCTGCCGCCAGCCCCTCGTGAACATTGCTCCACAGCAGCAGGGTGATCTGCCCCGTGCCGTCGTCGAGGGGGAATTTGACGCCGGCCGAGAACGGCTCCGGTGGGCCGATGGTCCCGCGCACTGTCACCACGCGGCCCACGTCTCCCGCCTGCAGCGCACCGACGGTCGTCTCGCTGGGCGGCGCGGCGGCGATCAGCACCTGCACGTCCCCAGCCATCTCGGGGATCAGCTCCAACTCGCCCCGGTATCGGGAGAGCTGCCCCTGCACCTGGATATCGGCCCCAACGTCGAGCTGCGCTGCCGGGTCCAGGCCGTCATAGATTGACTGCCACAACAGGACCACGAGAGAGCCGCTCCCGTCGTCCAGGGTGAGCTTGACGCCAGCGGAAAAGGGGTCCACCTTGGCGATGGTCCCGCGCACGGCGACCGGCCGGGCCGCATCCTCGTCCGTCAGCTCCCCAATCCGCCTTTCGACGGCCACGATGACCGGTTGGGCCAGGGGCTGGAGGTCGGCGAGGGAGGCCGGGACGAGCTGCGGAGTGTCCCCATAGAGGGAGACGGCGGCCACGATTCGGACGGACTGACCGATCGTGATCGGCAGGGTGGGGGAGGCGACCCCTCCACTGTCGAGGGCCAGCAGGTCCTCGCTCACGGCCACGGGGATGGCGCCGCTCCCGTCGCGGATGGTGATCAGCGTCAAGCCCTGGTACGGCCGGTAGACCTCGCGCACCTGTCCCTGGATCTGCACCCGCAGGTACTGATCCTCCGGCCCGATGGCGCCGATCTCTCGCTCGACCGGTTCGGCCCGGGTGATGGCGAGTTGCTCCGGCACGTTGACCGTCAGCGACAGGAAATCCTCCCGCACGCGCAGGGTGCCGGCTACCTCGACCAGGTCCCCCGGCGCGGGCACGCGGCCCTGGGCGATGATCTGCCGTGTCTCCGCCCGGTAGGCCGAGACGCGAATCTCGCCGGTGTCGTCCTCGATCCAAAAGCTGAGATAATCGCTCGCCGGGTCGTAGGTGGGGGAGCGGGTGCAGTGACCCTCCAGCCGCACGTAGGCCATATTCATCGTCGCGCCGGCCTGTCCGATCTGGACCATCGGCACCGGGGCGCGGACGGCAGCGAGCCACAGGATGATCAGGCCGACGGTGGCGAGCAGTATGGCGGTGATCTGGACGGCGCGGACCGAGACGCGCCCGGTCAGGCGAGCGCCACAGTAGGGGCAGGCTTGATGCCCACCGGGTCCAACGTACCGTCCGCAACTCGGGCATCGGTTCGCCGTGTCGGTCGTGTTCGTTGCCAACGTGAGCCTCCTGGTGGGGACAAGAGTTCGGCTACGGGAATACTTTACCCCAACTTGTCGGATTTGTCCAATCATGATGATGAACAGGCGGGCGTGACAATCGGTGGAATAAAGAGTACAATGACACGAACGTCGAGGGCCGTTCAGCGATGAGCAAAGTTGGAATGAGGTGGCGAATCACGCGCGTAGAAGCAAACTGATTCTGGTTGAGGGGATTCCCGGATCGGGGAAAACCAGCATAGCGCTCCACATCGATCGCTTTCTGGCGGAGCGCGGTTGGGCGACCAGGCTGTATCTCGAGGGGGACGTGCATCACCCAGCCGATTACGAGTCGGTGGCCTATTTCGAGCGCCAGGCCTGGGAAGCGTTTCGCTCCCGGCACCCGGAGCAGCGCGCCCTGCTGGAACGACACCTGGTCTGGCGGGGCGAGGACGGATTCCTGGCCTATGGGCAGCTCAGCCGGCAGCTTGATGGGCGGCACGACCTGCCGGCTGCTGTGTGGGAGGAACTGGCGGCGCGGGACGTCTACAACGTGCCCTCCCAGGATACGTACCGGCGGCTGGCCCTGGCGCAGTGGCAGGCGTTCGCCGACCAGTCCCGGCTCGGCGAGGAGACGTTCCTGTTCGAATGCTGTTTTCTCCAAAACCCCCTGACCGTTCTGGTGGGGCGGCACAACCGGGACGGCGCGGAGGCGGTCGCCCACATCCAGGCCGTCGCGGACAGCGTCGCGGCGCTCCATCCCATCCTGATATACCTGCGGCAAGAGGATCCGCGCGCTACCCTGGAGCGGGTAGCGCGAGAACGCCCCCATGCCTGGTGGGATTTCCTGATCTCTTACTTCGTTGGGCGAGGATGGTGTCAAGCGCTGGGGCTGGAGGGGCCGGAGGGGGTGATCGCCTTTTACGAGATGCGCCAACGGCTGGAATTGGACATCCTGGCCCGGCTGAATATGAGGGCGCTGGTCGTGGATACCGCGCCCGATGACTGGGAGAACAGTCACCGGACTGTCGAGGAATTCCTGCAAGTCGGGTGGGATGCACTTTAGCCGCTGAAATCGCATGAACAAGTGCGTCGCACCTTATTTGCCTTCCTGGGGATTATGTGGCACAATGCGGGGGAATTCTGATGACGACCCTGACGCTCTCTGACCGCCAACTCGCCCTGGTGGACGCCGCTGATTCCGCGGATCGGCGGGTCTTTCTCCAGGGACCGGCCGGCAGCGGCAAGACGACCGCCGGTGTGGAGTGGCTGCTCCGGCTGCTCCAGGCCGATGTGCCGGCCCGCTCCATGCTGGTGCTGGTGCCTCAGCGCACGCTGGCGCTGCCCTATTACGATGCCCTGCGCCGCCCGACCGTCCGCCCCGGCGGGCAGGTGACCATCGCCACGGTGGGCGGGTTGGCCCAGCGGATGGTGGACCTGTTCTGGACGCTGGTCGCCGAGCCGGCCGGTTTTGCCCATCCCGACCGCCCCCCCACGTTCCTCACCCTGGAGACGGCCCAGTACTATATGGCCCGCCTGGTCCGTCCCTTGTTGGAGGAGGGGTATTTCGAGACGGTGGTCATTGACCGCAACCGGCTCTACAGCCAGATCATTGACAACCTCAACAAGGCCGCCGTGGTCGGCTTTCCCTACACCGAGATCGGGGAACGGCTCAAGGCCGCCTGGGGGGGCGAGCAGGCCCAGCGGCGCATCTATGACGAGGCCCAGGTCTGCGCGACCCGCTTCCGCGAGTACTGCCTGGCCTATAACCTGCTCGACTTTTCCCTCCAAATCGAAGTGTTCGCCCAACACCTGTGGAACCCCGCCCGCTCCGATCCCACCGTCGCTCACGCCGCCGCCGCGCTGTGCCGCGATTACCTGCTCGAGACCTTCACTCACCTGATCGCCGATAACGTGGAGGAGGACACCCCGGTGGCCCACGACGTGCTGCGGGACTGGCTGCCTCACTGTCGGTCGGCGCTCTTGATCTGCGACGAGGAGGCCGGCTACCGCCGTTTTCTGGGCGCGGACCCGGAGGACGGCCTCGCTCTCGGCGAGCTGTGTGACGAGCGAGTCCGCTTCGCCGATACCTTTGTCACCGCGCCCGGTCTGGCGGCGTTGGGGAGCGAGTTGGCCCACGCCCTGAACCGCTCCCCGGAGGCGAAGGCGAGGGTGGAGAGAGCGCCGCTTTCACGCCGGATCAGATCCCAGATCTCGGACAGCCTGATCTACGAGCACCACCGCTACCACCCCCAGATGCTCGACTGGGTCGCCGACCAGATCGCCCAGTTGGTGCACGAGCAGGGGGTTCCGCCAGGAGAGATCGTCGTCTTGGCCCCGTACCTGACCGACGCGCTCCGCTTTTCGCTGATGCACCGCCTGGAACTGCGCCAGGTGCCCGCCCGTTCTCACCGCCCCTCGCGTGCCCTGCGGGAGGAACCGGCCACCCGCTGCTTGCTGACGCTGTCCGCCCTCGCCCACCCGGCCTGGGGGGTGCGCCCCGACCGCTTCGACGTGTCCTACGCGCTGATGCAGGCCATCGAGGGGCTGGACCTGGTGCGGGCGCAGTTGTTGGCCGAGATCGTCTACCGCGTCCAGGATGGCGCGCCCGCCCTCACCTCCTTCGACCAGATCAAGCCGCTTGTGCAGGAGCGGCTGACCTATCTGCTGGGCGAGCGGTACGAACAGCTGCGGGTCTGGCTGGCCGAGTATGCCGCTGCCTATTCGCCGGCCGGGGAGGCCCGGCTGCCCTTTGACCATTTCCTGAGCCGGCTGTTCGGCGAGCTGCTCTCCCAGGCCGGGTTTGGGTTCCACGCCGATTATGACGCCGGGCGGGTGGCCCACGACCTGATCGAATCGGTGTGCAAGTTTCGCTGGGTGGCGGGAGAGGTTGAACTGGCGGATACAAATGCGGCGTCCGGGCGCAAGCCTCTGGGGCAAGAGTATCTGGAGATGGTGCAGGATGGCGTCATCGCCGCCCAATACATCTGGGGCTGGCGTTTGCAATCGGAGGAGGCCGTGCTGTTGGCCCCGGCCTATACCTTTTTGATGAACAACCGGCCCGTGGCGTACCAATTCTGGTTGAACGTGGGGGGGCGGGGCTGGTGGGAGCGGCTCTACCAGCCGCTGACCCATCCCTACGTGCTCAGCCGGCGCTGGCCCTATCGCCAGGACGAGAGCGTCTGGACCGACACCGACGAGGTCGAGGCCCGGCAGGACGCTCTCTACCGTCTCGTCCTCGGCCTGCTCCGCCGCTGCCGGCAGCGCGTCTACCTGGGCTTGAGCGAGTTGGGCGAGCAGGGATACGAGCAGAAAGGCGCGCTGCTGCACGCCATCCAGCGCGTTCTGCGCCGCCTGCCGGTCGAAGGAGGGGGGGAGTGATCCCTTTTCGACCCCGTCCCAAGCAACAAGAGGTCCTGAGCTATACCGGCGGCCGGATGGGGGTCTCGGCGGTGCCGGGCAGCGGCAAGACCTACACCCTCTCGGCGCTGGCCGCCCAACTGGTCACCGGCGGGCTGTTGGAGGACGACCAAGAGGTGCTGATCGTGACCCTGGTCAACTCGGCCGTGGAGAATTTTGCCGCTCGGGTGGCCGGTTTCGTCCAACAGCGCGGACTGCTGCCTCACCTGGGCTACCGGGTGCGGACGCTGCACGGCCTGGCCCACGACATCGTCCGCGAGCGCCCGGCGCTGGTCGGCCTGGCGGATGATTTTCAGATCGTGGACGAACGAGCAGCAGACCAGATGTTGCAGGAGGCAGTCGAGACCTGGCTGCGCACCCATCGCCCTGCGGCCGACGATTTTCTCTCCCCCGATCTGGAGGAGGGACGGCGGGAATGGGTCCTGCGGGGTCAGTGGCCCCTCTTGGCGACCGATGTCGCGCGCAGTTTCATCCGTCGGGCCAAGGACTTGCAGATCACGCCGGCCGATCTCTTTCGGTGGCTGGAGCAGCGGCGGGATGGACTGCCCGGCCTGTTCGCCGACTCCCAGTCCCTCCCCCTGGCCGAGATGGGGGCCGCCATCTATGCCGATTATCAGCGGGCGCTGATCTATCGGGGCGCGGTCGATTTCGATGACTTGATCCGGCTGGCGCTCCAGGCGCTGACGCTGGACCGCGAGTACCTGGAACGGCTGCGCTACCGTTGGCCGTTCATCCTGGAGGACGAGGCCCAGGACAGCAGCCGCCTGCAGGAAGAGATCCTGCGCCTGCTGGTCGGGCCTGAGGGCAACTGGGTGCGGGTTGGCGACCCCAACCAGGCCATTTACGAGACCTTTACCACGGCCAGCCCTCATTATCTGCGTGACTTTTTGGACGAGTTGGGGGTGGCGGCGCGCGAACTGCCCAACTCGGGCCGCTCGACCCTCAGCATCATCCGTCTGGCTAACTATTTGATCGCCTGGACCCAGACCCAGCACCCGGTGAGTCCCGTCCGTGAGGCGCTGACGGAGCCGTACATCGAACCGACGCCCTCCGGCGACCCGCAGCCCAACCCGCCCGACGATCCCTCCCAGGTGCGCCTGGTGGACCGGCGGTTCACGCCGGCCCAAGAGTTGGCCGCAGTGGTGGATTCCCTGGCCCGCTGGCTGCCCGAGCACCCGCAGGAGACGGTGGCCGTCCTGACGCCCCGCAACCAGCGCGGATTCGAGCTGGTCAGCGAGTTGAAGAAGCGAGACCTGCCCTATGTCGAACTGCTGCGCAGCACCATGTCCACCCGGGAGGCGGCGGGAGCGCTGGGCAACGTCGTCAACTATCTGGCCGACCCGATCTCTCCCACCAAGCTGGCGACGGTCTACCGGGTGTGGCGGCGCGCGGACCGGGAGGACGAGACCAGGAAGGTCCAGGCCCGTTTCAAGGTCGTCTCCCAGGCCCTGCGCCAGTGCCGGCAGGTCGAGGACTGCCTGTGGCCGCGCCTGGACCGGGATTGGTTGGACGAGGCAGCGCGGGAGCTGGAGGACGATTACCCCGACCTGCGCGAGCACCTGTTCGAGTTCCGCGCTCTGGTCCGTCGCTGGCAGGAGGCGACGCTGCTGCCCATTGACCAGCTTGTCCTCACCTTGGCCCAGGACCTGTTCCGTGAGCCGGCCGACCTGGCCGTGGCCCACAAGCTGGCCGTGGTGTTGCGCCGGGCGAGCGACAGCCATCCCGATTGGCGACTGCCCGAGTTGACCCAGGAGTTGGCCGTGGTGGCGCGAAACGAGCGCCGCTTCCTCGGATTGGGCGACGACGACACTGGTTTCGATCCTGAAAAGTATAAAGGCCAGGTGGTGGTGGCGACGGTCCACAAGGCGAAGGGGCTGGAATGGGACCGGGTCTATCTGATGTCGGTCAACAATTACAATTTCCCCTCGGCCCAACCCCACGATCAGTTCATCGCAGAAAAGTGGTTCGTGCGCGACCGTCTGAATCTGGAGGCCGAAGCCCTGGCCCAACTGGAGGCGCTCGACTCTGACGCGGCCGGATACGAGGAGGGTGAGGCGACCCGGCAGGCTCGGCTGGAATACGCCGCCGAGCGGCTGCGGCTGCTCTATGTGGGCATCACCCGCGCCAAAAAAGAGTTGATCATCACCTGGAACACCGGGCGGCGCGGCGACCAGCAGCCGGCGACGCCCTTGATCGCGCTGCAGACGTTCTGGGAGGAGGAGGGGTGATGCTGCCGCCTGATTTTCAATTCAGCCAGGCCAGCTTGCAGGATTACGTGGACTGCCCGCGTCGTTTCCAACTGCGGTACGTGGAGCGGGTGGCCTGGCCGGCTCCCCAGGCCGATCCACCCCTGGAGAACGAGCGGTATCTGCAGCAGGGGGCGGCCTTCCACCGCCTGGTCCATCAACACCTGTTGGGGCTGCCGGCCGAGCAGTTGTCCCGCCTGATCGTGGGCGAGGATCTCGGCCAATGGTGGCGTAATTATTTAGAGGCCAGACCGCCCGATTTGCCCCCGCTCCACTACCCCGAAGTCCTGCTTTCGGCGCCGGTGGGCGGCTATCGGTTGGTCGCCAGGTACGACCTGGTCGCTGTGGCGCCGGGACGGCGGGCGGTCGTCGTGGATTGGAAGACCTCGCGCCGCCGGCCGCGCCGCGAGAGGCTGGCCCAGCGTTTGCAGACCCGGGTCTATCCCTACGTGTTGGTGCGGGCCGGCGCTCAACTCAACGACGGCCAACCGTTGACCCCCGCCCAGGTGGAGATGATCTATTGGTTCGCCCCGTCTCCCGCCCACCCGGAGCGTTTTGTCTACGACCAGGATCGGTACGCGCAGGACGAGGCCCGTTTGACGGCGCTGATCGAAGAGATAGGGGGCTTGGCCGTGGGAGAACTGCCCCGTACCTCCCAGGGTCGGCGCTGCGATTACTGCTCCTACCGCTCTCTGTGTGAGCGCGGGGTGATGGCCGGCCCCCTGGCCGAGCTGGAGGACGAACAGGAGGGGGAGGAGGTGCCGGAGCAAGAGGAGAATTGGGACGTTGCCTTCGATTTCGAGCAGATTGCCGAGATCGAGTATTGACGCCCTCCGTGTGAGGTGAGCAGCTTGTAAATCCCCAAAACCCAGGAGAAGAACCACGTATGAGCACAGATGAACACCCTATCGTTTACCCCTATATCCCCAACTCGGTCCCCGCCGTCAAGCAGCAGATGTTGGCGGACGTTGGGGCCGCGAGCGCGGATGAGTTCTATGCGGACGTGCCAGAACCGCTCCGGCTGCGAGATACGCTCCAACTGCCCGAGCCGTACCCCTCCGAATATGCTCTGAGACGGCACGTCGAAGGGCTGCTGGCGCGGAACCGCACCGCCGACGAGTGCCTGAGCTTTTTGGGCGGCGGGTGCAGTCAGCACTATGTGCCGGCCGTATGTGACGAGATCAACCGGCGGGGCGAGTTCCTGACCGCCTACGCCGGCGAGCCATACGACGACCACGGCCGCTTCCAGGCCCTCTTCGAGTACACCAGCATGATGGGCGAGCTGCTGAACATGGACGTGGTCAACGTGCCGACCTACGACGGTTTCCAGGCCGCCGCCACCGCGCTCCGCATGGCGGTGCGGATCACCGGCCGGCGCCAGGTGTTGATCGCCCGCACCGTCGGCCCCGACAAACGGTCCAAGATCCGCGACTACTGCCAACGGGCGGCCGAGATTCGGTGGGTGGATTTCGACGCCGAGACCGGCGGGATGGATCTGGCGGCGCTGGAGACGGCCCTCTCGGACCAGACGGCCGCCGTCTACTTTGAGAACCCGGCCTACCTCGGCTTCGTCGAGACCCACGGCGACGAGATCGCCCAGATGGCTCACGCCCACGGTGCGCTCTGCGTCGTCGGGGCCGACCCGATCTCGCTCGGTGTCTTGACGCCGCCGGCCGACTATGGCGCCGACATCGTCTGCGGCGACATCCAGTCGCTGGGCATGCACATGCAATACGGCGGCGGGCACGCCGGCTATATCGCCACCCACGACGAGGTCGAGTACGTGATGGAGTACCCCTCCCGACTGTTCGGCATCGCACCGACGCGTGTGCCGGGTGAGTACGGCTTTGGCGATGTGGCCTACGAGCGCACCTCCTTCGCCGTCCGGGAGGAGGGGAAGGAATGGGTCGGCACGGCAGCCGCGCTGTGGGGCATCACAGCCGGCGTCTACCTGGCGCTGATGGGCCCGCAGGGCATGGCGGAGTTGGGCGAGGGCGTCATGGCCCGCGCCCGCTACGCCGCGCTGCGGCTGAACGAGATCCGCGGTGTGCGGGCGCCCGCTTTCCGCGCCCCGCATTTCCGGGAATTCGTCGTCAATTTCGACGCCACGGGCCGGCCCGTGGCAGAGATCAACCGCGACCTGCTGGCGCAGGACATCTTTGGCGGTCACGATCTGAGCCGCGAGTTCCCCGAGCTGGGCCAGAGCGCGCTCTACTGCGTGACCGAGATCCACACCCAGGCCGACATTGACCGCCTGGCGGAGGCATTGAAGGAGATCGTCGAAAAATGACCCCAGAAATGACGCAAGACATCACCGCTCACCGCTACACCGACGGGAAACCAAACCTGCGACGGTTCCACCAGGCCCGCTGGGACGAACCGATCATTTTCGAGCTGAGCCAGACCGGGCAGCGCGGCGTGCTCGTCCCCGAGGTCGAGCCGGGCATCCGGGAGGCGGTTGGGGATGCGCTGGCCGACCTGCCGCCGTACCTGCGCCGCGCAACGCCGCCCGCTCTGCCGGAGCTGTCGCAGCCGGAGGTGCTGCGCCATTACGTCCGCCTGTCCCAGGAGAACCTGGGGGCCGACCTGAACATCGAGATCGGGCAGGGCACGTGTACGATGAAGTACAGCCCCAAGGTCAACGATCAGTTGGCCGCTTCGCCCAAGCTGACCCCGCTCCACCCCCGGCAGGACGAAGCGACGGTCCAGGGCATCCTGGAAATCATGTACCGTTTCGAGCAGATGTTGAAGGAAATCTCGGGTCTGGCCTGCTTCTCGCTCCAGCCGGCAGCCGGGTCGGCCGCCATCTATGCCAACGTCGCCATGATCCGGGCCTACCACGCCGAGCGCGGCGAGGCCGAGCAGCGGGACGAGATCATCACCACCATCTTTTCGCACCCCTCCAACGCCGCCTGCGCCCGCACCGCCGGTTTCAAGGTCGTCACCCTCTATCCTGATGCGGACGGCTATCCCGACCTGGACGCGCTCCAGGCCGCCGTCTCGGAGCGCACCGCCGGCCTGATGATCACCAACCCGGAGGACACCGGCATCTTCAACCCGCGCATCGCCGAGTTCGTCCAGGTCGTGCACGACGCGGGCGGGCTGTGCGCCTACGATCAGGCCAACGCCAACGGCATCCTGGGGATCACCCGGGCGCGGGAGGCAGGCTTCGACCTGTGCCATTTCAACCTACACAAGACCTTCTCGTCGCCCCACGGCTGCGGAGGGCCGGGCGGCGGGGCCTGCGGCGTGACCGAGGCGCTGGCCCGCTTCCTGCCCGTCCCGACCGTCGCGTTCGACGGGGAGCGGTATCACCTGGATTACGACCGGCCCGACAGTGTGGGCAAACTGCGCCCGTTCTACGGATACGCCCCGGTCATCGTGCGGGCCTACGCCTGGGTGATGAGCCTGGGCGCCGCTGGACTGCGCGAGGTCGCCGAGGTCGCCGTGCTCAACAACAACTATCTGCTCCACAAGATGCTCGAGATCCCCGGCCTGAGCGCGCCGTATGCGCCAGGGAGACGCCGTATCGAGCAGGTGCGCTACAGTTGGGAGGCGCTGGCGCAAGAGACGGGCGTCCATTCGGAAGAGCTGGGCCTGCGGGCGGCGGACTTTGGCGTCCACTACTGGACGAGCCACCACCCGTTCGTCGTTCCGGAACCGTGTACGCTAGAGCCGACCGAGTCGTTTTCCAAACGTGAGATAGACGAATACGCGGCGATCATGGCCCACGTGGCGGAGGAGGCGCGCACCGACCCTGATCTCGTCCGCGCCGCGCCGCACTGCAGCACCATCCACACCATTGACCACACCCCGCTGGACGACCCGGCCCGGTGGGCGATGACCTGGCGGGCCTACCGGAAAAAGGCGCGTGACGGGGCCTAAGCTGGGGCTGATCGTCAACCCGGTGGCGGGGTTGGGT
>Ga0209614_1001224_pt1 | contig 19931 bp, 14 predicted proteins | sample BlaSprsedimmetaG_FD_185484 | JGI IMG/M metagenome (GOLD analysis project Ga0209614, IMG submission 185484) | Hot spring sediment bacterial and archeal communities from California, USA to study Microbial Dark Matter (Phase II) - Blank Spring... ... | reverse complement strand
CCAGGCCTTTGTCGTCGGCGAGTCGGCCTGGGGGGTCCAGTTTCACCCCGAATTCGACGCCCAGATCGTCGCCGCGTACATCGAACATCACCGGGAGCAGCTGCGCCGGGAGGGGCAGGACCCCGGTAGGTTGATCGCGGGCTGTGAGGATACCTGCTGCGGGCCCGAGATATTGGAACGGTTTGTCGAGTTGGTCCACGGTTGGGCGGCTGGGTGGGGCGCCGTCGTCCGCCTGGTGGGACGGGTCGTGCGGGCCGGCTGCGCCGAGGGGCGGGCGCTGGTGTCGCCGGAGCCGCTCGGCTTCCTGGGGGGCGTGGATCCGGAGACCGGCCTGGTCGTGGAACCGGGCCACCCGTTGGCGGGGGAGCGGGTGGCAGGGCGGGTGCTGGTATTTCCCACCGGCAAGGGCAGCACCGTCGGCTCCTACACTCTCTACCGGCTGGCGCGCAGCGGCCTGGCTCCGGCCGCCATCCTGAACGCTGAGGCGGACCCGGTCGTGGCCGTGGGAGCCATCATCGCCGAGATCCCGATGGTGGATCGAGTGGACATCGTGCGGATTCAGACTGGTGATTGGGTGCGGGTGCGGGACGAGAATGTCCTGGTGGTGCGGGGTGAGTGAGACTATCAGGTGAAAATGTGACCGATTTGATTTGTGACCTCCAACTACAGCCCGGTGCGGAACGGGTGCTGGGAGCGGCGGCAGCAGGCCGCTTTGCCGATCCCCTCTCCTACCGCTTGCAGCTCCGGGCCGAGCGGCTGGCCCTCGTCGCCGGGTTCGACGAGCTGATCTGCTTGGATGCCCTCCATTTCACCCCCTTTCCGTACCAGGTCAAGGCGGCTCAGACCGCGCTGCGACGTTTCCGGGGGCGGGGCCTGCTGTGCGACGAGGTGGGGCTCGGCAAGACGATCGAGGCCGGGCTGGTGCTGAAGGAATACCTGCTGCGGCAGATGGCCGAGCGGGTGCTGATCATCACGCCGCCGTCGTTGGTCGAGCAGTGGCGGGAGGAGTTGGCGACCAAGTTCGGCCTGACCGACTTTGTCAGCAATTATGATCCTGAATTTCAGGAACTGGATACGGAGGCGTGGCAGGCGTTCCCGCGCGTCATCTCTTCCCTGGCGACGGCCCGCCGGCGCGAGCACCGCCGCGTCATCACAGACATTATGTACGACCTGGTGATCGTGGACGAGGCCCACCACCTCAAGAACCGCTCCACCGTCTCGTGGAAGTTTGTCAACAAGATCCAGAAAAAATATATCTTGATGCTGACCGCCACGCCGGTCCAGAACCGGCTGGACGAGCTGTACAATCTGATCACCATTCTCAAGCCCGGCCAGCTCAAGACGCCGCGCGAGTTCCGCCGCCAGTTCGTCGTCCAGGGCGACCCGCGCCTACCCAAGAACCGCGGCCGGCTGCGAGAACTTCTCGCCGATGTGATGGTGCGGCACGCCCGCGGCCAGGTGGGGATCGATCTGCCGCCCCGGCGGGCGCACACCGTGCGCATCCCGTTGACCCCCGACGAGCGGGCGTTGTACGACGACGTGAGCGAATTCGTGCGCCGCTGTATCCGGGCGGCGGACTCGTCGCAGGACGGTGAGGGGAGCGGCGAGGCAGGGGTGCTCTCGGCGGTGCATCATTTCACCCTGCGCACCCTCCAGCGCGAGATCGGCAGCTCGCCGGCGGCAGTGGTGCCCACTCTGATGGCGCTGGCCGAGCGGCCGGAGATGGTCCCCCACCGGGGGGAACTTTTATCCATGGTAGAACGCGCTCGCGCTATTCGAACGTGGAGCAAGGGCGAGGCGATGGAGCGACTGCTCATGTCTCAACTCGCCGCCGACGGGCGGGAAAAACTGATCGTGTTTACCCACTTTCACGCCACGCTCGATCTGCTGGCGGATCTGCTGCGCGGGATGGGAGTGGACTTTGTGCTCTACCACGGTCGGCTCACCCAGTCGCAGAAGGACGAGGCGATCAATCGCTTCGAGCAGAGCGGTCAGGTGCTGCTCTCGACCGAGGCGGCGGGCGAGGGGCGAAACCTGCAGTTCTGCCGCTTGATGCTCAACTTTGACCTGCCTTGGAACCCGCAGCGCATCGAGCAGCGGGTCGGGCGCATTCACCGCGTGGGCCAGACCCGCCCGGTAGAGATTTTCAACCTCTCGGCCGAGGGCACGGTGGAGGATTACATTCTGGAGCTGCTCGACCGCAAGTTGAACATGTTCGAGCTGGTCATTGGCGAGATGGACATGATCCTGGGCCACATGGAGGACGAGCGCGATTTTGAGGAGCTGGTTTTAGAGATCTGGACCCAGGCTCGCACGACTGAGGAGGCGATGTCCGGTTTCGAGCGCCTTGGCGACGATCTGGCCCGGGCGCGGCAGGCGTATCAGCGCACCCACGAGTACGACGAGGCGCTGTTCGGGGAGGATTTTGCCGCCGAATGAGCGAACTGGCTGATTTCGTGTTGGACGCTTTCCGCCAGGCCGGTGGCATCGTCGAGCCGCCAGCCTATGGTTTTTACGAGGCGCTGCTGCCCGAGGAGGCGGCGCGGCGGTGGGGTGTGCCGGCCTATCAGCGCTTGGGTTTCAGCGACGATCCCCCGCCGGAGGTTGTGGACCTGGGGGAGGGAGTGATCTTGGGATACGGCCATCCCCTGGTCGAGACGCTGGTGGAGGATTTGCGCGCCGAGCCGGCCTGCACGCAGGTGTACATCAACGACGTGCGGCTCGACAAGCGTGGGTTGTTCGAGCTAGCCCACGAAACCCTGACCTTTCCCAACGCTCATTTGTCTCAAGCGCCGCGTGGGAGCATAGCGGCACGTCGCTGCCATTACGTGCGCTTCAATTTCAAGGCCGCGTTGATCACCGACGAAAAGCGGGAGCGGTTGGTCGCTATCGTGATGGATGCCCAATCGGGGCTGCCGGTCCCCGCGCTGATACGGGAGGAGGGATTGATCCGACTGGAGGAGAAACCCGCCTTCGAGCATCTCGCTCCTGCGCCGGTGCGATGGCTGCCAGGACAGCGGGATGTGCTCAGCCTCCCGGTGCTGCAGGGCTTGTTGGAGCGGGCCAGCCGCGCGGCGGTGGACGAACTGGCCGATGTGTTGGCATCGCTGCGCCAGCGGGCCGCCCGGCACCTGGAGCTGGATCGCGCTCGTCTGACCGAGTATTACGACGATATCGCGCGCGACCTGGGGCAGCGCATCGAGCGCACCACCGACGACGCCCGCCGGGCCTCTCTGGAGGACAAGCTGGTCGCGGTGCGGGCGGAGCGGGAGGCCAAGCTGGCCGACGTCGAGGCCAAGTACCGCCTGCGCGTCGAGTTGGAATTGATCAATCTCCAGGTGATCGTCCAACCCAAGCTGCTTCTCCCGGTCCTGGTTGGGGATCGGGCGGCCAAGGTGGAGCGCACGGTGGTCTGGGATCCGCTGCTGCACCGCGTCGAGCCCTGGACCTGCGACGTGTGCGGTCGGGCAGCGACGCGATTGATGTTGTGCAGCGGCGGCCATCTGGTGCACGAGGGCTGTCTGCTGCCGGAACAGTGCGTGGATTGTAAGCGCGTCTACTGCCGCCGGTGCGCCGAGCAGATCGGCGAGTGCGTCGTGTGTCATCGTCCGGTCTGCGTGCACAGCCTGAATCGGTGTGACACGTGCGGGCGAGGGACCTGTCACGCGCACGTGGGGCTGTGTCACGCCGCCGACGGGGAGCCAGCCTCCCTCCCGCCGGCCGAGCCGCCTCCACCCCGATCGGCGCAGAAGGAGAAAGGGAAGCGGCCGCCGGAGAGCGAGGCCACGGGCGAGGAGAGGAAGGAGCAGGGCGAGGGCATCTCTGCGCCGACCCGCCGGGAAACGGGACAGAAGAAGCGGGTGGAACCGACCCGTCCGGACAGATCGAGGCGAGCCGGTCGCGCCGCTCGCCAGGCCCGTTCTGCCAGCGCCGCGCGGTCCGAGGGCCCTAAACCCTACAAGATCGAGGTGTACGTCGAACCGCAAGCGCCGGTGGTCAATGCGTTCGTGTTGACGCGGGGTAAAAAGCAGATCGCTGTCCGGTCGTGGGAGTTGACGGACCAGGGCATCGAGGTGATCTGTCGGTGTGAAAAGTGGTACAGTTGTCCGGTGCATGGCAGGGTGCTAAAGCCGGCGCGGCCCTCCGAGATCGAGTCGCAGATCGAGGCCCAGATCGAGGAGCTGCGACAAGAATACGGTGTTTCCACCCGGCAGGTGTTCCGTTACGCTTTTATTCGCAGCGCCTCTCGTCAAGTGCCGCGCATCGTGCTGCGTGGGGCATGGCGGGCCGAGGATTGAACGGGTAAGAGAAAGCGGTCTAGCTCGATTTCCATCGGCTAGACCGCTGAGGCGGAAGGGGAGGGATTCGAACCCTCGGTGGCCAAAAGACCACAACGGTTTTCGAGACCGCCCCGATCGTCCACTCCGGCACCCTTCCAGACTTGGTAACTATTCTACCATTACTCGCTATTTTTGCAATCCACCGCGCCATGCAGGTGGGGTTCGTGGGCCGTCTCACCTATGGACTGATGACCAGAAGGAGGCGGCTCGCTGCCAGCTCAACGCGCTGGCGGATTTCGCGTTTTACGTGGCGCGGAGATGAAAACTGCGCTGGGTATGGGACAGTGGTGGCGAGAAATGCAGCCGCCGGTGGATGGATGAAAGGAGGAGCACTTTGACCAGGAGAGAACGTAGACCCAGGAGAAAGAGGGCCAAGCCCACTCCGTCAGGCCGCCGCGAGTTTCGGGCCGCGATGGCGGTGGACGTCGAATTCCGGCCGGCCTTCCAAAAGGCCGAGCGGCTGATTGAACAGGGGCGCGCCATGCCGGCCGTCGAGCTGCTGAAACCGCTCCTGGACACGCACCCGCGCAACCCCGCCCTGCACTATCTCTTGGGGTATGCCTATGTCAGCGCTGGCCATGCCTGGATGGGGTTGAACGAGTACGAACGGGCGCAACAGTTGAGCCGCGAGGCGGAATACTGTCTCCCTTTTGCCTTCCGATTTCGTGGACTCAACAAGAGCGGCGCTGAGGTTGAGCCGCGAGGCGGAATACTGTCTCCCTTTTGCCTTCCTCGGCCTGCAGCTGGGGCTGCACCAGCACGCCCTGCACGCCTTCCGCCAGGCGCTCGATCAGGCGGGAGAGCATCCTCTGGAGGATGTGCAGGCCATAGTGACAGAGTTGGAGGCACAGATGGCCTATGCAGCGCGCGAGTTGAACCTCCCGGTGCGGCAAGTCGAGCGAGGGCTGCGCCGGTTGGAGGAGGGCCAGCGTGCGCTCAATCGGGGCGATTTCCAGGCCGCCATTGCCGTCAATCGCAAGGCCATCAAACTGCTGGGCGACTGGCCCCCACCGCACAACAACCTCTCCCTGGCCCTGTTCTTCAACGGGCAGCCCGACGACGCGATCGCCGAGACGCGCCAGGTGATCGCCTCCGATCCAGGCAACATCCAGGCGTTGAGCAACGGCGTCCGCTTCCTGGCCTGGATTGGGCGGGAGGACGAGGCCCGCGAGCTGTGGGCGCGGCTGAACAAGGTCCCGCCCCAGGATGCCAGCGACCGGCTCAAGGTGGCCGAGGCTGCCGCCTGCCTGGAGGAGGATGAGGCGGTCTACCGCCTTCTCGAACCCCTGGGCAAGCCGGGAGCGGAGGTGCAAGGCCTGTCGCCCAGCCTCGCTGTGCGGGCCCAGTTCTTCCGGGCGGTGGCCGAGGCGAACACCGGTCGAGCCGGGGCGCGCCGGAGCTTGATGGAGCTGGCGGCGCACGACCCGCGGGCGAAAATGTTCCTGACCGCCTTCCAAGAAGGGAAGCGGGGGCCGGGCTGGGCTGAACGCTTTCCCTATTTCCAGCTCGACGAACTGGTGCCCTCGGAAGAGGTCGAGGCCCTGCTCGACCTGATGCAGCGCGGGGAGGGGATGAAGCCGCGCCACTTTCGCCGCCAGGTCGAGCGGTGGGCAGCTCGCTTCCCCCAGCTCGTCCGCGTGGCTGAACAGCTTATCTGGGAGGAGCAGCAGTCTGAATCGGGCATTGTCCTCCTGGAGACTCTCGGCACGCCGGCCGCCTACCAGGCCCTGCGCCGCTTTGGGCTGAGCCAGGCCGGCACGGACGAGGAGCGCATGCACGCCCTCTCCGTCCTGGTGCGGGCGGGGCAGATTTCGGAGGACGATACGCTGCGCATCTGGATTGACGGCCAATGGCGCGAGACCCAGATTCGGGGCTACGAGATCTCGGACGAGGAGACAGCGTATACCCAGGAGGTGGCCGACCTGTTGAACGCCGGCCTGGTCGCTCTCCAGGAGGACGACGAGGAACAGGCCGAGGAGATGTTCCGGCGGGTGCTGGCGCTGAACCCCCGGGCCAAGGAGGCCTATAACAACCTGGGCGCGCTCTATGCCCGCCGCCAAGAGCACGACCAGGCCCGGGAGATGTTCCGCCAGGCTGTGGAGATCGACCCTTTCTATGCCATGCCACGCTGCAACCTGGCCACCTATCTGCTGGACGAGGGGAACATCGCCGGCGCCCAGGCTATGCTGGAGCCGCTGACCGAGGCCAGCCATTTTCACCCCCAGGAGATGGCGTTCTATTCCTACACCCAGGCCCGCATCCTGGTGAAGCGAGAGGAGTACGAGGCAGCCCGCCGGGCCTTGAAGACCGCCCTGCGCGTCTATCCCGGCTACCAGTTGGCCCAGGATCTGCTGGCATGGCTCGACCGGGTCACTCCGATGCTCCGGGGATTCGAGGCCTTCCAGGAACAGTACCGGAAGCGGGAGAGGGCCAAACGGGCCCGGCTGCAGGCCAAGCTGACCACGCCGCATCCCAGCCTGGACGAGGCCCTGCCGATCTATACCAAGGATATGCTCACCGGGATGGCCCGTGAGGTCATCCGCTGGGGCAGTTGGACGGCCCTGCGCAAGGCGGAGCTGATCGGCGAGATCATCGCTGCCCTCACCGACGCGGAGACGCTGGCATGGGTCGTCGCCGCCCTGGAGGATGAGGAGCGAGAAGCGCTGCGGCGGGTTTTGACCCAGGGGGGACGTATGGCGTGGGACGAGTTCGACGCGGCGTATGGCAACGACCTGGACGAGTCCGCCTGCTGGAACTATCACACGCCGGAGACGACGATGGGCCGGCTGCGACTGCGAGGGTTGTTGGCGGAGGCGACGGTGGACGGCGAGCAGCGCGTCGTCATCCCCGCCGAACTGCGCCCGATCCTGCGCGAGATCCTGGTGGGCTGACGAGGGTGGCACAAAGCTGGGCGCTGAAAATACCACCTGCGTGAAATATAATGTCACTATTGTTGGCTGCGCCACTCGCTGCAGGTGGCTAGGCGGTACGTGAGTGCCTTTGTGCGGATCGTGCTGCTGCATCGGCAGGGCGCGGCAGGGGAACGAGAGGCGCTTGCCGTGTGTGCAGCGTGTGTGCTGTGCACTTGACAACTCTCCAACAGTACGGTAATATATATGACAAGGCTTTTGGCTTGAGGTTTCAAAAGTCCTGAAATGGCGCCGTCACGTGGCTGAACGGAGCGCCCCACTTCTACCAGGCTGACAGGCTAGAGGTCGAGTGCCCGAGTTACGACGCTGGCCCCACGAATGGCATCCTAGCGGAATAATCAAGTGAGGTTGCCACTGTACCAAGAACCCTATGATCCGATTTTGGGATAACATGCTACAAGTAAAGGGGCAGTGGAGCAGCATACGAACCTACAGGGATGATTCCACCGACGAGGTCATTCCTGGAACGATGCTGGCGTCAGCTGCCTGGAGCGCGCTGCTCACGTTGCAGGCGCGGTCATACTCCGGCACGGTGCAGACCGCCCCATCACGGTGGACAGGCAGCCACGCTTTGCCACGCCCGCCGTCGCCGCATTCCAGAGGGCCTGGCGGCGCAGGCGAGCGACAATTCAGAGCAAGCTGGCAGAGATTTCATCGTTCTGCTGGTAACACCCGATGGTCAAAGGATGAATGAGCGCGCACATCCATTTGCCCGCCGGTATTTTATAGAAAGGGGGTGGTTTATCGAGTGTAGATTGCAAAGCTAGGGCGGGGATAGCATCTCTGCCTGCCGTCTCGTTGGTTGTTTGACGTTCACAACATTTTGAAAGTAAGGAGGAGAAACGCATGCACAGCAAGAATTGGATGTTCCTATTGACTCTGCTCACGGTTGCCGGGTTGCTCCTGGCGGCGTGCGCACCGGAGACTGTGGTCGAGACCGTCGTCGTGACCGTTGAGGTTGAGGGTGAGACTGAGACCATCGTTGTCACTGCCACCCCGGCCGCCCCGGCTGTTGACGAAGAGGAGGTAGTCGTGGGCGGTGAGTGCTGCGACGTCTACCGCGTCGGTATGTACGAGGACCCGGTCTCGCTGAACTATTGGAACTATCTTGGCCCAGGTAGCTCGGTATGGACCGCTTACGTCCTCTCCGGCTACACCGCGTCGATGTACACCCTCTCGGACCAGCGTTACGACTTTGTCCCCTCGCTGGCGACGGACCTGCCCGGCGACTTTGTCCAGGAAGGTGATATGTGGACAATCGAGGTCGACATGGTGCAGGACGCCGAGTGGAGCGATGGCGAGCCCGTCACCGCCCACGACGTGGTCTTTACCCTGAAGGCGTGCCAGGATCTACAGCTGACTCAGAACTGGCCCAACCAGTGCCCCTCCATTCTGGAGGACGTCGAGGCCGTGGGTGACTACACGGTCAAGTACACCTTCAACGACGAGCCCGGACTGGGCACCTGGCAGGCTGGCGTTGCGTTGGCCCCGATTATGCCCGAGCACTTTTGGGCAGACACCGTGGCCAGCAGCTATAGCTTCATCGAGGGCTTGGAAGCACCTGTCGCCCCCGAGGATGTCGAGGACTGCACGGCTGAGGAGCTGACCGACGAAGAGGCCGCCGCGTGCGAGCCCTACCTGGCCGAGATGGAGGCCTACAACGAGGCCTACACGAACGCCCGCATGACCCTGTACGAGGCCAGCGCCGAGGGCTCCCCCGTCTTCGGTGGCTTTGTCACCGACCAGATGGAACTGGGCGCCTTCGTGCAGCGCACTCAGAACCCCAACTACTACTTCCAGGGCGCCGAGATCGTCCAGTACGACGACGGCACATGGATGCTGATCCACCCCAACGGCAACACCTACCAGCTCTACGGCAACGCCGAGGGCGAAGAGACCCTGCGCTTCACCTCCGGCCCCTACGCCCCCAACGTCGTCTTCTCGATCTACGGCTCGCAGGACGGCGCCTTCCTGGCGCTGACCAACGGCGAGATCGACTTCGTCTTCAGCCCCACGGGTATCCCCCGCGGTCTGCGTGAGCAGGCAGATAAAGCCCCTGGCATCAACACCTACGTTAACGCGGACTATGGTATGTACTACATCGCCTTCAACATGCGCAAAGAGCCCATGTCCTTCTACGAATTCCGTGAGGCCTTTGACATCATCATCGACAAGGAGTTTGTGATCGACAGCGTGCTTCAGGGCATCGTCTTCCCGATGTACTCGGTGATGCCCCCTGGCAATGGCTTCTGGCACAACCCAGACGTCCCCACGCCCTACGTCGGCATGAGCCGCGAGGAGCGCGTCGACCTGGCCGTCGAGGTGCTCAAGGACGCCGGCTGGAGCTGGACGGAGGAGCCCTACTGGGATGATGACATCCAGGACACCGTCCCCGGCATCGGGCTGACTATGCCCAACGGCCAGCCGTGCCCAGAGCTGACAATCCTCGGCCCTGGCCCAGCGTACGATCCGCTCCGCGCGACCTTTAACCAGTGGATCTCCGAGTGGGGCCGCGAGCTGGGCATCCCGGTCAAGTCTGAGCTGACCGGCTTCAACACCATCCTCGGCCCGGTCTTTGTGAATGCCGACTTTGACATGTACATCCTGGGCTGGAGCCTGGGCAACGTCGCCTTCCCCGACTACTTTGAGTCCTTCTGGCACAGCCGCAACGACACCGCCGTTTCCGGCAACTTTAACACCCCCGGCATGAACGATCCTGTGTACGACGACTTGGTCGACGAGTTCATGGCTACCAACGACCTGGAGCGCGCCCGCGAGCTGGTCTTTGAGATGCAGGTCTATCTAGCCGACCAGCGCCCCTACATCCCTCTCTTCTACAAGCAGGTCTACGACGTGGCGCGTGACAATCTCGTCTTCCCGTACACCGAGGTCTTGAGCGGCATCACGGACGCTGCCGGCTTCCAGACCGACGTCCAGCCTCTCTTCCGCTAGAGGGTGCGGTAACGGCTCAAGTCGATAGCGTGCGCTTTTGGGGGCGGGCGGGCTCGCCGCCCGCCCCCGTTTCGCGTATATCGCTGTTGAGACCTAGGAGGTATCCAGGGATATCGTTGAAGAGAACGAGTCTGGCTTTGTGCGCCCTTCAAAGCCCAAGACCTCCGAGGTCTGATGTCTGGATATTTTGTCTGGGTATACAACGACAAAGGAGCTTGAAGTATGTGGAAATTTTTGGCAAAGCGCCTGTTGCAGATGGCGATCACGTTGTTACTTTTCCAGGCTGCGACGTATTTTCTCATTGACGCCCAACCGGGAGACATCGCCGACATCATGACGATGGATCCCAACATTCCCCCCACCGAGCGCCAACGGCTCCGCATTGAGCTGGGGTTGGACCGCCCCCCCGCCGAGCGATTCTTGATCTACATTCGCAACTTTTACACCGGCAATTTAGGCGTCTCTTTCCAGGAATACCCCAAGCCGGTCATACAGATCATCAAGGAACGCCTGCCCCGCACGCTGGTTTTATTTCTCAGTGCCTCTCTCGTTTCATTCTGGGCAGGTTTCGTTACAGGGAAAATCCTGGCGTGGCGCCGAGGTAGTTTCATCGAGTATGCTTCTACCATCACGGGCGTCACGTTGTACACGGTCTTTACCCCCTGGTTTGCCCTGATGATGATCTGGCTGTTCGCCATCAAGTTGGGCTGGCTGCCGGCGGGGAAATTCCTCGATCCGGTTAAGTGGATCGGTGCTCCGGTGACCTCCAACATGATCTTCATCCGCATGATTCTGACTGCGACAGCGGCTTTGATTTTGATGTTCTTGGGCTTCTGGCTGTCCAACAAGGTGCCGAGAAAGCAACGCTTTTTCGTCCGCCTGGCGAGCTTCCTCCTGCCAGTGGTCGCTGTGGTCCTCTATTGGCGGCTTTCTGGCATGGGGCCCTACGCGTGGGACATCGCCACCCACCTCATCCTGCCGGTGCTGACGGTGACGCTGATCGCCTACGGCGGCACGATGTTGTTGATGCGCACCAGCATGCTGGAGACGCTGCGCGAGGACTATATCATGACCGCGCGGGCCAAAGGGCTGCCGGACAATGTGGTGCGTGATAAACACGCCGCTCGCAACGCCCTGCTTCCCGTCTGGACCGGCTTGGTCTTTAGCATCGGGGGCTCTATCAGCGGCGGCATCATCACCGAGACGATCTTCTCGTGGCCGGGCATCGGCCTGGCGCTGCTGAACGCCGCGCTGGTGGCCGACATCCCGCTGGCGATGGGCGCGTTCACCATTATTGGCGTCATGACCCTCGCCAGCCACCTGATCGCAGACATCGGCTACGCCTTCATCGACCCCCGCATTCGCTACCATTAGGACCAGGAGGTAACAATATGACAACTCAGACCAAGATCGTGCCCATTCCATTGTGGCGCGTGCGGCTTAAATTGTTCTGGAAATCACTGCGTTCGAGCTGGGCGCTGTTCGCCGAAAACCCCGTCGGATTGATCGGGCTGGGGATGATCATTTTCTTCGGTCTCTTTGCCCTGGCCCACCCGATCTTGATGAACACTGTCTGGGAGCCCAGGGTCTACCACCCCACGATGGGATACGATATGGAGATCGCCTTTCACCCCTCCCAACCCTCGGCGCGTCACCTGCTGGGCACCGACCCGCTGGGCCGCGACGTGCTCAGCCAGCTCATGTACAGCACGCGTTACGAGTTCGTGCTGGGCATCCTGTCGGCGGTGGTCACCGTGGTCATCGCCACGACGATCGGGGCGGTGTCTGCCTACTATGGCGGGATCGTCGACACGCTCTTGATGCGCTTTGTCGACCTGGTGATCATGGTGCCCTTCCTGCCCATCCTGATCGTGATGAGCTCGCTGATCAAGATCGGCATGCTCGAGCTGGCCCTGGTGATCGGCGTGCTCTCAGGATTTGGCAGCACGGCGATCGTCGTAAAATCACAGGCGCTATTGGTCAAGGTGAAGCCCTTCATCGAGGCCGCGCGGATCGCCGGCGGGGGTGACTTCCACATCATCTTCAAACACATGCTGCCCAACCTGCTCCCCATCGCCCTGCTCTACATGATGTTCGTCGTGACGGGCGCCATCTTCTCTGAGGCGGTGCTCTCGTTCTTTGGACTGACGACGATCGAGATGAGCTGGGGATTGATGATCAACATCACTCAGACGCAGGGCTACCTAATGCGCTTCGACACCTGGTTCCTGCTGATCCCGGCCAGTTTGGCGATCACCCTGCTCTGTGCAGCTTTCTATCTCGTAGGCCGCGCCCTGGACGAGGTCGTCAACCCCAGGCTGCGCCGTCGCTAAAAGGAGAAGAACGGTGGTAGAAAACGTTCTCGAGGTAAAAGACCTGACTATGCATTACACTACCCGCAAGGGCCCCGTCTTTGCGGTGGATGACGTCAATTTTCACGTAGCCCGCGGTGAGTCTGTGGGCCTGGTGGGGGAATCGGGATGCGGGAAGACGTCGATCGCCATCTCGCTGCTTAAACTGCTCCCCGACAACGCCGACATCAAGAAGGGCCAAATTCTGCTCAACGGCACGGACTTGATCCCCCTTGCAGAGGCAGAGGTCCGGAAATACCGCTGGCGTCGCATCTCGATGGTTTTCCAGGCGGCGATGAACGCCATGAACCCGGTCTACACCGTCGAGGAACAGATCCTGGAGGCAATGCAACAGCACTTGCCAGATATGAGCGACGCGGAGATGGACGAGAAGGTAGATGCTCTCTTCCGCCTCGTCGGCCTGGACCCCAGTTTCAAGGACCAGTACCCCCACCAATACAGCGGTGGGATGCGTCAGCGCGCCGTGATCGCCATGGCGCTCTCCTGCGATCCAGACATCATCCTGGCTGACGAGCCTACGACTGCCCTGGACGTGATCGTCCAGGATGCGCTGCTGAAGCGCATCCGCAAGATCCAGGGCGAGCTGAACATGGCCATGATCTATATCTCCCACGACATCGCAGTGATCGCTGAGGTCAGCGACCGGGTTGGCGTGATGTACGCCGGCCGTATGGCCGAGATGGCCTCAACGGAGGCAATTTTTCATTACCCCATTCACCCCTACACGATGGGGCTGATGTCGGCCTTCCCCAGCATCGTTGGCGAGAAGACCGCGCTAGTGACTCTGCCGGGCGAGCCGCCGGACCTGCTCAACCCGCCGCCGGGATGCCGGTTCAACCCGCGCTGCCCCTACGCTACAGACATCTGCAAGGAAGAGACGCCCCCCTTCAAAGATCATGAGAATGGGCACTTTGCGGCGTGTTGGCATCCAGGAGGAGAGAAATGACCGTTCAAGAAGACGTCCTCGTAAACATCGAACACCTCTCAAAGCTGTTCCCGGTGGGTGCTGGTGTGTTTAGCAGAAGCGACACCTACGTGCACGCGGTGAGCGACCTGAACCTAAAGATTATGAGCGGCGAGAGCGTCGGCCTGGTCGGCGAGTCGGGCTGCGGCAAGACGACGACGGGCAAGCTGCTCACCCGCCTGCTCGATCCGACCGAGGGCAAGATCGAGCTCAACACCTACGAAGGTGTGGTCGACATCGCCTCGCTGCGCGGAAAGAACCTTAAAAAATTCCGCCAGATGGTGCAGATGATCTTCCAGGATCCCTACGAGTCGATGAACCCGCGCTTGACGATCTACGACACCATCGCCGAGCCGATGGACGTGCAGGGCATCGGCTCGATCACAGACCGTGAGGAGCGGGTAGCGGAGCTGCTGGAGACAGTGGGTCTGGCCCCTGCCGCCAGCTTTATGTTCCGCTATCCCCACGAGCTCTCTGGTGGGCAGCGGCAGCGCGTCGCCATCGCCCGTGCGCTGGTCATTGCGCCGATCTTTGTTGTCGCCGACGAGCCGACGTCGATGCTAGACGTCTCGGTGCGCACCGGCGTGATGAATCTAATGCGGGAGTTGGCCGATCGTCTCAGCGTCACCTACCTCTACATCACCCACGACCTGGCGGTGGCCCGCTATATGTGCGACCGCATCGCGGTGATGTACTTGGGCAAGATCGTCGAGTGGGCCGAGACGGAGGAACTGCTCCATCACCCACAGCATCCCTACACCCGGGCGCTGCTTTCTGCGGTCCCGGTCCCGGATCCAACGTTCGAGCGGGAGCCTGTGGAGATCAAGGGCGGCATCAGCAAGCCGGTCAACCCATTGCCCCTGTGCCGCTTTTACGAACGCTGCCCCAGAGCCGACGACTTTTGCAAGAACAACGACCATCCTCCCCTGGAGGACAAAGGCGCCGCCCATTTTGTCGCGTGCTACAAGGTGTAGCATGTGGTGCCCTTTGTCTTCTCAGGCTGGATGGCAGAGTTGGACAAAACTGATGCATAAACATACGCCCGACATACTCGTCGGGCGTGTGCGTCTATATACGAAGCCGTTGGAGCGGACGGTGGCCCGCCCCGAACTCAAAGGGCAGAAAATGTAAGGCCCGCGTCGCCCGCTGGGTTTCGACTTGTGGTGAGCTTTTTGAACCATACGCCTGGCTGCGCCGGGCTACTCGACTGGCGCGGGCGGCTATTTTCGGAACAGTCGCCACGGCCCCTGTGGGGCCACCACAAAGGACAGAGAATGACGACCCGACGCTGTTTGAGTCGTCATTCCCGCTTACGCGGGAATCCACTGTCCGCGGGTATGACGGTAGGGCGGCTTTGGAAAGCCGCCGCGATCGGCTAGGGGGGACCATGACAAAATTCATCCTTCGCCGGATCGTTCGCGGGCTGACCGCCTTGTTCCTGTTTCAATCACTTCTCTTCGCCTTGATCTATGCCCTGCCGTATGACTTTAGCGCCTTCATCATCGGCGGGGGGCCTACCCTGCGCCAATTGATCCAGCGCCAGTTGGGCCTGGACCAATCGTTCGCGGAGCAGTACTTTGGCTGGCTGTGGGATTTTCTCCGGCTGGATCTGGGCGAATCGTTTCTTTATTGGCCCACGCCTGTTTCCACGGTGATCTTTAATCGGCTGCCGCGAACGTTGCTCCTCTTTCTCCCGGCGGTTGTCATAGCTTACCTGCTGGGGATCTGGCTGGGCAAGGTGATCGCCTGGCACCGGGGGGGCGTGCTCGAGTTCGGCGTCACGCTGGTCGCTATTGCCTCCTACACGTCGTTTGCACCGTGGTTGGCGTTCTTGATCGTCAACATCTTTGGCTGGCACCTGGGATGGCTGCCCTACCGGCGCCTGGTCGATCACAACATCTGGTTCAACGCCCCCGTCACCGTCGACTGGCTGCTCAGCCACCTCGTGGCGACGGCTGTGCTGGCTGGCGGGGCGGTGCTGCTCGTCTGGCGGATCACACACCGCCACGTCCGGCCCGGCCCTGCTCGATGGGCCCTGCGGTTGGGCACAGTCGCCTTGAGCAGCGCGACGGCGTGGGCCTGGTGGGTGCAGTCTGGTATGGGCTACCTGGCGCAAGACGTGCTGTCTCACCTGACCCTGCCGCTCCTCACAGTGGTGCTGCTCTCCTTCGGCGAGACCATGATGATGATGCGCACCTCGATGCTGGAGACGATGAGCGAGGACTATGTCCTGATGGCACGGGCCAAGGGATTGCCGGAAAAGAGGATTCGGGACCACCACGCGGCGCGCAACGCGATCTTGCCTGTGATCACTCGCCTGGCGCTCAACCTGCCCTTCGTGCTCGTTGGCAGCCTGGTGATCGAGCTGGTCTTCCAGTGGCACGCGATGGGCAAGGTGATCTTTGACGCCATCGAATGGCAGGATATCCCGGTCCTGATGGGTATTTTGTCTGTGGTGGGCATGCTGGCGGTGCTCGCCCACGTGGTGTTGGACATCCTTTACGTCTATCTCGACCCCCGTCTGCGTTACGTCGAAAGGGGGGCGTGATGGAGCGCCCCGTGAAGACCTACACTCGGCGTGGATGGTGGCACAATCGCTTGAGCCGCCTTGGCCTGAGCTGGCGCCGTCTACGGGAGAACATTCAATCGCTGTTGAGCCACCCCCTGGGCTTGACCGGGGTGATCCTGGTCGCCATCTTTGGCTCGATGGTGCTGGCGCACCCGATTCTAATGGCGACAGTATGGCCTCCCCGACTCTACGACCCGATCCTCGGTTTCGACTCGACCGTTATGCCGCACCCCACACCGCCTTCCTGGCGTCACCTGCTGGGCACCGACGGGATGGGCCGCGACGTGCTGAGCCAGTTACTCGCCGGGGCACGGACGTCGTTCAGCGTGGGGTTTCTCTCAGCGATCGTCGCCGTCACCATCTCGACGTTGGTCGGCGGGATCGCCGGGTATTACGACGGTGCGCTGGACGCGGCGCTGATGGGCATCGCCGACGTGTTTGTACTTTTGCCAGCTCCCGTGGTATTATTGGTCTTTGGGTTGCTGCTGCGGATGGAATGGCCTGTGGTGGCCGTTGCCTACGGCGTCCTGGCCGGGTTGGGAACCCAGGCCATCGTCGTCAAATCCCATACACTGACGATCAAGGCCAAGCCCTTCATCGAGGCGGCCATCATCGCGGGCGGTGGCAAGGGTCACGTCATCCACCGGCACATCCTGCCGGGATTGCTGCCCCTCACAATCGTGCACGCGGTCTTTACTGTAGTGGGGGCGGTGCTCACCGAGTCGCTGCTCGCCTTTTTCAGCCGAACGAGTTACTATCTGAGCTGGGGCATGATGATCTGGGTGGGCCAGCAGACCTTCCGGTTGTTCACGATTGAGGGCCAATGGCACGCCATCGCCTCACCAGCGATCGCCATTATGTTATTCTGCAGCGCGTTCTACCTGATCGGGCGCGCCCTCGATGACGTGATTAACCCACGCTTACGGAGACGATAGATGGGACGATATCTTGTTCGACGCGCTATTTCCAGCCTGATAGCACTTTTTCCTGACAGTGATGTTCTTTGTCACCGAGATGCTCATCCCCCACGACTTTACCGTCCAGTTCGCCCTGTCGATGAACCGGGAACTGCGTGAGCAGTTGGCGGAGGAGTTGGGCATCGACATGCCTCTGGGCGAGCGCTACGTCACCTGGCTGAAGCGGCTGGCGCAGGGCAGCCTGGGCACGTCTTTCTACGGCTATCCGGTTGTCGAATATCTGAAGGGTTTGATACCCTACACGCTGTTGGTCTTTTTCACCGGCACGTTGATCGCCTTTTTGTTCGGCCAATGGCTGGGCAAGGTCGTCACCTGGCAGCGCTCGGGAGTTTTGACCACGACGGCGACGTTCGGCGCCATTGCCCTCTACACCACCTTCCCGCCCTGGCTGACCTTCCTGGTCACGTATTTCCTGGCGATGCGGATCAACCTGTTCCGCCCATTGTTTGGGTGGCGATCGTTAAGCGCCGAACTCGCGCGGGAGATATGGCGAGATGCGACGCTCGTTCCCGAGCGAGTGATGTTGTACATGGTTGGAACGTTCGTGGCGATGCTGGTCATCGTTTCCTTGATCAACAAGCTGTTGGAGAAAAAGATTCGTTGGCGTATGCCGGGCTTTCTCCAGGTCGTCTTCTTCATTGCCGGGATGGTGGGGATGTGGTTTGGCCTTGGCTTCGGTCGCTACGCATTCGATATCCTGTCTATCTCCGGGCTGCCGATCTTGACCTACGTTCTGCTTTCCTTTGGCGACACGATGCTCATTATGCGCACCAGTATGACAGATACTCTCAAGGAGGAGTACGTCAACACGGCGCGGGCGAAGGGGTTGCCCAGCCACGTGATCCGGGACCGGCACGCGGCGCGCAACGCGCTGCTGCCCGTCTTCAGCCGCCTGGTGATCAGCCTGCCCTATCTGTTGACCGGCCTGGTGATCATCGAGGACGTGCTCGGTTGGCCGGGGATCAGCGGGGCGCTGTTCAACTCCCTCTACCAACAGGACATGCCGGTCGTGATGGGGGCGTTATTGATGGTCGGGGTGCTCTCCTCCGTCGCCCGGTTGGCGCTGGACGTGATGTACGCCGTGCTCGACCCCAGGGTGCGCCACCGCATCGCCGTGTCCAATCATCTCTAGGGGGAACACCTATGGCAAACTCCGAAACACCCGAAAACCAACTTGGATTTACGGCCGGCACCCCTGGGCAACGACTGCGCATCCGGGCGACGTTGGCCTGGCGGCGCTTCCGGAACGGTTGGCAGATTTTTGCGCAGAGCAGGCTGGCCCTTTTCGGAATTGCCTTGCTCCTGTTGTTCGGCGTAATGGCGATCTCGCATCCGGTTCTGCGGGCGACGATCTGGAAACAAAGCTACTTCGACCCGGTGATTGGTTACGATATGGAAGTGAGGCATCCGGCGATGCCTTCCTCCCGCCATCCCCTGGGCACCGACGCGCTGGGGCGCGACGTGCTGAGCATGCTGCTCGCGGCGACCCGGCCTGCCTTCGCCGTCGGCATCGCCGCCGCGGTGACGACCGCCCTCATCGGCACGGCGATTGGCGTGGTGTCTGCCTACTACGGCGGTGCGGTCGATCTGGCGTCTATGCATGTGGCGGACGCCTTCATCCTCCTACCGGCGCCGCTCTTTATGGTGATCGTTGGAATGCGATTCAACAATCTGAGCCCTGTCACGCTGGGCGTGATCTACGGCGTCATCGCGGGTACCGGCGGCACGGCGATTGTCATGCGCTCCCATGCCCTGACGGTGGTGAGCAAACCTTTCATCGACGCGGCGCGGGTCGCTGGTGGGAATAACTGGCACATGATCTGGCACCACGTGCTGCCGCACATGCTGCCGTTGGCCGCCCTCTACATGATGATCTCCGTCACTGGCGCTGTGATCGCTGATGCGTTTATCTCTTTCTTCGGTTTCACCCGCGTGTATCTGAACTGGGGCACGATGGTCTATTCCAGCTTCGTCTACTCTTCCTACATCTCCTCAGGGGTCGAATGGCACGTGCTGATCCCGCCGTCGCTGGCGCTTTCGGCGTTCTCGGCTGCGTTCTACTTCGTCGCGCGGGGCCTCCATCGCGTCGCCGATCCCAGGTTGAGGCAACGATAATATGAAAAAAACGCTGCTGCTGATTTTGCTGGCGACCTCGTTGCCGCTGGTCGTTGCCGGGGTCTTTACCCTGGCGGTCAAGCTTCACGGCCTGGTGCGTTACGACGCGGCCTATTTCACCGCGCCCTATCTCGAACGCTACAAGACGCCATCCGACGTGGCGATTGCGCTGGAGTCGGCGCTGCAGAACGACGACCAGGCGCTTGTAGCGGAACTCCAGGGCCTGCGCCGCCCGGTCCGTTTCGAGAAGACGGGAGGCGGTGTGATCCTGGTGATGCTCTGGGCGCGCGACGAGCCCTACCTCTCGTACCTCTACATCGACCTGCGGGACCTGCACCGCCAGACACATTATCTCGAACAAGTGAACGGTCGCTGGGTCGTCTCTCCCGCCGACATCCACTACTATTTCTACTCCGGGCGCTGGAAGAGCGTCTTCCTGCCCATAGCGATCGTCTGGTGGCTATTGGAGCTGGTGACGGTGGTGATGTGGGTCGTTTTCACCGTAGCGGCTCGCGTTCGCGCAGAGCGATATGGCTGAGCCGTTGATCATTAACGGGATCAAGAGCAAGGCTGTTGGATCCCAACGGCGCTGCTGGCGGCCAGTTCGGACCCAAATGCCGAGAATGCGACCCGATTCCGCGAGGTGCCGCCCGGTGAACCGCCCAGCCTGGTCAATCCACCCACCGGCTGTCGCTTTCACCCACGGTGTGAC
>Ga0209614_1001223_pt1 | contig 19932 bp, 19 predicted proteins | sample BlaSprsedimmetaG_FD_185484 | JGI IMG/M metagenome (GOLD analysis project Ga0209614, IMG submission 185484) | Hot spring sediment bacterial and archeal communities from California, USA to study Microbial Dark Matter (Phase II) - Blank Spring... ... | reverse complement strand
GCAGAAAGCCAACGAGCAACTGGTCCTCGCCTATGAAAAACTCCAGGAACTCGACCGGCTCAAGTCGCGCTTTCTTTCCATCGTCTCGCACGAACTGCGCACGCCCCTCAGCGCCATCCAGGGATTTACGGAAATGCTCCAGGCGGAGGTCTACGGCCCGCTCTCTCAAAAACAGCGCGGCGCACTGCAACGCATTATGGTCAACGATGAACGCTTGTTGACCCTTGTGAACGATTTGTTGGATCAGGCGCGGATGGAAGCAGGACAGCTCTCCTTGACCGTGGAATCTTTCACTTTGAAAGATTTGGTCGACGATATGGAATCCACGATGCGTGTGCTGGTGGAATCGAAAAAACTGTATCTCAAGGTTCACGTTTCTCCAGCAGTTCCCGCCGCGCTTGAGGGCGATCGCAAACGGTTGAACCAGATTCTCGTCAATCTCATCAACAACGCGCTGAAATTTACCCAGAAAGGGGGCGTCAGCGTTCACTTCTATCGTCCCGATGAAGAATATTGGGCCATCGACGTTGCGGACACCGGACCGGGCATTGAGCCGGAAATCCAAAGCTCCATCTTTGAACCTTTCCGGCAAGGTGATGTCTCGGCAACGCGAGAGCATAAAGGCTTTGGACTGGGACTTTCCATTGTGAAACAATTGGCTACACTTATGGGCGGAAGCGTGAGCGTCATTAGTGAGGTTGGATTTGGCAGCACGTTCACAGTCAAAATTCCGATTGTCCCCCCGAAAAACGCGACTAACCAGCATAAGGCAGGAGGTACTGCATGAGTGAGAAATTTGCTTTGATTATCGAAGATGAAGAGGATTTGGCGACGATTTTTTCCGAGGCGCTCAAAGCGGGCGGCTTTCAGACTGAGATCATCTACGATGGGTTCATCGCCCAACAGCGGCTTAATGAAGTCTGCCCTGACGTGGTTGTTTTGGATCTCAACCTCCCACACGTCGATGGCAACCAACTTTTGAACCAGATCCGTGCCGATCCACGACTGGAGAAAACTCGCGTTCTGGTTGCTACTGCCGATGCAGGGATGGCGGACATGCTCGACAGCGAGGCCGATCTCATCCTGCTGAAACCGATCAGTTTCATCCAACTGCGTATGATGGCCGAACGCATGGGCGCGGCGGAGGAGCAAGCCGGATCGTAAAAACGTCGATGGGCTTGACAGGCTCATCAAACCCAGTACAATGCTTATCAATTGAATAGTTCTGAGCTGAGTGCCCGCACCCCCGGATGGGACGGGCTAAGAGCGAAGCCGGTGGCGTGTGTTTCACGCGGAGTCCGGCGCTGACGCGCAACTGTAAGTGGTAGAGCCGTTACCGGCTATCCACAAGCCAGGTCGCCTGCTCAGCTTGTTATAGCTACACCCTCGCGAGAAGGGGTGAAACCGGCGTAGTGTATGTGTTACCGGAGAATCGTCTATCCCTTGCTCGTGAGGCAAGGGATTTTTTGTTGGTAGCACATCACATGGACGCGGAGGTTATGATGAAAAGATTGGGGTTGGGATTGTTGGTGATTGGGCTGGTGTTAACCTGGACCGTGCCGGTCATGGCAGCCAGCTATCCGCAAGACGAAGCCGCATTGGCCTGGCTGCGTGGCTTTCAACAGGCGGATGGCGGCTTCACGAACGGCTACGCCGATGGTTCGGACCTGGGCGCGACGACCGAGGTGATGTTAGCAGCCGCAGCAGCCGGGCAGGATTGCAGCGCGTGGCTTTCGCCGGCGGGGAATTCGCCGCTGGATTATCTGGCGGCACAGGTGAAACAAGGCGCGGTGAAGGACGCCGCCGGATTGAGCCGGACGGTTCTCGCTGCCATAGCGACGGGCCAGAACCCGCGCGACTTCGGCGGAAAGAACCTGGTGCAGGCCCTGCTGGCGACGCAGGATAAGGCCACCCATCGCTTTGGAGATTCGCTGTATGCGCACGCTTATGCGATGCTGGCCCTCCATAATGCCGGAGAACCCGTCCCGCAGAGCGCCATCGACTTGCTCAAGACGCAGATCGCCGATGATGGCGCGTGGTCGCTTTTTGGCGGGCCGACACCCGGTTTGGCAGACACGAACACCACCGCGCTGGCGATACAGGCGTTGGTCGCCGTGGGTGAGCCGAACACTGCCCACAGCGCGCTCGCTTATCTCTGGCGGATGCAGAACACCGACGGTGGCTTCCCGTACCAGAAACCGTCCGAATGGGGCACCGATACCGATGCGAACTCCACCGCGGTTGTGGTGCAGGCGCTTCGCGCGCTCGGCGAGCCACTGAGCAACTGGGCCGCCTCCGGCACCGATCCCGTGGGCGCGCTCCTGGCGCTGTGGGACGCTTCCAGCGGTGGATATTACTGGCAGGCTGCCGTACCCTTTGCGAACATCATGGCCTCCGCGCAGGCTGTCCAAGCCGTCGAGGGGATGCATCTGGTCGATGTGGCGGTGGTTGGAGCGGCGCGCGCACCGCGGGCGGTTGTGGCTGCTGCACCCGCCGGCGTTTCCGCTGTTCCGTTGCTGCCGGAAACGGGTGGCTTTGTCGTGCCGGGCAGCGCGCTGATTTTCGCCGGGCTGTTGATGATGGGCGCAGGCTGGGTGCTGAAGAAAAGATAGACGGCAGACGGTAGGCAAGGAGAAAAGATGCAGGAAGCAAGGGACAAGAGACAAACCAGAGGAGAGGCCAGTAAGCGATCAGCGGTTGGCCTATTGTTCCTGTGCCTGCTACTCTTGGTGATATCGCGCGGTGTGGGCGCGCAGGAAGGCGCAACGAATCGCGCGGGGTTGATCGTCGTCCACGGGGATGGGCGCGTGTTGACGCGCTGCGTGACCTTCACCGAGGAGCGCATCTCAGGGGTGGCGCTGCTGCAACGCTCGGGACTGGCCGTGGATGCCAACACCGGCCCTATGGGATCGGCGGTTTGCACGATCAACCGCGAGGGATGTCCTGTCAACGACTGTTTCTGCCAGTGCAAGGGCAACCCCTGCACGTACTGGAACTACTTCCACCGCAACGCGGACGGCTCGTGGGCCTACTCTGGCATGGGCGCAGCGACGTGGACGGTGGGTGACGGCGATATCGATGGCTGGGTGTGGGGAGACGGTTCCGCTCCCCCGCCCGCCCTCGCCTTCGACGCAATCTGTGACGCAGGGACCGCCCCATCGACGGATGCTCTGACCGCCGCGCCGACTGCCACCCCCATTCCTCCCGAAACACCCATCCCCACGCCAACCTTGCCGCCAGCGACATTACCAACGGCGACATTGCCGCCATCTGCGACACCCACATCGCTGTTGGTCTCGTCCACGGCTGCCACTGCGACCTCCACGGCCACGCCAACGCCTTCCCCTACGCCGACGTCAACGGCTTCTTCCACGCCTGTACCAACGACAGCCGCTCCATTATCCACGACCCCGGCCACGACGCCATCCCCTCGCCCCACCTATGCCCTCTCTTTCCCTGTCGCGGTCTCACCTGGAACGGCTCCTCGTCGCGCGCCAAGTCCGCTCATCCAATACATTCCCTACGTGGTGATCCTGATCTGCATCGTCGGCCTCGCGCTGCTCAAACGGAAGCGATAAGGCCATGCGCCGCCTTCTGCGCGCGCTGATCTACGCGCTGACCACTGCCATCGGACTGCTGGCGTTTCTGTATCCCGTTATTATGTCAGGCCAGACGGCGAACACGCCCTTACTGCTCGCCTTCGTGGTGGGATTGAGCTTCGTCGCGCTGCTGCTCGAAGTGCAGGGCGATGCGGTGAACGCCAAATTCATCGCGCTGCTGGGCATCCTTACGGCGATGAATGCCGCACTGCGCTTCGCCGAGGTCGCCATCCCCGGGCCGGGCGGCTTCAGCCCCATCTTCTTTCTCATCATCGTGACCGGCTACGTCTACGGCGGCCGTTTTGGCTTTCTGCTCGGCGCGCTGACGTTGCTCGTTTCAGCATTGATCACCGGTGGTGTGGGGCCGTGGCTGCCCTACCAGATCCTCACGGCGGGATGGGTTGGCCTTTCGTCGCCGCTGTTGCGCCCCCTGGTCCGTTGGCTGGGTGTCGAGGAAGGCTGGCTCGAGGTTGTGCTGCTGGCACTGTTTGGGCTGGGCTGGGGATTGTTGTACGGTGCATTGTTGAACCTTTCCTCTTGGGCTTTCATTGTTGGTCCGGGCGCACGAATGCCCGTGACGCTCCGGGAGACGATCCGCCTGTACAGCGCCTTTTACGTGACGACCTCCCTGGTGTGGGACCTGGTGCGCGGACTCGGCACCGTCGCGCTGACGCTGGCGTTCGGCGCGCCGACATTGCGCGTGCTACGGCGTTTCCAAAAGCGCTTTACCTTCACGTATCAGCCGCAGGGGGCGTGAGGGATATGCTCCACGCTGCTGCCTGGTTCGCCTGGCTGATCGCCGCGTTGATCGCCGTCTCGACGACGCGCAATCCGCTGTATCTCACGCTGGCAACTGCCGTTTTCATGGCGACAGCACACGCCATCCGGCGGCCTGGGGAGACGTATGCCGCTCCCCTCGCGCCGGGACGTTTCGCGCTCTACGTGATTCCGCTTGCGGCAATCATCAATGCGCTGCTTTCCCGTGTGGGAGATACCGTCGTGCTCGCCATCCCCTCGACGTGGCCCTTGATCGGCGGGCCGATCACCGCCGAAGCACTGGTCTACGGCGCGCTCAACGGCCTGCTGCTGACGGCGCTCTTCACCGCGTTCACCGTGCTCAACCTTGCCGTGCCCGTCCGCGACCTGATCCGCTTCATCCCGCGTGCTTTCTACCCGGTGGCAGTCGTCGCCTCCATCGCCGTGACCTTCGCGCCGGTCACGCTGCGGCAGATGCAGCAAATCCGCGAGGCGCAGGCTATTCGCGGGCACCGGATGCGGCGGCTGCGCGACTGGCTACCGTTGTTTATGCCGCTACTTACCGGTGGGCTGGAACGCGCGCTGCAGCTAGCCGAGGCTATGGCGTCACGCGGTTTCGCCAGTGAAAGCCGAACGGCACGCTCAACCCGCGCGCAGGCAGTCTCTGTTCTGGGATTGCTTGGTATCCTAGGCGGCGGACTGTTAATCGCATGGCAGCAGGTGTTCTGGGGAGCATTGCTCATCGTCACCGGCAGCGCCGCGATTGTGGGCATGCTCTGGTTGACCGGGCGCAGCATCCCACACACGACATACCGGCGTGCGTCCTGGGGCTTCCGGGAATGGCTCGTGACCGGCGGCGCGCTCTTCGCCATCGCGGGGTTTTTGTTCTGGGGATCAACGACACGGGCCTACAACCCCTATCCAGCCATCACGTGGCCCGCCTTCGGCACGCTGGCAGGGACGGCGCTACTCGGCTTTTCACTCCCGGCGTTGGTGGTGAGAGGCGATGATGATTCGCTTTGAGGTAGCGCGGGCGTCTCGCCCGCGTTACGATCAATGATGCATAATGATTCATTTTGAGCATGTGACCTACACCTACCCGGATGCTGCGCGGCCCGCGCTACACGACGTGAGTCTGTCTATTCCCGCGGGTGCGTTCGCCTTGGTGGTGGGGACGTCTGGCGCGGGGAAATCCACGCTGCTGCGTTGCCTCAATGGTTTGGTCCCGCACTTCAGCGGCGGGACGTTGACTGGGCGTGTCACCGTGGACGGTCTCGATCCGGTTGTCCGCGCGCCACGGGGGATGAGCCGCGCGGTCGGCTTCGTCTTCCAGGACCCCGAAGCGCAGTTCGTGATGGATCGTGTGGAAGATGAAATCGCCTTCGCGCTGGAAAACGCCGCCATCCCGCCAGCCGAGATGCACGCGCGGGTGGAAGAGGCGCTCGCGCAACTCGATCTGACGCCGCTGCGCCAGCGCAAACTGGAGACGCTCTCCGGCGGCGAAAAGCAGCGCGTTGCCATCGCCTCCGCTTTGGCGTTGCGGCCCCGCATCCTGGCGCTCGATGAACCCACCTCGCAACTCGATCCGCAATCGGCGGCGGAGCTTTTGGACGCGCTCGTCCGGCTGAACGCGACCCTGGGGCTGACGGTGGTGTTGGCGGAACACCGCCTGGAACGCATCCTGCCCTTCGTGGATCAGGTGATCTACCTGCCCGACGATGGCGCGCCTGTAATCGCCGGTTCGCCTCGCGATGTGCTGCCGCACGTCCCACTGCTGCCGCCGTTGCAAGCTCTGGCGCAGGCGCTCGGCTGGTCGCCGTTGCCGCTCACGTTGGAAGAGGGCCGGCGTTTTGCAGTGCATTGTCTGGATGATATGTCAACGGATTCAACAGATTTTAACGGATTAAGGAAAAAGAACTCCGTTTTATCCGTTCAATCCGTTGAGAAAAACACGCCTCTTCTTGAAGTGCGTGACCTTGAAGTGGCCTATGGCTCGACGACGGCGCTGCACGGGGTGGCTGTGGCGCTCTATCCGGGCGAAATCGTCGCGCTGTTGGGTCGCAACGGTGCGGGGAAGACGACGCTGCTCAAGTCTCTCGTTGGGCTGCTGCGCCCGCGCCGTGGGGACGTGCTGGTGGAAGGGCGCAGTATCGCCAAAACGGACGTCGCCGACGTATGCCGCCGGGTGGGGTATCTGCCGCAGGATCCCAACGCGCTGCTCTTTGCCGATACGGTGCTGGACGAACTGCACATCACGTTGCGCAACCACGACATTCCGGTCGTCAATGCGCCCATCGTGCCGGAGATGCTGCTCGAGCGCCTGGGCCTGGCGGATAAGATACAAAAGTATCCCCGTGATTTGAGCGTGGGGGAGCGGCAGCGCGTCGCGTTGGGGGCGATCATGGTCACACAGCCGGGCGCGCTGCTGCTCGACGAACCCACGCGCGGGCTGGACTATCGCGCCAAAATGCAGTTGCTCGACCTCTTGCGGGCGTGGCGTGCGGAGGGGCTGGCGATTCTGCTCGTCACGCACGATGTCGAACTGGTCGCGGAGGCCGCCGACCGTGTGGTGGTGATGGATCAGGGGGAAATCGTCGCGCAGGGAAATCCCACCGAGGTGCTGCGTTCCTCACCTACGTTCACGCCGCAGATCGCAAAGCTGTTCCCGGAGAGTGATTGGCTCACTGTGGGGGAGGCGTTGGCAGGATTGGATACTGGAAGCTAAATGCTCGATGTGGATAATGAGAGGGATTCGCGCAATACATCGGCAACCCATTGATTGAGACTTTTACCCGCTGCCGCCGCTCTGGTCGCAATCTCGGCATGCAATTGCGGTGGAACACGTAGGTTGAATTTACCCGAATACGCCTTACGTGGTTCTGCGCCATCCTCCCGGCACATATCGAGGAAAACTTGCAGAGAGATTTCACCTTCTTTACGCAAGCTATCGATGTCTTTAGCGTAAAAGTCGGCGCCGCCGTTGAGACCGATGTATTCTCCCCTGAACATATCAATGTCTGGGTCATATTGAATGACGGCCCGATAGCCGTTGATTTCCATAGTATTCATCATGGTTCCACCCCATTGTCTTTCAACCATTTCCTGATGCTGGCAATCGCTCCTTTATCTGTGTTGGGTGAAGGATGCGGTCTGTGAAAAACGCGCCTTTCTCCAAAAAGACGGACGCCAATGCGTGAACCTTCTCGTTGGCTCAACTCAGCCCCAAGTTCGATGAACAGCGACTCGATATCGGCCCAGTTGATATTGCCGCTGGTTGGTCGCGCAAATATCAATTCCAGTGTCTTTTGATGTTTGCGCTTCATATACATATAGTACCGCGATTTAGTACTATGTCAAGCAGAAACCACTGACGATTACGCATTTGCTGCCCAATACACCTCACGCAGCGGCACGCCGTGTTCCTCCGCCAGACGACGGCAGTCTTCATACTCCGGCGCGCGCTTGGTCGTGCCGTCGGGAAGTTCCGCCACTTTGACGTGAACCGGGCCGTAGGGCGTGTCCACGTGCTCGATGATGCGCGGCAGGGCGTGGCGGGTCACGGTCTGCTCGCGGATGCCCAACGTGGTGGTCTCCGTAAAGAGGATGGCCGTCATCGTTGGCACGTCGTCGGGGCGACAGAGGACGCGCAGCAGGGTGGCGGGGCGGTTCTTCTTCATCTGGATGGGCGCAAGGTAGACGTCCAGCGCGCCGGCCTCGAACAATTTCCCCATCACGTATTCGTAAATCTCCGGGTTGAGATCGTCGATGTTCGTCTCCAAGACCGAGAGTGTGGCGATTGGAAAGGTAGACGGTAGACGGTAGACGGTAGACGTGAATTGGGAAGTGGCGGGGTGCTCATGCTCGTGGTGATGGGGATGATCGTGTTCGTGAGGGTGTTCAGGGTCGTGCGTGTGCGGATGATCATGCTCGTGGTCATGCTCGTGTGGGTGTTTGTGGTCGTGTGGATGCTCGTGATCGTGCGTGTGCGGATGGGGATGATGGTGGTGTGGTGCTTTAGGCTTTTGGGCAGGTGTGGATTCGCCGATGAGTACCCGGATGACGTTGGGGATCGGCAGATCGTGCGAACCCGCGCCGTAGCCGAGCGCCTCCAACGTCATCGCCGGGATGGGGCCGAACGACGAGGCCAGCGACGTGAGCAGCGCGGCCCCGGTCGGCGTGACGGTCTCCATCTCCAATGGCGAACCGGCGACGGGCGCGCCCTTGAGCAACGCGACGGTCGCGGGTGCAGGCAGCGGAATCTGGCCGTGCGCGCCGCGGATGAACCCACGCCCGAGCGGGATAGGCGACACGACGACGTGCTCAACACCGAGTTCGTCCAGTCCCACCAGCGCGCCGACGACATCCACGATGGTATCCACACCGCCCAACTCGTGCAGGTGAACGTCCGCCATCGTCGTCCCGTGAATATTTGCCTCAGCCTCGCCCATCCGGCGGAAGATAGCGACGGCGCGCTCTTTGATCTCAGGCCCGAGATCGCCGTCCATTACGATGGCTTCGATGTCCGCCAGACGGCGCTCGGGCACGTCATCCGCCACGATCACGTCTACTTTGGTGGCAGCGAAGGCGTTTTTCGCCACGCGCCGCGCGCGCAGCTCGAAATCGGCCAGGTGCAGCGCACTCAGTCGCTCGTGCAAAGTCTCTAGCGGCAGTCCCGCGTCGACCAATGCGCCCAAAATCATATCGCCGCTCGCTCCGGCGATGCAGTCGAAGTATGCGATTTTCATGGTAGTTTCTCCTTGCAAAATAGCCTCAACGGATTGAACGGACTAAACGGAAAAAATATCCGTTAAAATCTGTTCAATCCGTTGAGAAATTCTCATCCGCGCCGCAAGACGTAGTGCGCGAAGACCGCCGCGCCGTAACCGTTGTCGATGTTGACGACGGCGACGCCCGACGCGCACGAGTTGAGCATTGTGAGCAACGGCGCGAGGCCATTGAAGCTGGCCCCATACCCCACACTCGTCGGCACGGCGACGACCGGGCTGGCGACTAACCCGGCGACGACGCTTGCCAACGCGCCTTCCATCCCCGCCACGGCGATGACGACGTCTGCTGCGAGCAAGCGTTCTAGTTCGCCGAGCAGGCGGTGCAGCCCCGCGACGCCCACATCGTAGGCGCGCTCGACGCGATGACCCAGGAATTCCAACGTCTGCGCGGCCTCTTCCGCCACCGGCAAGTCCGATGTTCCGCCGCAGACAACCATTGCATAGGGCGCGTCATCCGGCAGGGGAACCCGCGCCGTTCGCTCCAGCGTGATCAGGCGTGAGGTCGGATCATAGTGCGCCTCCGGTAATTGCGCCTGGATGAAAGCCGCCATCTCCGGTGGCACGCGCGTGCCCAACACGCGATCGTGGTGTTCCCACAGCCGTGCCAGGATCGCCGCCGACTGCTCCGGCGTCTTGCTCTCGCAGAAGACCGTCTCCGGCATACCCTGCCGCAACCCGCGATGCACGTCCAGCCGTGCGAAGTTCTCTAGATCATCGTAGGGCAGCGCGCGCAGGCGCTCCAATGCTTGTTCTACGTCCACATTCCCGGCCTGAACCTCGGCCAGCAGGTCTCGTACTTTGCGCTCATCCATCTTTGCCAATCACCTCGTTCATGCTTCCGGAGCGAAATCCCACCAAATCCAACGCGACGTAGGCGTAGCCGAGTGCCTTGAATGCCGCGACGATGGCCTCACGCTGCGCTAGAACGACATCGAAGTCGGCCTGCGCCACCTCAATGCGCGCCACATCCCCGTGATGGCGCACGCGATACTGCCGCAGGCCCAGGTCGCGCAGCACGCCTTCGGCACGTCCGATCCGCGTGAGTTTCGCCGCGGTGATGGGATCATTGTAGGGGATGCGCGACGCCAGACACGCTGAGGAAGGCTTGTCCCAGTTGGGCAATCCGAGTTCGCGGGCCAGCGCGCGAATCTCAGCCTTGGTAAAGCCGGCTTCTTGCAGCGGACTGCGCATCCCGTACTCGCGGGCCGCGCGCGCGCCGGGCCGGTAGTCGCCGGTATCGTCGGCGTTGGAGCCGTCAATCACGTAGCGGCAACCTTCCTGCTGCGCGTACTCGACCAACTGCTGGCACACCAAGGCTTTGCAGAAGTAACAACGGTCGGGTGTGTTCGCCAGGAAACGTTCGTCTTCCATCTCGTGCTTGTCAAAGACGACATACGGCGCGCCGATTTGCTGTGCGATGGTCTCCGCTTCGGCCAGTTCGTAATCGGGTAGCGTCGGTGAGACCGCTGTGACTGCCAGCGCGCGCTCGCCCAAGACATCGTAGGCGAGTTTTAGTAGCAGCGTGCTATCGACGCCACCGGAGTAGGCCACGAGCACGCTTTCCATGTCCCGTAAAATTGCTTTCACCCGTTCAACTTTATCGTTCATTCTTATCCTGTCCTTTACAATGAAAAAGGGCAACCGCAGGGATGCCCCTTTTCCGATCAAAATATGACAATGCAAATGCTGTTTACACACTGGCAAATTCAAACACGGGCGTTTCGATCACGCGCACCGGCTGTTTTTGCTCCCATACAGTCTGCTGGAGCTGTTCTACTGTCTCCGGTGAGAAATATTGTTCACCTGTTTCTTTGCATACACGCGCTGGTACATTCTCAATGACGATGAACTTACCGTCAATCTCAAGAGAATAGGTCACTCGCTGATCAACTAGAGTCTCTTTCCATACATCTGTGTTCATTATTACCGTCTCCTAATTCTAAAATCCTGCCACAACCTGGGTGCAGGCTGATACAGCGTAATGATTTTCACCAAGGGGCGTGATGGATAACTACATTGGACATGTATTGGCCTGCCCTGGTTTGTTTTTCCAAAGATCAAGCAACTTGGCCCATATTTGTCATCTGGATAGTCTTCTATAATTTCGCCGTTATGGATAGCTTCTCGCAACTCCTGCACACTGATATGCCGTAGAAGGCTCTGATCTACAGCGTAACGCGAGAGTTCAAACTGCTCGCGAGCGATCTTCTGGCGAATTTCCTCTATCATTGACTATTATTATAGCATCATTTGAAGTTTCAAGCGATTACAGTACACTCGCTTTAGGCTCAAATGCTAAGGAATTTCCCCAAAGGATAGAAAATGACCGAACAAAATGATGTAATCTCCGGCGCGGAAGCATTGGCTCTGGGCGCGGTTGATGCGGGGGTGGCGATGGTGACGGGTTATCCCGGCGCGCCGGTTACGGCGGTGGTCGATCATATCCTGCGCCTGACCGCGCCCGAAGCTGTCCACGTGGCGTGGAACAGCAACGAGAAAGTCGCCATTGAGATGGCGTTCGGCGCTGCGGTGGGCGGGATGCGCGCCTTGCTGTGCGTCAAAAGCGTGGGGCTGAACGTGGCGCTCGACCCGCTGATGGCCTTCAACTTGAGCGGCTGTAACGCCGGGCTGGTGATCCTCGTGGGCGACGATCCCGGCGGGTGGGGATCGCAGAACGAGCAAGACAGTCGCGGCATCGCGTGGCTGGCGGAACTGCCTCTGTTGGAACCGGCGACGGCGGCTGAAGCGCAAGCCGTCATGCGCGAGGCCTTCCGGCTGTCGGAAGAACTGAGCCTGCCTGTGATTGTGCGCTTTATCCGCGCGATGGCTACGAGTATCGTTGTCTCATCGCGGACTGCGCCAGTCTCGTTTCCGCCGCCGGATTACCAACGCGAATTTATGCGCTGGGTCGTGCTGCCGGTCAACGTCGTACCTTATCACCGGCGAGTGTTGGAGAAATTGGACGTGGTGCGTGCGAAGTTCGAAGACTCGATGTTCAATACGGTGAAAGGTACAGGTCCATATGGCGTCATCGCGGCGGGCGGCATCTATCAAAAGCTGATGGAAGCTCTGGGCGGAGAAGTGCCACAAGATCTTCGCATCCTGCGCCTTGGAACGCTCCATCCACTTCCGGAAAGATGCATCGCTGATTTCCTGAGGTCAGTCGAGACGGCGCTGGTGCTGGAAGAAATCACACCGTGGATCGAAGATGCCACGCGCGCCATCGCGCAGCAAGCGGGGGTCACCGTGGCCGTCGCCGGACGACGCACCGGACACATTCCATTTGCTGGAGAGCTATTTGCTCCGCACACCGCCGCGGCTCTGAACACCTGGCTGCCTGCCCTTGCTTTGCCCATCAGTGGCGAGACAGAGCGCCCACGCCCAAGTCGTGAAGCACTCTGTGAGGGTTGCCCCTACATCCCCACCGTCGAGGCACTCCTGGCGGCAATGGACACACACGGCGGGCGCGATGCCTTCATCGTCACCGGCGATCCCGGCTGCATGGTGCGCGCGCAACTGCCGCCCTACGCGCTGCTCGACATCAAGCACAGCCTGGGATCGAGCATTGGCGTCGCGGCAGGGTTGGCGGCGAGCCAGCAACGCGGTGGCGCGGGAAAGCGCGTGATTGCGCTGTCGGGCGATTCGGGCTTTCTACATTCTGGGTTGGCCGGATTGGTGGATGCGGTACACACCGGCGCGCCATTGACCGTCCTCATTCTCGACAATGGCACCACGGCACTCTCCGGTGGACAACCACACCCGGCGAGCAGCATAGACGCGCGCCACGCACCACAGCAGGCCGTAGATTTGGCGGCGATGGCGCGGGCGTGCGGCGTCGCTGATGTGCGTGTGGCAGACATCGACCGTGGCGACGACATCCGTGCAGCGGTTGAGGCCGCTTTGCAGGCAGAGGGCGTCGCTGTGATCATCGCGCGCGGGAAGTGCCCACGATGGGCATAAATTGCGGAGGAGGCAACGATGAACGAGTGGAACTCAAAAGTGAAGGGTATTATCGATGGACACGTCCATATGGGCAGCATTGCACAAGAGGCGAGGCTATTGGCGATTCTTGAGGCTACAGGCGTCGAGAAAATGGCACTGGTCTCCATCCAGAATCCGGCAGCCGGAGCGGGGCTCGCGCAGTCGCTCTATATGAAAGCGCGCCACCCGGAGAGGTTCTACGTCTTCGCCGGTCTCAACCATGCCCCGCAACTCACCAACGGGCGCGTCAAAACCCCCAGTCTCGCCGCGCAGGTGGATGACTTTGTCGCGATGGGCTGCGACGGGATCAAGATGATCGAGGGTAAACCCACATCACGCCAGCACATGAACATCCCGGTGACGGACGCTTACTTCGCCGATTATTGGGCGCGCGTCGCCGAAGTAGACCTGCCGATTGTCTGGCACGTCAACGATCCAGAGGAGTTCTGGGACCCGGAGCGCATCCCCGGTTGGGCGAAGGAACGCAACTGGGGCTATGGCCCGGACGACGTCCAGAAAGAGACGCTCTATGCTGAGGTCGATGAAGTGCTCGCCAGACACCCGCGTCTCAGGATCATCTTCGCCCATTTCTATTTCCTCTCCGCAGATTTAGAGCGAGCTGGGCGTTTCCTGGATGCACATCCTACGGTTTGCTTCGATCTCACGCCGGGCATCGAAATGCTCTACAACCTCTCTCGCGATCCTGACGCCAGCCGCGAGTTCTTCATCAAATACGCCGGCCGCATCGTCTTTGGCACGGACATCGCCAGTGGCTTGACTGTGGAAGAGGGCCACGTCCGCGCCGGCATCGTCTTCCGCTGGCTGGAGAGCGCGGACACATTCTGCGTCCCCACAACGGTGGATTTTCTTCTAGGCCTGCCGGAAGATGGGATCATCCGAGGGATGGCGCTGCCGGACGACGTGTTGTCGAAAATCTACCACGATAACTTTGTCCGCATAGCGGGGATGCAACCGCGCGCTTTGAACGTCCCGAAAGCCATCGCGGTCTGCGTGCGTCTCGCCACTATCGCCGAGGCGATGTCGGACGCGCCGCCCGCCGAGACCGAAGCCGGTAAGGTGGCTCATCTGTTGCAAAGCCCTGTCTTAATGGTAGAATAACGCAGCGCACAAACCAGGGCGGAAAGCGTCTGCCGAACACTGAGGGGCGCGGAAGTCGGAACACCATCCTGCCATTGTGCATTGAAGGCTGCTGTGACATATAAAAGTGGGGAATTCACTGGAGAGTCCCAAAAGGTTACACGCGCGGCGGTTGTGATTTTTATCGGAAACATTATTAGCCGTGCTTTGGGGCTGGTCCGGGATATGGCAAAATCGTATTTCTTTGGCGCTGGCGGGGCCGTCAGCGCCTTTGACGTTGCCGCGCAAGTCCCGACGATGTTCTACGACCAGTTTGTCGGCGGGTTGCTCAACTCGGCGCTCGTGCCGGTTTTCTCCGATTACGCTCACGATGAAGACCGCACTGAACTCTGGCGGGTGCTCGGATTCGTCCTCTCCCTCATCACACTGGTACTCGGCGTGGTGGTACTCTTTGTGGAAATTACCGCTCCGTGGATTGCTCGTGTGTTGGGCAAGGGCCTTGACCCCCAGTATCTCGATCTCGCCGCGACGATGATCCGCATCACCGCGCCGGCAGTCTTCTTCCTCAACATGGCCGGGCTGTTCTCCAGTGTGTTGTACGCCCTGCAACGCTTTACGCTGCCCGCGTTCACCGCTGCCGTGTTCAATGCGACGGTCGTTGTGGTGATTTTCGCCGGACACAAGACGCTGGACACGCGTGCGTTGGCGGTGGGATGGCTCTGCGCTAGCGTCGCGCAGATGCTCTTCCAATGGCCCGGCTTGCGGGGCGCGCGGCTGCGACTACGCCTGTCTTTTCCTCTACACCCGGCGTTGGTCAAGATGGGACAGCTCTATCTACCGATTGGGTTAGGCTTGTTGGTGGATCAATCTGCCGTGGCGTTGAGTTTCAATATCGCCTCGCGGACCGGACCAAGCGGCATCGCGTGGATGAAGTATGCTGCCACGTTGATCCAATTGCCACTTGGGTTGGTCGTCACGGCGATCTCGATAGCGATTTTGCCGACGCTTTCACGGTATGCGACCAATGCCGACGAAGATGCTTTCCGTGCGACGTTGGCGCAAGGCCTGCGCCTGGTATTGATCCTCGTGATTCCGGCGGCGATGGCCTTGCTCGTCATGGGCGAACCGGTCGTGGCCCTTATCTTCCAACGCGGCGAGTTTCAGCCCACCGATACTGTTGCCACCGTCGAGGCTTTGCGCTTCTCGATCCTGGGACTGGTCTTCGCCGCGCTCGACCAGCCGTTGGTCTTCGCCTTCTACGCGCGCAAAGATACGTGGACGCCCGCACTCGTCGGCGTGGGGACGGTCGCGCTCTACGTCGTGCTGGCCGTCGTCCCGACGTTGTTTGGCCCGCCACAACTGTGGGCGCTCATCCTGGCGAACTCGCTCAAGCTCATGGCTCACGCGTTGCTGATGCTCTATCTCTTCTCGCGCAAGGTGGGCAGTTTGCGCTCCTATCGCATCGGGCGGACGACGTTGGCGGCACTCGGCGCTTCGGCCATTATGTCGGCGCCGGTGGCGCTGATGCTGTCGGTGCTCAAGGACGTTGTTCCGCCAGGGGCGCTCGGTTATCTGATCCGTGTGCTGGCTGCGGGTGCGGTCGGTGGCTTGACCTATCTTATTACATTACGTTTTATGGACGTGGAAGAATTGACGCTCTTGCGCCAGGCTTTCCGCCGTCCACCTATTGTTGAGGCATAGCAATGATGAATCACACAAAGCGGATAACATGGGTACTCCTCGCGCTCATCCTTCTTTTGTTGACGGGCTGCGCGGGAGAAACGCAGTCTTTACCCGAGGAGGAGCACATTATCGTTCTCTGGCACGCATTTACTGGCGCGGAATCGCAGGCGCTGCAAACCTTGACGGACCGGTTCAATGCAGATAACTCTTTAAACATCGTGCTGCTGACCGAGTACCAGCAGGACATCATCGCCAAAATCAGTGGGACTACCGCCGAACATCGCCCCGACCTGGTGATTCTGTGGCCCAAAGACTTGCAGGCCTACATCACCGCTGGATTGATCGGTGCGACGCCCGATCTTTCGCCGGCCATGCGCCGCGAGGGCGCCGACCTGCTGCCGATGGCTGAGGCGCTTTATTCGGCCAACGATACGATGCTGGCGTTGCCTTTGGGCCTGGCGACCTATATGCTGTACTACAACGTCGATTGGTTGAGCGATCTGGCCTATATGCCTGAGACGGCGACCTGGGAAGACTTCCGCCGGACGGCTTGTGCTGCGACGAATCCCCTCGGCGGGCAGGTGGGACTGGGGTTGCCTGCCCACGCCAGCAGCCTGCTCTCGCTATTGACCTCCGGCGGTGCGGAGATCGTCGGCGCTGACGGGTTTTACAACTTTGCCGATCAGTCTGGCCAGCAGACCGCGCTTGTTCTCAATCAAATCCTCAACGGTGCATGCGGTGTCGTCTACAGTGACTTGAGCGACGGCATCGACCGGCTGAGTCACAGTTCGATGGCGATGCTGGTGGAGTCCAGCCTGCGGCTTGATCAAATCGACCGGGCCGTCATCGCCGGACGTAACTTCAAACTCGGTGTGAGCGAGCTGCCCGGGCCGGATGGGCCAGGACGGACGCTGTGGTATGGGCCAGGAATGGTGATCGTCGCGCCCGAAGGCGAACGGCGCGATGCAGCGCTCAGTGTGCTAGGGTGGTTCTACTCCACAGAGGCGCAGGCGATGTGGAGCAGCAATACCGATTATCTGCCGGTACGCCGCTCACTCGTCGAAAGCCGCTTGACTATTGAAGGACTTATCGCCGTCGAAACGGCTTTGTTGGAGATGACGTTGCGGGCAGCGGATCAAGGTGACTGGGTGGCCTGGCCGCGCTTTACGGACAACATGGCCTGTCGCGCTTCGCTGCTGCGTGGACTGCTCTCGATTGGGCAGGATGTGACGACACCGGGCGCTTATATCGATACCGCTGTCACCGCCTGCAACACGGGTGTTAAACCATGAGCAATCACGCGACTAACAGCCGCTATGCAAAACAGCGTGGATTGCGATTTGCCCTGGCTGTGCTGATGGCGATGGCGTTCCTCGCTGGATGGGCGCGCCCGGCAGCACAGCAGAGCGACTTTGCCGTCGATTTCTACAATGCGATCAACCGTGCGCGACTGAACGACGGGCTTGCCCCGCTCGGGTTATCGACGTTGCTGACGCAAGCCGCGCAACGCCACGCAGAGGACATAGCCAGGCGTGGCGTCGCGTCGCATGAGGGCGCGGATGGCTCGACCTACCAACAGCGTATCCGTGAGGCGGGCTACCGTGCGTGGAACGATGGCTTGCTGGTCAACGAAGTTGTCTGGTTCGGGTTGGGCGGACCGGTAGATGCGCTCAACTGGTTTCACAATCGTGCCGAAGAGTGGGAGATTTTCACTGACGTGCGTTATCGTGAAATTGGGGTGGGGTACGCCGAAGATGGACAGGGTGTGCGCTATTTTGTGATCACGTTCGGCGCGCGGCCTGGGGTACTGCCTATCTTCATCAACGACGGGGCTGAGGTGACCGAATCGCCGGTGGTTGCCGTGCGCTTAACGAATGAAGAGGCTGTGCCGATGGGAGAAGGGGCGTGGATCGGCAAGGCTATTGAAGTACGGTTGAGTGACACCCCTGACTTCAACGGTGCATCCTGGCAATCCTGGGAACCCCTATTGCCCTGGCCATTGGCTGGCGCGGAACCCGGAAAATACGCTGTTTATGTACAATTCCGCGATGGTGCGAACCGCACTGCCATCGCCGAAGCTACCATTCAGCTCGTTCCGCCCGGTGAAGCGCCGCCCACACCTACGGCGTTACCCGAACTGAGCACCGAGCCGCTACCGTCTCCCGAAACGCCGTCCCCTGAAGCCGAGGGTACGCCTCAGCCATTGCCTGAAGGCGAAACGGAATTGCCGTCTCCGCAGATTGTAACTCCCGTCCCCACGGTGGTCCCGGAGTTCCTGGAACCTCTGCCCACCTGGACGCCCCTTATCGACCTTGAGCCATCCACGGCAGAGGCCAAACCGTCGAATTGGCCGGTAATCGCCGGATTCATCCTGCAAGGTATAGCGCTTCTTTTAGGGGCTGCTGCTTTTTTGCGTCGCCGGTAATACAATCTTGAGGTGCAATGTACTTAGCAAGTGCGTTGCACCTTTTTGTCAGCTATCAGCCACATAAAAATGCGCGGGATTATTATCCCGCGCAAGCGTATAGGCGAGGTGTACGGGCGTTATACTTCTGCCTTTTCTCCGGCGAGCACGGTCTCCAGCGCGGTGATGGCGACTTCGATCATCCCGTCGTCTGGCTCGCGGGTGGTGAGGCGCTGCAATGCCAGGTTCGGGGTGATGATGGCGTGGATGACGGGGTTGCGCGCGTGTTTGCCGGTGAAACGCAGCACTTCGTAGGCGATCCCGGCGATGACCGGCAGCAGCAGCAACCGCGACGCAATGCGGACCAGGAATGTGGGCCGGCCCAACGGCGCAAACACGAGGATCGAGATGAAGACGACGATAAGCAGGAACGCCGTCCCGCAACGCGCGTGGGTCGTCGAAAAGGTGCGCACGCTTTCGACGGTGAGGGGCGCGCCCGCCTCGTGCGCGTTGATGGTCTTGTGCTCCGCGCCGTGATAGGCGAACACCCGGCGGATGTCCTCCATCTGCCCGACGGCGGCGATGTAGCCGATGAGCAGGCACAGCCGGATGAGACCTTCGACAATGTTGAAGAGCAGCGCCCCTTCCGGGACGAGCAGCCCCGCCAGGAACGACGGCAGCACCATGAAGAGCGCCGCACCGCCGAGCAGCCCCAGCGCGCCGGTCGCAACGCCCATGCCGCCGCTCATTGTAAACTCTGGGTCCTCGGCTTGCCCGACGACCTCGGCGGAGAAGAACAGCGCCTTCATTCCCAATCCGAGCGAGTCCCACAATAACGGAATGCCGCGCAGGAATGGAACTTTGTTGAAAAAGCCCCGGTAGAAATTGCCCAACGGCTCCTGTTTGACGATAATTTCGCCCTCCGGTGGTCGTACAGCAATCGCGGCATTGTATTTGCCGCGCATCATCACGCCTTCGATCACGGCCTGCCCGCCGTAAGACCAGCCGAGCGTTTCACGTTTTGTCGTTCCCACAGTATTTTCTTCTGACATCGATTCTCCTTAACAATGAAGATTAGTGACTGGGGATTGGGGATGAGGATACCAATCCCTATTCACAAATCCCCAGTCCCTATAAACGGCGCGCCTTTTCCCACGCGCCCAAGATGGCACGTTGCAGCAACACCTGCGCCATTTCCATGCGGTACTCGGCACTGCCACGGAAATCACCCACGGGTTTCAGTTCGGCCAGCGACGGCGGCAGCGCGCCTGCGACTTTCTCGCGTGTAAGCAACTGGCCCTTGAGCAGGTGCTCGGTCTTGTAAAGCCGGGCGGGTTTCGCGTCCACGCCACCTACGGCGACCCGGACCTCGGTAGGCAGGCCCTCGTCCACGGTGACGTAAGCCGCCGCGCACACGATGGGCTTGTCCTTCGGCGAGCGTCCCACCACTTCGAAGGCGGCGGCGCTGCGCGCGGGCGGGCGCTTGACGCGCACTTCGGTGATGAGCACACGCGTTTTGATCAGCCGGTCACGGTAGGCCACGAAGCTGGTGAACGGCGCGGTATGCACCACCGGATCGGCGTAAAGGACGTCGGTGTTGAGGACGAGCAGCGCCGTCGTGAGC
>Ga0209614_1001221_pt1 | contig 19955 bp, 21 predicted proteins | sample BlaSprsedimmetaG_FD_185484 | JGI IMG/M metagenome (GOLD analysis project Ga0209614, IMG submission 185484) | Hot spring sediment bacterial and archeal communities from California, USA to study Microbial Dark Matter (Phase II) - Blank Spring... ... | reverse complement strand
ATATGTTTTGTGGGAAGATTTGGAACATACCAAAGAAGTTGACGAGGAATTTACAGAAAAATTTTGACAGTATCATGAAAAGTTGAATTTAAAATAAAACCCTCTTCATTGAGAATGCTCCAACCGCTTTTTGCCATACTTTCGTTATAATCTCTCAAAAAAACAAAAAGGGATATTTTGAAACTTGTTGTAGTCATCACGGGTGCCAGCGGCGTAGAGCTTGGCAGAAAATTTGTCGACTATCTGCCCGAAGGTATACAAACGCATGTCATCATCTCGAACAATGCCTTGACTGTAGAGTCATTTGAGAAGAGAGAAGTCACCCTGCACCAGAATGAAAATATCGCAGCATCCGTCTCCAGTGGCTCGTTCCGCGTCGATGCGACAGCAATCATCCCCTGTAGCATGAATACCCTTGCCAAAGTTGCCTGCGGTATCAGTGACAACCTGGCTACCAGGGTTGCAGCAGTAGCCCTCAAAGAGCAAAAGAAGTTACTGCTTGCGCCGCGCGAGCTTCCTTTTTCGGCGATTGCACTGGAAAATATGCAAAAACTTGCTACACTAGGTGTGATCATTGCTCCGCCTGTGATGGGGTACTACTCTGAGTCTGACTCTTTGGAGGAGATGGAACGTTTTATCATCGGAAAGTGGTACGATGCACTGGGCATAGAAAATAATTTGTATGGAAGATGGGGTGATACCGATGGTATCAAGCAAGGAGTGAAGAGTGAAGAATAAAGCGTTGCGATATGCTTTGCTTTTGAAAAAGCTTTTATCGAAGACAAATGTGACAATGTCCGATCAAAGCATTGCAAGGCAATGCAAACCAAACCTCTTACCTGTCACCTCCTCTCTGCTATCTACCCAAGGAGTTTTTCAATGAGAAGAGCGATCTACCCGGGGACATTTGATCCTATAACCAACGGACATTTGGATATCATCAAGCGTGCGTGTAGAATGTTTGATGAGATCATTATAGCAATCGCCGAGTCTGAAGCCAAAAAACCGATGTTTAGCCTTACTCAGCGCGTCAAGATGGTTGAGGCTGCCACTTCGGATCTGCCCCATGTGAAAGTCATACAATTTCACAACCTTTTAGTCAATCTCTCGGATGAACTCGATGCGAATATCATCATCCGGGGACTCAGAGCGGTTAGTGACTTTGAGTATGAACTGCAAATGGGGTATGCCAATGCTTCACTGAAAAAGGAGCTGGAGACGATCTACCTGATGCCAAGCCTTGAGCATGCCTTCATTAGCTCCTCGGTGGTACGTACGATTCTCAACTTTGACGGAAAGGTGGAACACCTTGTGCCGCCCAAAGCATTAGAACTGATCAAGTGTGCGCAGCAATGGTAGTACTTTTTGAAGGGATCGACACCTGCGGGAAGAGTACGCAGCTGGAGCTTCTGAAGCAAAAACACCCTCAGATCATAACGACCAAAGAACCTGGCGGTACAGCTTTTGGGATCAAAGCAAGAGAGATACTTTTGGAAAGTGCGATCCTCTCCAAACGTGCCGAGCTTCTGCTCTTTTTGGCGGACCGCGCTGAACACTATGAGGAGATCATTCAGCCTAACCAAGACAAGCTTATTATTTCCGACAGGGGATTTATCTCCGGTATCGGATATGCTTTAGCCAACGGCGATTTTGAGCTGGATGAACTGGTCACACTCAACAGATTCGCACTGCAGGGAGATTTTCCCGACAAGGTCATTCTTTTTCTCACAGATATACAGACCCTACAGGAGCGGCTTGGCAGCAAAAGCCTAGATGGGATAGAAGAGCGGGGGCTGGAGTACTTGCTTAGCGTACAGGAGCACATGAAGCAGACCATCCTTGCATTGGAGATCCCGCATCTTTTTATCGACGCTTCTGACAGCATAGAGCATATCCATCAAATGATACTAACCTACTTGAAGGTATAATGGCATCCATAATATCGGTGGGTTTGCTGGCCCACCTTTCTGGACAGAAGGAAACCCTATGATCAATCCCCTACGTGGTATGAAAGACCTGACTTTTGAAGAGAGTGAACGTTTTGAATATATCGTACATACTGCTGCAACCATTGCCAGACGTTATGGTTATGGATATATAGAAACCCCTATTCTGGAAGAGACTGCACTCTTTAAGCGCTCAGTAGGAGAGAGCTCCGATATCGTTGGTAAAGAGATGTACCAGTTCACCGATAAAGGCGAGAACGATGTCTGTATGCGTCCTGAGGGCACAGCCGGAATCGTTCGTGCATTCATTTCTGCAAAACTTGATCGACAACCAGTCAAACAGAAGTTCTACTACTACGGTCCTATGTTTCGTTATGAAAAACCGCAAAAAGGAAGGCTCAGGGAGTTTCACCAGTTTGGATGCGAGAGTTTTGGGGAAGACTCGGTCTATGAGGACTTTACGATCATTACGATGATCGCACAGATCTTTGATGCACTGGGTATCGGCTACGAATTGCAGATCAACTCGCTTGGGTGTAAGGTCTGCATGCCCAAATACAAAGAGACCTTGGTTAGCTCGCTCACTGCGATCAAAGAAGAACTTTGTGAAGATTGTAACCGCAGGATAGGCACCAACCCTATCCGTGTACTTGATTGCAAAAACGATCAATGCCAGGCACTGCTGGTGAAGTCTCCAAAAATCAAAGACTACCTCTGCGAAGCGTGTGGCCCAGACTTCAGCAAACTCAAGGAGCTGCTGGACCAGGAGGGTATCAAGTACACGCTCAACGACAACCTAGTAAGAGGTCTGGACTACTACTCCAAAACAGCCTTTGAGTTTGTCAGTAGTGAGATCGGTGCACAAAGTGCCATCGCAGGAGGTGGGCGCTATGACAGGCTTGTAGAGTTTCTAGATGGAAAGCCGACTCCTGCTGTGGGGTTTGCTCTGGGTATCGAGCGCATCATGGAACTAGTGAAGATGCCAAAAAAAGAGGCTGAAGGCTACTATATGGGGGTGATGACTCCAGAAGCCATCCCGACACTCCTCAAACTGGCAACCCAAAAACGCCTTACAGACAAAGTAACGGTTGAATACAAGTCCAAAGGGTTTAAAAGCCATATGAAAGGGGCTGATAAAGCCAACGCCAAATATGCGGTACTCATCGGTGAAGATGAACTCAACAATCAAACCATATGGCTAAAGGATCTTATCACTAAAGAGGAGCAGGTGATTGCTATCAATGACCTTTAGATGATGACACGGAACTTTTTGCTTTCGTGTCCGTTTATTTGGTTTTAGAAGCCACACATTACACCGTCAAAAAGCGAGTCCCCAAGCTCCTTTGATCCTTCAGTGTTCATACTCGCAACAACTATAGAGTCGTGCCCCATCGCCGCTTCCGCACCTATACTACATACAAAACCCTCATCATCTGCATCGATAAGATATGCGTCGATCTCTGTTATCTTATACGCATATCCACCATGAACAAAGACACCGACATGTTCAGTTAGTTCAGAGGTGTAGACAAGATCCAAGGCAGCGGATCGTTTAAATCTATGAATTTTTTCAACTTTCCATCAGGAGTATTGAGACTTAAAGCGTTATATCCGCCCGATATATCTTGCTGCATTTTAGCATTTATTATCTCTTTGCTTCAATCCGATCGAACAAAAAGCGCCATCTTTCTTTTGCGACTAAGCACTAGAGGCCACACAGTAAACAGAAGCATAAAACGAAGAAAAAGCACCTTGAAAAAGGATAGAGATTACAGCCACGAAAGCAGATCCCTGCTCACTCTCTCAACTACTCTGTTGCATGCCTGGACATATCCTTTGGCATCTACTGTCTTGGTCGCTTCTCTATAGCTAAATCGTTTGCTTTTAATCAATTTGCCTGTATGAGTGGAAACAAGATTGAACTGTAGGGAAACAACTGCATCCGAAGCATCACCTCTTACATGGTGGGAGAAATCAAATACAGTACTCTCTAGCCTGTAGTCAGCCTGTGCCGTTGAGTCGTAAGAAATCACCCCCTTGAACATACCGCTGCTTTGTAGTGTATACATCAGTGTTCCTTGAACAAGCTTTCCAAGATGATTGGACCATTTTGAGTTGAGATACGCTCCCTGCTGCATAGGGGAGTAGGAAAAATACATTTTGTCGCTCATCTTCTCTTTCAGGCTGAGAGGCTGCATCACTCTAATGGTTTTGTTTTGATAACGCTTTTTAAAGACAGTTTTCACCTCAGGGGTCTGTAGGGTATAGGTCGTCAGTCGTGTCATTTTGGTGCTACATCCCGCCAAAAAGATCAACAATAGTACTCCCGCAATAGTTTTCATTTTTATTCTCCCGGTCCTTTGAGTGGAGTTTTGGACTTAAAAATCAGGTCACTTGGGCTCTCCTTAAGCTCTTCAACCAACTCGCTCATTTGTGTAGAGAGTATCTGTATATCCACGATCATCGGCTCAAATATCTTCTTCAAGTTATACTCCCCACGATCTAGGCTCTGTTCAACCTTCAAAGTAACACGGTTGAAATGTTCAATCGTAGGAACGACGACTCTTTTTACTTCATTCAGGTCTTTGGTAGCACCTTCAAAGCTGGCTGAGACCCTCTTCATCGAATCTCTAAAATCTTTGATCGCTTGTTCAAACTCCTCAAGGGAGGATATGACCCTGCTTTCTATCTCTTCACCGTTTTTCGTGATATCCTCTACATTGCTGAGTATCTTTTCTACTTTATGAATGTTTTTATCCGACACCACCTTTTCTCCCTGTTCAAGGAGTTTATCGAGTCTTGAAGAAAGCGATTCAACACTTTGACCCAATGTAGTTATCAGGGAGGGTTTGGTTTTGATCGTCGGGATCGACTCATCAGTCGCAACGAGCGTTTTTGCCGTATTGGTTCCCCCTTCTATCTCTATAGAAAGCAGTCCGGTGACACCAAACATCTTTGTCGTCGCAACCATATCCTCCTTGATGGGAACATCTTGGCGGATAGCGACATAGACTTCCGTGAGTTCGATATTTTCTGGGTTGATGCGGATAGCACTGACCCGGCCGATATCGACACCGCGCAGCATCACATTAGAATCAACTGAGAGCCCGGAAACCGATTCGCTGATCTCTAGTCTATAGGTAGAGTACTGCTCTCGCAGATCATACTTACCGAGCCAGAAAGCAAACCAAACAAGTCCTATACCAAAGAGCACGACAAAGATACCGACCACCAGATAATTGACCCTGCTATACATTCCTCACCTTTTCAAACCTCTCTTTGGTATATTCATTCTTAAAAAACCTTTCAACAAAGGGATGTTGTGATTGTAACACATTTTCGATGCTTCCCTCCGCTACGACCCTCTTGTCTGCCAAGACTGCCATCCTATCTACGATGCCAAAAATGCTCTCCAGATCATGAGTGATCATCACTACTGTAATCCCCAGAAGATCACGCAGATCTACGATCAGTTTGTCGAAATTTCTCGCTCCGATAGGATCCAACCCAGAAGTAGGCTCATCTAGAAAAAGTAGTTTCGGCTCCATCGCAAGCGCTCTTGCCAGTGCTGCACGCTTAACCATGCCGCCACTTAGCTGCGAGGGGTAAAGGCTCCCTACGCCAGGATCAAGACCGACCATTTTAAGTTTTGATGCGACCAGGCTGTCACGCAGTTTTTTCGAGATCTTTGTATACTCTTTAAGCTGTACCTCGATATTTTCCGCCACGGTCAAAGAAGAAAAAAGTGCACCGAACTGAAAAAGCACACCCCAATCCCTCCTGAGTGCCTGAGCCTCTTTAAAGCTTATCTGGTGAATCTTTTTCTCCAGTACAGTGATCTCTCCCGCCGTTGGTTCTAGAAGCATGATCATCTCTTTCATCAACACCGACTTGCCCGAACCACTCTCTCCTAGTATCCCATAGATGTCATGCTCTTCGACATGCAAACTCACACCCTCGTGTACCGTTCTGTTGCCAAAACGCGTGACGATGCCCTCTGTTTTGATCACTGTTTTCACAGATCAAGCTCCGTATAGATCACTGAAAAGAGCGCATCAAAAGCGATCACAAGGAAGATGCTATTGACCACGGATGCCGTGGTGTGAAGTCCGAGACTTTCAGTATTGTGAGAGACCTGAAATCCTCTGAAAGCCCCTACAGAAGCGATAAGAAAAGCAAATACTGGCCCCTTGATCATTCCCAAGATGTAGTGTTTTACCTCCAGCACCTCATACAAACGGTCTATAAATTGTGTCATCGAGATACCCAGCTGCATCCCCGAAGCGACCATCCCTCCAAAGATCCCTATAATATCTGCAAAAAAGATCAGCAACGGCAAAGAGACCATCATTGCGATGATACGGGGCAGCACTAAGAATGTATAGGGATCAAATCCCATGGTCCTCATGGCTGCAGTCTCCTCAGTGATCTTCATCGCACCTATCTCAGCGGTATAAGCAGAACCGCTCCGCCCGGCGATCACGATCGCTGTGATCATCGGCCCGAGTTCACGGGTAATGGTGATCGCTACCGTATCCACGATAAAGATATCCGCTCCAAACTTGGCTAACTGCACAGATCCCTGGTAGGCGATCACCATCCCTACCAGAAAAGAGGTCAAACTGATAATGATCAATGCGTTGAAACCTGCCTGATGGATATGATACACCGTCTCTTTTACACGTATCTCTTTAGGATTTATGATCGTATGGAAAAGTGCATAAAAAACATGTCCTATAAATTCGATAAAATCCCTTATATCCTTGAAAAGGATCACTGTATTTCTTCCTACCGTCTCAATCAGACTCTCTTCTTTTGGAGGTTCGATCACTACATGATCCTGATGAAGAAGATCATACATCTCTTTTTGATTTTCGGTATAACCGACCACCTCTATAGGGGTATGTTTTGAAAACTCTATGAAATATTCTGAAAAAAGGAGCACACCCGCCGAGTCAAACTCGCTAACAGCTGAGACATCCCAGGTTATCGGCAGATCATAGCCAACCTGCTGCAGTTGACGTTCTATTTGAGGTACGCTCTGAAGTGTCCAATGACCTTGTGCCTTCAGGATAAGTTGATGATGATTTTTTTGCATACTGAGGTATTGGTTTATCATGCTTAATTATAGGTAAGATTCGATTAAGTTTAGGTATAATACCCATTATAATTAAGTGAGTATAAGATGAAAAATTTTGGTATAGATGTCTGGAGTGACAACAATTTTATCATTAAACACAATACGATCAATATCAACTACGGGCTTAAGCCCTCACTCTATGAGATCACCCAACAGATACGCAACCAGGGATATAAGGGACCTTTGCTTCTACGTTTCCCTCATCTTATCAAAAAACAGATCTCTACACTCTTTGAGACCTTCAACGCCGCGAGGGAGACCTTTGAGTACCAGGGGACTTTCAATGCCGTATTTCCGTTGAAGGTCAACCAGTTTCCCAACTTTGTCCATGCATTGATGGATATCTCCAAAGAGTACAACTACGGTCTAGAGGCCGGGAGTAAGGCCGAATTGGTGATCGCGATGAGTCAAACCCCTCTGGGTGCACCGATCACCATCAACGGGTTTAAAGATAAAGAGATGATCTCCATGTGTTTTATTGCTGCAAAGATGGGGCACAATATTACGATCACGATAGAAGGGCTTGACGAGCTTGAAAGTATTATTCAGGTGCACAAAGAGTTTAATGATGCGTCTAAAAACCCGATCATGCCAAAGATTGGGGTACGTATCCGCCTGCACAGCTCAGGGATTGGTATCTGGGCAAAAAGCGGTGGCTACAACTCCAAGTTTGGACTCACCTCGACAGAGTTGATCGAAGCCTATGAGCTACTCTCAAAGCATCACCTGCTTGAAGCGCTTTGGATGATCCATTTTCATATCGGCTCACAGATGGGAGATATCGCTCCTCTCAAAAAAGCGTTGCGAGAAGCAGGGAACATCTATGCAGAACTAAAAAAACGCGGTGCCGAAAGCCTAAGCTCGATCAATATCGGCGGAGGCCTTGCAGTAGAGTACTCCCAACATGCCCACGACAAAGAACGCAACTACTCGCTAAGCGAATTTGCCAACGACGTCATCTATCTCATGCAGGAGATCGCCAAAAACAAAAATGTACCCCAGCCCAATATCTTTACCGAGTCTGGACGCTATATTGCTGCCTCACACTCTGTACTGGTTGCCCCTGTACTTGAACTCTTCAGCCAGGAGTACCACGAAAAGTGTCTGAGGCTCAAATCAGAGAACCCACCCTTGATCCAGGAGCTGCATGATCTCTACAACACGATCACCCGCACCAATGCCAGAGAATACCTCCACGATGCGCTCGATCACATGGAGAGCCTCTTGACACTCTTTGATCTTGGATATATCGACTTAGAAGACCGATCCAACACTGAAACATTGGTCAATCTGATCGTGAAAAAAGCCATCGCCCTACTGAGGAATGAAAATACCGATGAACTCAAACAACTTCAAGACCGTGTACAGGAGAAGTATCTGGTGAATTTCTCTATCTTTCAGTCACTTCCAGATTTCTGGGGGCTTGAGCAGGAGTTTCCCATCATGCCGCTTACCCATCTTGATAAAATACCGACCAACCCAGCAAGCATCTGGGATATCACCTGCGACAGTGACGGGGAGATAGCATTCAGCCGTGACTATCCGCTCTACTTGCATGATATCGACCTACATCAAGAGGAGTACTTTCTAGGTTTCTTCCTCACGGGCGCCTATCAGGAGGTACTAGGAATGCAGCACAACCTTTTTACCCACCCAACAGAGTGCCTGATCAACTTCGATGAGGCGGGGAACTACAGGATCGAGGGGCTGATCGAAGCTCAAAATCTCATGGATGTACTGGATGATATGGACTATGATACCAATGTGATCGACAAAACACTTAAACAGCATATTGAGCTTTCAGAAACACTCACTTCCGAAGAGAAACGCGAACTTTTGGGCAAACTTTACTTGCATTTAAGTGAAAATAGCTATCTTAAGACGATACAAGCGATCGAGGAGTCACACTGAGATTGCCGGATATGAAAGTTTAGGAGAGACTTTGAACCCTTTTAGATTGATCAAAGAAGATTTTACCAATGTCAAACAAAATGACCCTGCCCTGCACTCTACCTTTGAACTCTTTTTCAACTATCCGGGGCTCTGGGCACTGCTTTTTCACCGGATCGCACACTGGTTTTATCAAAAAGGGTTGCGTTTTCTGCCGCGATTTATCTCAGGAATTGGACAGTTCCTTACCACTGTCGATATCCATCCCGCCGCACAGATCGGACGCAGGGTCTTCATCGACCACGGTGTAGGAGTCGTCATCGGAGAGACCGCGATCGTCGGAGATGATGTCGTGATCTACCAGCAGGTGACACTGGGTGGAGTGAGCCTCACCAAGGGGAAGCGGCACCCTACGGTCGGAAACAATGTGGTCATCGGTGCCGGTGCAAAGATACTGGGAAATATCACGATAGGGGATGATGCAAAGATCGGTGCAAACTCCGTGGTCATCAAAAATGTCCCCCCAAAAACCACGGCTGTTGGTATCCCCGCGCGTGTACTGCAAAATGAAAAATCCACAACCAAACTAAGCCATGATGACATACCAGATATCAACAAAGAGATCTTCAAATACCTGCTTAAACGTATCGAGATCCTTGAGCATGCTATCGAGAGTGGCGAGAGCAAAGATATCAGACAAAAAGACCATGATCTTGAGATGGACTACGACGACTTTATCCACAGTATGGATTGATCATGGGTAGACAAGAAACAGTCAACTCCTTCCCCTCTTTTTCTTTTACCCTGATCAAAATATTTTTACGCTTATTTGGCTATAATTGTTGGATTTTCTAATTTTTATTATTTACAAGGGTTATCATGCTATCAGATCGCATACAATCACTATCGCCGTCATTGACGATTGCTATCTCTTCACTCGCAAGAGATCTTAAGGCAGAAGGGAAAGATATCCTCTCTTTTTCAGCGGGTGAGCCTGACTTTGGTACACCGCAAAAGATCAAAGACGAGGCTATCAAAGCTATCAATGACGGCTTTACACACTATACTGCAGTACCCGGTATCCCGGAACTATTGAAAGCAGTAGCAGGAAAACTCAAGAGAGACAACGCTCTAGAGTATGCCCCTTCAGATATCATTGTCAGTAACGGTGCGAAACAGTCACTGTTCAATCTCTTTCAGGCGGTCATCAATCCAGGTGATGAAGTGATCATTCCTGCACCTTACTGGGTAACCTACCCTGAACTGGTAATCTATTCAGAGGGGAAACCCGTCATCATTGAAACCGATGAGAAAAGCGGCTTCAAGATCACAGCAGAGCAACTCAAACATGCGATCACGCCCAAAACGAAAATGATCGTACTCACCTCCCCTTCCAACCCTACAGGCTCTGTCTATTCCAAAAAGGAGCTGGAGTCACTTGCGGAGGTATTGAAAGGTACGGATATCCTCGTTGCAAGCGACGAGATGTATGAAAAACTAGTCTACGGTATTGACTTTGTAGCCACTGCAAGTATCTCAGAGGATATGTACCAAAGAACCATAACGATCAATGGCCTAAGTAAATCCGTGGCAATGACTGGATGGCGTTTTGGATACCTTGCATCTCCAAACAAAGCGTTGATCTCAGCGATGAACAACCTCCAAAGCCAGAGCACCTCCAACATCAACTCTATCACCCAAAAAGCAGCGATCGTTGCACTCAACGGCGAGGTTGATGCGGAGATCGAAGAGATGAGACAGGCATTTGATGAAAGAGCGGCTGAAGCGGTAAAACGCTTCAACGAGATCGACGGCCTGAGCGTACTCAAACCAGACGGTGCATTCTACCTCTTTGTCAACACCAAGGAGATCTCAAATGACTCCATTGCGTTTTGCAAAGAGCTGCTTCAGGAGACTGGCGTTGCTGTGGTGCCTGGTATCGGATTTGGTGCAGAGGGATATTTCAGATTCTCTTTTGCAACAGATATCGAAACGATCCGTGAAGGTATCAGTCGTATCAAAAAATTTGTAGAGAGCAAACGCAAATAGCGTGCATTTAGCGTTTAGCACTCAATGCTACACCCTATCTCCTCTTTGTCATATTCTCCAAAGAGAACCAAATGAGTCCGATGATCACAAAGAGTACCATTGGAGCAATCCATGGATTTTTCTGCACATACCCAAAAAATGCGATGATCGATTCGCTGGCAAAGTAGGCGCTTAACCCGATTGTCAAGACAAACACGATCGAAGCAAAGATATTGAAGAAGACAAACTTTCTAAAATCATACTTTGCCAATGCCATGGAGATCGGTACCAGGGTCTTTACCCCATAGATGAACTTCTGGATAAAGACAGCAAATGGGCCGTACTTTCGCATGATCAGCGTCGCCAGTGCGATCTTTCGCTTGTGTTTGACATAGTAGGGCTTGATCTGGTCTTTTTGGTACTTGCCCAGATAGAAGAGAAAGTTATCTCCCATAAAGTTGGAGATCATAGCGATGCTCAGTGCGGTGGTCAGATCCATATTGCCCATAAAAGAGAAGACGCCTGCTGCTGCTACGATAAAAAGCGAACCCCCGAACGAAAAAAACGCTACAGCAAGATATCCCCACGTCTCCAAAGAAGAAAAATCCATCTCAAACCCCTAAAATTTCATAGAAGACACAATCATAGCTAAAATTGGTTAATGTTATAATGCTACCCATGATCAATACACTCATGAGCACGCTTTTTGTCTATCTCTTTATCACCCTCGGATATATCGCCAAGCGCATTTTCAAAGAGGATATGAACTCCAAGACACTGACACTTTTTTCTGTCTATTTTTTGCAGCCTTTTGTCGCCATATGGGGGTTTAGTACCGCAAAACTTGAACTCTCTCATCTTTATGTACCACTAGTTTATCTCGGGATCATCTTGTTGCTACTGCTCCCCACGATCGCACTGGGCAAGATCCTCTTTAGCGATCATAAGGAGCGTTCTATCTTCTCTATCGCCGGCTTTGTTGGGAATACAGGAAATATCGGTATCCCGCTTGGTATGGTGCTCTTCGGGGAAGCTAGCGTCATCTATACGACCCTGATCAACATCGCCAATGTCTTTGTAGTCTACCTAATCGGGGTCTATCTCTACTCCCGTGGATCGTTCAGCATCAAAGCGTCGATTTTCAATATCGTAAAGATCCCTATCATCCCCGCCTCAGCTCTAGCGATCGGGATCAATCTCTATGATGTCCCCCTCACGCCGCAGATCCAGGAGTTGTTCAAGATGGGTGCCTACGGCGGGATCGTGCTACAGCTTTTCTTACTAGGAACCTTTTTGCAGGGGATCTGCATATATGACCTTCGCTCACCATTGTTGTTTGGCACACTCTCTCAGAAGTTTATCTTAGTACCGCTTTTAAGCGCAGTGATATTGAGTTTTACGTCACTGCCGCTTTTTGTGCAGGGGGTGATACTGATGGAGATGATGGTGCCTCTAGCAGTAGCCAACATTAACCTTGCTTCCCTCTATGATTGTCGTCCCAAAGAGGTCGCTTCATTGATCATGATCAGCACCCTGCTCTTCATTCCTATCCTCTTTATGCTAAGTTATATCATAAATCACGTCTATTTGTGATAGAATTACATACTTTCTATGAGGAGTTTCTATGTCTACAAATACCCTTATTGTCGGGGCAGGTGGTGTCGGGAATGTCGTTGCGTTCAAATGTGCGATGAATGCCAAGACTTTTGGACATATCACACTTGCAAGCCGCACACTCAGCAAATGTGATGCGATCGCAGCCCATGTCAAAGCAAAAACAGGTATCGAGATCGCCACGGCACAAGTCGATGCGGACAACAAAGAGGAGCTTGTTGAGCTGATCAGAAAGACCGATGCAGATATCGTGATCAATGTAGCACTCCCCTATCAAGACTTGACCATTATGGATGCGTGTATCCAGTGCGGGGTTGACTATCTTGATACTGCAAACTACGAGCATCCTGACGAAGCGAAGTTTGAGTATAAAGAGCAGTGGGCGAGAGATGAAGCCTTTAAAAAAGCAGATATCATGGGATTGCTTGGAAGCGGATTTGACCCAGGTGCGACCAATGTCTTCTGTGCCTATGCACAAAAGCACTACTTCGATGAGATCCACACGATCGATATCCTTGACTGCAATGCCGGAGACCACGGCTATCCGTTTGCAACCAACTTCAACCCTGAGATCAACCTTCGGGAAGTGAGCGCAAAAGGAAGATACTGGGAAGATGGCAAATGGATCGAGACCGAACCGATGGAGATCAAGCAGGTGTGGGACTACCCGGAAGTGGGACCAAAAGAGAGCTACCTGCTCTACCATGAAGAGATGGAGTCACTCATCAAACATATCAAGGGCCTCAAGCGTATCCGGTTCTTTATGACCTTTGGAGAAAGCTACCTCAAGCACATGGAAGTGCTTGAGAATGTCGGTATGCTAGGTATCGAGCCCATCATGCACAAAGGAGAGCAGATCGTTCCTATCGAGTTTCTCAAAACTCTGCTTCCCGATCCTGCGAGCCTCGGTGCGCGAACCAAAGGAAAGACCAATATTGGTATATTTGCCAAAGGGATCAAAGACGGCAAACCTCAGACTATCTATATCTACCAAGTCAAAGACCATGAGGAGTGCTACGCAGAAGTGATGAGCCAGGGTGTAAGCTACACGACGGGTGTGCCTGCCATGATCGGTGCGAAACTGATGATCGAAGGTGTATGGAAGAAAAAAGGTGTCGTCAATATGGAAGAGATGGATCCCGATCCGTTTATGGAAGAGATGATGCAACAGGGGCTTCCGTGGAAGGTACTCAAGCTAGAAGCGCATGAGGACTTCAGAGTTGATGCCTAGTGCATCAACGCAGGGCTATCATGCTCATGAACCTGCCGCTACATCCCTGCTCTTTTCTGTAAGAGAAATACCTCTCCACCTCGCATGAGGTACACTGACCGCACCTCTCAATATGTTCAACATTTAACCCCGCAGCCAAAAGCTGCTTTTGATTGATGAGCGGGAGATCAAGCATATAGTTTTCCCCTACACGATCAAAGGTCTGCTCATCGAGAAAGTGTTGCGCCACATCTTCTCTTGCTTCATAGCAGCATCTCCCAATAGAGGGTGCGATGAAAGCGACGATCTCTTTAGGGTCCGAACCGAAAGTCTCGACCATCTTCTGCACGGTTTTTTCGGTAATCTGTGCACGGGTACCCTTCCATCCCGCATGGATCGCAGCCACAACTGCTTTTTTCGGGTCATAAAGCAGCACCGGCACACAGTCGGCGGTCAGGATCGTAAGTACCACCCCTTTTTGATCGGTGATCATCGCATCGCAGTCTGCTATCGCATCTTCTGCGGTATACCATCCTCGGCTTTCCCTGCGCTTGATAATCGCGATATGATCACTATGGGTCTGCTCTGCTACGACAAAATGCGCCTGCTGCCCGATCCCCAGCCTCTTTGCGATCTCCTGCCTGTTTGCGACCACCTCATCTTCTGGCTCCCCGGTATGCAGCGCCATTGAGCCCTGAGAGCAAAGTGTACGCACTTTGGTCGTCACAGCATGAAAACACCCTTCATATTTTTCCAGCAAAACAGAACGCTCAAACCCAGCCATCTCTAGCCTCTTTTATTTTTTGATATAATACCCAAAAAATGAAGGCGCAGGATGGAGCATTGGTTTGATTTTGACAAACGTATTTTTAAGCACTTCAACTATATTTTATTGCTCCAGATCATTCCACTGCTTCTCATCTCTTCCTATCTCGTCAACGAGATCAATCCCTACCTTTTTACCAAACAGATGGTCTATTATGCCATTGGGGGCATCGCCTTTTTTGTAGCGATATTTATCCCTTGGAGGCAGATATTGTGGTGGTTTGCCCCGCTTTTATATATCGCAAACCTTGGTCTGCTTATCGCCGTTGAGTTTGTAGGAAAGACGATACTTGGTGCTCAGCGCTGGATAGAGATACCGGGGATCGGCATTACGATACAGCCTTCAGAGTTCATCAAAGTATCGGTTATCATGACGCTAGCTTACCTGATCCACAAGACACCGCCACCAGAAAAAGGGTATGGACTCAAGAGGTTTGTGTTGCTCTCTTTTCTGATCGTCATCCCTGTTGTACTGATCGCCAAGGAGCCCGATCTTGGTACAGCGCTGGTGCTGCTGATCACAGGTTTTGGTATCCTTTTTGTGATCGGGATCAACCCGAAGATCTGGCTCACCATTATGATCATCGCCGGTTTTGCTGCGCCCGTTTTCTACCAGTACGGCTTGAAGCCCTACCAAAAAAAGCGTATCGAAGATGCACTCAACAAGCCAAGCTACCAGGTAAGACAAGCACTCATCGCCATCGGATCTGGCGGGATAGAAGGGAAATCTAAAGAGGAAGCGACCCAGACACAGCTTGATTTTCTGCCTGTTGCCTCGACTGACTTTATCTTCGCCTATCTGGGCGAACGTCTAGGGTTTAAAGGAATGATGACTGTCATAGGACTCTATATACTGCTCATCTTCAACCTACTCTATATTTCAGCCAAATATGCCAAGGATTATCTCATCAAGACCTTTGCCTCAGGACTTGCTTTTTTGATATTTGTCTACATGGGGGTAAACATCTATATGATCATCGGACTTGCCCCTGTCGTGGGGCTTCCGCTCCCTATGTTCAGTCATGGAGGGACCTCTTTTATCATATTTGCGGTAATTTTCGGAATTCTTCAAAACTTAATTGCATTTAAAGATTATAGTCGCTATAATTCTGACTCGAAAATCACCATGCAACACAAAGATTTTCACTAATCAAGGGTCTTTAGCTCAGCTGGTTAGAGCACTCGGCTCATAACCGAGTGGTCCAGGGTTCGAGTCCCTGAGGACCCACCACCCAACAACAACACAAATCACTCAAACATAACATCTCATAATGAGTAATTCGCTACTGGTTTTACCAACGACGGTAGATAGATGCCCATTTCACGAGTTTGACACAAATGATGTCGTTTGAGAAATCGAATATCATTTCAATCATCTGAAACCATTTCCGCTTTACCTGCTGCCTCACTATGTCATACAGATTTGAGCAATTTCAAATCACCCAATGGTATGAGTGTATATCAGAATATGCGTGCTGGGATGAGGAGATACTCTTATGCGGTTTGCCTCTCTTTGGTACTCATCATCACCCCAAACGCAACCAGTGATCCTAGCAGCAACTGCCAGGCAAACCCAACTTTCCAGCCAATCATTTCACTTAATGTATCTCCCAGAATATAGGGTTGCAGAAGCAGTACGGTTGCAAATCCGAGGATCAATGCAAACACTACAGACACAGCATTTCCTCGCTTCGTAAAGATCGCCGCCCCGTAAACCCCCAAAAGGCCACTATAGGCAAATGCCATCACGCCTAAAGCGAAGTGAAGCAGCGGTAGCTCCGTACTCTGCTGCCAGTAGTAGCTGAGCATCGCCATCGCTGAGAGTGCAGCAGCAAAAAGGAGTACTGCCACCCGCCCTGCCCACACATAGTGCATCTCATCGCTCTCCCCTTTGGTCTTTTTCCAGGGTTTATAGAGGTCCTCTATCGCTACGGATGCCATCGCACCAAGAACAGAGTTGGAGCTCGAAAGTGCCGCAGCAATCGCTCCGACAGTGACCAGCCCGCGCATCCCTTCTGGCATCTCGTGTAGGATATAGTACATGAAAATGGTGATATTCTCTCCGTTGAACTTCTGCTCCACCTCAGCAGAGACCCCGGAAAGCTCAGGGTGAAGATAGAAGAGGTAGAGTAGCAGCCCGATAGCCAAAAAGAGCAGCGCCACGGGGATCGTCAGGTAGATGCTCATCATCAAAGAACGCTGTGCTGCTTTGGTATTTTTACAGCTGAGCGCCCTCTGAGTCATATCCTGGTCCAACCCATACGCTGCGATATTGAGAAGCAGCCATCCGCCCATCAAGGCCCATATGCCAAATCCTCCGCTCATACTCCAGTCAAGGAGTCTCAGCTTTTCATCTGCTTGCAATGTATGGATGATCGTACCCAAGTCCGCATCCAATGCGATATAGAGATAGACAAGTACCGCAATACCCGCACCGATATAGGTCGCTGCCTGGATCATATCCGAAAAGATCACAGACTTTACCCCACCAAAATAGACATAGGCCAAAGCCCCCAACATCAATACGACGATGGAGACCAGCACATGCAGCGGTGCAATGTCAAGAAAGAGGATCATCGAGATCGCCAGCGCTCCGATATAGAGTCTTGCCCCGCTGGCAAAAAGCCTACCGATCAGGAACATCACCCCCGCCTGTTTCTTCGCAGCAGTACCGTAGCGTTTTTCGAGCAGTTCATAGACTGTGACCGCTTGTATCGCGTAAAAACGCGGGATCAGGACTTTTGCGACAAACCATACCGCGATAAAAGCGGAAAGATAGAAGCCTATAAAGGTCAGGTCTTTAGTATAGGAGTACTCGGGGCCTCCAAGGAAGGTTGCTGCGGACTGCGACGTAGCAAGTACGGAGACTGCCACCGCGAACATCGGCACGCTGTTGCCTCCCACAAAGTAGTCACGGGTGGTCTTGACCTTCATGCGGCTCAAGAGCACCGATGTCACGGTCAAAACCACAAAATAGGCGACAAAAACCGCCCAATCTAGCGCAGCGAAAGCGGAGTTCACCTGCTGCCTTTTGGCGGTGTTTTAAGCTCCATGAACTCTACGGCTTTGCGTACCTTCCTCATAAAATTTTCGCCCGGATCTTTTTTGACCGTCCTGTAGCCTTTGTCTCGTTCCAGCCACAGCGGTGTCACCTCCATCTGCCTATACTCATGGTGTCCGATCAGATACTCGATCGTGGGGAACTTTCCTTTGAGATATCCGACCAGTGCGATGTTCGCTCTGAGCTGTTCGGGCGTCAGATCCTCGCTTTGGTTTCCTTTCCCACCTACATTCTCTATCCCGATGCTGGAGTAGTTCAACCCGATGACATGCCTTGCCATCCAGTTTTCGGGCATCAGACGGTAGATCGTTCCATCACGTGCGACAAGAAAATGCGCAGAGACATTGAGTGCAGAAGCATTGAGGATATCTTTTCTGTCAGAGAGAAGCTTTTCGGGTTTTAGACGATCAAAGGATTTGTCTAAGCTCATCTCCGCTGTCCAATGAAGTACAATGATCTTCGGGATGATCTCGATACTCTCGACCTTCTTGCCGTAGTGCGACGCGATATACTCCTTTGTCATCTCGATACGCGCTTGACCAAAATCTATAGGCTTGTCGATGATCTGGAGGGGTTGGATCGGTTCGGTGGTGCACTTGACATCGCTCTGTGCAGAAAACAAGAGGGTGAACAGTGCACTCAGTGATAAGAGAATATTGTACATCAGCAGCCCTTTGCGTCATCCTCTAGCCTCCCCAGGGATCCACATGCGAAAGCGCACGCTTCGTGGGTAAATGCTCCATCGGGATCGGAAATGACAGTGTGGTATTTGGTGGGGACTATTCTACCCTATCTTGGGTTTGGTTTTCTTTGCCAAAGATGAGTACCCAAATGATCCCGATGATCGGAAGCGTCAACGAGACCAGATAGCTTGGGATATGCAGCAGCTCCTGCCTGTTGAGATAGAGAAATCCCATGATCAGCAGTATATAGGCACCGATACGGTAGAGGGAGAGCGCACCTCTGGTATCTTTGAGCGTCTGAAAGAGCGAACGCTTATTTGCTTTCATGCGTTTTTTCTCCTCTTTGACCGCTTCGACGATATCCACATCGGGATTCTCTACGATATCCTCGCTATAGAGATCGTATGGATCTTCGAGCGTGTCGATCGCATCCTTGCTGTCATCTACCGTGATGATCTTATGCTCTACCCTTTTGTTGACCATTCGGCGGTAGCCAAACATCGATCCTAGCATCACCAGGGTTGAGGAGAAGAAGCCTATCTGCGTGTTGTAAAGCACTTTTGCATCAAAGAAGAGGATACTTCCAACAATCAGCAAAAGGTCAATAGCAAGAAGCAGTTTGAAGAGACTCAAACTAATACTTCTCATCTTCATCCTCATCTTCATACCTGTCACGGGTAGCTTTATAGTTGTATCTTGGATCGTTGGCAAGCTTGTCCAGCGCGCTTTTTTGCTTTTTGTAGGCTTTGTATACATTGAGCAGCGCAGCCGCAATACCCCAAAATACCCCCAGCCAAAAGAGCCAGCCGATACCCGTCCACTCTCTCATCAGCCAGCCGATACCGACACCAAAAAGCACCGCTACGACCATAGAGATACCCAGGCTCAGCCCATCAGCCGCATCTACGACCTTTTTAAAACGTGGTTCTTTATTTTCTTCCATTGTATGTTTTTCCCTATCGGTATTTGAAGCGTAGTATAGCCAAATGCTACATAAAGCCTGAAGCTTCTTTGTGGCGATCACAAAACCCAATCATATAAGAGCACCTCTAAAATAGTTAAATCATGCTTATTAAGTATTTTTGTATTATACTTTTGGACAATACACCACGGTATGTAGCATAAGTGCACGTACAAAGGAAGAAAAAATGGAAAAGATCCAAATAGAAAATACAATGGAAGATATTTTAAATAAAATCAAAGGCAAGTCGACTTTACTAAATTCAAGACTCCGCCAAAATGAAAGACCCGTACATCCAAGCGATATGATCAAAAGGCTGCGTGGTATCAACGATGAGGAGTCTTTTAAGGGCACCTCTAAAAACTCCAGTCTAATCAGTCCAAAACCGAGATTTAGGTAAAATATCAAATATACATATCATCACAAGGGGTTTAACAATGGCAGGGTTATTCGATGTGGAGTTTCATGAGAGAAAGATAAAAGAGTATCAACCACCATTAGCCAAACTTGATAAGATAATAGATTGGGAGATGTTTAGAGAGCCCATTGAAACAGCTTTGTATGTTAAGCCTAAAGGTGCTGGTGGAAGACCGCCAT
>Ga0209614_1001220_pt1 | contig 19964 bp, 17 predicted proteins | sample BlaSprsedimmetaG_FD_185484 | JGI IMG/M metagenome (GOLD analysis project Ga0209614, IMG submission 185484) | Hot spring sediment bacterial and archeal communities from California, USA to study Microbial Dark Matter (Phase II) - Blank Spring... ... | reverse complement strand
AGTTTACCCTCCATCAAAGAGAATTATTTCGTGATGGAATTGCGCCCACGCCCGAATCAACCTGCGGACTTGCCGCGTCAACGCTTTCTTATAAAGCGCATTTGGGATGAAGAACCCGTTGAAACTATCCCCCCACCCTACGGCCCCTTTGTTCGTGGCGAAAATCACTGTTTCACCCGCATTACTGGTCAGGTGGAAATTCTAGGGCGCGTCGTTGGCCCTATTATCCCGATGACAAAGTGATTTCATGTCGAATTTCCAAAGAATCTTCGTATTACATAAAAATATCTAACTATCGCCATTTGTTGTCAAACCAAACCAGTGTATAATTCAGATTGATAATCGAATGGATAGATTGATCTCACTTCAACCATGACACATTCTAAAGGTAAATTCATCGTCATAGAAGGGCTTGATGGCTCCGGCATTACCGAGCAGGTGGAGCTGCTCAAGGAGTGGCTCCGCCACCGGGATTACGACCTGAGCCGCGTGGCCTTTACCCACGAGCCTAGCGAAGGGCCGGTGGGCTTATTGTTGCGCATGACCTTGCAAGACCGCCTGAAGCGCATGGATGAAATGACCATGGCGTTGTTATTTGCGGCCGACCGTTATGATCATGTCACGACCTTTATTCAGCCTACTTTAGACAAAGGAATTCACGTCGTCAGCGACCGGTATTATCTTTCGTTCTATGCCTATCAGATGGGGCAGGGACTGGCTTTGGAATGGCTTCAGACGCTGGGCGAGACCTGGATCCCCCCGGATTTGACCCTGGTGTTGAACACCCCACTGGAGCAATGTCTGGCAAGCCTGGATAAGCGCCCCACACGTCAACGCTATGAGGAAGAGGCTACACTACGGAAAACGTGGGAAGAGTTTCAGCGTATGATCCGGGTGCTGCTGAGCAGAGGTGAAAAATTACACGTGGTCTCTGGGATGGGCAGCCCCAAAGAAGTACAACAACGCGTCCTAAAGCACGTGGGCCCACTTTTCGAACAGGAGTAACCTGATGGCAGGACGATTTATCGTTTTTGAGGGCATTGATACAGAAGTTCTTATAGATCAGGCCGGCGAGTTGAGCGCTTGGCTGCGCAGCGAGGGCCTCGTCTCTACGGTGACGCGCGAGCCTACCGACGGCCCTTTTGGCGCGCAGTTGCGACTGATCCTGAGCGGACGCCTCAAAGTCGATGCGTTCACCAAAGCGGCATTGTTTATGACCGATCGTATGGATCATCTCAACCGCCAGGGTGGCGTCCACGCGGATTTAAACAATGGCGTTTATGTTGTTTGTATTCGCTATCTGCTTTCTACATATGCCTATCAAAACCTTGAATTACGCGAAGCGGCAGAGCGCCTCTTTCAACCTGTGCCCAAAGCCCTGGAGCCTCTCGAATGGTTGCGCAATATCAATCAGTTATGCCCCTGGCCGGATCTGGTAATTTTCATTGATTCCACCATAGAAAGTTGCCTGCAGCGCGTGCGGGAGCGCGAGGGCGCGGAAGTGGCGTCGCAGAAAACGCTTCAGATGCGTTACGAGCAGGATCGCGCGGCCTATCATACGGCCATTGAGCATTGTCACGCCTGGGGGCACAAGGTGTTGATCATCGATGGCAACCAGCCCACCGCCACCATCCAACGCCTTTGCCGTCAGGCCGTGATTGAGCTGGGCGTGGAGAAATAGACTGTGCAGCCCAACCCTGGTCCTGGCAAGCTCATCGTGATGGAGGGGCTTGACGGCGCGGGCACCTCCACGCAATCCCCGCGCCTGGCGCAGTGGCTACGCGACCAGGGGGTCCGCGTTTATGTTACCAATGAGCCAACGCCGGGCGCAGCCGGAATGTTGATCCGCCCGTATTTGACTCAGCGCTTTACGCTGGACGGCAAAAGCCTCGCAGCACTCTTTTCCGCCGATCGCCTGGATCATCTGTACGCAGCGGATGGCATCGTGGCGCGTTTGCAGGCCGGGGAGTGGGTCATCATGGATCGCTACTATCTTTCTTCCTTCGCTTATCAAGCGCTGAGTCTGGCGCCGGAAGAACTTCGCTGGCTCTGGCACCTTCACGAACCGTGCTTGATTCCTGATGCTACCTTTTTTCTGGATGCGCCGGTGAACATCTGTCTGGATCGTATTGCAGCGGGCCGCGCCTTCCATTTCGAGATGTTCGAAAAAGCCGATGTTTTGGAGATGGTGCGGAATCAATATCTGGATATCATTCGGCGCTTTCGCAGTGTGGGCCAGAATATCCAGACCCTGGACGGTACGCAGACGATCAAGAAAGTACAGGAGAGCATCCGCCAGCGTGTCGAGCTGATGTTTTTGGAGAATACAAGGCTTTCCTGGGAGGAACAGCAACAGCTATGGCGCAACTGGCCTAACCTCAAGAAGCTGGTAGATAGAATAGAGGCGGATTCGCTTGTGGACTTGACTCTGGTCACCGTTAAGAAGATACCTGAGTCAGAAAATCCGCGCGGCCCCGGCGGCAGTCGCGGCGGCTATCAGCTTGAGTTTGGTGGATCTGCGGATCTTCATCATATAGCAGCTTTTTTTACTGATCATTATCGTGCGTTTCGCCTGCGGCCTTTAGGCTCTGCGGGCGCAACCTTGGACCACCTGAACGAAATTTGTCCCAGGGTGATTCCACGCCGATCATCGGCCCAGCTCAGTTTTGGAGGTGATGGATGAGCGACCAGACGTTATTGGATTTCGATATCATTTTCGAGGCAAAGCGCCACGGATTGCTGGTGCCTTTCGAAGAGAGACAGCTCAAGGGCGCTTCGTATGATATTCGCGTGGGCGACTATGCCGTGCTCGCCCGCTCCCAGAAAGAGGGCCATCAAAGGATTGCCTTGAAAGAGCAAGGACAGGTGGAGATCTTGCCAGGCCAGACTGTGGCCCTCTACAGCCTGGAGCGGGTAGGTATTCCCCAGGATATGAAGGGCCGTTTGAGCCTGCGCTCGTATTGGGCAATCAAGGGCTTATATTTCAATGGCGGCATCGTAGATCCGGGATACACCGGGCTGTTGTTCTTCAATGTCACCAATTTAGGAACAGCGCCGATTACCATTGCCTACGCGGAAGGCCTGGTGACAACGGAATTTGTCCGGCTGGATCAACCCTCCCAGCGCATCTATAACGAGGGGGCGCCCCTGCTGGAAATCCCCGAAGAACGGCTGCCCCCGCTCCCGGCGCAGCCCGCTGCGGATATTGTGCAGCTCCAGACGACCATCGCCGGGCTATTAGAGCGTGTCGCCAGGTTAGAGGGACAACGGGCGAACTAGCGCCCCGCCGCTCTTATGTTTTACATGATTGGGAGACAACCATGAGCACATCAAGCAATCGTTGGACCGATATCTACAATATGTTTTCCCCCTATTGGACCATCTCCGCGGCAGTATCGGAGAGTGGCCCTGCCGGCTACAGCGCCATGCAGGCTTATGTGGAGCATGAAGATATCCGTCCCCTGGAGGATATCGTGGGGCGTATGCGCCCGGAGCTAGACGAACACGCCCGGGCCGTGGTAGTGGGCCAAAAAGGCACCGGCAAAAGCATGGATCTTACCTGGATTGCGGGGCAGCTGAGCCGCACCCATATGGTGTTATGGCTGGATGCCGTCGGATTGGATACAACGGTATTTGTTAATCCTCTCAATCTTTTTGTCGCTATCGGTCTGACCGCAATCCAAAGCGCCGCCGTTTTGGGCGTGCAACTCGATCAGGAATATGTTTCCAACCTTATCAGCGCCTGTCGAGGGATTTCGACCCAGGAGATATCTCAGAAGAGGGAGAGCGGCCTGCAATTGGACAAGTTAGTGGGCCAGGTGGGAACGTGGTTCAACCAGATCAGCCTGCCCCTGGCTGCCGGCGGCGCTGCCGGGCCGGGGGTCTTTATGGCAGCAGTAGGCTCAGTTTTTCAAACGTTGGCCGCCAGCGCAAGTTTCGGCCTGGCAAACCAGGATTCCCAAAAACAAGAGATCACCACGCTCCCTCGGGTGGAGGAAGCGGCTTTGCGGCTGCAACTGCTCATCCAAAAAATGGAGGAACTGGCGGAGAAGCCCGTCGTAGTCATCATAGATGGCCTGGATCGCATTCCCTTGACAGAAACCAGGCAGCTGTGCGAGCGGGCGCGGGCTTTGGCGAGTCCTGATCTGCGGTTGATTTTGACCGCGCCGCTGGCGCTGTATCACGCGCCGGAATTCGAGCATCTGGAAGACTACTTCCCGCACGTGCTGATGAGGCCAGGTGTGAGCCGGGCCACAGACCCCAGGAACGAATTCCTGCGCAGCATCATCGCGCGACGCCTGGCCTTGTGCGAAGTGTATCCCGCACGGGTTTTAGAACCCGAAGCGTCGGCGCTTTTGCTTTCAGCCTCCGGGGGCAATATCCGCCAGTTGATCATGTTGGTTCGGGAGGCAATCCTGGAAACTGAACGTCGAGGGCTAATGCGCATCGAGATGACAGCCGCAGAAAGTGCCAAATACAAACTCATGGTTTCATTCATGGAACGCTTGCAGCGCCCGACATACCTGAAAGCCCTGCAAGCGTTCACACAGGCGGGTTCTCAATACCCTCCTGATGGCGAAATCGGGGACTTCTTGCTGGGCATGAATTGTATCCTGGCCTACAGGGATGCGAACAATCTTCCAACCTACGCGTTGAATCCCCTAGCGCAGACTTACATGGAGGAGGTAGGACTGACATGAACGCCCTCACAGAATACTGGACGCCCCTGAGTAACATTTTCAATCCCTTGTTCCCACTGGCCGGCGCGCAATGGGAGCCTTGCTATGTCGAGCGCGAGGAAAGCCCCATCCCCCTCCTGACGCTGGCCTTGCAGCCGGGGCGGGTATCTCGCCCGGTGCTGCTGGCGGGCGCGCGGGGCACGGGCAAGACCTCGGCCCTGATCCGCCTGGCGCGCAGCCTTGGCGATGCGTATACCGTTATCTGGATAGACCTACACAGCTCCATGGATCTATACCATTTCTCCATTTTGGATCTGCTCCTGGCACTGGGTGGAGGCGCTTATAAGGTAGCCGTCCAAGAGGGGCTTGCGCCCGATCCCCAACCCTGGCAGGATATGGTCGCCGCCCTCAGCACCCTGGTCGGAGAGGTGCGTCGCCAGCCGGCATTTAGCATTCCTGCCGACGCTCTGCTGGCGGATATGGTCTGCGCCCGCGCCGACCCGGCTGAACCGCTACCTTTGCAAGAAACCAGCAAAAGCCAGCGCTACAGCCTGAAATTAGTAGGAGAGGAACTCAAGCAACTTCTGGCAGGGCTGGTGCTGCGGGAGATGGTCGGCCGGGTCAATGCGATCTTCGCCGATGTTAAAATCAAAGGCGGGCGCGACACGCTGGTCATCGCCGACGGGCTGGACAAAATTGAACCGGCGCTGGCGGAGGAGGTCTTTGACTATATCAGCGTCCTGACCGGGCTGGAAGGCCGGGCGATCTACACCATCCCCTACGGCTTCTACAAATCCAGCGGCCAGCTGCGCGAGGATTTCGAGGTAGAAGAGCTCCCCAATATCAGCCTGCATCCCTACCGGGAGCCTGAACGCCGGCATGAGCCGGGCTTTGCGATCCTGCACGAGGTCGCGCGACGACGCGTTCAAGCGGTGGGGCATAAGCTGGAGGACGTCATCGAGCCAGAGGCGTTGGAGGCCTTGATCGCGGCCAGCGGCGGCGTTCTGCGCGGCTTTATCAAATTGATGAGACAGGCGATGACGCAAGCTGAATGGCGTGAAACGCATCAAATCTCGGCCAACGACGCCCAGTGGGCCATCGGTCATGAACGTCGAAGAATGCAAGGAGCTTTATCCCCCACCGACATGGAATATTTATGGAACTTCTTGAAGACTAAAACGTGGGGAGATGAAAAGAAGTTCATGACAGAGGTGCATCAAGGCAATATCCTGACCTACGCAGGAAAGGGGCGCATCTGGTATACGGTTCATCCTATTCTCGTACCCATCCTGCAAGAGTGGTATGAGGAGGAAAGGGAAGAGAGAGGCCAAAAGTGATGTCTGAATCTGCCCATGAAGCATACCCGGCTTTAGATGAGCTCGTCTTCAGGTTGGAGCGCTCCTTTGATAGAAGCGGGGCCTTTTATATCGGCGTATTGGATAACTTGCAACATGCACAGGTTGCAGAGCTTCTACGACAAGAGCTATCGTTAAGTAATACAGCTGTACACAATTTTGAATTGCATCACACCGCCTTACATACGGTAAAACAGCGCTTGCAGCAAGCAAGAGGGGAACGAAAACGGGCAGTTTTAGTGTTTTGGTCATTGGAGCACATCTCGGAAGAAAACCTGCAAACCACATTAGGAAGTTTGTGTAGCGATCGAGAGGGTTGGAGTCAAACGATACGTGATGGCGAGATTTGCATCCCTACGGTATTGTTGGTTAGCCGCTCCATTTACCGGCAATACCTGGGCATCTATGCCATAGACTTGTTGGACGGCGTCTCCTCAATTTTTTTGCAAAACTAGACATCGAGAATGAGGTATAGCGATCATGAACAAACATGAAGCTTTATGGACCACGATGTTCAACATTTTCAATCCCTTAGTTCCCGTCTCGGGCGAGCACATCAAAGCCTGGTTTGTAGAACGGGAACATAGCCCGTTACCCAGGTTAGAACTGGCGCTGCGCCCAGATCGCAGGGAACAGAAGGTACTGTTGGCCGGTCAGCGAGGCAGCGGTAAAACTTCGGAGCTCTTCAGGTTGATGTCGCGGAAAAAAGAGGATTACTACACGGTTTACACAGACCTGTCTCCGGTCGCGAGTCAAGAGGCCATTTCAGCCATAGAAGTATTTTTCAGCCTGGGCGCAGCCATCTACAAATCTGCGCAGACCGATGGGTTGAAACCCAAAAAGGAAACCTGGGAACAACTGGTTTCCAGTCTTTCAACGCTGGCGCGTGAGCGTTCTGAAACCCTCGACCTGCTGGCACCGTTGAATTTCGTGTTGGCAACCTCCGCCGCAGTCTATCCGCCGGTTGCGCCCCTGGCAGAAGCGGGTAGCGCTTTGCTTTCCGGTTTGAAAATCGGACGCAAGGATCTGGAAAAAATCGAACTTGAACCGGTGTTGCGCGAGGTGGTCGCTCGGGTGAATCTCATTCTATCTGATGTGAGTTCCAAGGCGGGTAAACCGATTCTATTAATAGCCGATGGATTGGATAAGATCAAACATTTTGAGCTGGCGACGGCCCTTTTCAACCATACCTGGGCTTTCACCCAATTGCCTTGCCAGGCTGTGTATGTTGCCCCTCCCATCCTTTATTACTCTGTGCGTTTCCAGGAAATTGGAGATTACTTCACCTGCGAGGAATTACCTAACGTGCGTCTGCATATCAAAGGGCAGCGCGAGCACAAAGATGTTGAGGGTTGGGCCACCATGCGGAAGCTGGTGGAAAACCGGCTCAAGGCGGCGGCGCTGGATGGCGCCGTCCAGGTCTTTGCGCCGGAGGCTTTAGAACTTTTGATCGAAAAGAGCGGCGGCGTGATGCGTGATATGGTGGAATTGATACGCTATGCCAGTATGGAGGCCGAATTGTTGAATGCCGGGCGGATTGACCTCCAGGCTGCGCAGCGTGCAGCGGCTAATATGCGGCGCAAGATTCAAGCCGGACTTTTCAAAGAAGATTACGAAGCGATTCTTAGTTTCCAAAGAGACTGCGATGTAGCAAAACAAAATAGTACTCAGATGGAATTGCTACGTGGCAACCTCATCGTCAATTATGAAAATGGCGGCTTCTGGCGTGATCTACACCCCCTCGTGCTAGATATTATGAACGAGCGATCTGTGGGATGAGCTGGCGGCCTGGCTTATGTGCATCGATTCGGATTGAGCTATAATGACTCTTGTACACCCTATCCCTACCCAGTGGCAGGAAGATATCTCTCGTCTAAAAATCCTCCTGCGACGCGCACTCACGAGTTCTTTTGCGTTGTTTTTTGTCAATGTCGAGGATCAAGTCGTTGAAGATACCCTGACCAGAGCGCTACGAGACGAATTCCCGGAGACGCGCATCGCTGATTTTGCCTTTGAACGCTACGAACCCAGCTTGCGGACCTATTTGTCGCGCTATGCGCCTTCCAACGTGCAAATTGTGTTGCTCCATGGCCTGGATCGGCTTCCCGACCACGCGCGCCAGGCGGCCTTACAGACACTGAATCGCGAGCGCGACGTGTTGGGAGAGTTTGGATGCTCTTATGTAGTGTTCCTGACGCCGGAAATCGTTCATGAGTTCTCGCGTTGGGCCTCCGATTTTTGGGATTGCAGCAGCGGTTATCTGGAATTTCGTGATCCAGAACGCCAACACTTCAAGGCGCAATTGCTGTCCGCACGCCTGGATTACCTGCGAGCTTTGCAGGCGCGCTTTGCCCCGGTAGAACTGCGCGGCATTTTACCCCTCTCCGCCAGCCCGCAGGTCGATCTGGAAGCGATCTTCGTCGAGCCGTCCGTCATCGTGCAGCGCGAATCCCGCCGCTTTCGCGATGAACCGTCGCCGGAAGCAGAAACGCTGCTCTTCCGTAAATTGCTGAGGCCCCGCCAGCGCATCCTCATCCTGGGGGCGCCTGGCGCCGGCAAGAGCATCTTGTTGCGCTACATTGCCGTCATGCTGGCGCAAGGGCCAGTCGTGGCAGCCAAACACTTCAGCATCGGCGCAGATATTGATTGGTTTCCCATCCTGCTCCCCCTTGCGGCTTATGCTGCGGCGCTGGCGGAACAGCCCGCTCTACCGCTCTACGATTTCTTGCCACGCTACCTTGCCAGCCGGGAATTGGGAACGCCGGACCTGCTCCAACCGCTATTGTTGGAGGAGCTTCAAAAGGGGCGCGGCGTGATCATGCTGGATGGGCTGGACGAAATCCCCACCGCAGGACAGCGCCACGAGGTGGTCGAACGTATCCGGGATTTTGCGCAGCGTTTCCCGGAAAATATTTATCTCATCACCAGCCGCGTCGCCGGTTATGAACGCGCCGCAGTAGGAGAGGATTTCGGCCTTCTCACCATCGCCGATCTGGAATGGTCCCAACGGCAAAAACTGGTCCGCAAATGGTGTCAGGCCACCTTGCCTTCCAATGAAGGCGATGTATCTTCGGCAGGAGCAGGTCAACGTGCGGCAGAGGCGCTGGCGGAGAACCTGTTAGCCATGGTCGAGCGCGAGCCTTATCTTGACGCGCTCTCCTCCAGCCCACTCTTGCTGACCATCCTGACCAATGTCTATCTGCGGGGGGAATCTCTCCCACAACGTCGGGGCGAGCTCTATCGCATCACGACCTCGGCGCTCATCGAAACTTGGTCGCTGGAACGCAGCGTCTCGGGCCGTCCGGTTGTCAGTCGTCTCGATACACAAATCCTGGACGAGCGCCGGGTCGTAGAGCTTCTGGGGCCGCTGGCTTTTTGGCTGCACCAAAGCCGCCCCACAGGCGTCATCTCCCGGCACGAAATGGTGCGCCGACTCGCCGATTATATGGTCCAACGCGAGGGCATGACCGAGGATCGCGCCTGGCGTATCGCAGAGGAATTTGCGAGCGTCGTTCAGGAAAAAATGGGACTGTTGGTCGAGCGCGAACCGGACAAGTTCGCCTTCATCCATCGCACTTTCCAGGAATACCTGGCTGCGCGTTACCTGGCAACCCGGCGCGACATCGACGAACTGGCCCTTGAGCGCCTGCAGGACCCCAACTGGGAAGAAGTGTTAGTGCTGGTCGGGGATGTGCTCCAGGGAGAGTATTTCGACGACTACATCCGCGCGCTGCTGGGAGCAGGCCTGACCGATTCTACAACAGGCCAAAATGTCGTGCTGGCGGGTCGCTGCCTGTATTCGGCAGGGCTGCATCTGACCGGCACGCCGCTAGGCCAAGATGTTCTGACGGCATTGACCCGCCTGGTTGAGAACCCTGCCATACCTTTCGAGCGACGGCTGAGTGGCGGCGAAGTGTTGGGCAATCTGGACGATCCACGCGCGGGGCAAATGGTCAAGATTCCGGCCGGATCTTTCACCATGGGCATCACGGCAGAAGAACTGGCGCACTACAAAGAACCCAGTCCACTTCGACGGCTCCTGGAACGCTGCGCTCCGGCGCACGAAGTTGATGTGGCCGAGTTCTATATTGACCGCTACCCCGTTACCCACGCACAGTACGCACACTTTATCCAGGAACGTGGTTATGAGCGTGAAGAGTTCTGGTCAGTAGAAGGGTGGCAATGGTTGGCGGAGCAACGTCGCAAAGAGCCAGGCTATTGGCAGGAATACCGTTGGAACCGTCCTAACTACCCCGTCATTGGTGTTAGTTGGTATGAAGCCGAGGCCTACGCTAAGTGGGCGGGTAAACGCTTGCCCACCGAGGCTGAGTATGAAAAAGCCGCGCGGGGTACGGATGTGCGTACCTGGCCGTGGGGCAATACGTGGCTGGAAGACTCAGCCAATGCAGAAGCAAAACTGGGGCAACTCACGCCTATCGGCATTTATCCTAAGGGGTGCAGTCCTTATAGTGTCATGGATATGGCTGGCAACGTCTGGGAATGGACCGCTGACTGGTTCGCTCCCTACAACGATCCGGCGCAACAAGAAGAACTGAAAGTCCTACGCGGCGGCGCCTGGAATACCGATCGGGAGCAATTGCGTTGCGCCGTGCGTCTGATGAGTGAACCCGGCGCGCGCGTAGGGAGTGTGGGGTTCCGCTGTGCAGCAGATATCGCCCCAACATCCCAGGGACCTGAGGAACATAGTGATGCTTAATTTCAGTGAAGGTATTTTCCTAATACAAGATATAATCTCACGAGTGTCTTCAGGGGTAAAAGCCCCATTTCTGCTACCATCACGTGTAGCAGAAGACTTACATACTATGAGACAAAACCTCGAATTAGAATTACAGAACTTATCACTTCAAGAGACAAGAGCTGCCATGCCTGTTTTCCTAAACCTTCTTGGCTATGAAGTGCTTAGAGATCAAACCATTCACGACATTTGCCTGTGGGAAATTCGCCAGCAAGACTACCAAAATGGTTTGCTGGGTTTCGCCATTTTGGGTACCGGGCCTAAGAACTCGTTCCTCTTCCAACAACTGCTCGAAGATGACACTTATACCTTTGGCCTATTTGTTGATCTCGCGCCCCCAGATTCGCTTTCCTTGGAGAGGCCCAATAATCTGAACTACATGGGTCTACCTGAGATATCACTACAATTGATGGCAATTGTAGTGAATAAATACATAGAGACATTTTCACTAAGTATTGGCGCTATTCCAGGAATCAAGGAACAATTACAGTTGGTGTTACAGACAGAACTAAGCCTAAGCTGGGTTCAGATAAAGAGCGCTTTAACTCGATGGGATAGATTAACCAATCAGTATGATACTATTGCTCAAGGTAAATAACCGCACTAAATATATTGTAATGAGAATTGTATGATGACCACCGACGAACACCACATCCTCGTCATCGGGGCGGCGGGCCTCGACGTGAAGGTCTGGCCCCGCACCCCCGTCGTTGAGCCGGGGCGCTCCAACCCCGGTATCATTCGCTGGAACGCGGGCGGCGTCGCCCGCAACACCGCCGAAAACCTCGCCCGCCTCGGGGCCGAGGTGCAGCTCATCACCGCCGTGGGCGATGACGAGCCAGGGCAACAGCTCCTCGCCGGCCTGCGCGCCGTCGGCGTTGACACCAGCATCGCCCTCACCCTCCCCGGCGAGCACACCGGCGCCTACGTCGCCCTGCACCAAACCGATGGGCAACTCCGCCTCGCCTTCGATGATATGCACCTCACCCGCGCCATCACCCCCGGCTACCTCTACCAACACCGCCGCCGCATCAAAGAGGCCGACCTCATCTGCATTGACGCCAACCTCACCGCCCCGACCCTCCGCACCCTCTTCCGCCTGGCCGCCCAGTACCACATCCCCGTCTGCGCCGACCCCACCGCCGCCCTCCTCGCGCCCCGCCTGCACCCCTACCTCAACCAGCTGGCGCTGACAACGCCCAGCCGCGAACAAGCCGAAGCCCTGCTCGGCACGCCCCTCAGCGACGACGCGGCGCTCTCCCAGGGCGCGCGGCGGCTGGTACAGATGGGCGTCCAACTCGTCGTCATCACCCTGGGCGCGCGCGGCCTCTACTACGCCACCTCCGAGGAGAGCGGCAGATTGCCCGCCTTCCAGGTCGAAGTCGTGGACCCCTCCGGCGCAGGCGACGCCCTCACCGCCGCTATCGCCCTCGCCCTGCTGGAAGAGCTCCCCGCCGCCGAAGCCGTCCGCCTGGGCCTGGCCGCCGCCGCGCTGACCCTCTCCTGCACGGGCGCGGTCTGCCCCACCCTCACCTTCGATAATCTTTACGACTGGCTCATCGTCTGAAGGCGGCCAGCCGCAACCCTTCCGCCTGGCCCCACGCCACGCCACCGAGTGGACGGCCTGCCGCGCAACCTCACCGTCCCCCTACCACCAAAAAAACTGCCCGCAAAAGCAATTTTGCAGGCAGCAAAAAGATCTCAACCGGCGTCTTTGCTTACCAATCCACCTGGCGGAACTCCTGCTCCTGCACCTGATAGATCCAAATCTGCGGATTACGCAAATCGCCATCGGCCTCATACGTCAGCTCCGAAAGCAGCGTCGGGATCGCCATCCCCCGCAACGCCGTGGCGATCCTATCCGCCTCCAGCGAATTGGCCTGTCGCACTCCGGCAGCGAGCACCTGCATCGCCACGTACCCATTCACCGAGTAGGTATCCGGGTTGCGATACTCCACCGCCTGATACGCCTCGAACCAGATGGCGTTGTTCAGCGCGCGCGGGCTGGGCGCGAAGGCGCTCACGTACATCCCCTCGGCGGCCCCATCCGATTCATCAATCGTCGCCGCCAGGAACGCGCCATCGCTCGCCAGGAACGGAACATCCAGCCCCGCCCGCACCAGCGCGGCCCGCAGATAGGGCGCTTCGATCTCGTAACCGGCGTAGAAGATCGCATCGGGATTGACGGCCTGGATCTGCGGCATCTCCACCTCATAGTGCGCCTGGCCCTCCTCCACCTCCAACTGCACCACGGCCTGCGCGCCACGGGCCTGCAACTCCTCCACCAGCGAAGCCGCCAGCCCGCGCCCGTACTCCGTATCATTATGGAGCACCGCCACGCAACGCGCCTCCAGATACTCCACCAGGAAACGTGCATCCACCGCCGCCTGGACCGCGTCGTTGGCGTTCACCCGGAAGAAATTCGTATAGCCGCGCTCGGTGAGACTCTGCTCCGAAGCCGTGGGCGTGATCACAATCAGCGGCAAATTCTGGTAATGCTCCATCGCCGCGAGCGTCTGCCCACTGTTGAGATGGCCGATCACCGCGAGCACCTGCTGACCCTGCGCCAGCGCCGCCTCGATCTCCGCCACCTGCGCCAGCGCCACGTCGCTATCCGACTCATCATCGAGCGGGCGGACCACCACCTCGTAGCCGAGCAGGCCGCCATTGCGATTCAGCTCCGCCGCCGCCAGGCGCACGCCGCCCAACACCGTCTGCCCGCCGTTCGCCTGGAAGCCGCTCAGCGGCACCGCAACGAAGACCAACACCTCGCCGCGCGTGGGCGCGCGCCCCTGCGTTCCTCCGCCACCGCACCCCACCAAGGCGACCAGCAACGTCACCACCAACGCACCTAAAATCCCGTTTTGCTTCCTCACGTATCCTTCCTCCCTCAACAGCGCCAAAATCCGTGGCCCGCATTCAGGCCTGGTCCAGCGCCTCAGAATACATCACATGGATGCGACCCACCAGCCCGGTGAGCCATTCGATCTGCGTCTGCAATTCGCCCTGCAAGCGGTTGAAGAGCGCCGCATCCCCCGCTTCGCCGTGCGTCTGCAACAGCTCCACCTGACTATACAGGCGGGTCATCGCCACGAGCTGCTGCTCAAGCCACTGCTCACCCTGTTGCAGCTCCGCATCCAGCGCGCGGAGCGTCTGCCAGGCGCGCCCAGGGCGCTCCATCGCCTCGGCCAGCTGCGCCAGCAGCTGGGGATCGCGCTCGTACTTGCGACGCGCCGTCAGACTGCGCAGCTCGGCGGGGAGCTGCTCGCGGCGCTCCGCCAACCGATAATCGCGGCGGTACGTGTCCACATAGCGCGTCAGCTGGAAGAGCGCGCCGATCCACTCGGCCCACTGCTCCGCCAGCCGCTCCAACTGCCCTCGCAACCCTGCCGCGCGCGCGCGGTAGATCGCCAGCTCCAACTGCTGCTGGAAGACGAGCGCCCGCTCCACATATTGCCGGAGCGCCGCCGCCTGGAGCTGCTCCAATTCCAGCTGCTCCCGCAACAGTTGCGCCAGCACGCGCGCGCTGGTGGCGTCATCCTCCAGGCTGGCATAGACGAGCGCCGCCAGCCCCGCCACCCCCAACAGCGGCCACGTCCATATCGGCCACCAGGGAAAGGGGCTAGGCAGCAAAAAGGTGAGCAGCAACGTCCCGGCGAGTAACACCGCGCACTCCCACCGGAAGATCGCGTATTGTAAGATCGCGCTCGACGCGCGCTGCTGAATCTGCTCGCGCAACTTGGTCGTCATCCGCGCCGCCTAGAAGTAGGTGGAAATCAGTCTGTAAAGCGCTTCGATATCGGCCTCGTCGGCCCGATAGAACTGCCCGCCGCCGAGTTCCGCCAGCCTCCGCAACATCCCTTCATCAATATCGTTGCCAAAGCCAATTGTAAAGATCACGATATGCTCGGCTCCGGCATCCTGGATCAACCGCTCAACTTCGCGAAGATTATAGCGGCTGTAATTCTCCCGCCCATCCGTCATCACGACGATGGCGTTGATCGCCTCCTGGTCATCGCGCTCCGCCAGATAGCGATACGCCTCCCAGACTGCATCCAGCAGCGCGGTGTTGCCCGAGGCGTCCATCGCATCAATGATAGCCGTCAGCTCCTGGCGGCCCTCCTCATCCAGCGGGCGCAAGGGCGTCGCATTCTTGATACCACTGCCGAACTCGATCAATCCCACCTGATCCCGGTCGCCCTGAATCTGCGCCAGGAAGGCCCGCAGCGCCTCTTGCGTGAGCGTCAGCTTGTTGCCCTGCATACTGCCGCTGGTATCCACCACCAGGAAGACGTTGGTGGGCCGCTTGGTGTACCACCAGACGTTCTGCACAACCTCGACCACTGCGGGCGAGGGGATCTGCAGCGTCGTCTGCGGCTGACGCCAATCCACAGCGTCGGTGTCGGCGAAGGGGCTGCCGGGAGCATCCAGCACGATGTCGAGATCGGCGGGCCGATAGCCCTGCGCCAACAAGTATTGCTGCGCCTCCGCGCCGGTGAGATAGTCCACCAGAGCCTGATAGGTGCGCCGCTGGTTGGCGGTGATGCTCTCCAGCTCCAGCAGCGCCAGCGGGTGATCCGCCCACAGCGTCCCTTCGGCGGGATAGATCGCCACCAGCCGCTCGCTGGGCGCGGCCTGGTTCCAGCCGATGACCACCTGCTCCTGCGCGACGAAGGCATCGAGGAAGCGCCGCCCCTCCTCGGCGAGGCGCTGCATGATGACCGTCTCGCCCTCGCCATAGAAGCGGATGGTCGCCTCCACGTCGCGCACGTAGTCGAGCGTCTCCTGCGCGGTGGCGGCCTCAGCCGTCAGGCCACGGGTCAGCCCGGCACCGGCGTAGAACTCCGCCAACGTCGCCAACAAGCCGCTGGCGTTGTTCGTGCTGGGGTGGTTCCACCTGAAGTCGGGATTGCGGGTCGCCATCCGCTGCACCTGCTGCCAGCCCACCGGCTCGAGGGGCCAGCCCAGCTCGCGGGCCACGCTCTCCCACGCGACGATGACGATCGGAGTCACAGCGTAGCGGGTGGGCGCGTGGATGCGCCGGCTGCCGATAGGAATCAGTGACTCGACCGCGTCGCTCGCGCCGAGCTGCTCGGCCCATCGCTGCTCCAGCTGGTTGAGCCACAAGCTGCTGTCGGGCGTGAGCGCCTGGAAGGTCGGCGCGCCCAGGCTCTCCGCCACCATCGTCTCCGGCTCGACGATAGCGGTTTCCACCCGCATCGCTCGCCCATCGGGCGTCTGGAGGTTTTGCGCGTTGAAGCGCTCTACCAGCGTCTCGAAGGTCGGCGCCATGCTGGGCGAGACAGCCACGGTCAGCGTGGCGTTATTGTCGGGAATGTCCACCACGCCGCCCCCAGGGCCGCCACCCAATGAGCTCAGCAGCCTACCGCTCCACATCATCCCAATGACGGTGCAGACACAGAGCAACGCCAGAGCGCCGCCGAAGAACCACAGCCACGAGTTACCCTGCCGCGGGCGCGGTTGCGGGGGCAGATTCAACGGTGAGTTTTGTTGACCGTCCATGATTATTCCGCCACGTTCAACTGAAACCAGCGCAGGAGCGCCAGGAGCACATCCCGATCAGGGTTGCGCATGGCGTCCGCGCGGGGGACCACCGACTCCACGCCACGCGCTCGCCACCGCACAAAGAGGCTGTCGCTGGTCGCGTCCAAGGGGACATTGGTATTGGCCGGCCGCAGCCCGTAGGCCAGCGCCGCCTGTTGTTGCGCATCGCTGAGCAGATAGCGCTGGAAATCGAGGGCCGCGTTCTTCTCCAGGGCCGTCGTCTCCGGGCCGACCCAGACGGAGAAGGGGAAGTCGAACCAGGTGACGTACTGGGGATAGTAGAGGCTGAGCGGGTCCTCCCAACGGGTGAGAATCCCCTGCATGTTCTGGAGCAGATCGGCCTCCAGGAGCTGCCCGCCATCGCCCACACTGTAGCCGAAGAGGGCAAAGTCCTCGGCGGTGTAGGCGCTGGCGCTGCTGAAATCGGTCACGGACCCCATCAGCTCGCCCAGCCATTGCTGGAAGCGCGCGTTGGTGATGTCCGCGACGCTGATGTCGGGGCGTCCGTAATACTCGCCCGCCGCCGCGATCATCGCGTGCAGGCCGGCGACGTTCTTGTTGGGGTTCGGCACCACCAGCTTGAAGTAGCCCCAGGCGGGGTCGCCGCCCAGCTCCGGCCAGCCACCGCGCGCCACCGCCGCATCGTGGATGCTCTGCCAGCTGATCTCGCCGAACTGCGCCTCAAGCACCTCCGCCCGCGTCTGGTAGATCCCCCAGACGAAGAGGCTGGTGGCGATGGGCCGCGCGCGATATTCGCCATCGGTGAGGAAGACATCGCGCCCTAGCCGCCCCTTGTAGGAGGCATTCGCCAGCTCCACCAGATAGCGGCTTTCGGGGATCCAGACCGTGGGGAAGTCGGCCAGCGCCGCCTGTTGCGCCGGGGTCAGTTCCTCCGGGCGGACATCGGCCTCCAGCGCGCCGAATTCGTTGCGATCCCAGCGCCCCAACGCCGACAGGCCATCCATCGCCACGATCTCCACCTGAACGGGCACGCCTTCGATGGTGGGCGCCGTCGCGTTGTAGGATTCCGCCGCACTGCGCACCCACGGCTCGACGGGCAGCGCGGTGAGCACCCGCACCGTAATCGCATTCGGACGCTCCACCGTGAGCGCGCCCGTCGTCTCGCCGCCGAGGCCCGTCCCGCCATCGCCGCCGGACGACATCGCCCCGACGATGAGCGAGATCGCCACAATCAACAGAGCCACCACCACAATGCCTATAAAGATCCAACGCGTACGATTCATAGCTGTCCCCTATCCTTAAACTCAAAAGTGGCAGCAAACTGCCAACTAAGCGCCTATCCACAAAGTGCTCTGGCCCTGAGACGGAGCCAGGAGCGCCTTTTAGGATAGATTTTAACGGATGAACGGTGAGCCGTGAGCGTTGTCCGTCATCCTTTGCCGAAAGTCAATGCCCACAACCGCACCGTGCCATCCTTCCCCGCCGAGGCCAGCAGCCGCCCATCGGGACTGAAGGCCACGCTCAACACCCACGAGTGATGCCCGGAGAGTTGCGCCTGCACCTGCCCGGTTCTGACGTCCCACAGCCGAATGAGCGCGTCCCAGCTCCCGGTCGCCAACAGCGCCCCATCGGGGCTGAAGGCCACGCTGAAGATCAGGCCCATGCGCTCACTATCCTCCACAAATTGCTGCGTCTCCTCGCCCTTGACCAGATTCCACAGGCGCACGGTCTCATCCCAGCTGCCGGAGGCCACCAGATGCTCCGTCGGGCTGAAGGCGACGCCGGTCACTTGGGCGAGATGGCCCTCCAGCCGATGTAATTCCTGCCCGTGTGCGCTATCCCAAATGCGCACGGTCTTATCCCAGCCCCCCGCCGAAGCGAGCGTGTGCCCCTGCCAGCTGAAGCTCAGCCCCAGCACCGCATCGGTATGGCCGGTCAGCTGGCGGATGTCCTGCCCGGTAGCAGCATGCCACAATCGAATGGTGTGGTCGCGGCTGCCTGAGGCGAGATATTTGCCGTCGGCGCTGAAGGCCAGGCTGCACACATCGCCCTGATGGCCCTGCAAGCGGCGCACCGTCGGCTCCTTGCGACGCAAGTCCCACAGGTAGAGGACCGTATCGCTGCTGCCGAGCGCCACCCCCTCGCCGCCGGGCGCGAAGGCCACGCTGGAAAGCAGCCCCGTCCGCCCCACCAGCTCGCGGGAGAGCGCGCCAGACGCCACCTCCCACAACCGCGCGCGGGCGTCCAATCCCACGGAGGCCAAACTCTTGCCGTCGGGGCTGAAGGCCACCGCCGCAACCTCCCCCTCGTGGGCCTGGATCAGCTGTACCACCCGCGCCCCAACAACATTGCCCCTCACAGGATCGTCCACGGGCAATGCGTCACGCGCTTCATCTTCCATGTCTAACCCCAAGTGTGCACAACATCGTTTCTCATTTGGAGAGGATCACCCCCCGATTCTAGGGCAGCAGCAGGGAATGGGATATGGATACGCATCACGCGCCTCAAATTGCAGGGAAGAAGACTGCCTGGTCGCCCCCCCCACTTCCAGTATAGAGGAAGTTCGCGGGTAGTCAACAGCGACCCGCGCCACGACTCACTCGGAAGCCGCGCCCGGCAGGAACGCGAGCAAGACCCACTGCTCATCGTGCAGGCTGCCGTGATGGCCGTACAGCAACGTGCGGATGCCCTCCCCCGGACAGAACTCCCGGAAGAGGTGATCGGGGTTGGTGCGTATGGTCAGCAGATAACAGCCCGCCTCCTCCGCTTCGACCCAGATGTGATAACCGGGATCGAGATCCGCCGCGCCCCAATGCTCGCCCACGGCTAGCGGCCAGGTGAGCTGCAACAACCCTTCATCGCCGATACCTTCACGAGCCACCACAGTGGCGGCGTACTCATACGATGATGAGCGATAGAGCCGATTGTCCACCGCCGCGTAATAGACGCTTGCGGCAAGCCCCTGTTTCAACGGATGTCCAAGCGTTTCCAGGCGGAAGAGCCAACCGCCCTCCTCCGCGTGGACTGCGGTGACGGTCTGCGTGATCACGCCGGCCCACTCGCCCAGCAGGGACTCGGCCACCGTGACGCTGTAGACCCAGGTGTGGCCCAGGCCGAGCGGGAAGACCTCCAGGATCGCGGGAGGCGGCGGCGCGGGCGGCAGATCGAGCAGCAGGAGCAGCGATTGGCGCTGCGGATCTTCGAAGTCCCACGCGCGCAGCGTGTAGAGCGCCGCCGGGTCGAGCGCGGCGGGCGCATCGCCCACGCCCAACGGGACCTCGATGCGCCAGCGCCCCGCCGTCACCGGGACGCAGGTGTTGATGGGCCACCACATCACCGGCGCGCCATCGGCGAAGAGTTGCGTTTGCAGGCAGGCCCCCTCCGGCAGAAGGCTCTCGCCGCCGTAGCGAATCACACCGTCCACCAGACGCGCCTCGTCCACCACAATCCACTCGGCCACCGGCGTCGGCGTCGGCGACGGCGCGCATCCGGCCAGCGCCACAAGCAACAACACCCCCATCCATCCTAAACGTGACATCCGCTCCTCCTTCGTTCACACGTTTGTACGTTCGCACATCTCATCTTACCACGGGAACTGGATACTGGATACTGGATACTGGTTGCTGGTTGCTGGTTGTTGGTCACAGA
>Ga0209614_1001218_pt1 | contig 19981 bp, 17 predicted proteins | sample BlaSprsedimmetaG_FD_185484 | JGI IMG/M metagenome (GOLD analysis project Ga0209614, IMG submission 185484) | Hot spring sediment bacterial and archeal communities from California, USA to study Microbial Dark Matter (Phase II) - Blank Spring... ... | reverse complement strand
TTATTATTGATATTTTATCCAATCTTTGCAACACCTTTTTAGAGATTCACCTGAACAACGCCGGCCACGATTTCGAGTGGGCCGACATAAAACAGGATCTGTCAGCCCTGAAGACCGTGACCATCGAAGAAGAAGGCAAGCGTTTCGCGATTCGTACCGAGTGCCAGGGATGCTGCGGCAAACTATTTCAGGCCGTTGGGGTGGCTCTGCCGCAAGTCATTCGCGAGGTCGCATAACAGGGCTACCGGAAAACCAACAAAAAAGCTCAAGTAGTGCCAAGGGCTTTTTTGCGTTCGCTAATATATTGATTTTGCGAGACTTTGCAAAAGTCACTGGCAAAGATCAGTTTAGGTCTTTTTCGATATTTATTTTTCACAAAGGTTTTGTAATTTAATCTTTTTTCTGCTGTCGATTGCAAATCGGTAATTTATACTGCAATTTAACTGCGGTCTTACCGCTCGAAGAAGTTTAGAAAAAAAGAAGGCTTGGAAACCCTCTGTGTTAAGCAAGGTTTGTTCTGAAAACTTGATAATTAAGCCGTTATCGGTTATTTTTGCCCTCAATTGCTTATTTACGGTCTTCGCCCTGTCAATAAAAATTACTATGGACGAGACCCTATGCAGTTGTGATTTCAATAACTAAGCGTAACTCTTCAGCGTCGTTGCGTTGCAGGGCCCACTCCCGCATTAGTTCCTTACAGGTTATTTTCTTGTTTTTTTTCAACAATTTTTTCAACTATAAAAACAAGAAAATGTTCTGATAAGAGTACTTATTTGCGGGCCGTGAAGGCCCCCATTTGGGTTGCGGGATTATTCCCGCATTAGCTCGTATTGAGACGTGAAAAGCAAACTTAAGGAAAATCCGGGGCCTGACCTGCTTTCTGCGGTAAATCTGGATTGTGTCCGTACGCAGTATTTCCCGGGCCTGAATGGTTACAAAAACCTTTTAACGAAAAGGAAATTAATGTATGCGGTGTCATGAGGTTGATTATCAGATTGTTGGTGACGATATGCAGATGGTTCAGGTGGAGCTGGATCCGGGTGAGACGGTCGTTGCCGAAGCCGGAGCCATGACCTACATGGAAGAGGGGATCCGTTTTGAAGCCCGCATGGGTGACGGCTCGGAAGCCGAACAGGGGATGTTTGGAAAACTTCTCGGTGCGGGAAAAGGGCTCTGACCGGTGAATCACTCTTTATGACCCATTTCACCAATCAGGGTCGCCGTAAAGAGCACGTGGCCTTTGCCGCTCCTTACCCCGGGAAAATTATTCCTTTGGATCTGGCGCGGGTTCCGGGTAACGAGATTCTTTGTCAGAAGGACGCCTTCCTCTGCGCGGCGTATGGGACCCGGATCGGGATTGCCTTTCAGCGCCGCCTGGGAGTCGGCTTCTTTGGCGGGGAAGGCTTTATTCTGCAACGTTTGCAAGGGGATGGCATGGCTTTTGTTCATGCCTGCGGAACTATCATTGAACGTCAGCTGCACGGTGAAACCTTGCGTGTCGATACCGGTTGTCTGGTCGCTTTCGAGCCGGGTATTGACTACAATATTGAACGGGCAGGGAATTTGAAGAGTATGTTCTTCGGCGGCGAGGGTTTATTCCTGGCCACGTTACAGGGCTCCGGCCGGGTCTGGTTGCAGAGCTTGCCGTTCAGTCGGCTGGCGGATCGGATTCTTGCCCATGCCCCTGTCTCCGGCGGTGCGCAAAAAGGAGAAGGGTCTCTGCTGGGCGGACTGGGGCGAATGCTGGACGGCAACTGAGTATCAATTGTTTCTCTCGAACCATTCATATAGATGCAGGTGCTGGTAAAGGACACCGAAGTGAAGATTTTACAGGATACGCGCGCCGGGAAGATCATGAAGGACAAACTCGTAGGAGGAGGCTGTACATGTTTGCACATCTTTTAAATGCCGAACAGAAAATACTAAGGGATGAAACCCGGGACTTTGTCAAGTCCATTCCCCGGGAAATGATTCTGGATATGGATGCCGACAAAATCCAATTTCCCCGGGAATTCTTGCAGGAAGCCGGGAAGCGCGGCCTCATGGGCTGCCGCTACCCCAAACAATGGGGCGGCCGGGACCTGGATTGGGTGTCCACCTGCATGGTCATGGAAGAAATCGGAAGGCTGGGCTATATCTTTGCCTGCACCTTTGGAGTGGGCGCCGAGCTGGTCTGTGACGCCATTATCCGGCACGGCACCGACGAGCAGAAGGAAAAATATGTGCGGCCTCTGCTTCAGGGAAAAATCTTTGCCGCGGAATGCTTGACCGAACCCCGGGGTGGATCGGATTTTTTCGGCGCCACCACCACGGCCAAGGACATGGGGGATCACTTTCTTGTCAATGGCCAGAAGCGGTTCATCGTGGGTGGAGAGGGGGCCGATTATTTCCTGGTCTATGCCCGGACCGATCCCCAGGGCGAGCCCCACAAAAGCATTTCCTGTTTTATCGTGGACAAAACCGCAGGCGTCAAAACCGAATACCTCTACGGTCTCATGGGTTGCCGGGGCGGCGGCGCCGCCCGCATGGTTTTCAAGAATGTGCGGGTTCCCAGGGAAAACCTATTAGGCCGACTGCACCAGGGCGTGGCCGTGTTCAACACCATGATGATTCCCGAGCGCCTGGGAACGGCGGCCATGACCATCGGCGCGGCCGCTCCGGCCGTGGAGGTGGCCACGGGTTACACCGCGAAGCGCAAAGCCTTCGGCCGCCCCGTGGCGGAATTCCAGGGCGTTTCCTTCCAGGTGGCGGAAGCCGTTACCCTGCTGGACGCCTCTCGGGCCATGATCTATGCCACGGCCCGAGCCGTCGACGGTAAAATCGATGAAAAGCAGATCCGGCGGCTGGTCTCCCAGACCAAAAAATTTGTTACCGAATCCTGTCAGAAAGCGGTCCACAACGCCATGCAGGTGATGGGCGGCATCGGCTACACCAACATCTATCCTGTGGAACGGATCTTACGGGACCTGCGGCTGGCCTCCATCTGGACCGGAACCAATGAGGTTATGGCCATGATCATCGCCAATGAATGGTATAAGGAATTCGAGCATAACCGGAAAACCGGTGTTCTTCGGGATCTGGAAGAAGATGCGGCCGAAGCCGGGGCCAGGGATGAAAAGATTTTCGAGTAAAGTCAAAACGCGCCGGTCCGCGGTGCCGGCCCGGCTTACAAATAAAATAAAGACTAAGCTTTACAATCGGTTGTGGTTCTGTTTTATTGTCTGATAGGATAAGTGATTCGGGGCGTTCTGGTTTTTTGCCCAAAGAGGCTTTGCCGCAATTCGAAAAACCTTGAGTCGCGGAGGCTGGATGAAGGCGGAATGACTTGAATCCGGGGTTGCACTTTAAACGGAAACAGGCGAAGGCTGAAAGGAGAAGAGCGATGCCGGAATTTGGAACCCCTTTTTCGGGGCTGGCGAAAGACAGAAAACTCACGCATGAGGAGCTTATAAGGGCGATAAGATTCATGGTGGCCGCGGAGTATGAGGCGATTCAGTTGTACATGCAGCTGGCGGAATCAATCGACAACAAGCTCGCCATCGAGGTGCTCAGAGACATCGCGGATGAGGAGCGGGTTCATGCCGGTGAATTTCTGCGACTGCTCCATGAACTTGATCCCGAGGAAGAAAAATTCTATGCGGAGGGCGCTCAGGAGGTGGAAGAAGAAATCCGGAAGCTGAAGTAGGTTCCCAAAAACCTTCGCGCCCGGTCCGCGCGTTGCCCTTGGCTTGACGGTGTGGGGGCAAGGGCGCGGGCAGAGCGCGAAGGTAAATCGTTTTATTTTACGGTTGCGGGAAAAAAGACCTTTTTGCAAAGGTTGTTTCATCATCTCAAAGACGGCAGGCTGTCCAGCATCATGCCGTCGCTCGATCCGTTGAGCTGAAAACCGACCATGTCGCGGTCGGACTGGTAAGTGAGATAGGTGGCGGTGCTGATGTCTTCGTGAAAAATATTTTCGGGGATATCCACTATTTTTTCATGGCCGTTCATTCTCAGCGCCACGCTCGCAATCATCTGACCATCATTTCCATAGGCATTCAGTCTGACGCTTGCCGGCAGCGAGGTGTTGTTGACGATGGCGATGCCGGTGAAGCCATCTTTCTCAAGTTTGGGGAAAGTTCCCTTGCTGCCGTTGATCTCTACCCCAGCATAGCCCGCCAGCTGAAAACCATTGTTGGTGCCGAACAGTTCAAAGCCGGTCAGGGGTTGGTCGGCTTCGATCTTGAACCAGGCGGTTGCCGCCGGGAAACTCAGAGATTCGGCTGACGCAACCAGCTTACTGTGGCCGTCCAGATTTCACATTGACGGTCGACAGCTGGGCGCCGCCGGCGCTGAAAGTCGTGAAACCAAGGTTTGCGGTTTCCGGGGCGCAGTTAAAGGCGACGGCCCCGGTCCGCCAGCCGTCGGTGGTGGCGAGATGCGGGTAGAAAATCTCCTGGGCGCTGCGATCCCGAAGCAGAATGCCGGATAATTGTTTGCCGTCGCCACTGCTGCCGAAAAGTTCCAGGCCGATGATACCGGCGCTGTTCCTGATGATGGCGGACTGAATGCCGGGTTGCGGCTGGTTATCGAACAGCGACCGGATGGTCAGGGCTTTATGCTCTCCCGGGGCCAGCTCGAGAAATTTTGTCAGGCCATTGTCAGCTTCAAAGAAAATGGTGCGCGGGCCGGCCGTGACGTTGACCAGGCTCAGTCCGGTGAACCAGTCGTCATCGGAAGCGATGTGGGGCACGTAGATATCGCCGCGATTGACGGTTTTGGACGCGGGAATGGCGACGCGATAAATACTCTCGCGGTAAAACTTCACGTAGCCGACAGCGCTGTCGGAGATGGCGCCGTTCGCCTCGAAAACAATATAGCCGATCCGGTCCGGGCTGGTGAAGTTTCCCTCGACGAGGACTTCATGCCTGGCCTGGGGGGCAACGTAATGTTTTCCAGAGTGGAAACCAGGGTGCCGTTATCGGCGTAAGCCTTGAAAGCGCCGGTGATGGTCGCGCTGGTGCCGGTATTGATGATGCAGATTTCGGTCTCCCAGTCGCCACTGGTGGCGACATGGGGATAGTAGAGACAGTTGTTGGTGGTGACCAGATACTGACCTATCGCCTGGTTTTCCCAGTTATCGGTGGCTTCGGCCCGGACCAGATAGTTGCCGGGCCGGGCGTAGCTGTGTGAGCGGCTGCCGCTGGCAATCGGCCCCTGGTAGGGGCTGGAGTCTCCGAAATCCCAGCGGCAACGGGTGAGCAGGGTGCCGGACACCGGAGAGCTCAGAATGACCCGGAAGTTTTTGAAGGTGGAGGTCGAACCGCTTTGTTCGCTGATGGTCGCGGTCGGCTCGTCAGCCAGCCAGGCGAGCAAAAGATCGAGCAAGGCGGAACGCGAGGTGCGGCCTTGCAGATTGTTGACGCCCTCCAGGCCAAAGCTGGTAAAGATTGATCGCCCGGCGTAAGGTTGGCTTAAAAACTCCAGGCTGGGTTGGGTCCGATGGGCCAGGGCGACGGTGCCGTCCTCCTGATTTAACGCTCCGGGGTAGCGCAGCAGGGGCTGGTACGTGAGCCGCAGGGGTTCGTCATCTATGTCCTGCCAGGGATAGGATTGCAGCTCATCCATGTAATGCTGGTTGCCGGCGCCGTCGCCGGAAGCCGTGAGGTCCAGCGCCACTCGACTGAAAGCCGGGGGCGCGTCAGCGTGGGCGATGAGATTGCGATCGGGCAGCCGGTCATCGGTCAGGTTGTCCCACCAGGACCTGCCGCCCAGGACGTAGCTGTAAAAAATTTCATCGTTATTGAATATATTGGAAATATCCTGTCCCATGGCGAGCATGCGGCCGCCGCCGTTGGCGTATTCGGTCAGGCGATTGCCCTGCTGATCGGAAAGTGCGGCCCAGTTGTCGCCGCTGAAATAAATCAGGTTCGGATAGCGGGAAAGTACGCTCGCTGCGGGAATGGCGTTTTCCGGTGTCTGGGCATCGACATCCCAGACCGTGTAGCTTTTGCCGAGGCTGTCGAGGGCTGAGGTATAATAGCGCCGGTAGTCACGGTTCTCGCCGCCGCTGCTGCCGTCATTGTCGAGCAGCAGGATTTCCTTGTTCGGCTTCTCAATAATTCGGGCCCAGAGCGGCAAGTGGGCGTCATGGGTGGTTCCGGACAGCAGGATGTAACCTTGCAGGTCGCCGCTGGTTTTTCCGCTGGCGGCGGAATCGATGGTTATGGTCAGCTGGGCGCTGGCGCCTGGGGCTAGGGTCAGGTTGGCCGGGGAGAGCGTGACGCCGTTCAGGCCCGGATTGCCGAAACCGTCGTCCGGACGGGGATTGAAGCTCGTAACGGTATAGGTTTCGGCATCAGGGGAAATATTGGTGATGGTTGTCGTCAAAGATCGTTGTCGGCCGTGCGTCAGTCGTCCGAAGCTGATGGCCGGCGGCTGGCAGATGATGCCGGGGTCGGTGACCCGGGAGAGATTGAGCCGACCGGCCCCGATTTCCAGCGGTTGCCCGGGCAGGTTGTCGTGCGTCCATACGTTCTGAAAAACAGAAGTTGTCATGAGGGCCGACTTTATATAACTGTTGGGCCAGTCGGGATGCGCCTGACGACGGATCAGGGCGGCGGCGCCGGCGACATGAGGGGCCGCCATTGAGGTTCCGGAAGACTGTCCGTAGCCGAAATGGCGCTCTTCGCCGGCGGCGTGAGGGGTGTAACCCTGCGAGAGAATATTGTCGCCCGGAGCCGTGATGTCGGGTTTCAGGACCTCACCGACGCCTGGTCCCTTGCTGCTGAAGTCGCTGAGCCGGTCCGGCTCTATCGTGATCTGATAGGCGCTGTTGTCGATTTCTATGCGGGCGGCGGCGCCATAGGTGTTACACCAGTCAAGCAGGGCCAGGCCGTCACTGTGTTTGATGAAAATTGCGGGAATGTTGATCTCTTCTTCATGCGACGAAGTGGTCATGCTGACCAGATTATTGCCGCTTTCTTCGTGGTTGTAGATTATAACCAGAGAGGCTCCGGCTTCCTGAGCGAGAAAAACCTTATCGCTGAAATAACAACCGCCGCGTTCGATGAGAACCGCTTTGCCGGTAAAGGGGGTTCCCGTCCAGGAGGAACAGCCTGACTGGTTGCCGACGTCCTCGCCGGCCGCGGTGAGCAAGTCATAGGTGGCTATAGCCGGCAGGCTCGGGCCGAAATCGGCTTCCATCATCGAGAGGCCGATTAATTTCTGGTCAACCGGCAGCGGAGCCGTGACGTTGAGGCGACCCGAGGCCAGGGCGGAAGTTGTGGTCGATGAAGCCACGCTGATGTAGTCGGCGGAAGGATGATCGCCGGTTCCCAGTCCAGGGCCGGAGTTGCCGACCGACATGACCACGAAAATTCCGGCCTCGGCGGCATTGATCAGGGCCCGATCAAGCGGAACGTAATAGCCTCCGGCCGAGGTCGGACCGGAGCCCCAGGAGTTATTCAGAACATCGGCGCCGTCCGCGACGATGTCTTCGAGGGCGGCCAGCCCTTCGGTGGTGTAAAAACTGTCGTCGCCGCTCTGGCTGGGATAAAAGACCCGATAACTCATAAGCCAGGCGGCCGGAGCCACGCCGCTGATGTCGAAATTAAGTCCTAGATAGTCGGCGCTCACCGGGTTGCCGGCGGCGATGCCGGCAACATGAACCCCGTGTGAAATGCCGTTTTCGCCGGGCCAGACATTTTCATCCCCGGCCGTGGGTGGGTCATCCAGCCTGAAATAGGCTCGGGAAACAATGACTTTACCATTATTGTTGGTGGTGTCACCCAGGCCGGGGGCCGGTATGTCGGCGGGATACTGGAAGCCTGCGCCGCTGAACATCGGGGCCAGATGGTGAATACCGCCGTCCATGATGGCGATCTTAATGCCCCGACCGGCGTTCGCGGAGGAAACCATGGCCGGATGGTTCCAGAGCGCCTGAGCGTCGATCAGCTCCCGGCTGGCATAGAGGGTGGGATGGTAGGCCCGATTCTGATACACGGCCTTGACTTCCGGCAAGCTTTTAATCCGCTCGGAAATCGCCTTGCGATCGCCGTCGCCTAACTCAAGCGACAGGCCGTTGAACAGCATCCGGTAGCGATTTTCGTGAAAATTTCCGGTTGAATCGCGGTGCCGGGAAATCTTAAGCCCGGTCGTCAGGGTCTGCAGTTTTTTGATAAGGGTCTGCTGCTCAAGTTCAATCGTCTGCAGATATTGTCTGGACGCGGTTTTTTGCAGAGCCAGGCGGCGAGCGCCGGGTTGACCGTAGGTTTCCGGGGCCAGAGCGTATTACTGGGCCAGGGGGCTGCTTCTGAGTTCGACGATCAGACGATTAGCATGGTTGGCTTGCGAAGCGCGGTGAGTGGCGTTGTTGGAAGCGGAAAACGATTTTTTTGACCCGGCCGGATCTGAAGCCGTCCCCGCGGTTACTTCGGCGGCAAAAGCGGTGATGCCGGTAATTGTAAAGAGAAGCAAAACCAGAGGTCATAATCTTCTTCCCGAAAGGTTTTTCATGTTCTTTCTCCTTCAGCCTTGTCAGATACGGGTGGATTTTCGCGAGCGTAACGGTTGTGTAAACGGTTGTGCAAAATGAATTGTCTCGACCCGGAAGGGGGGCATGAGCGGCTTTCCGGTGCTTCATTGCTGCACCGACTGGGCGCAGAATGCGGCCAGCCGGGGCAGCAGCCGGGACAGAATCCGGTTGGCGGCCGCAACCCCGCCGACCGCGTCCGGCGGGGTTGCGGCTTCACTTTCCTGAAAAACCCGACTGCCGACCAGCTTTCCCCGGTGGTCGATGATTTCCAGCTGACATGAGAAAATCAGCCGGGCGCTCTCCGGGGGTAAAAAATCCTGATATAACTCCAGCAGGGTAAGGTTGATCAGATAATCGGCCTGGGCCGCGCTCGGGGCCGCCAGCGCGGCTTCGAGCGCGGGGTGTTCGTTCAATTCCCTGACCAGGGCGGTTTGCAGCAGCCGGGCGGGCTTGTCGAGCCAGCGACTGTGGGTGAAATATTCGATCTGATGTCGGGAGCGCATGTAGGCCATGGCCGCGGTATCATATTCAGAGGCGGCGCCGGCGGCGGAGACCATCAGAACCGGGCCTTTTCCGGAAAGCTTTTTCGGGGTCGAGGCCGCGAGGTGGGCGGGGGCTTCCAGGCGATACAGCCTGGCCGCCGGGGTCGGCGAACCTAGGCGGAAACAGCCGTTCAGCAAGAACAGCAGGCTGCCCAGAAAGATGACGGGGCGGACCAGGATTTTTACGGCGAGAGCCCCATGCGTCAGGGTTTCCCTGGTGGTCTGCGTGTTTTTCCGTGGTGGCAGGGGGGGGGCAGTTTGATTCATTCTTCTTCTCCCGGTCCCGGAGCGGCGGCGGGCGGCCCCGAAATAATCAGGGCGGGGTTGCGCTGCAACGCACCAATCAGGTTGCCGGTCTGCTCCAGAAGCAGCTGTATGGCCACGGTCAGATCTCTGAACCGGCGGTTTATTCCTTCACTCATGACACCAAAATCCTGAGCTCCGTCGCCGACGGCCCGGCCTATGGCGCGGCCCTGTCCGGAAAGCTCCCGGGCCATGACCTGAAGTTCGGTGCCGGCCTGGTTCAGGGTTTCGAGCAGGCGCGGCAGCGCCTCGGCCGCGACCGCGCTTTTCCCCAGGGTTCCGGCGGCGGCCTGAATCGCCTCCTCCAGCTTCGGTGAGTTGCGGGCCAGGATCGTCGAGACCTCTTCCAGATTTTTCAGGGTTCGGTCAACCATGCGGCTTTTGTCGTGATCGAGAAAGGCTTGGAGGTTATCGGCGGCCTTGGTCAGGCTCGAAATCAGATTGGTGACATCTTCATCCAGTCGGGTCAGCAGGGAGGGTTCGCTGAGAATGACGGGATATTTTTCCGTCGCCGGCGCTTTTTGCGGGGGCGCGTCTTTGCGGCGGCTGCCCAGATTGATATGGGCCACTCCGGTCAGTCCCTGAAAAACCAGGGTCGCGGCGGTGTTTTCATTGATCGGAGTCTCCCGATCGATGGCCAGCAGAAGGCGAACCCGCAGAGGGTTGTGCGGGTCGATTTTTATTTCCGTGACCCGTCCCACTTCCACGCCGCGATATTTAACCGGAGCATCCTGGTTGAGCCCGGAAACCGATTCGTCAATGTAGACATAGTGGAAATCAAGATTTTTGGCCGGGGTTCGCAGGCTGAGCCAGAGGGCGCCGCCGAGCAGCAGGCCGCCGAAGAGGACCACGAAGAGTCCGGTCAGGATGTAATTAATTCTGGTTTCCATTTTCGCTCGCCGCCTGAAAATAATTTAAATGTCGCCGTTCCTTCTTCGGGCCGCAAGACCTCGCGTCCCTTGAAAAAATGAATTAACCAGCGGGTTGTCGCTGGCGGCCACCTCCTCTTTGGTGCCGAGGGCCAGGATTCGTCCTTCACCCAGGAGCGCGATGCGATGGGCCAGCCGCCAGAGAGAATTTAGATCATGGGTGACCATCAGAACCGTCAGATTGAGGGCCTCGTGGAGTCTGAGCAGCAGTTCGTCGAAGTCACCGGCGCTGACCGGGTCGAGACCGGAGGTTGGTTCGTCGAGAAAGAGAATTTCCGGATCCAGGGCCAGGGCGCGGGCCAGACCGGCCCGCTTGCGCATACCGCCGCTGAGCTGGTTGGGAAACAGATAACCGGTTTCCGGGGCGAGCCCGACCATGACGATCTTTCTCAAGGCCAGTTCGAGAGTGAAACGCGGACTCAGATGGCTGTGTTCCTTGAGCGGCAGCGCGACATTATCAAAGATATTGAGCGCATTGATCAGGGCGCCAGACTGGAATAAAACGCCCATGCGGGGCCGCAGTTTTCGCAGCTCGCTTTCGGTCATGGCATCAATTTCGCGGCCGAAGAGCCTGATGGTGCCGCCGGCTGGTCGTTGCAGCCGCAGAATTTCCCGCAGCAGGGTGGATTTGCCGCTGCCGCTGCCCCCGACCAGGGCGAGAATCTCGCCGCGCACCAGATTGAGATCGATGTCCTGATGCACCACCCGGTTGCCGAAGCGGGTGGAAAGCTTGTTGACTTCAATGGCGTAATCCATGTTTGCCGCTTTGCCGGATTTCATATCTTCAGCCAGCTGAACAGGATCGAAAAAGCCGCGTCGCTGATGATTATCAGAAAGATTGACTGAACTACGCTGGTCGTGGTTTTACGTCCCAGAATCTCGGCGCTGCCCGAAGTTGTAAAACCCTGATAGCAGCCGACGATGGCAATGATCGCGGCAAAGACCGGGGTCTTGCCGATGCCGATCAGATAAGCCGTCTGGGAAAGGGCCTTCGGTAACCTTTCCCAGAAAACCGCCGGGCTCACGCCGAGCATGGCGTTGGCCATGAACATGCCCCCGAAAATGCCCATGATGTCGGCGAAAACCGTGAGCAGAGGCAAGACAATGATCAAGCCGAACAGTTTCGGCAGCGCCAGCAGTTCAAGCGGTTCGAGGCCGATAACCTGCAGGGCGTCGATTTCCTCGGAGAGCTTCATGGAGCCGATTTCGGCCGTGTAGGCCGAACCGGTGCGGCCAGCGACCATGATGGCGGTCATCAGTGGCGCCAGCTCGCGAACGATCGCCAGCCCGACCAGATCGACAATGAAAATGTTGGCGCCATACTGGGCCAGCTGCATGCCGCCCTGATAAGCGATGACCAGGCCGATGAGAAATGAGAGCAGGCCGATGATCGGCAGCGCCTCCCGGCCTGAGCTTCTCATTTCCTGGAAAAGTTCGGGCAGGCGCAGCCTACCCGGATGCCGAGAAAGATAACGCACGGCCATTATCAGCCGCCCGAAGAATGACAGCAGCGCCACTATTTCGTGGACTTTGGCCAGACTCTTGCGTCCCAGCTGAAGGAGCAGGTTCGAGCGTGGTTCTTTGTTCGGGAACGCGATTTCCCCTTGTTCGGTGAGACTTCGCAACAGTTTCCGCGGCGCGTTGTTCAGCCCCCGTAGGGGCACGCAGTCGCGGCCTTTGGTCAGGTGTCGCTGCAGCCTGAGCAGAAGCAGGGCCCCGGCCGTATCCAGGTCGCTGATGCCGCGGCCGTCAATCTCAAGCGGTCCAGAAAGAACGGGATCGTTGTGGTCGGCAAGTTTTCTTTCCACCCCGGCCAGGTGCTCGGCTCGCCAGACGCCCGTACAGAAAACCTTTCCCGCCTGCAGGTCGAAATTCAGGGCGGCGACGTCCTGGCCGGTCGCCGAAGTCGCGTGCTCGCTGTTTTGGGAAGAAGCCTGGACGTGGTTCATCACGGTCTTTCTGGTCTTGGTCCGGAACGATTTTTCAGGCGGAGGTTCTCGGTGGTTAATTACATGCCGGAGTGAATTTAGTCAACCTGATCTTGCCGGGTTGCGCCATCCTGGTTGCCTTGGGGGAACGGGTGTTTTTTTCGGGCTCTTTAAAATCTTGTTTAATTCCAGGTTTTCGATTATCCTGATTATGTTACCGGGTGGTCGCAGGCTCAGTGTTTGTTCCCTTGAAATCAGGGAGGCATCGATGACGGCTCAAGGTCGGGACGGCTATCGAATGGAAGTCGATGTACTGTTGCGGGTTCTTCGCGGCTCGCGGAACGGTCTTTCCCGGCGCGAGGCCGAGCGCCGCCTGCGGGCTTTTGGTCGCAACGAGCTGCGGGAAAGATCGCGCCTGCCATTATGGCTGTTGTTGCTGGCGCAGTTCCGGGAGTTGCTGATTATCATCCTCCTGATCGGCGGGCTGCTCTCTTTTCTGATTGGTAACTATCGTGACGGATCGATTATTTTCATCATCGTTTTTGTCAACGCCGGCATTGGTTTCTATCATGAGAACAAGGCCGTTCGGATTGTGGCCCGGTTGAAAAATCTGATCCGTTCTGCGGCCAAGGTGATGCGTGACGGGGAGATGTTGGAAGTCCGCCAGGAATCTCTGGTGGTCGGCGACATTGTTCGGCTCGAGGCCGGAGATAAGGTGCCGGCCGATGTCCGCCTGCTGGAAGTGCATGAGTTTAAAACCAGCGATTTTGCCCTGACCGGCGAATCCCTGCCTCAGGCAAAGCAGATTGAGGCCCTGAGCGGCGTGGTGCCGCTGGCTGACCGGGTGAATATGGCTTACGCAGGAACCATGGTCGCCACCGGCAACGCGGTCGGAGTGGTGACCGCTACCGGCATGGCCACGGAAACCGGCAAAATCGCCGCTCTGGTGGAAAGCGCCGGTGGCACTCAGACCCCGCTGCAAAAGGAATTGCGGCGCCTGGCAAATCAACTGACGGTGGTGGTCGTGGTGATCGGGGCGGCCCTTTTCGGGCTGGGTCTGCTGCAGGAATTTTCTCTTCACATGAGCCTGGTTTATGCCCTGGGGGTGGCCATGGCGATGGTTCCTCAGGCTTTGCCCGCCCAGGTTACGGTGGCGCTGGCTACCGGTAGCAACCAGCTTGCCGAGCGCCAGGCGGTGGTCAAAAATCTGCCTGCGGTTGAGACTATTGGGGCGATCACGGTTATCTGCACCGATAAAACCGGAACCCTGACCAAAAACGAGATGACGGTGCAGGCCCTCTGGTTTGATGAACGCGCTTATCAGGTTAGCGGCCTGGGTTACGAACCTCGCGGGGAACTGCGTCGCGAGGATGGCGGCGATCAGACCGCCGCCGAACTGGAAAATCTCGATATTATGCTGAAATGGCTTCCAGCGCCGAGATTCACGAGCCCGACGAGGAACATCATTTCTGGTATCCGATCGGCGATCCGACCGAAGCCGCCCTGGTTACCCTGGCCGCCAAGCTTGCCGGCCGCAGTCCGCGTGAGAATGAAGATTTTCCCCAGTTACAGGAGTTTCCCTTTGACGGTGAGCCGATGCGCATGAGTTCGGTCCGGCGTTTTCCCGACGGTTTGCGGCTGGCGGTCAAGGGCTCGAGCGCCAGCCTGCTGCAGATCTGTACTCGGTTTTATCGGCGGGGAGAGGCCGTGTCCCTGGGGGAGGCCGAGCGCCGGCGCATCACGGAACTGACCGAGGTATATTCCCGCCGTGGTATGCGGGTGCTGGCTTTTGCCCGGCTCGAACTGGATTCGGCGCAGACCGAATATCAGCGCGAAGCGGTGGAGCGGGAACTGACCTTTCTCGGCCTGATGGCGATGCTGGACCCGCCCAAGGAGGGGGTGCGGGAAGCGGTCAGGGATGCCCGGGAAGCCCATATTCGGGTTTTTATCCTGACCGGTGATCATCGGGAGACGGCCCGGGCCGTGGGCCGGGCGATCGGTTTGCAGAGCTCGGGAGAATCGGTGCCGGTGGTTACCGGTCGGGAATTCAAGGAGATGGATGAAATGTTCGTGGCGGAGCTTCTGAGCGCCCATCCGGCGGTTATCTTCGCCCGGGTCGATCCCGAGGATAAACTGCGGATTGTCGAATTGCTGGAAGATCAGGGAGAAATCGTCGCGGTCACCGGAGAGATGGAGTCAATGACGCGCCGACCCTGCGCAAGGCCCATATTGGGGTCGCGATGGGTCGCCGAGGCAATGATGTGGCCAAGGAGGCGGCTTCCCTGGTGCTGCTGGATGATAATTTTTCCACCCTGGTGCATGCTATTCGTGGCGGTCGTTGCATTTACGATAATCTGCGTAAAACGGTGCTGGCTTCGCTGACCACCAATCTTGCCGAGCTGGTGCTGGTCCTGATTTACCTGCCGCCGCTGCGTGCGTTTCTTGGTTTCGGCCCACTGGGGCCGCGGGACTGGTTTTTTGTTCTGGGAGCGGCTTTCCTTTACCTGTGGCTGTTCGAGCTGGTCAAACTTAGCAAACGCAGGGCCGTCCGCAGGGCCGGGACGAAGCGGCCGCGGCGCGCCCGATGAAATGACGAGCGCGAAAAAAATCGTAACTATTTAGCATCCGGTCCTGAAACTGAGGGGCGGAACTTTTACCGAAGACCGGGTTGCCGGTGCGTCATGGTCCTGAGGTCCTTCATGTCTGATATCGCCCTGGTTCAGCCGCCGCTGGAGGATTTTTATCTGACCGGCAAGCGCACGGTTCCTTACGGTCTGCTCGCCTTGGCCGCCGCTCTCGAAAAACGGGGTTTTTCGGTGACGCTGGTTGACGCCCTGGCGACCGCGAAGAACAAAATCATTCCCCGGCCGTCGGCCATGGATTATCTCGAGCCGCATTTCGGCCGGCCCGACAGATCGCCCTTTGCTCTTTTTCACCACTACCGGCATTTTGGTTACAGTTTTGCTCATGTCGCCGAACTGGTGTCTCGCAGCGGGGCTTTTCTGGTGGGGATTTCGTCCCTGTTTACCCCTTATCATGAAGCCGCGCTGGAGACCGCGCGGATCATCAAAAAACGGCTGCCGACTTGTAAGATCGTGGTCGGCGGTCATCATGCCACAGTTCTGCCGGAGGCCGTGATGGCTTGTGCGGCGGTTGATTTTGTTTTGCGCGGTGAAGCTGAGAATTCCCTGCCGCGGCTGGCCGCGCTGGTCCGGCAGGATCGAGAGACGGCGGAGGAAGCGTTGTCGGCGATTCCCGGTCTGGTTTGGCGGCGGCCCACCGGCGTTATTGAGCCGGCGGCCCCGGCCGTTGTCGATGACCTTGACGCGCAGCCGCCGCCGGCCGTCCATTTACTGAAAAGCTCATTTTATCGCCGTCACGGGCGCGCCGGCGCGGTGATCGTGGCGAGCCGGGGCTGTCCTTTGCGGTGCAGTTACTGTGCGGTCAGCGCCGCCGGCGGTCCGCCATATCGAAGGCGATCCCTGGCCGGGGTGATGGTTGAAATCGAGCGCGCGATTTGTGGGCAAGGGGCGGGGTTTATCGATTTCGAGGATGAAAATCTAAGTCTCGACCGGGGGTGGTTCATGGAATTGCTGGCTGCTCTCGCGAGGTTGCGCCGCGACCATGTTTTTGAGTTGCGGGCTATGAATGGACTTTTTCCGCCGTCCCTGGATGAGCCGATGATCGCGGCCATGGCCGCCGCCGGGTTCCGGACCCTCAACCTGGCGGTGGGCAGCTTCGCGCCGGAGCAGCTGGCCCGTTTTCGGCGTCCCGATGTCGGCCGGGCCCACGATCGAGTGTTGGAGCTCTGTCGCGATCAGGGGCTGGAGGCGGTTTCTTATCTGATTGCCGGGGCTCCGGGGCAGACGGCGCTGGTCACGTTATCAGATCTGCTGCATCTTTTGCCGCAGCCGACGCTGGCCGGCCTTTCGATTTACTATCCGGCGCCCGGCAGCCTCGATTACGAACGCGCCGCGGCCGGGGGACTGCTGCCGTCCCGATATGCTTTGCTGCGTTCAACGGCCCTGCCCCTGGATCAACCGCAATGTCGTCGTCTGGAAAGTGTGACCCTGTTGCGCCTGAGCCGGATCATCAATTTTATCAAGTCGTTGCGAAATCTGGGACAACCCTTGCCGGCACCGGAGCCCTATTCGTCACCGGCGGCCGTGCTTGAGCTCTCTGCCGACGACCGCCCGGAGGGAGGTCGTCGGTTGTTAAGCTGGTTTCTGGCCGACGGGGTCATTCGCGGGGTGACTCCGGCCGGAGAGGTTTACGCACATCCGACGGCCATTCATTTGACGCGACGCTTGATTGAGGCGATTGCGAAAACCGGAAGTTAAAAAATCCGGCGGGAGTTTCCGGTTCAGGGCTGAAATTCTTCCAGTGCCTTAAAGTCAAGGGTGGCGAAATAATCGGCGATGGTTTCCGCCCGGCGGATTTTCATGATGGACCCATCGGCCCGCAGCAGCAGCTCGGCCGAACGCAATTTGCCGTTGTAATTAAAACCCATGGCATGGCCGTGGGCCCCGGCGTCGTGAATGATGAGATAGTCTCCGGGCTCGATCCTGGGGAGCTCGCGGTTAATCGCGAATTTATCGTTGTTTTCACAGAGCGAGCCGGTGACATCACAGATGATGGCGGGTTTCTCCTCTTCCCGGCCGGCAACCGTGATGTGGTGATAGGCGCCGTAGAGGGCCGGTCGCATCAGGTTGGCCATGGTCGCGTCGACGCCGATGTAGGTTTTGTAGGTTTCTTTGCGGTGCAGGACCTGGGTCACGAGATAACCGTAAGGACCGGTAACCATGCGTCCGCATTCCAGGCAGAGCTTCAGGGCGGGAAGGTCGGACTTGAGAATGATGTTCTCGTATGCGGCTTGAATCCCGGCGCCGGTTTTAGCTAGATCGACGGCTGGTTCCTCGGGTCGGTAGGGAATGCCGATGCCGCCGCCGAGGTTGACGAATTCAAAGTTGATTTTAAGCTCGTTGGTGAGCTCGCGAATCAGAGCGAACAGAATCTCGGCGGTTTCGATAAAATAGTTGTGATCGAGTTCGTTGGAGGCGACCATGGTGTGGATTCCGAAACGTCTGACGCCCCGATCCCGGCAGTATCGATAGCCGGCGAAGAGTTGTTCTCGGGTAAAACCGTACTTGGCCTCTTCGGGCCGGCCGATAATCAGGTTGCCTTCCTTGGCCCGGCCCGGATTGTAGCGAAAGCAGACAAGCTCCGGCAGTCGGCCGATATGTTTTTCGTAGTAAGTCAGATGGCTGATGTCGTCAAAGTTGATGATGGCCCCCAGATCGGTGGCCTTGCGGTATTCCTCCGCCGGGGTGTTGTTGGAGGTGAACATGATTTCTTCCCCCAAAATTCCGACCTTTTCCGCCAGCAGCAGTTCCGGCAGGGAAGAACAGTCGGCCCCGACCTTGAGGGTGCGCATGAGCTTCATGAGAAAGGGGTTGGGGGTTGCCTTGACCGCAAAATATTCCTTGAAGTCAATCCAGGCAAAAGCCCGATGCAGTTTTTTGAGATTATCGAGAATGGCCTTTTCATCGTAGATGTGAAAGGGAGTCGGAAACTCAAGCGCTATGCGCTTGAGTTCTTCCAGGGGAAAAGGGGCTTTTTTTTCTGTCATGCTGTCCTCGATGCCGACATCCGGCTGTGGCCGGGCTTGTTCTGGGGTCATGGTCGCCGCAGGGACCGAATTCGGATTGTCACGCAAGTTCGCGGCGGGCCAATCGAGTCGGAGGGAGCGGTTTTTTGCTGCCGCGGCAAATTATCATACGTATTACAGGTGGTTTTGTCAAGTTGACGGATTTTCGAGCCCTTGTAACGGGACTGGAGGCGCAATCCCTGACTGGACGTACAACAGCGCCCGGTGTGAAGTTGTTGAGGAAGAAGCTGAACACAAGGCCCAGCTAACAACTAACGGCCAAGGCCGAACCAAGAAGGATTGAGCCGATTTAAAACCGTTAAGTTGAAAGCGTAGGTATGGGGGCGTTGGTTTGTCGCGACAACATAAAGCCCTCAAAGAGGTCCCTAAAAGTTCTGGATGTTGTTGTCTCGGCTTAGACGCTACAGGATACGAGAAAAAAAGAAAAGCCCTGATTTCTCAGGGCTTTCGGGGCGATACTGGGCCGTATCGGCATATGCGTTGGTGCCCGGAGCCGGAATCGAACCGGCACGGTATATTATACCGAGGGATTTTAAGTCCCTTGCGTCTACCTGTTCCGCCATCCGGGCCCGGTCCGATCTGCGGGAGCCGCTGTTTTGTCTATGGGGAAAGAGTTGGAGGCGCCACCCGGATTTGAACCGGGGATGGAGGTTTTGCAGACCTCTGCCTTACCACTTGGCGATGGCGCCAAAAAAAATCAGCAAGGTCTGCTGATTTCAGTTGTTGGTAAAAAGGGATGGAGCGGGAAACGGGATTTGAACCCGCGACTTCAACCTTGGCAAGGTTGCACTCTACCACTGAGTTATTCCCGCGCACCAGTTTCAAATTCGAGAGCGCTTTATAAACGACTGAAAATTAAATGTCAACTTAAAAAAAGAAAAAACTGTAATTTCGCGGCGCTGTTTTCATGGGTATTCAGCGTTGTTTCCGGCGAGGCCGGATAACCTTTTCGCTCTGCCGGCTTAGTTAAAGCCCTGCCACCCCAGACCGGCGGCGGCAGGGCTTGCGGTTGTTTGCGCGCTCTAGTTAAACCGGTCTTTCCCGTGGCCCCGGTTGCCATGGCGACCGCGTTTGGAACCGCAGTGGAAATCTTGTTGCAGCAGTGTATGACGCTGAGTTGGACTCAGACTGCTCAGGAAAGCGACTCGGGTGTCAACCATTTTCGCGAATTCTTCGGTGAAACTACCTTTGTATTCGGTTTTCAGTTTTTTGCCGACCGCGATAAAATCCGGGGTTTCCGCCGCCAGCTCAGCTCGCAGTAAGAGGTGATAACGAACCTGGCCGCGTTGTCTGGACTCCGGTTCCAGATTGTCGCCTTCTTTCAGGCAGAGCTCCCAAAAGTTGATCCTTTCGCTCTGCATCGCTTGGTGGAGGCTGAGTTGGTTTTCGTCCAGGTTGAGTTGTTGCAGGTATGGTTCATTCGGGCCCAGGCGACCCAGGTCCCTGGGGCCGTGGTTGCCGCCCCGCGGCCCCCAGCTTAAAGCCGCGGCCGGCAGGGCCAGGCACAGGGCCAGAAACAGTGACAGGGCGGTTATCGTTGTTTGACTGCGCCGGGATGAAGTTTTGTGAAGGTTCATGTTCGGTTCTCCTTAGGTTAGATTTTTAGATTACGGGAAGGTGCCGTTTCAAGCTGATTCTCAATCTAGCCTGTCAATGTAAAAGATTTATGAGCGCGATCGGATTTTTTTGTAAAGCCTTTGTAAAAGGGTTCCCTTTTGGGGGCATGATCGTCTATATTCACGATGTCGGTGACCCGCGAATTTACGGGTGCTGTAGTTATGACAACCGAAATTTGACCAGTTGTGATTATCGAAAATTGATCACCCTGATAGCAAGATAAAGTTAGGCACTGATGTTCATGGTTAAATTTTAAGTTTGCTTATTGGTAATGTCTTTCCAGAGTTGCTCTCCCTCAGCGGTCAGATTTTTAACCGCGTGGAGTGGATTCCCAAAAATCCCGGAGCGCGGGTAAAAATCTGACCGCGGTGTTACGGGGAATGAAAAGATTATGACCTCTTTTTCAAAGATTGTTTAAGTCTGTAGCTGTCCCACTTGCACTCAATAATATGGGCTTTGTGGGTCAGACGATCCAGTAA
>Ga0209614_1001216_pt1 | contig 20016 bp, 12 predicted proteins | sample BlaSprsedimmetaG_FD_185484 | JGI IMG/M metagenome (GOLD analysis project Ga0209614, IMG submission 185484) | Hot spring sediment bacterial and archeal communities from California, USA to study Microbial Dark Matter (Phase II) - Blank Spring... ... | reverse complement strand
CGATGTGTTGGGCCAGGGTGGTCTTGCCGGACCCTTCGGGGCCATAGATCTCGGTCACGCGGCCCTTGGGGACGCCGCCGACGCCCAGGGCATAGTCGAGGGCCAGGGAGCCGGTGGGGATGATATCTACCTGTAGGTGGGTCGCTTCTCCCAAGCGCATGATCGCTCCCTCGCCAAAGCGCTTGGTCAGGTTCGCCAGTGCAACATCCAGGGCTTTTTCACGTCCGTCCTTGCTCATGTATCCTCCTCCGTTGTTGTGACTTGCTGCTTGATTCGTATTGTAGTACAAATGTTCTATTCTGTCAAATCAAAGTGAGGATCACGAACTGCTCGCGATTTGCGCGCCTACTTGAACCGACCGAGCTGGTGTGGCTGGGGTAGACTCAACGCTGGTTTTCCGTCGAGGCGGCATAGTCCAGCGCCGAAGCAGAAATGGTCGCCAGAATGGAGAGCAGGCTGGCGTCGTCTTGGGTAAATTCCTCACCAGAGCGCTTGTTGAGCACCTCGATGATGCCCAGCACCCGCCCTCGAGCAACCAGCGGCACGGCGATCAATGAGCGGGTCTCGAACCCCGCGTACTCGTCAATCGCTGGAAGGAAACGCGAGTCGGTGCGCACATTGTTGATAATGGCCGGCTTCTTCTGCTCAGCGGCCCAACCCGCGATACCCTGCCGGCGGTCGAAGCGGTGCCCGGGCAAGACCTCGCTGACGCTGCCGTGCACCAAGACGAACACCAACTCGTCCGTCTCCTCGTCCACGAGCATCAGGGAGCCATCTGTGGTGTCTAGCAGATTCATCGCACTGATTAACGTGTCGTCCAGCAATGTCAAAACGTCCTGCTCAGGCGTAAAGCGCTGGACGGTCTCTTGCAAGTCTGTGAGTGCTCGGATATACCGCCGCAGGTTATGGATCTCGTCCAGCAATAGTCTATTCTCATCCCGTAAACGAGCACATTCTTGCTGAAGGAAGCGCACAATTTGTGTATCTCCTGACCCGGTTGCCATAATCCCCCCTCGTTTAGAATCGTTATGCTGATCGAGTGAGTGGATGAGATGTTGATCGCCTTTTGCACTCCTAACGTAACTACCCAGCTTGGGGTTGTGACACAGAGTTTCACAGAGAAACACGGAGAAAAAGATGTTCTTGTTGCATTCTCTGTGAATCTCTGTGCCTTCTCAGCGGCTCTCTGTGTCAAAACCATAATGGCCTGGGTAGTTACCTCCTAACGGTGATTTTACAGGCAATTCCCCGCTTATGCAAGTCGTCCACAGGTCCGCCTCTGGATAGACTGTGGTTAGCGAGGTTGTCCACAGATTGTTGACAATGTCATAGGAAGCGGGTATAATTGTGTATATTTGACACCAACAGGAGGTCGGTATGCCACTAGAGGACTACCCGCGACCATCGGTGACTGTAGACGTCATTATCTTTACCTGGCGGAATGATGAACTAGAGGTGCTGCTCATCAAGCGCAAGTATCCGCCTTTCGAAGGGATGTGGTCCATTCCCGGCGGGTTCGTCGAGATAGACGAGTCCCTGGAGAGTGCGGCCCTCCGAGAGCTGAAAGAAGAGACCGGCGTTCGGGACGTCTATCTGGAACAACTCTATACATTTGGCGACGTAGGGCGCGACCCTCGGGGCCGGGTGATCACCGTGGCCTATTTCGCCCTGGTGCCCGCTCCACTCATTGATCCCCGGGCTGGCTCCGACGCCGCCCAAGCGGATTGGTGGTCCATATACGATCCACCGCCACTGGCCTTTGATCACGCTCGCATTCTGGCTTATGCGATGCAGCGACTCCGCTACAAGTTAGAGTACACGGCGGCAGCCTTTGAACTGCTGCCCGAAACGTTCACCCTCGGCGAGTTGCAGGCTGCCTACGAGATCATCTTGGGGGAGGAGCTGGATAAACGCAACTTTCGGCGCAAAATCCTCAGTGCGGACATCATCGAAGAGACGGGAGACTATCAGACCGGGGAGGGACGACCGGCCAGGTTGTATCACTTTCGAGAGGATGCGGTGGCCGAGGTCAAGGCCCGCCGCTTGTTTCCCTGACGCTCCGGTCCGTGACCAATCGCTTGACAAAACGTCTCTGAGCGCGCATATTTAGTGTGTGTAATACATTTATACCCAATAGAAAAAGGTAAAATCCCAATGAACACAAAGAGTGACTCGTTTCTGGATTGGCTGGCAGATTGGGAGGCGAATTTATCGTCCCTAGATTTGGCGACCGTCGTGGTGGATCCGACCCAGACGGCCGTCCTGTCGGTGGACATGTTGGTCGGCTTTTGCTATCAGGGCTCTCTGGCCAGTCCCCGGGCGGCAGGAATCATCCCGGACGTCGTACACCTGTTCCAAGACACGCATGCGGCAGGCATCCGGCATTTCCTGCTGCTGCAGGATACCCACGAGGCGGACGCGGTCGAGTTCTCCGCCTACCCCCCCCACAGTGTGGCCGGCTCGGAGGAGAGCGAGACCATCGAGGAACTGCGCCAGCTCCCTTTTTCCGATCTCTACACCGTGATGCCCAAAAATTCGGTCAGCTGCGACTTGGGGACCGAGCTGGGGTCGTGGTTGGAGGCCCACCCCGAGGTGAACACGTTCATCGTCGTAGGGGTATGTACCGATATTTGCGTGTATCAACTGGCGATGTATCTGCGGCTGCGGGCCAACGTGTTGGGCCAGCGCGACGTGCGGGTGATCGTCCCCGCCAACTGCGTGCAGACGTATGATATGCCGGTCGAGACAGCGGAGCAGGTGGGCGCCCTGCCTCACAGCGGCGATCTATTGCACCGCGTCTTTTTGTACCACATGGCGCTGAATAAAATCGAGATTGTCGCCGGTTTGATCTGAGTACATAGAGGATACAGTCGTGATACTCAAAGAGCTGTTAGAGGCGGCCGAGCCGCTGATCGAGCTGGCCATCGCCGAGGACATTGGACCGGGTGATGCGACCTCCCAGTCGGTGCTGCCGGCCGACCTGGCGGTGCACGGGCGAATCGTGGTCAAGGAGGCGGGTGTCATCGCGGGGCTGCCCATCGCGGCCCAGGTTCTGGCGCGCGTGGATCCGGCTTTGCACCTCACCCCGCGCGTGCAGGATGGAGAGCGCGTGAGCCCAGGCGACGTGGTAGCCGAGGTCAGCGGGCCGGCGCGGGGCATGCTGTCCGCCGAGCGGACCGTGCTCAATTTTTTGCAGCGCCTCGCGGGCATCGCCACGCTGACACGGGCCTTTGTGGATCGGGTGACCGGTACACGGGCAGTCATCCTGGACACCCGCAAGACCCATCCCGGCTATCGCGTGTTGGAAAAGTACGCCGTGCGGATGGGGGGAGGCCAAAACCACCGCATGGGCCTCTACGACATGGCCCTGATCAAGGACAATCACGTGGACGCCGCTGGCTCGATCCCGGCCGCCGTGGCCCGCGTGCGGAGCGCCTATCCCCAACTGTCTGTCGAGGTCGAGGTCAGGACGTTGGACGAGTTGCGCGAGGCGCTCTCCTGCCCTGTGGATCGCATCATGCTGGACAATATGAGCCTGGAACAGATGGCCGAGGCGGTCAGGCTGACGGCCGGTCGCACCCCGCTGGAGGCTTCTGGCAACGTGACGCTGGAGCGGGTGGCGGACATCGCGGCCACCGGCGTGGATTACATCTCGGTCGGAGCCCTCACCCACTCCGCCCCAGCGCTGGATTTGAGTATGAAGATCGAATCCCCTGACCCGGAGGCGCTGATCGCGCGCGTCAAGTCCCAATTGGGCGATCAACTGGTCATCCTGGGCCACCACTACCAACGGGATGAGGTGATCCAGTTCGCCGATTTCCGAGGAGACTCGCTCAAACTGGCCCGCGATGCCGCCCATTGCCACGAGGCCAAATACATCGTCTTTTGCGGCGTCCACTTTATGGCCGAGACGGCTGCCATCCTGGCTCAACCCGGTCAGGCCGTCCTGCTGCCCGATCTGGAGGCCGGCTGCTCGTTGGCCGAGATGGCCGACCGGGCCGCCGTGGAACGGGCGTGGGAGCAGTTGGGTGAGGTAATGGACGTAGAGAGCGAGGTCATGCCGATCACCTATGTGAATTCGGTCGCCGACCTGAAAGCGTTCTGTGGCCAGCACGGCGGCGTGGTCTGCACGTCTTCCAACGCTGCAGCGGTCCTGGCGTGGGGATTCGCCCGTCGCCCGCGCGCGCTGTTCTTTCCAGACCAACACTTGGGGCGGAACACGGCCCACCAGATGGGCATTCCAGCGGAGGAGATGCTGGTGTGGGATCCCCATCTCCCGTTTGGTGGGCACACCGCCGAGGCTCTGAGACAAGCGCGGGTCTTTCTGTGGCGTGGATGGTGCAGCGTCCACCAGCGTTTCCGACCCGAGCACGTGGCGGCGTGGCGGGCGCGGGAGCCGGAGGTGAGAGTCATCGTCCATCCCGAATGCATGGCAGAGGTAGTGGACCTGGCCGACGAAGCCGGTTCCACGTCCTACATCATCCAGCGGGTAGAAGAGTCGCCCCCGGGCACCCGCTGGGCCATCGGCACCGAGTTCAACCTGGTCAACCGGCTGCGAAAGGAGCATCCCGACCAGCTGATCGCGTCCCTCTCGCCAGAGCCGAGCTATTGCCAGACAATGAACCGCATCACGGTGGAAAAAATGGCCCGCGTGCTGGACGGGCTGGCGTGGGGGGAGTTGACCCATCCCATCACCGTGCCGCCGGACGTGGCCCACGATGCGCGGGCGGCGCTGGAGCGGATGCTGGAGGTGAGCCGATGAGCGTCCAGAAGACCGACGTGCTGATCATCGGCTGCGGCATCGCCGGCGTCACGGCGGCACTGCGACTGGCGCAGGATCGGCAGCGGCAGATCACCATCGTGACGCGGGCCCAAGAGCCCGAGGAGGGGAGCACCCGCTACGCCCAGGGAGGCATCGTCACGCTGGGCCAGGATGACACGGCCGCCCTGCTCGTCCAGGACATTTTGGCCGCCGGAGCAGGCCTCAGTCTGCCGGCGGCCGCTCGCATCCTGGCCGAAGAGGGCCCGCGATTGGTGAAGGACGTCTTGATCGAGACCGCTGGCGTCTCCTTCGACCGGGCAGCGGGGGGAGACCTGGCCTATGGGCGGGAAGCGGCCCACTCCCGACCGCGCATCCTCCACGTGGGAGATGCCACCGGTCGGGCCATCATCCAGGCCCTGCTTGCCTCCTTGCGCCAACGGCCCAACGTCCGCATCGTCACGGCGGCGACCGCGGTGGACCTGGTCACGTTTCCCCATCACGCCCGCGATCCGCTGACGGTGTACGAACCGATCACCTGCCACGGCGCTTACGTCTTTGAGCAATCCCAGCGCACCGTCCGCTGTTACCTGGCCGGGACGACCGTGCTGGCGACCGGCGGTCTGGGACGCATCTACCGCCATACCACCAACCCGGAGGGCGTGCGGGGGGACGGGCAGGCGATGGCCTATCGAGCCGGGGCCAGGATTATCAATGCCGAGTACGTCCAGTTCCATCCCACGGTCCTGACCATACCAGGGGGAGAGGGCTTTCTCATCTCGGAGGCGGTGCGGGGCGAGGGAGGGCAGCTGCTCACGCCGGACGGGCGGGCCTTTATGGCCGACTATGCGCCTCGCTGGGGCGACCTGGCTCCACGGGATGTCGTGGCTCGGGCGATTCATCACGAGATGGTGGAGCACGACTATCCCCACGTGCTTCTGGACATCGGATCGGTTCTGCCGGCGGCACGGATTCAGGAGCGGTTTCCCACCATCTATGCCCGCTGCCTGGCGTTAGGCGTAGACATCACCCGGCAGCCGATTCCGGTCGTTCCGGCCGCCCACTATTTCTGCGGTGGGGTCTGGACCGACGCGGAGGGGCGGACGACGATCCGCAACCTCTATGCCGTCGGGGAGGTGGCCTGCACTGGCGTCCACGGGGCGAACCGCCTGGCCAGCACGTCGCTCCTGGAGGGGCTGGTGTGGGGCGACCGCGCCGCCCGGGACATTGCTGCCCGTGCGGTATCCGGCGTCGCGGTCGATCAGGTGCCGGCCTGGGAGGAGACCGGGGTAGAGGAGGCCGATCCGGCCCTGATATGGCGGGATGTGCGCACCATCCAACACACGATGTGGCACTATGTCGGGTTGGTCCGGTCGGCCAAGCGGTTGGCGCGCGCCCTGCGAGATTTGAATCACTTGCAAGAAGAGATCGAGGACTTTTACCGCACCACCCGCCTGAACGACGCGCTGATCGGGCTGCGCCACAGTGTCCAGGCCGCGCTTCTGGTCGCAGAGGCGGCCCAGCACCATCGTCAGAGCCGGGGATGCCATTATCGGGACGACAGCAAGGGGGCCGCTCCGTTATGACCAACCGGCGCATGGTCAAACTGTCCAAGTTCCTCGCTCTGATCCTGCGCCACCAGCCGGAGCGGTTCGCGCTGGAACTGGATGGGGAGGGATGGGCGTCGCTTGCCGAGGTGCTCGAGATCGTGCAGGGGCTGCCCAATTTCCGGTGGGCCACCCGCGCGGACGTGATGGCAGTGGTCGAGGGGGGGAGTGGCGACGGTAAGCGGCGGTTCGAGGTCGAGGGGGAGCGCATTCGCGCCCGGTACGGGCACTCGATGGATCAGCCGGTGCGGTATGAGCCTTGCTCACCGCCCGAACTGCTCTATCACGGCACGTCCCCGACAGTTGTGGAGGGGGTTCGACGAGAGGGTCTCCGGCCGATGAAGCGGCAGTATGTGCACCTCTCGCCGGATTGTGGGACGGCCCTCCGGGTCGGTGCGCGCCACGTCTCCCACGGCGAGCGCCCCGTGCTGCTCACCGTTCGCGCGGCCGAGGCGCACGAGGCCGGGATCCAGTTCTTTCGGGCCGACGAGACGGTCTACCTGGCGGAGCGAATTCCGCCGGCATACGTCGAGTTTCCGGTCGAGCCGCTCGCTACCGGGTAAGACGGGGATCGAGGGCGTCGCGCAGGCCGTCGCCCAGCAGGTTGAATCCCAACACGCTCAGCATAATCGCCAGGCCGGGAAAGAGCACGGCCCACCAGGCGCCGCTGGTCAGGAAGCGGTAGCTGTCACCCAGCATCGCGCCCCACTCTGGCTCCGGGGGGATGGCGCCCAATCCCAAAAAGCCCAGTGCGCCGGCCCAGATGATGGCGCTGGCGAGGCCCATCGTCGCCTGCACGATGACCGGCGAGAGGGTGTTGGGCAGAATGTGCCGGAACAGGATGCGGGCGTGGCCGGCCCCCGTCGCCTGGGAGGCCAGGACGTAGGCTTCCTGGGTCAGGGAGAGGACGGTGGATCGTACCAGGCGGGCGTAGATAGGAATGCCGACGAAGCCGATGGCGATCATCGCCCTGTCCAGGCCCGGCCCGAGAAAGGCCAGAATCGCGATGGCGAGCAGATAAGCCGGAAACGCGAGGATGATGTCCATCACCCGCATGATGATACTGGAGATGAACACCCCGCCCAGCGGCAGGGCCAGGATGCCGCCGATGATCAGGCCAGACAGCCCACATCCGATAGCGGTGTAGGGACTGACCAGCAGGGCCGGACCGCCGCCGAGGACGAGTCCCACCCCGGCAAAGATCAACACGCGCCGACGGTTGACCTGAGGAATCGCCCCCGCTTTGCGGGGCGGCTCTGCGAGCACAGAGACGGCGCCCAGCGCGGCAAAGAGCACGGCCTGGAAAGTCTGGTCGGCGAGCCAGGCCGGGAAAAGCCCCAGGCCCAGACCAACGAGGGCAAAGAGAAAGACCAGCCCCACCCTGCCCACAGGCATACTCTCGTAGAATCCTGCCAGCAGGCCCAGCATGCCCCCAATGAGCAGGGAGATACCCACAGCGACCAAGCCAACGCGCATCGAGTTCCACCCCCCGTGAACGACGCGTCGAAAGATATCCCTTCCCAGCTTGTCGGTCCCAAAGGGATGGATGGACGGAATCTCCTCGGTTGGGGAGAGATTGGGGGGTTTGAGTTTCAGAGAGTAATCGAGGTCAATTCTGGGATCGTACTCCCAGAAAAAGTGGGCAAACACGGCCGATATGACAAAGATGGCCACGATGACCAGCCCCAATCGCGCGGTGTTGCTAGAGATCAGCCGCTGCCACGCATCACCCCACAGCGAACGGTGCTTCCGACCGATTATCACATCAGCATCATTCAAGTTTTTTTCTGTCACGCTGTCCTCACTCGTAGTGAATGCGCGGATCCAGGAAGGCGTAGGATAAATCCACCAGCAGATTGATAAACACAATGACCAGGGCGATCAGCAGCGTGGCGCCTTGGACGATGGGATAATCACGTCCCACGATGGCATCATAAAGTCCCCACTTGCCGATTCCTGGCCAGGCAAAGATCGTCTCTGTCAGCACGGCCCCGGCGAGCAGGTGCCCCATTTGGATGCCGATGGTGGTGATGATGGGCAGGAAGGCATTTTTGAGAGCATGGCGGTAGAGCACCACAATCTCCCTCAGCCCTTTGGCGTGGGCAGTGCGAATATAGTCGGACTGGAGCACATCCAGCATGCTGGCCCGGGTCATTCGGGCGATAATGGCGGTCGGGATGGTGCCCAGGGCCAGGGCTGGCATAGCCAGATGTTTCAGGGCATCCCACATTGCGGTCCAATTGCCAGTGAGGAGACTGTCCAGAACGATCAGGTTAGTGATGGTCTCGACCTGGATGGCGTGATCCAGCCGTCCTCCCACCGGGAGCCATTTCAGGAAGACGGCAAAGAGCATGATTTCCATCAAGCCTAACCAAAAGATCGGCATCGAGACGCCGACGAGGGAGAGGATCATGCTGATGTTATCCAGCGGCGAGTTATGCCGCGCCGCCGACAGAATGCCAACCGGCAGGCCGACGACAATGGCGAACAGCATGGATAAAAATGCCAGTTCGATGGTGGCCGGAAAGCGCCGTTTCAACTCGTCGGCGATGGGGATGCGGCGATGGATCGAGTTGCCCATATCGCCCTGAAATAAACGGGTCAGATAGCGGGCGTATTGACTATCGAAGAAACTGCCTACATCTCCTCGTCCGAGCGCCTCTCTATCGAGGAAAACGGGGCGGTTAAGCCCCAATTGCTCGCGGATGCGCTCCACGTTGTCCTGAGCTGCATGTTCACCCAACATCGCGACGGCCGGATCACCAGGAATGAGGCGGACCAACATAAAGATGACGATGGTGACGCCCAGGATAGTGGGGATGAGCGATACAATTCTACGAATGATGTATCCGGTCAAGGGACTTTCCTTTCGGGGATACAGCAGGGGGGATAGTATCCCCCCTGCTGATCAGATTCTGCACCTCTTACAGAGCTACGACTTACTGCTCGATCACGATCCCCTCGTAGTAGTCGGCGCCGACAGGTTGAGGCACGTAGCCGCTGATCTTGTTGGAGAACAGCAGCGGCGTGTTGTTGTGCGCGACCCACAGGCGGGCGACATCATCGTGCAGCAACTGCTCCACCTGCTTGTAGAGCGCCTCGCGCTCAGCCTGATCCGGGTTGATGGCCGCCTGGTAGAGCAATATAGCGACCTCTTGGTTGGCGTAAAAGCCTTCCCGTCCATCCGGTTCCTTGATCCCATCGGGCGCGCTCAAGCCGCCGAAAAAGTAGTTGTGAAAGTTGTCGGGGTCGCCGTTGTCGCCGCCCCAGCCGAGCTGGTAGAGCCCGACCAAACGGCCTTCACGCCGCAGACCCAGGTAGGTGGGCCAGTCGCCGGCCAGTTCCAGCGTGGCATTGATGCCGGCCCTGGCCAGGTCAGCGGCCATCGCCTCGCCGATTTCCTTGGGGCTGGGGTAGTAGAAGCGGGTGACCGGCATATAGTACAATGCCAGGGGGATCTTGTCCCCAGCGCTGTAGGCGACGTTCCCCTCGGCGTCCATGATGTCGAAGGCGATGGTCACTTCGCTCAGCCCATCGGGGAAGCCAGCGTCGGCCAGGAGCTGCTTGGACAGTTCCGGATCGTAGGCCCAACCCTCGATGGCGTCGTTGTGGCCCCATACCAGCGGGGGCAAAAAGCTGGTCGCGACCTCGCCATAGTCACCGTAAAAGTTCTCGACGAGGCCCTGACGGTTGATGGCGTGGGCGACCGCTTGACGAACGCGGATGTCCTGGAACTCGACGGTCTGGTAGGGGAATGCCAGGTAGGCGGTGTTCAACGCCGGGCGGGCCATGACGTACAGATCGGGATCCGCCTCGGCGGCCGCGATGTCCTCGGCCACAGCCTGCTCCAGGCCATGGATGCTGCCGGCCTTGAGGGCCAGGAAACGAGCCGAGTCATCCGGGATGACGCGCCAGACGATCTCGTCTATGGTCGGCCTGCCGCCCCAATAGTCCTCGTTGGCGACCACAGAGATGTGATCTCCCTCTATCCACTCTTTGAAGATGAAGGGGCCCGTGCCCACGCACCCTACCGAGGGCAAGCCATAGTCCTCGCCGTACGCCTCGATGGCGGCTGGGCTAGAGATGGCGAATATATCCATCGCCAGGTTAGCCAGGAAGGGAGCCAGAGGGGCATTGAGGACAAACTTGACGGTATAGTCATCAACCTTTTCGACGGCGGTGATCACACTGTCGTCGTCGAACCCAAACCACATATACTCATAGTACTCGAACACCTGGCTGTCAAAGTGGTAGGGGTGGTCGGTAAAGCGCCAGCGTTCAAAGTTAAAGACGACGGCGTCGGCGTCAAAGTCGGTCCCGTCGTGGAACTTGACGCCCTGGCGCAGCTTGCAGGTCCACTCGGTGCTGTCGTCGTTCGCCGTGCACTCGGTCGCCAGAGCGGGGATCGGCCTGGTGGAGCCAGGCTCGTATTGGTAGAGCGGTTCCAGACATTGGCCGGTCACGCGGAAGCTCTCGCCGTCGGTGACGATGGCGGGGTCCAACTGGACCGAGTCGCCGCCGCGGCCAAAGATAAAGGTACCGCCAGCTCCAGCCGGCCGTGCAGGACCCGCAGTGTCGAGCATGTCGCCGCTCACCGGGTCAACGCCAGTGTCCAGCGTGCCGGCGGCCAGCATGCCAAAGACCTCGTCCAGCTTGGCCTTCACGTCATTGGGGATGTCGCCTTCGGTGTCGTGGAAGGGGGCCAGACCGACACCATCCACAGATGCGTCGAACACGGCTGTTTGCCCCCTGAAGGTGCCCTCGACAGCAGCTTTGATAGCAGAGTACACAGCTACGTCCACACGCTTCATCGCACTGGAGAGCAGCCGGTCGGCGCCGGCTTCCTGACCGCCCTTGAAGGTGGTAAAGTACTCGTCCTGGTCCACGCCGATGACCCATACACCCTGCTGGGCCGCGCCCAGGATGCCGCCCGAACCAGTAGGGCCACCAGCGCCAAAGATGACGTCAGCGCCCTCGGCGATCTGGCTCTCGGCCGCTGCCTTGCCGCGCGCCGGGTCGGTAAAGCTGTCAATGTAGACGCCGATCACGGTGCAGTCGGGGCAGATGTAGCGGACGCCGTTCTCGTAACCGTTGCGGAACTTTTTGACCGGCGGGATCTCCATGCCAGCCACGATGCCAACCGTCTTGCTCTCGGACATCAAACCGGCCAGCGCGCCGGCCATAAAGCCGGCCTGATCCTCACGAAAGACCAGCCCCATCACGTTGGGAATGTCGGGGTCGTAGGCATAGTCCACGATGGCAAACTTGACATCAGGGTTGGCCTCGGCCTCTTTCTGGGTGGTTTCACCCATCATAAAGCCGACGGTCACGATCATGTCGAAACCTTCGTCAATGAACTGCTCGACGTTCTTCTCATAGTCGGTCGGCTGCTGGGTCTCGATGTAGGCGTTATCCAGGCCAAATTCGTCGGCGGCCTGCATCATGCCCGTATAGGCATACTCGTTGAAGGTGCCATCGTTGACCTTGCCGACATCGGTGACCAGGCCTACCTTGAAGCCTTCGGCAACCGGGGGGGCGACTGGCTTGGCAGTGGGTTCAACTACGGGGGCCTCGGTCGGTTTGGGCCCGCATGCTGTTAGTAACGCCAACACTGCCAGCAGGCTCAGGGTTTTCAATAGTAGCTTTCGCATTTTGGTTCTCCTCCTAGTAGAATTCACTTGCGGATTTGACTCGTCGTCACTTGCAAATATAGGGAAAACTGTGGATACTTTTTCAGACTCACCTCCTTTCGCCAAGCCAGACTTATAAGAAACCCGCCCTACAGTTGCACCACGGCTTAGCCAGACTTTGCCGTCGAAACGACCAAAGTCGTCACTACGAACTCGATAACGGGAACCGCTGGCTGTGGCACGATGCATACATTATAGCTAAATTAGCCTAAAGCACAAGCCCGTGTCACGGGCCTCGAGCCTTGGCTTGTCATTATTTCATGTTCGACTATAATGAGGAACATCTATCTGGGGCTGCTCCTGTTTTCTCCAGCAGAAATAGGCGTCTAGCGGGCAAAGGAGGTGTGATACATGACTCTAGCTCTGGAAATGCGGAGCATTACCAAACGTTTCCCAGGCGTTCTGGCCAATGACCACGTTAATTTTCAGCTCGAAAGAGGTGAAATTCACGCCCTGCTGGGAGAGAACGGGGCTGGTAAATCTACCCTGATGAACATCCTGTACGGTCTGTATAGCCAGGACGAGGGGCAGATCTTTTTGAGCGGCCGGGAAGTGGTGATCAGTGCGCCGACCGATGCGATCCAACTGGGCATCGGCATGGTTCACCAACACTTTATGCTCGTTCCTGTGATGACTGTTGCCGAGAACATTACCCTCGGCACAGAAATTGTAAAGAATGGCTTTGTGCTCGACCTGGATACGGCGGCCCGGCGCATCCGCGATCTTTCGCGCCAATATGGCCTGGAGATCGACCCGGATGCCTATGTCAAGGATCTGCCGGTCGGCACACAACAGCGGGTGGAAATCGTCAAAGCCCTGTATCGTGAAGCCGACGTGCTCATCCTCGATGAGCCGACGGCGGTGCTCACGCCGCAGGAAGCCGAAGAACTCTTTGTGATCATGCACTCGCTGGTTGAGCAGGGGAAGAGCATCATTTTCATCACCCACAAATTGGGCGAGGTCTTTGCCGTGGCCGACCGAATCACGGTCCTGCGGAATGGACACGTGGTCGGCACCACGACGCCGGCCAAAGCGACCAAGGAATCGCTGGCCGAGATGATGGTGGGGCGAGAGGTGATCCTGACCGTGGATAAGGGGCCGGCCCAGTTCGGCCCGCCGGTGCTGCAGGTGGAGCGCTTGACAGTCCTCGACGATCGAGGAGCCCTGGTTGTGGACGGCGTTTCTTTCGACGTGCGGGCGGGCGAGATTCTGGGAATCGCCGGGGTGCAGGGGAACGGCCAGACAGAGTTGGTGGAGGCGCTGACCGGGCTGCGCCGCTGCCTGGACGGCCAGATCAGCATCGGGGATGTGGACGTCACCAATGCGTCGCCGCGCAAGATCACCGATTTGGGTGTGACTGTGGAAGGTTCGGCCCATATCCCTGAGGACCGGCACGAGCACGGCATGGTGTACAGCTATCCCATCGCCGACAACCTGATCCTGAATACATACTACAAGTCTCCATTTGCCCGCGGCGTCGTCCTGGATCACCAGGCCATCGAAGACCATGCATTGCGCGTGGTTCACGAGTTCGACATTCGCACGCCCAGCGTATATACGGGGGCCGGCAGCCTGTCGGGCGGCAACCAACAAAAGGTGGTGGTCGGGCGCGAACTCTCGCGTCCTATTCAGTTGCTCATCGCGGCTCAGCCCACCCGAGGTTTGGACGTGGGATCCATCGAATTCATCCACAACCGACTGGTCGCAGCTCGCGATGCCGGAGTGGCCGTGCTGGTGGTGTCGGCCGAGTTGGACGAGATCATGTCGCTCTCGGATCGCATCGTCGTGATGTACAAGGGGCAAATCATCGCCACACTAGAGGCCGGTCAGGCCAGCCGCGAGGAAATCGGCCTGTTGATGGCCGGCATCGTGGAGGAGGAGGAGGAGGAGGAGGAGCATGCAATCGCGTAACACTGCCCCCGTGTCTGTTCCAGTACGGATTGGGTTAGTCACCGACGTGGGCAAGATCGACGATGGCACGTTCAATCAGTACGCCTACGAAGGTATGACGCGCGCCGCCGAAGAATTTCGCCTGGAGACGACCTACATTGAAACGGCTCGCCCTGATGATGGAGCCGACAATATCCTGACGCTGATCGAGCAGGGGTATCAAGTCATCATCACCGTCGGCCAGATGCTCGGCGAGGTGACGGAACGGATCGCCACAGACCATCCGGACGTCAATTTCGTCACCATAGACTTTGCCCCTTATCCGGTCCTGCCCAACGTGATGGGCCTGCTCTTTGCCGAAGACCAGGCCGGTTTCCTGGCAGGCGCGCTAGCGGGCTATATGACGCAGAGCAACGTGCTGGGCGTGATCGCCGGCGACCGGATCCCGCCCGTGATCAAGTTCCGCAAGGGATTTACCAATGGGGCCAAGCACGTCAACTCCAAAGTACGGGTGTTGAGCGAGCACGTCAAATCTTTTACCGACCCCGAGAAGGGCCGGGTGATGGCCCAGTCCTTCATCGAGCAGGGAGCCGATGTGATCTTTGGCGCCGGGGGAGAGACTGGCAGCGGGGGCATTCGGGGCGCCGCCGAGCAGGGAGCCTGGGTCATCGGCGTGGATCAGGACGAGTGGGTCACCACTTTCGAGGACGGCCAGGCGCCTGGCTCCGATCGTCTCCTTTCGAGCGCCATCAAGCGCGTGGACAACGCGGTGTACGCAGCGATCCGGCGCGCAGTGGAGGGCCAATTTGTCGGCGAAACCGCCACCTTTGAGGCCGGCAACGAGGGCATCGGCCTGGCGACCTACCACGCGGCCGAGAGTGCCATCCCTGAGGAGGTCAAAGGTCGGATAGACGAGATCGCCGCCGGTCTGCGCAGCGGCACCGTCACCACGGGCGTGGGTCCGAGCGGTGAGGACGTCGCCGAGACGTTGTGGGACCGGATCAAGAGTTGGCGCTGGAGTGAACTGGCCGTGCTGGCACTGGCCGTGTTCACGGCCGTGTTGATTGGGGCCGCCATCATCTGGGTCACGCGCGCTTCAGAGCTCAGGGGGGCGGGTGAGACGTGGGGACAGGTGATCCCCCAGGCCAACAGGCTGGTGTTGGCGGCTTATGGCGGGCTGTTCGAGGGAGCGATTGGGTCGCCCAAGGCGCTGGTCACTACGCTCACCTATTGCACCCCTTACATCCTGGCCGGGCTGGCGGTGGCGTTAGGCTTTCAGTGTGGTCTGTTCAACATCGGCGCCGAAGGGCAGCTTTACATAGGGGCTTTGGCCGCTACCTTTGTGGGCTTCACCGTCACGGGCCTGCCGACCTATATTCACCTGCCGCTGGCCATCGCCGCTGGCATGCTGGCCGGGGCGGTTTGGGGCGCCATTCCAGGCCTGCTGAAAGCGACGACCGGCGCACACGAGGTCATCAACACCATCATGATGAACTATATCGCCGTCAAGACGGTGGATTATCTGGTCAAGAACCCGCTCAAGGATCCGACGGCTTCGCTGGACCGCACCCCGTTCGTGGCCGAGAGCGCACGGTACCCCCTGCTTTCCACTCAGTACGGGTTGCACATGGGGTTCTTGTTGGCGCTGGTGACGATCGTGTTCGTCTGGTGGTTCCTGTTCAAAACGACCTGGGGCTTTGAGATCCGGACGGTGGGCGCCAACCCCAGCGCCGCGCAGTACGCGGGCATGAGCGTGAGCCGCAACTTTGTGTTGGCAATGGGGCTCTCCGGCGCGCTGGCCGGGTTGGCCGGTATCGGCATCGTGTTGGGACGGCCCAGCGAATACGCGCTCAAGGCGGCCTTTTCCAGCGGCTTTGGCTTCGACAGTATCGCCGTGGCCCTGCTGGCCAAAAGCCATCCGTTCGGCATCTTCCCGGCCGCCTTTTTGTGGGGGGCGCTGCGGAATGGGGCCGGTTTGATGCAGGTGCGCGCGCAGGGCATTTCCATTGACCTGGTCAGCATCATCCAGGCATTGGTCATCATGTTCATAGCCGCCGACCAGATCATCCGCTGGCTGTATCGCATGCGGGCGCGACGCGAGGCGATGGTGGTCTTTACCAGGGGCTGGGGAGGATAGACATGAGCGCAACGACTGCTACGTCAACAGTGAAAACCACGCGGTTCTGGACTCGTGCACACGGCTTTGGCATTTTCTACTTGACCGTCGCCCTGATCACGCTAGTGGCAGCCCTCACGAGGGTGAGTCCAGACACAATATCGAGACTGGGGTTAGGGGTCATCGGACAGCCGCCGCCGGTGCGTATATCCTTTCCCACTCAACTGAGCCTGGTGATCATCGGCGTCCTGTTGGGACTGGCCGGCCTCTACTCGCTGGTGCGACCAATCGGGGAGCGAGAGGTAAACGTGCTCCTGGGATTCAGCTTTGGGATGATCGTATTGGCGGCTCTGGTTGCTGCGGCAGCGGACAAGAGCATTGATATGGTGGGGATGATCAAGGACAGTCTGCGGCTGGCGACACCGATCACACTGGGCATGCTGGCCGGCGTGATGTGTGAACGGTGCGCTGTTGTCAACATCGCCATCGAAGGCATGATGCTGGCCGCCGCGGCGGTGGGGTACATGGCTTCCCTGTACACTCAGAATATGTGGATCGGTTTGCTGGTCGCCGTCCTCGCCGGCGGCGTGATGGCCGCATTGCACGCTGTCCTTTCGATCCGCTTCATGGTGGATCAGATCATCAGCGGCACGGTGATCAACATCCTGGCGGTGGGCGTGAGCGGCTATATCCGGACTGCCTTTCTGCTCAAGAATCCCTTCGGCGCGCCTGGCTTGTTCCCCTACGTCTTTCAGAAAACGCCACTGTGGGACATTCCCATTCTGGGGGCAATTCTATTCCAATATCAACCCATGGTCTATGCGGCCATGATCCTGGTCCCGGTGGTCTGGTTCGTGCTCTTCCGCACGCCGTGGGGATTGCGCACCCGCGCCGTCGGCGAGCATCCCCGCGCTGCCGATACGCTGGGCATCAATGTCTTCAAAGTGCGCTACGTCAACGTCATCTTGGCCGGCTGTATCGCGGGTTTGGGCGGCGCCTGGTTCTCACTGGAGACCGTGGGCCACTTTGACGACCTGATGACCAACGGTCGTGGCTTTATCGCACTGGCGGCCATGATCTTTGGCAACTGGAATCCCATCGGCGGCGCGCTGGGGGCCCTGCTCTTTGGATTTGCCGATGCTCTGAACTTCAAGTTCCAGATTCTCGAAGTCGGCGTGCCGTACCAGTTTATCGGGATGCTGCCCTTTATTTTGACCATGATCGCCGTGGCGGGCATCATTGGTAAGACCACACCCCCGGCGGCCGATGGTGAACCTTATCAGAAACAATAGCTCGCTTCTGATCTGCTCACTCGTGTGGTTGCTCATGGCTTGCTGCGTGCAAGTCAGGCGTCGCTGCTTTGTGCTCGTTGATGGCCCGGCCGAGAAGCTCACTGCAACAATCCGTCGCTGGAAGAATCACTGTATCCGCGTCACTGCCCACTGATTAGCGGTGCTGTTCACTATGCGAGAAGAAAAGCGCAGCGTTGAATTGATACCGGTGCACCAGCTCTGGATATGGCTGCTTGTGCTGATGCTCACGTTGATGACGACCGCTTGTAAAGCCTCAGAGGAAGCGACCCCCGATCCGTCTCCATCACCTCCTGACATTCCAACTAGGACCACACCAGTTCAGACAGTGACGTCCGTGCCTGTTATCACCACAACTATAACTATGTCTGTGCAGGCTTCTGGGCCGGCCTTTTTGCCGACCGTCACGCCGCAACCCCCTGCTGCTCTTCCTGTGTTCGAAGAGCAAGAAATAGCACAAGCTATCTTGGAACCAGGGAGCACCAGACAGTGGGCAACGCACATCCTGAGCGGCAGTTTCACCGCTCCAGGCGCGAAAGAATGGCTAGGACTGGTGGGGAACATTGGCGACGAGGACGAGATTCGCTGGGCCGTGGTCGAGCCGGGGGAGGACGGGGGCCGGCTGTTGGGAGTCTCCGAGTGGCTGGGCTCCGGATTCGACGAGCCTCCCTCCTTCTACCTGGCGCCCGACACGCTGGATTTCGACGGAGATGGTCGCCAGGAACTGTTGCATCATTACCTCAGAACGGGCCGGGGATTGACGACCGGATCATCCACCATCTATCGCTGGGATGGAAAGGGCCTGGCCCGGATTTGGAACATTGACCTGCTGCGGGATAACAGGGAGGCGAGCGTCCAGGACGCGCCGCATCCATACCGCCAGAACTATCGAGCGGAATGGGAATGGGTGGACCTGGACGAGAATGGAATTCCCGAGGTAGTAGTTCAAGAGCAAGTGATATTCCACTTGCCGGATGGGCTTGCCGTATCTGGGCAGGAAACGGGAACACGCGTCTTTTGCTGGGATGGCACGGCTTTTCGCCCCTGCCGGTTCGACGGCCCAAGGGGCACGTTCGCATACACCGTTCTGGGCGACCTCTGGCTGTGGCAGGATCACATCGCCCGTCCCCTGGGCGAGCGAAACGTGCGGGACTTGAAGTGGTCTCCCGATGGGATGCGCCTGGCCTGGTGGAGCCGGCCGGCGCCGGGCACTGCGCCTCCAGAGCTTGTACTGGGGATTTACGACGTAGCAACAGAGACGAGCCAGAAATTTACCCTGGCGCTGGATGGCGAGTTGGAGGAAGGAACGCTGAGATTGCACTGGACACCCGGTGGACAGTTGGTTTACACGCTGCCCGGGTGTCCATCAGTCCGTTTCGATCCAGAGAGCGGGCTGAAAACGGTGCTGCCTGTTGAGGCAGCGGGCGATTGGTCGCCCGCGGGGAATCGAGCGGTCTATCAGCGGGATGGCAGCCTGTACATCTATGATCTTGAATCGGGGGAGGAGCGCGCGTTGGTCGTCGCTTCGACGGACGCAGCGGCGCCCATCGTGCTGCCCACTCCCACCTGGTCACCGGCGGGAGATTGGATCGCCTGTCGTTTGACGAACGGAGCCATATCCTGGGTGGGTCTCGTAGCGCCCAATCTAGCGCAACCGCTCGACAGCTTTGCCCTGCTGGAGACGTTCAACGGGCAGGAGGCGTCCAACACGCCGTTCACGTGGTCGCCGACGGGGAATCACCTGGCAGCCCTGGCGAGGGAAGCGAGAGAGGAGCAATCTGGGCAGGTGGTCCTGTACGTGGCTCGGGTTCCAGAGCGGGCCGGGCAGACCGTGGGACACGTGGAATGGCAGAGTGTAGCGGCAGTAGGGGATGGGGCCTCTGTTGGGACGCCAGCCTGGTCGCCAGATGGAGATCGGGTGTCTGTAGTCATCGGCAACGACGTCTGGGAGGTACCGATAGGCGACGCGCCCGTACTGCGGCATCACGTCTCTATGCCGGATGCAGATTGGACAATCGTAACGTGGGCGCCGGATGGCAGCGGATTTTTGGCAGGGGTGGAGTGGGTTTACGACGAGCACCTGTACTGGTTTCCTGCCAGCGAGGATAACGCCGAGACCGCCGCCCCGCTGCTGCTGCTGGCGAATGCCCTGGGTCTGGCTCGTTGGGCGCCCCGTTCGGGAGGGGGCGTCGGATCAGGCATGGTGCTGGTCGAGTACACCGAGGGAGTGCCCCTGCTGCACTTTGTGAGCAGGAGTGGTTCAGAGGTCGTCGTTTCGGCCCGAGGAGCCGAGCCACAAACGACCTTTTACGTGGGAGGGGAGCGGGTTTGTTACAACAAGTTCTGCGCCGACCGGGAGGGAGCATCTTCGCTCTTTGCCTCCGGCATTCTCGCCGGCTGCCATTCGCCCCTGGTGAGTCCCGACGGTGCTCAACTGGCCTGGCTGTGTGACGATGGGGTGCCAGATTGGGCCAACCTGGTCAGTGGCGAGGCAGAAATCACCTTTCGGCTAGCACTGAGCGACGAGAAAGGACGCAATGCCCAAGAGGTGTGGAAATACGTAGAGACCGGGCCTGATTATCGTAGCTTTAGTCTGGTAAACTGGCGCGAGGATGGAGGGGCAATCTATCTTTCCCGTCCCAAA
>Ga0209614_1001213_pt1 | contig 20034 bp, 15 predicted proteins | sample BlaSprsedimmetaG_FD_185484 | JGI IMG/M metagenome (GOLD analysis project Ga0209614, IMG submission 185484) | Hot spring sediment bacterial and archeal communities from California, USA to study Microbial Dark Matter (Phase II) - Blank Spring... ... | reverse complement strand
GGTAGAGCGCGCCCACCACCGCCTCGAAAGCGTCGCACAAATTGTGATCTCGCTCCCGCCCACCGGCCTCCTCCTCGCCGTAACCCAGCCGCATCGCTGCCCCGATCCCCACCTGGCGGGCCAATTGGGCCAACGTCCCGGTGCACACCAACGACGCTCGCAGACGTGTCATGGGGCCCTCGTCGAACTCGGGATAATGACGATAGACCCACGCCCCGGCGACGAAGTCGAGCACCGCGTCGCCCAGGAACTCCAGGCGCTGGTTGTCGCCCACGCCATCGTCGGCGTGCTCGTTGGCGTAGGACGAATGGGTCAACGCGCGCAACAGGAGCCCCCGGTCGCAGAAACGGTGCCCCAGCGCGGTCTGCAAGGCCTCGAAACGGGCCTCCCAGGCCTGATCGTCGTCGCCGATCATTCCGTTTGGCTCAACGTCTGCCAAGTTATCCGCGTTATCTGCCATCCCGTCCCGACCCTGCCTCGCCTCGCGCCGCCAACCGATTCCCGTACTTCTCTAACGCTGTGTCCAGGGCCTCCCCGGCATCCACGCCGCACGTCTCGGTCAAGAGCAGCAGGCTGTACAGTGCGTCTCCCAGCTCATTTTTCAACCGATCCGCCGATTGGGGCGAAAACAGGGCTTCCTGCCGCCCGTAGTCGGTGGCCAACAACACCTCTTTGGTGACCTCGCCGACCTCCGCCACCAGGTCCAACGTGTGTGTGACGGGATCGTGGAGGAGATCGTTTTGGCGGGCGAATGACGCGGCCCGGCTCTGCCAGTTATGTTCCAAGTCGATTATGCCTCCGCTCGGTCAAGCTAAGCTTCTTCCCGCAGTTCCCGGCTCAAGCGCAGCCGGAAACGGGCCAGGTCGACGAAGGCCTTGGCGATCACCCTGAGATTCGCCCCGGTCGCCTCGCCCGCCACCCGGGGAAGATGGGTCACCGGCACGTCGACGATGCGATAGCCCCGGGCCTTGGCCCCGGCCAGGAACTCCGTATCGATCATCGCGCCCGCCGACGTGACGTGCACGTGGTCCAACAACTCGCGTTTGAACAACTTGAAACCGCAGTCGATGTCGCGGCATAGGTAGCCGAACAACAGGCGCACGAGTGTGTTCCAGCCGAAGGCATTGACCTTGCGGATGAAGTGATCCTGCCGCTCGGCCCGGTAGCCCGACACGATGTCGGCCTGCTCGATTTTCTCCAACAGGCGCGTGATCTCGCTGAAATCAAACTGCTTGTCGGCCGGGGTGAAAGCGATCAGGTCCTTGCTCGCCGCCTCGAATCCGGCCTTCAGCGAGCCGCCATATCCCCGGTTGGGGTAGTGCTCGATCATGCGGAAGTTGGGGATCTGACCCTCCAACTGGCGGCCGATCTCGCCCGTGCGGTCGGTGCTGCCGTCGTTGACCAGGATGATCTCGTAGTCCCGGTCCAGTTGCCGGGCTACCTCCGAGACCTCTCTCACGGCCGCCTCGACGTTCTCCTCCTCATTGTATGCAGGTAAAACGATAGATAGGCTGGGTTTTTCAGGCATCTTTTTTTGGCTAGTCCATCATCAGGACGTCGGATACTTGCTCGATGGCCCAATCCAATTCCTCTTGCGTGATGACCAGGGGCGGGGCCAGGCGGATGACGTGCTCGTGGGTTTCCTTGGCCAGAACGCCCCGTTCTTGCAGAGCTTCGCAGAAACGGCGCGCGCCACCGGCCTCGTACTTGAGCACGATACCGACGAACAGGCCCTTGCCGCGAACCAGTTTCACGTGGGGGCTGTCGACCGCCTGCAAGCGCGAAAGCAGATAATCGCCCATCTCCGCCGCCCGCTCGCAGAGTTTCTCGTCCTGGATGACCTGGAGCGCCTCGCGGGCCACGATGCAGGCCAGCGGATTCCCGCCGAAGGTCGAGCCGTGGTCGCCGGGGTTGAAGACGCCCAGCACTTCCTTCGAGGCCACGACGGCCGAGACGGGGTACATGCCGCCTGAGAGTGCCTTGCCTAACGTGACCACGTCGGGTCGGACGTTCTCGTGATCGCAGGCCAGGAGTTTGCCCGTGCGCCCCAGGCCGCTCTGGATCTCGTCGGCGATCATCAACACGTTGTGCTCGTCGCACAACTGGCGCACCCGTTGGAGATATCCTGCCTGCGGGACGATGACGCCCCCCTCGCCCTGGACCGGCTCGAAAATGAAGCCCGCCGTATTGGGCGTGATGGCCCGTTCCAGCGCGCCGGCGTCACCGTAGGGGATGAGTTTGAAGCCCGGCGTGAAGGGTCCGAAGCCCTCCCGGTACTGCTCTTCGGGCGAGAACGTGATGATGGTGATGGTGCGACCGTGGAAATTGCCGGTGCAGGCGATGATCTCGGCCTGGCCGTCGGCCACGCCCTTGACCTCGTAGCCCCACTTGCGGGTCGCCTTGAGCGCTGTCTCCACCGCCTCGGCCCCTGAGTTCATCGGCAGCATCATCTCGTAACCGACCAGCTCGCACAACTCCTTCGCAAACAACGGGAGTTGGTCATTGCGGAACGCTCGCGACGTCAGGGCCAGTTTCCGGGCCTGATCCACCATCGCCTGCACGATCCGGGGGTGGCAGTGTCCCTGGTTGACTGCCGAATAGGCCGAGAGGCAGTCCATATACTTGCGTCCCTCTACGTCCCAAACCCACACCCCCTCGCCCCGCGCCAGCACGACGTCGAGCGGCTTGTAATTGTGCGCGTTGTACTCGTTTTCCAGCGCGATATAATCCTGTGTGCTTTTCTTATTCACCTCTCACTCCTCGATTCTGGGGCCCATTTCGAGATCATCGGGCCAAGTCTATCTGAAAAAAAACCAATACCTGACTTATATTAACACATGACAGGCGATCAATCAACCGACAGACGTCACATTCTCCACAGCTATTGGTCATCGGCTGATTCATTACTCGACATCTCGGGATCACGAATGACACGAATAGACAAATGACACGAATCTTGGCTCGAATTGTGAAGAAATATTGTAACTGCTCAGCCTAGCGCCCGTTTGCAGCGGATGGGCGGGGGCCCCCACTCTCCATCGCAGCAAGGGACTGGCCTGAGCAGACGATACCCACTTGACGGCCAGAGGAATCGCCACTATGGCGATCAGTAGAATGCCCAAGGGTAAATTCACTGAGCAGTTTCCTCTTTCACGATCTGGATCAGGAAAGGCGCGATGTCATTCAACGCAAATATTTCGTCGACCACCCCCTCTCGAATGGCCGACAGGGGCATCATTGCCACCTCGGCCGTCGCGGGGTCCTGGGCGATGGTCAGGCCCCCTTTTTCCTTGATCTTTCTCATGCCAGCTGTACCATCGGTGCTCGCTCCGGTCAGGATAATGCCAATCAGACCGGCGCGATAGGTCTGGGCAGCCGTATCGAACAGTACGTCTATCGAGGGACGCGAATAACAGACTTTGGCATCTATCGATAGAGACAGGGTCCGATCCTGTTCGACGAGTAGATGATAATTGGATGGGGCCAGATAGACGTACCCCGGCTGTATCGGTTCTTTTTCGTCCGCTTCCTTTAGCACGAGAGCACACAACTCACCGAGAGAAAAGCTCAAAAAATCTTCCGCGACAGGCAAACGGTGCTGAACCACGAGTATGGGCAGCCCAAAATCGGCTGGCAGCGGGGCGAGTACTGCTTGCAGGGCGTTCAGCCCGCCGGCAGAAGCGCCGATGACGATTGCTTGATATGGATTGCTCTCCACTTACATCGCCTGTTTGGCCAGCGCCGACTTGGCTTCTTCAAGCTCGGACTTGACCTGGATCAATGCCTCTCTCTTGTCATTCAATTCGCTTACCAGTTCTTGCACCTTGGCCTGCAGGTAATACAGTTCGAGAAAAACCTTGACTTTACCGAGCAGAATTTCTGGGACAAACGGTTTGCTCAGGAAATCGACGGCTCCACCGGGATCGAATCCCTTTTGATGCCGATACTCCTCGGTCCGAATGCCGCTGATAAAGATAACGGGTAGATTGGCCGTGCTGGGATTACCGCGCCACAGTTCCACCAACTCGTAACCGCTCATCTCGGGCATTTGCACATCGACGATGGCCAGGCAGAAATCGTGCTCCAGGGTCAGTCCCAGTGCCTCGGAACCGGACGTGGCCTGGATGATCTCCACCGGGCCCAATCTTTTCAATAGACTTCCAATCGCGTATAGATGCTGCGACTTGTCGTCGACGACCAGGATTTTGGGTGGAAGTGTGTTCATATCATACCTCTTTGTTGCAAACTGTGTCATCGAAGCTGTATTCCAGCCGACGCGAAACCAACACGTCGACGGTTCCTTTTCGAATGGCCGAAAGCGGCACCGCTGCCGATTCGGCGCTGATAGGGGCCTGGGCAATGGCCAGGTAGCCCTTTGTATTTTTCAGGATTGGACTTTTTTGCACTGATATATTTTTTCCTTGGCTGAAAAATCGAGAAAATCACCCTTGACGTCAGAGAATCGAAGCGTTTCCTTGCTGCCTATGCAAAGAAAAGCATTGTAGCACAGGCTATCCCGAAACAGCCTCAAGACCCGATTTTGCAGCGCGCGATCGAAATAGATCATCACGTTGCGACATAGAATCAGGTGCATCTCGCTGAACACACCGTCGGTGGCCAGGTTGTGATTGGCAAAGGTGACGTTCTCTTGCAGCGATCGATCGACGATGATCGATTGGTACTGGGCCCGATAATAGTCGGCCAATGACTTTTTCCCACCCGCTTTTTGATAATTGCGGCTATACTCCTGGATGCGCTCCATGGGATAGATCCTGGACCGGGCTTTTTCCAGGGCGGTATCGTTGAAATCGGTGGCATAGATGCGAGATCGCTCGTACAGGCCCTCCTCTTTGAGCAGGATGGCCAGGGAATAGACCTCTTCGCCGGTCGCGCAGCCCGCCTGCCACACGTTGATGAACGGGAATGTCTTCAAGAACGGAACGACCTTTTCCCGCAGCGCCAGGTAAAACCAGGGATCGCGGAACATTTCGGTCACCGTCACCGAAATATCGAGAAACAGCGACGTAAAGGCCTCCTCGTCGTGGAGGATGCTGGGTATCAGGTCCGAGATTCTGTCGAAACTGGTCCTGGACAGGTGATGCTGTACGCGGCGCTTGATCGACGCCTGGCTGTATTGTTTGAAATCATAACCATAGCGTTGATAGATCGCATCCAACAGCAAGCTGACTTCGATCTGGCTCACATCTGCATTTTCCACAATGGCGCCCTCTCTGCCTACTGCCTACTGATACAACCACACCCGCAACATCGAAAACAAACGATCCACGTCGATAGGTTTAGGTAGATAATCGTTCGCCCCGGCGGCCAGGCACTTTTCCCGGTCTCCCTTCATCGCCTTGGCGGTGAGCGCCAGGATCGGCAATCCCCTGAACTTTTGTTGGGCGCGGATGCGTTCGATGGTCGCGTAACCGTCCATGACAGGCATCATGATGTCCATCAACACCAGGTCGATGTCCGGGTCGTCGGTCAGCAGATCCAGGGCTTTTTGGCCCGATGGCGCGATCAGCGCCTCTATCCCCCGCTCGGACAGGAGCTTGGATAGAGCGAACGAGTTGCGCATGTCGTCGTCCACGATGAGGATCTTTTTGCCCGCCAACTGGACGTCCCCGTTGTATAATTGCTTGATCGTCTTTTGTTTCTCTTGCGGCATATCGGCCACTACCTGGTGCAGGAACAGGGCCGTTTCGTCCAGCAGCCGCTCCGGTGACTTGACCCCCTTGACGATCACGCTGTCGGCGTACTTCATCAACTCGTGATTCTCCTCCGGCGTCAGGTCCCGGCCGGTGTAGACGATGACCGGGCACTTGGCGATGCGCCTGTCGCCGTTCATCTGGTTCAACACCTCGAAACCGGTCATGTCCGGCAGGTTGAGATCGACGATCATACAATCGAAGTGCTGGGACTTGAGCAGGTCCAGCGCGGCCTGTCCGCAATCGGCCTCGACGATCTGCACGTCGTTGCCGCTCAGCAGCTTTTGGACGCTGATCCTCGACCTGGGGTCGTCCTCCACCAACAGCAGGGTCTTGATCTCCTGGGAGATGAACTGCTCGATCTTTTGGAACGACTCGTCTAGCCCTTCTTGGCTGACCGGCTTGGTCAGGTAGCCCATGGCCCCCTTTCGGTAGGCGTCCAACACCTCTTCGTCCACCGATATGATGTGCACCGGGATGTGGCGCGTGTCGGGATCGTGCTTGAGCATGTCCAAGATATCCCAGCCGCTGACGTCGGGCAGGTTCAGATCGAGCATCACGGCGTCCGGTCGATAGGCGCTGACCATCTCCAGTCCGGCCTTGCCTGCTCCGGCGATGAGACATTTGAATGCCTTGTCGTGGGCGTAATCGCGCAGAATCCGGGCGAACCTGGGGTCATCCTCGACGATGAGCAAGACCTTGTCGCCTTCTTGTAGATTCACGCGGTCGTCCGCTGGCATAGGCTGGGCATGGGCTTTGACCGGCGCTGCTTGCGGCACCGACACAGGTTCGGCGTCCCGGGCAGCGGGTTGCTCCGCGCCCTCGTCCGTCGCCCCGATGGGCAGATAGAGTGTAAAGGTGCTGCCCTTTCCAGGTTCGCTCTCCAGGCCGAGCTGACCACCCAACTTGGCCGCCAACTCCCTGGAGATGGAAAGACCCAGGCCGGTGCCGCCATACTGCCGGCTGGCGCTCCCGTCGGCCTGCTGGAACGCCTCGAAGACGACCCTTTGATCCTCCGGCGATATGCCAATGCCGGTGTCGGTGACGCCGATGGCGATGGCCTGGGCGGGATCGAGTCCGCTCTGCGACAGGTCTGTGCCGACATCGGGGCGGTAGACGTCCAGGTCGACGCTGCCCTCGTCGGTGAATTTGAAGGCGTTGGAGAGCAGGTTCTTGACGATCTGGTTCACCCGCTGCGAGTCGGTCTGGATGCTGGACGGCAGGTCGTCGGCCAGCCGAATGTTCAGATTCAGTCCCTTTTCCTCCGCGATGTGGTCAAACTGCGTCTTTGCAGCGGTCGCCAGGTCGCTCAGTGGCATGGTCTCGATGCGGAAGGTCATCTTGCCGGCTTCCACCTTGGATAGGTCGAGGATGTCGTTGATCAGCCGCAGCAGGTCGTTGCCGCTGCCATAGATGATCTGGGCCGATTCGATCTGCTCGTTGGAGAGATTTCCCTCCTCGTTGTCGGCCAGCATGCGGGCCAGGATGAGCAGGCTGTTCAGCGGCGTGCGCAACTCGTGGGACATGTTGGCCAGGAACTCTGACTTGTACTTGCTGGCCAGGGCCAGTTCTTCGGCCTTTCGCTCCAGTTCTTGTTGGGCCACTTTGAGCTCTCGATTATGCTGATCCAGGATGGCCTGTTTCTCCTTCAATTGTGTCTCTGAGGTTCTCAAACTCTCCGTTTGGGCCTCCAGTTCCTCGTTGGCCACCCGCAGTTCCTCTCCCTGGGCCTGTAATTCCTCGGCCTGCTGCTGGGTTTCGTGCAGCAGTTCGTCGATGCGCGCGCGGGCCTGGGCCGTGTTGAAAGCGATGCCGATGCTGTTCAGCGCGGCCAGAACGAATTCGGTCTGGGCCGGGCTGAATTCGGTCAGTGTGCCCATCTCGATCACGCCCACGACTCGGTTTTCGTACATAAAGGGGTAGAGCATAAGGTGCCGGGGAACCGTCTCGCCCAGGCCGGAACTGACGGTGATATAGTCGTCGGGGACGTCGGCGACCATCAGCGCTTGCTTTTCCAGCGCGGCTTGCCCCACCAGCCCCTGACCAAAACCGATCGTTTTAGCCGAGCTTTTGTTGGTATAGGCGTAACTGCCGGCTATGCTCAACACATCGTCGTCTGCAACGTACAGCGCGCCAATCTGGGCCTCGAGGTACTGGCACAACTTGCGAATGACGTTGTTCGCCAGGGTCTGGATATCTTGCTCGCCCCGCATGCCGTCGCTTAACTTGGCCAGGCCGGTTGTGTGCCAGATCTGCCCTTCCAGGGCCTGGTTGGCGGCCTCGGCGCTCTCCCTGGCCTGGGCCGTCTCCTCGAGGGCGGCCTGGGTCTGGGCAAAGAGCTGGGCGTTCAGGATGGCGTTGGCAATCTGGGCCGCCATCGTCTGCATGATCGATACGTCCTCCTCGCTAAAGGCGGACGCGATCTCGCTCTGCACGCTCAGGGCGCCGACGGTCTTGCCGCCGGCGATCAACGGCAGTGCCATCTCGGAGCGGGTCTCGGGCAGCAGTGGGTTATCGAAGGTCGTGACGTTTTCGCCCACGTCCAGCGCGATGTGCGCCTGGCCCTGGGCCACGCAGCGTCCGATCAGGGAACTGCCGTCGAGGGCCAATTTCAGGCCCTGTTCCAGCATCTGTTGACCGATCTCACCGGTGGCGGCTCGCAGGACGGCCCACTGGCCCGGTTCGCCGGTCCATTCGCCGCTCTCGTCCACCCGGAACAATCCCACGTAATAATAGCCAAAGCGCTCGCGGATCAGTTCTACCACCTGTCGCTCCAGTTCGTGTGGATCCACCAGGCGACCAAAGGCCTCAGACACCTGGGCCGCCGTCTCCAACTGGGCGCTTCGGTAGGCCAGCGCCTGCGTCCGCTCGGCCACCCGCTGTTCCAGGGTGCCCATGATCTCTTGCAGCCGAGCGGCCATGGCGTTGAAAGCGTTCGCCAATGCACCGGTCTCGTCCTGGGTTTCGATGTCGATGCGGTGCGACAGGTCTCCGTCGCCGATGATGCTTGCTCCCTCTTGCAGGCGATTCAGCGGCCGGACGACGATGCGTGTCGTGTACCAGCCCAACGCGGCGGCCGCCACGCTGGTGGCGACGATGATGCCCACGTTGATCAGCGCATTCCGCACGACGCCGGCCAGGGCCTCTCGCGTGGGCGTTTCCGTTACGACGTACCAATCTACCTCTTCGAGCTGCTGGTAGCTGCCGATGACTTTGTCGCCCTCCAGCCCGACGTATGCACCGCCGATGTCCCGGCCCTGCAGGATCTCTTGAATTCCCGCGTCCATCAGCTCGCTCAGGTTTTGGCCTCTCAGGACCAGGGATGGATTGCGATGGGCGATCAGCCACCCATCCTGGTTTACCACGTAGGCATAGCCTGTCTGGCCAATCTCCATCTCTGCGATGACGTCCCACATGTACTTGAGGTTCACGTCTGCCGAGAGTACACCGGCGACCTGGTTCTGCTCGTCCCTTATCGGGACGGCCAGGGTGACGAACGGCTCGCCGTATTGGGAGAACGAGACAGGGCTCAGGTAACGTTCGCCTCCCTGGGCCGTCACAAAGTCGGCGGAATCCGCGCGGCTGCCCAGGCTTTCCCGGGTGACCAACTCGTAGCGTGATACCTTGGCGACTTCCTGTCCCACAGCATCCATCAGGGTGAGTGAATCGAAACCGCTGGCATAGGCCAACAACTCTCCCAGGATCGTTTCGCCAGAGGCGTCGACGCGCAAAGCCGAGGAGTTGGCCACCAGGGTCATTTCGCCCTCGATCTGTGCCAGGTAGGCATCTATGGCGTTGGCCGCGTTCTTGGCGGCCTCGTGCTGCAGGGCCTGGGTCTGGGCGCTGTCTTTAACAAAGCCGCTCGTGGCCTGAAAAACACCCAGAACGATCAGGGGCACGATGGCGCCGATGATAAAGATGATCAAAAAGCGGGTAGCCAGTGACATGAACCGCTTGTTTGTAGATTTTTCGCTCATGGTCACATTATCCTGTGTAATCTCTGCTTATCCCAACGATGGCATATTAGACTTCCAAAGTCTATAACGACTCATTTCATCGGCTGAATCTTTGCAAAAGCTCGGTTTCTTGCGCTCCAAGGCCATTTTCTAGACTTCGGAAGTCTGAGATCAGCTAATGTGCCAGTCGAGTTATGCACGTTTAACGAACGATGCTGCTTGCCTGGCGCAGGACCGTATCCGGGATTTCGAGACCAAGCGTCTCGGCTTGTTGGATGTTGATGGTCAAGAAATACTCGGCCGTCTCCACCGGCAGCGTGGCCGGGTCGCTTCCCCTGAAAATCCGGTCCGCCAGGCGAGCGCCCTGCTTGGCTTCTTCGCTCACGTCGACCGAAAAGGTAAAGATGGGGTGGGGTGGGTCGTTGATCAGCCGGTTGTACGTGCCGATCGGGATGTTGCGTTCGAGCGCGATCTGGCCCAATGCCTCCACGCCCGGCTCCAGGCTGGGCAACGGCACCACCAAAAAGATGGCCGCTCCCTCGGGCAGCTCTCGCACGGTGGCCAACATCTCGTCGATGCTGTTCGCCTCGCCCGGCAGCAGTTCGATCCCCAGCGCAGGCGCGGCCTGGCGCAGGCTTTCGATGATCGGCGTAGAGATTCCATCGGCCGGGTTGTAGGGCACATAGACCTGTTCAGTTCCCGGCAGGATCTTGGTCAGCCATTCCAGCCCCTTGGGCGATTGGTCCACGACCTGCACGCCGGTCACGTTGCCGCCGGGGTTGGCGATGCTGTCCACGACTCCTTCCTGGACCGGATTGATGACCGGGGTGAACAGCACAGGAATGTCGGTGCCCTCCACGGCGCTCTTGGCCGCCTGGGTGGGCAAAGTACCCATGCAAAAGATCAGGTCCACGCCTTGCTCGCGGAGGTTGTTGGCCTCACGCTCGAACGTCGCCAGATCTAGCCCCGCGTCGATATTCTGAATGTAGGTGATATTTTCCCCCTCGACGTAGCCCAGGTCGGCCATGTGAATCTTGAAATTGTCGTAGATGGGCGTCAGCCACGGTATCTCGATCATCACGCCGACGGTGTAGGTTTTGGCTTGCTCCGATCGGCCGCGAACTGTCAGCAGCAATCCGCCGGCGACGAGCGCCAGCACGAGCACCGCGGCGCCGATGGCCAGGTAGCGCTTGCGTTTCCGTTCTTGTTCGTCCTTATTTTGTTTTTCTAAAGTGTGTTCCGTGTTCATTTTTTTTTCTCTCCTGTTGAAGTTTGCCGCCCCAGAGTTTACGTGCTTCGTTTCGCGTTACGTCGCGTTACGTCGCGTTATGATATGTGTTACAGATATACGTGCTTTATTTCGTCGGCAGTTGATTGATCGCCTGGCTCATTTGCAGGTGCAGGATTTCCCTGATCTTGTCACGCAACGCGTGGGCGTTCATGGGAAAATCCAGGTGAAAGAATTGATGATGCATGTCAGGATCGAACGGTCTGTCGGAAACGATCAGCAGTGGAACGCGCCCGATCTGTTGTGTCAGCGCAGCCTGGGCGAGCATCACGACCGGTTCGCTGGTGGGCAGGCTGGTTGCCAGTACGATCATGTCAAATTCGTCCCTATTGCTGTCTCTTTCCTTTGATTCTGGTAAACTGGATGGAATTCTCGTAATTTTCAGCGCTAGACAATGACTTAGGCTCAATTCTATCGCCTGGGCAAGCTCGTCGTTATCACTGAGGACGATGATCCTTTTTCCCCTTAGATCCATAGCCCCACTTTTCATATCTTCCTCGCCTGTCCTGCGGTATGCTACCATCCAGATGCTGCGGATCATTTCGTCCAATAATTACTTTCCAGTATACCATGGGAATGTCTCAGTCGCGTTATAAACGAGACATCGAACATGACAGTTGCGTTACAAAATATCTATTCAGGTGCGACGCACTTTTGTCCCATCGTCAGGTTGATCTGGTGGGCAGCAGTGGTGGATGAACGGATGGGCGGGGGCCCCCCACTCTCCATCGCAGCAAGGGGCTGGCCTGAGTAGTTACCAGAAATCTAAGTTATTCACTCGAAGCAAAGGTGTAGCCGATGCCACGGCGGGTTTTGACGTATCGAGGGTTGCGCGGGTCGGGCTCGATTTTCTGGCGCAAGCGGTAGATCGTCTGTCGCAGCAGGTTGTTTTCCCCTTCGTATCCGATGCCCCACACCTTTTCCAGGAGATAGTCTGGTACCAACACTTTGCCGGGATGCTTGACCAATTCGCAGAGCAGACGATACTCGGTGGGCGGGAGATTTATTTCTTGCTGGCGAATGAACACCAGGTGTCTGGCAAAATCGATGGACAGGTCGCCGGCCTCGAAGATGGGACTCGCGTCCTGCCGCTCGGATAACTCGATGCGTCGCAGGATGGCCTGTATCCTGGCTAAAAGTTCGGCGGTGCTAAAGGGCTTGGTGACGTAATCGTCGGCCCCTATCTCTAACCCCTTTACCTTGTCGGCGTCTTCTGCCAGGGCCGTGAGCATGATGATCGGCACGGCCGAAAACTCGCGGATTTGCTCGCAAACCTGCCAACCGCTCATCCCCGGCATCTTGATGTCCAGTATGACCAGGTCGGGCTCTTCGCTGGCGGCTATTTCGATGGCCGTCTCCCCGTTCTGTGCGGTGAGTACGTCGTACCCCCTGGCCTCCAGGTTGACCTTGGTGCCCCAAATGTACCGGGGCTCATCGTCCACGACCAGGATACGCACTTTTCCCTTGTGCATTTTTCCCTCCTACATCATACCAGATACTTCATGCGCTTACGCCAACGCACCGCAACCTGCTAGGGCCTAACCCAATAGAATCCTTGCGCGTTGGGCAAGAATTTGCTATCACTAATTCCTTTTGGTTCCGGCTCTGCCTGGGTTAGGGCCTAACCTATAGGATTCTTGCACAGTTAGCAAGAATTTGCTATCGCTAATTCCTTTTGATTCCGGCTCTGTCTGGGTTAGGGTGCTGACAGGTCGATGGGAATTGTAAAGTAGAACACGCTTCCCTCACCGTGGACGCTGTCAGCCCAGATGTGGCCACGATGGGCTTCGATGATCCCCCGGCACACGGCCAACCCCAGGCCGGCCCCCCTCGTCTGTTGGGTGACCTCGTTTTCGACGCGATAAAATCGTTCGAAGACGCGCTCCAGGTCCTGAGGTGGGATGCCCACGCCCTGGTCGTTGACCCAGATGATGATCTGATTCTGATTGCCATGGCCCTGAACAGTGATCTTTCCGCCCTCCGGCGAGTACTTGACGGCGTTGCTCAGGAGATTGCGCAACACCTGCTCGATGCGCCTGGCGTCTATGGAGGCGATCAGGGGTGTTGGCGGAAAATCGTATGCCAGGTGATGGCGTGTAAACAGGGGATCCAGTTCCAATTCAATGCGCATGGATTCGACGATCTCTTTGACCAATTGATTCACGTTCGTCGGACGTTTGTCCAATCGCAGGCGCCCGCTCTCCACCCGAGATATATCCAGCAGATTATCGACGATGATCTCGAGCCTGTCCGCCTCCTCGTCGATTCCCCGCAGGAATTTCAATCGCGTGTCCCAGTCGAAATTGGCGTCCTCCATCAACAGGGAGGTGACAAAGAACTTTATCAGCCCCAGGGGGGTCCGCAGTTCGTGGGAGACGTTGGCGACCAACTCGGACCGCAGGCGGCTCAGTTCGCGCAGGATTTCTATCTCCGACGCCTCTTCGGCCAGTTGCATGTTTTCGATGGCCGTTCCGATCTGGTGGGCGATGGCCGTCAGCAGTTGCTGCTTTTGTGGGCCGATACGGCAGGGCTGTTTAGAAAAGATGCCCAATATACCCAGCACTCTTTCCTTGGCCTTGATGGGGATGTGGGTACAGGCGTCCAGGTCTTTCAATCGGACGTTCTCGGTCAATCGCGCGACCTGATCCAGGATTCCGTCTTCTCCCATGTGGGCGATTGCGCTGGCGTCGGTGTTCAGCGTTATGCTTCGTATCGCCGTGAGCGCCTGGGACGAAAACCCACGATAGGCGATCAGCCTGAGCGTGTGCGTTTCCTCGTCCAGCAGTTGAATCCAACCGGCGCTTGCCTCGACCATCTCTAGAATGCGATCCACTGTTGCGTTCAAAGCCTTTTGCGGGTCGAGGTGTTGATTGAGTATCGTGGCGATGGCGTTGAGCGCCGTCAGTTCCCTGTTGCGGCGGATGAACGCTTCCTCCGCCTGCTTGCGGTCGGTGATGTCCTGCGCTGCGCCGACGACGCGCACGATCCGCCCCTGTTCCTCGTTCCGTACCGGGCGACTGCGGATGCTCAACCAGCGGGTGTCACCGTCTTTGGTGATGATGCGCAGTTCACTCGGCTGTTGGGCGGTCGCCGCATCGCTTGACGGCACGAAACGCGTCCAGTCACCCCGCCTGTCTATTTCCTCCAGGCTGAAACCGGTGATGTGGGTAAAGGCCTCGGTCGTCCACTCCCGCGTCAGTGTGCCGTCCGGCTCGACGCGGAAGGCATAGGCAAAGTCTGAGGTCAGATCAGAGATCGTGCGATAGCGCGCCTCAGACTCGCGCAGCGCTTTTTCAGCTTTTTTGAGTTCCGTGATGTCGGTAAAGACGGCCAGTACGCCAGCAAACTGGCCCTCGTTGAACAGCGGACGCGCGCTGACGATGACGGGCACCGACTGGCCATCCCGGGTCGACAGGACAGTTTCGTAGCGGCTGGCGATACCATGAGAGCGCTTGGCTGCTTCTCGCTCGACGAGCCACAGGTGATCGCTCGATATGGCCGTTTTCCAGTGCTTGCCGATCAACTCCTCAGACCCGTATCCCAGCATCTTGGCGGCGCTCGTGTTGACAAAGGTGATGCGCCCGCTCGTATCCTCGACGAGGATGCCCTCGTTCATACTCTGGATGATGTTCTCGTTGAACGCCCGCAGATCCTGGGCCTCTTTGTACAGCCGGGCGTTCTCGATAGCGATAGCGGCCGACGCTGCCAGCGACTCGAGCAGTTCCAGGTCTTTGCTGCTAAAGCGGTCGATGGCTGAATCCACGGCCTGGAGCACGCCGATCGTCTTTCCCTTGGCTTGCAGTGGGACGGTGAGGATCGAGCGCAGCGCCAGCCCGGTTTTTCGCACGACTCCGTCAGAGTGGCGCTCATCTTTGCAGGCATCTGCTATGATCAGGCCTTCGCCCGTACGAACCGTCCAGCCGGCAAGTCCTTCGCCGGGCGCCAAGCGCCAGCCGCGCACCACGTCGTTCTGCGGACCGGTAGCTTGCTGACACACCAGTTCGCCGCTTTCTGGATCGATCAACCAGACCGAGTTGGCGACCAGGCCCAATAGAGAGCGTGTTGCGTCCAGGACGGTGATGAGAATCTGATCCAGGTCGAGGGTAGAACTGAACGCCTGGGCCGACTGGTTGAGCAAGGCCAACTCGCGATTGCGTTGCTGTAACGTTTCTTCCGCCTCGATCTGCCTGGTCAGATCATAACTGAATACGGCCACGCGCTTCACCGTGCCGCAGGCGTCGAGGATGGGATAGACGCGCTGATCGAAAGTCATCCCTGCCCGTTCGTCCGTAAATTGCACGGGCTGGGCGCTATGAAAAACTTGGCTGATTTTCGTCTTTCTGGCTTGGGCCAGATCGGGGGGAAAGATGTCGAAGGCGTATGCGCCGATCAATTCATCGACGCGCCGGCCCACTTTTTGGGCCGAAGTTTCGTTCAGAGCCACTACCGTCCCGTCGGCATCCAGCACGGTCACCGCGTCCACGGCGCCTTTCAAAAAGACGCGGTTGATCTCCTGGCTCTCCAACAGCGCATCCTGGGTCTCCCGATATGCCACGGCCCGGGCCAATTCTGTGGCGATGGCGTCGAGAAACCTTGTTTTTTCCTGTGAAAAAGGCCCATCATCGTTTCCTGATCCTTCTTGGAAACGGTAAACGTCCAGCCTGCCGACGGGCGAGCCGTGGGCGATAATGTCGTTCGCATAGTGGTGGTCCGTCTCGGCAAAGTTTGGCGTGCAAAAGACGTGATCCTTGAGGCGGATCCGCGCGCAGATCGCTTCTGGGCGGCTCCAGCCAGACGGAATGAGTTCGACGATTTCCTGGACGAGCGTTTCCAGGGCGGCGTCGTGTTGTCCGGCGAGATGGGAAATCTCGTACAGGCACTTCAGTTCATGGGCTCGTTCTTCGAGCTGGTCAGTCGGCTGCTCCAACTTTTTCCTCACTTTGTTAGCCAGTATTCACTTGGCCGGATCACTTACATCCCATCTTCCCCTACTTGAAGATACGTTTCATACATTATAGTATGAGGAGTGGGAAATGTGCAAGTCCGGATCATTACAGTAGAGTTAAGATATGATTTCATAGCGCCGATGATCTGGGGTTTCACTACCCGACATTCGTGGCCAAGAGCCTGATTTTCGATCACGAATCACACGAATGCTCGAATTTCACGAATGTTTTCTGAAATTCGAAGCCAAAATTCGTGTGATTTGTCCATTCGTGACATTCGTGATCCAGAGATGTCGGGTAATAAAATCTGGGCTAGTAACTGGCGCCGGCAAACGGCGGGGTAGACGGCGAACAGCTTCACCACGTCCAACCCAATTCTAACTATTCTAAACTCAATTCAACAGTGCTTCTAACGAATTCCGTCAGTTAAGATCTGCCGTTCGTGTTAGGATGAGGGAAACGTGATTGCTTGGACTACTTGGATTTGGACACAGAGATCGGGGATAGACAACATCCGACTGAAAAGGCGCGGAAATAAGCGTGAACGGAGGTTCCCGCGAGAAGCAGTGTGAGGCTCTCGGTGTTTCCTCTGTGTCGCTTTGTGTAACAGATGTAACATCATAAAAGGAGATTGGCACGATGTTGCGTAGTATAAAATCGTTGCTGGGGTACACCGTGCGGGCTACCGATGGCGACGTCGGTGGCGCCGTGGATTTTCTTTTTGACGCGCAATACTGGATGGTGCGCTATATGGTGGTCGAGACGGGTAGCTGGTTGGTGGGACGGCGGGTGTTGATCCCGCCGCTAGTCCTGGGCACGCCCAAGTGGGAGGAACGGGCGTTGTCGGTCAGCTTCACCCGGGATCAGGTGCAGCATAGTCTGCCTGTTGATTTTGATAAGCCAGTCTCGCGCCAGATGGAGGAGGCGTTATATGCCCATTACGGTTGGTCGCCCTCTTGGGTTAGCGCGCGGGCCAAGACGGCGGCCAAGGTGATTGAGAGCGCGGCCGAGGATGATGGGGGGGAGATGGGGGTATGTGCAGGTGGCTTTGCCACCTGCACATACCCCCGCCCCCCGATTTATTGAGATGATGGTGATGAGGAGGAAGGGAGGTCAAATGGCGGTCAATGAAGTGCTTCGCGTGATGCGAGATTATATCGAGGACGACGGCGCGCGCTTGGAACAAACCTACGGCCCCGAGGCGGTGCTGGCGGTGGAGGACATGAAGGACTTGCTGGCGACGCGCCTGACGGAGGAATCGGCCTATGGCGCCCTGTGGGAGCGATTCGAGGCCGATCCCCAGGCGGTGAGCGCTGACTTGCTCGGCGCGTTAGAAGCGCTGATCGAGGCGGACCCCGGGTTAGCCAAGCGGATCAACCGATTTATGGAGGCCTTTCACCGGGTTCAGGCCGGGGATCAGGCGCGCACGTTCGCCCCGATGCCAGAAAAAGCGCCGGTGGGCGGCGGTGTCCCCGACACGACCGACACGTCACAGGACGAGGAGGTCGTGGGGGAGGAGGGAACCTACCTCTACGGCGACGTGCCCACGTCGGGCGTGACCTCGGTGGGTAAAGGGGTGGCGGAGGCGGAGGATTAGCGGATGCCGGTCTACAATTCAGACGTCGCGCGGATCTTCAATCAGATCGCCGATCTCCTGGAAATTGGGGGCGGCAACGAGTACCGGGTGCGGGCCTATCGCGACGCCGCCCGCACGATTGCAACCCTCTCCAGCAGCGTGGCCGACATGGTGGCAGAGGATGAAGACTTGACCGAGTTGGAGGGTATCGGTGACAGCATGGCGGGAAAGATCACAGAGATCGTCAAAACCGGGGGCCTGAAACAATTGGAGGAGATCGAGCAGCGGACGCCGCCGGCGTTGGCCGACATGCTGAATATCTCGGGACTGGGCCCCAAGCGGGTCCGGGCGATCTATGAGAATTTGGGCGTCACCTCGCTGGAGGGTTTGAAGGCAGCGGCAGAACAAGGACGGATTCGGGACCTGGAAGGCTTCGGCGAGACCATAGAGCAGAAAATCGTCGCCGATCTGGCGCAGGCCGAGGCGGAGGAGACGCGCACCCGGCTGGACGTGGCAGAGGAGTTGACGGAGCCGCTGGTTGGTTACCTGCGGGAGATCGAGGGGATCCAACGGGTGATCGTCGCCGGCAGCTATCGCCGTCGAAAAGAGACGGTGGGCGACCTGGATATTTTAGCCACCGGGAGAGATAGTGGGCACATCATCGATCGCTTCGTGGCTTACGAAGACGTGGCGGAGGTCGTCTCTCAAGGTGAGACCCGCTCCACGGTGATGCTTCGGACGGGGCTTCAGGTGGATTTGCGGGTAGTAGCCGATGAGAGTTACGGGGCGGCCCTGCTCTATTTCACCGGTTCCAAAGCGCACAATATCACCCTGCGGAACATGGCCCTGGACCAGGATCTGAAGATCAACGAATATGGCGTGTTCCAGGACGAGGCGCGCGTCGCCGGGGAGACGGAGGCGGAGATCTACGGCCTCTTTGACCTGCCCTACATCGTGCCTGAACTGCGGGAGGACCGGGGCGAGATCGAGGCGGCCCGGGAGGGAAACCTGCCCCAATTGGTGGCGCTGGAGGACATCCAGGGTGATTTGCAGATGCACACCGACGCCAGCGACGGCCACAACACGTTGGAGGAGATGGCGCGGGCAGCGAAGCGGCGAGGTTACGCTTACATCGCCATCACCGATCACTCCACCCACGTCGCCGTGACCCAGGGGCTGGACGCCGAGGCGCTGGCCCGGCGCGTCGACGAGATCGATCGCCTGAACGATGAATTGGACGGGATTCGCATCCTGAAGGGGATCGAGGTCGATATCCTGAAGGATGGTTCGCTGGACCTGCCCGACGAGGCCCTGGAGAAGCTGGACCTGGTCATCGCTTCGGTGCACGTTAATTTCGATCTCTCCCGGGAGAAACAGACGGAACGCATCATCCGGGCGATGGACAATCCCCATTTCAACATCCTGGCCCATCCCACCGGGCGCAAGATCGGGGAGCGGGACCCCTACGAGGTCGATGTGGAACGGTTGATGGAGGCCGCCCTGGAGCGGGGGTGTTTCCTGGAGATCAACGCCTCTCCCAAGCGCCTGGACCTGGATGACGTCTACTGTAAGATGGCCAAGGAGATGGGGTTGAAACTCTCCATCTCGACCGACGCCCACCGGGTGAGCGAGTTGGCCTACATGCGCTTTGGCGTGGGGCAGGCCCGGCGGGGTTGGCTGGAACCGGGGGACGTGTTGAACACCCGCCCGTGGGAGGATTTGAGGGAATTGCTGGAACGGTAACGAGTAGTGATGATTAGTGAGAGGAACATTCTAATGAAATGGAGAGACGTTGTCTTGCTCGTGATGTTGATCAGCAGCGTGACTGGCTGCGCCGGGGCGCCGATAGCGCCAACGGCTACACTGGTTGGGCCGACGCCGACGCCGGTTCAACCCACCGCTACACAGGAGGCCGCCATGCCCACTGAGACGCTTGTATCCCCGACGCCGGAACCTACGCTGGAACCCACGCCGGCATCGCCGACATCCACGCCTGCGGAGGCAGGTCGCCCGCCGGGAGAGATGATCCAATCGGAGGAGGCCCGAGTGACGTCGCCCGACGTGGCCGCGGAGACGTTGGAGACGCTGGTGGCGGGCAACAGCGCCTTTGCCTTCGACCTCTACCAGGCTCTTGATAAAGAGGGGAACCTGTTTTACTCGCCCCATTCCATCTCGCTGGCGCTGGCGATGACCTACGCCGGGGCCGAGGGAGACACCGCGCAGCAGATGGCCGACGTGATGCGCTTCGATCTGCCCCAGGCCCGTTTGCATCCGGCCTTCAACGCGCTGGATCTGGCCCTTGCCCAGGCAGGCGACGAGATGGGAGATGGGACGGAGGAAAGATTCCAGTTGAACGTGGCCAACGCGATCTGGGGCCAGCAGGGGTATGACTTTCTCTCCGATTATCTCGATCTACTGGCCCAGAACTATGGGGCCGGGTTGCGAGTGTTGGATTTCGAGGCGGCGCCGGAGGAGGCCCGCCAGACGATCAACGAGTGGATCAGTCAGGAGACGGAGGGCAAGATCAAGGACCTGATCCCCCGGGGAGGCGTGAATC
>Ga0209614_1001208_pt1 | contig 20094 bp, 18 predicted proteins | sample BlaSprsedimmetaG_FD_185484 | JGI IMG/M metagenome (GOLD analysis project Ga0209614, IMG submission 185484) | Hot spring sediment bacterial and archeal communities from California, USA to study Microbial Dark Matter (Phase II) - Blank Spring... ... | reverse complement strand
TCCCTTAACATCCAGATCCAGGTTCCCAAGTTCCTAATCGAAGCCTGTACCAGGGTCACGCCACCTATATGCCGGTCACCATCTGGACAGTAAGCAGGTTTCCTCCAGACTTATCCCGGGATAGTTGTCCCCCCCGGTTTAGATGACACTAGTAGTTCTTACGACACGTTCACGGTGGTTCACTTGTATTCGTCTCCTCTGGTACTCACCTGACGGGATCGCTGTCCCGCCTTTTCCCGTAACGTTCACTACCATGGCTCTTTACCACAGCAGCTTACGGTGGTTTGAAGCCTCCACCTGCATAGCGGCTTCGAGGGGCCCTCCCTCATCTTCAATTAAGCATGGCTTGAAGTTTCCTTCTTCGCCTTCTTGGCACACTGCAACTTGGAACTGGCAACTCCTAACTGCTCTTTCGAAGGACGGGTTCATGATCCTGGACGAAGGACCAAGGACGGCTCTTACAGCATGACGAAATTTGAGTTTTTTGCTCTAGAGCTTTCAACTTGGAACAAGCAACTCCTAACTGCTCTTCGAAGTACGGGTCCATGATCTTGGACGGTCAACTGAGAACCGCTTCTTAAAAGCGTTCAGAGGTACTTAGATTCTAGATCCCGTGCAGAAACATCACGGGATGACCCTTAACAGAAGGTCTTCGTTCGTTCGTTTTAGGCGTACAGCGGCCCTTAGCCCGCGAAGCGGGCCTTGCGTCCCCGGATGCTTCTCCGGGCATTGCGACCTGGCGTGGTCTTCGGCAGCCTTTCGCCGCTGCTTGCAGTGAATGGCTAAGAAAAGCCTTCACTGGCTGCGGAAGCTTCTCCGCCAATGTGACTGGCCACAGAAGGTGACCGGCTTCTATTTCTCGATTCTCGTCATCCGAACTGGTTTTTCACCCGCAAAGCTCTACGATTGCCTGCGTGAATATCTTAGCGCTCGTCAAGAGATCTTCAATCACCGCAAATTCATCTGGGCCGTGCATGTTGCTTTCGCTGCCGGGCATAGTGCATCCAAATGCCACACCGTTCTTCAGCCGGTGAACGTACGTTCCCCCTCCCATGGAGATGCAGTATCCCTTATTCCCGGTATAGTCTTCATAACATCTAAGAAGTGTCTTGACAAACTCGGAGTCACCAGGTACGTGGTGAGGAGGTTTTATATCATCGTTTTGCAGAGCTATGCCATACTCGGCCAGTTTTGCCCTAATTACGTCAAGGAGGTTCTCTTTCGTTGCGCATAACGGAGCCCTGCAATCGAACGTCCCGTTGAGGCTGGAACCATCGTACTCCATCATATTGAGGCTTATTGTAAGCTTACCGGAAAGTTCATCGCTCATCGCCACGCCAGCAGCCTCGCCGAGCCAATCGCCATGAGGAAATACTGAGTTCAGAGCCTTCAGCCGTTCAAAGCCGGTACTTTGGGAAACCTCGAGTCTAGAGATGACTTCCAGCAAACCCGTCAAAGCATTTTTCCCCTTATCTGGGGTCGAAGCATGGCCTTGAAGTCCTTTAGCCTTGATTGTGGTCCTTTCCCCCTTAGTGGATAAGATGAACGAGATGCCGCTTATTTTGCTGACGGCATCGCAGCAATCGCCGATCTCCTTGGGATCGATACCTTCTACAACGGCAGTCGCTTCACCGGGAATCACATTGCTTTTGATGCCGGCTTTGAAGCTTACCACCCGGGGAGTCTCGGTTGACTCTTCAAACCTGGATTCGAACTTTCCCTGAAGACCTCCCTTCTCTATATTCACAACCGGGAAACTCGCATCCGGCGAGAAGGTCATCGGAGCCTCTTCTTCGATCCCGTAATAGTATCTTATGTCGGAAGACCCGCATTCCTCATCGGTTCCTAGTATTAACCTCACACCGGCTTTCAGAGGAATATTGAGATCCTTGACAGCTTTCATGGCATAGAGAGCGGCTACGGCGGGGCCTTTGTCGTCTATCGTTCCTCTGCCGTATAGTCTTCCGTCCTTTACTACAGGATTGAAGGGTTCCGTGACTGACCAGCCGTCGCCTCCCGGTACCACATCGAGATGGGCCAGGATGTCCAGTTTGTTCTTCAATTCATTGAAGTCAACTGCACCCACGTAGTTATCGTAATTCTTGGTCCTAAATCCCATTTCAGATGCCATTTCAAGGGCCGCAGCCAGCACTTCGGCCGGTCCGTCACCATATGGTCTGCCCGCTTTCGCTTCTTCCCTGTCGCTCTTTATTCTTACCAGTCTCATGATGTCTCTTATCATGAGTCCTTTGTTCTGCTCGAAGTAGCCTTCAATCAGTTTCTTCATAGGAATGAATCTTCACCTCCACCTGTTATATGTCTCGGATACTGCGTACCCGCGTCTTGCTGCCGCATCGAAAAGAAATCCCAGTGACTCTTCTATCTTTCCTCTAGGCGCAGCGATGTTCATTCGCGTAAAACCCTTGCCGCCTTTTCCATAGTTGACGCCTCTATCCAGATCGAGATATGCCTCGTTCAGCAGGAATGAGTACAGCTCATCATCATCTAGTTTAAGCCTCCGCCAGTCTATCCAGATTACGAATGACCCCTCTACTTCGGTCATTGTTACTGCCGGCATATTTCTGTAGAAAAAGTCTTTGATTATCGATACATTCTCCCACACGTACTTTCTCATCTCTTTGACCCAGTCGGCCCCATCCGGTCCGTAGCCTGCGCATACTGCCGCATGAACCAGCGGGTCTATGCTTCCGTAGTGATCGGCGTCTCGCTGGATTCTGAATTTCCTCCTTGTATAAGGGTCGGGAATGATAATATTGGCGTTGTTGACGCCAGTCAAATTGAATACCTTTCCAAGCGAGGTCGCAACTATCGATTTGCTTTCCCTTCCGGCAACAGTAGAGTAAGGAATAGCCGCATTGCCGTTGAAGGTTATCTCTCCGAATATCTCGTCACTGAAGACAAGTACGTTGTATCTCTGTGCAAGCGAGGATAGTCTCTCCAGATCCGAAAGACTCCAGACCTTTGCGATGGGATTGTGAGGATTGCATAATACGAAAAGCCTGTTCTTACCAACCTTCATGCATCTTTCGAGGTCGTCGAAATCCATTGAGTACTTTCCATCTTTATAGATCAGAGGATTGCTTACTATCTCTCGATTTATCCTTCTTACGGCCTGTTCGTATCTGTTGTAGACAGGAGGCTGTACGATAACGCCGTCTCCCTCTTTCGTGAATGCCCTGATGGCCGTCGCAACCGAATGAATCGTTCCGTATGTAGGTACTATCCAGTCTCTCTCTATCTCCCAGTCACGCATGTTTTTCATCCACCACTGCACGCTGGAAAGATACTTTTCGTCGGCAAGTGTAAATCCCAAAAGGCCATTCCTAGCTCGTTTAACAAGAGCATCTATTATTGCAGGAGCAGTCTTGAAATCCATCTCTGCGCCGGCATAGCTGATCATGTTCATCTTCCTGACTACATCGGGAGTGAGTATGCATTTCATGTTGCCCTGATTCTCTCTGTTTACCAGAGTATCGAAGTCATAGTCCATATTAATCGTTCTCTCTAATCTCGATTACTGCCTCAATCTCGACCGTGAAATCCAACGGCAGCTGGTTCGTTCCGACTGCAGTGCGGGCGTGCCTTCCAGCCTCTCCGAATATTTCATACAGGAGTTCCGAAGCCGCATTCGCAACGATATGCTGCCTGTCGAAGCCCGTTTCGCTGTTCACGAAGGCCTGGAGCTTCACGATGCTAACTACCCTGTCGAGATCACCGAGGTAAGCCTTTACGGCTGCCAGCATGTTGACAATACAGAGTCTTGCTGCTTCCTGGGCGTATTCGATTGATCTCTCGTTTCCCACTTTCCCCGTGTAGAAGGGCTTTCCGTCCTTCATCGGTACCTGACCCGAAACGAAAAGAGCATTTCCGAGCCTTTTCACGGGAATATACATGGCTTGTGGCGGTGAAGACGGCGGCAGATCGATTCCCAGTTCCTTTATCCTCTTCTCTATAAGCATCATCTTCTCCTCTTTTTCTTTATTTATGTCAGCCGCTTTCCTTTATGTACTTGTATATCGTATATCTAGATAGATTTAGACGGCTTGAAACATACGGGACGGCTTTAGAAAACTCGAAGGCCTTTTCTCTCTTCAGGAGACTTATCAATCTTAGTCGGTCCGACTTGTTCATTCTTTCGATGGGCTTGCCTATAGCTTCAAGACAGCTGTCGAAGATCGAAGAGAGCTTGTTCTCTCCAGCTTCGCTTATGGCAGACTGCAAATCGGATTCGACCTTCATGAAGTTCTCCAGAACGTTTGAAAACTCCCTCATGTATGTGAAGTCATAGTTTATCCCAAGCGCAAAGTGATAATCCTCTCCCTTCAGATGGAAGGTCGTTGACTTTATGAATTTTCCGGATTTGTACACCGCTAGATGGTTTATGAAATCACCTTCCAGATATGAGGATTTGTACTTAGCGAGATCGCCGTAAACGTCTTCCGTCGAACCCGCTTTCCTGTTCGTGACGTGCCCGTTGTAAATAACAACTATCGGATGCTTTGGGACGCTCATATCATGAACCAGCGTTTCGCAGTTGCTGCCAAACATCTCTGATATGCCTCTTGCAAGTCTGTCGAGAAACTTCAACGCTTCCTTCTTCTTCATATCCATCGATTCACTCCCTTGCTTAACAGTCAAAACCGGCTGTTGAACATCTGTTAATTTGAGTATACGGAAGCCGGTTTAGAGGATATCATTTTCCATTGATCTGAAGCCTTTCCACCAGAAGACTGGGACCGCCAACGCAATAACTTTTGCGAAGGAACTCCTCGATATATAGATCATTCCCAGCCGCGCTCACCCTGGCAAACAAGTCGGTCAACCTTCCATTGATCGTTAACCCCGTTACGTTGTGGTCGGGCTTACCGTTCTTTATTAAAATTCCTCTGCAGGGAATAGAGAAGCCGCCCGAACCTATGTTGATCGAGTGAAAGACATCATATGAATGAGTGATGTAAACTCCTTCGCCGATCTCCTCCATCATTTCCTCAAGGGAGTTTTCACCCGGCTCGACATAGAAGATCTTCGGCGTTATTATGATATCTGTCGGGATCGATCCGCTGAGCAGGGCGTACCTACCTGCGTTTCCGCTTGAAGATGAGTCCAGTCCGGCAGCACTCGAGATATTGTGCATCATTCCGACGAGCTTTCCCCTCTCCACCAAGAGCTGTTTTTCAGAGGGAGTTCCTTCACAATCGAATTCGTAATGATATCCGGTCAGCTTATGAGACGGCGAATCGGTAATTGAAAGTGCCGAAGATCCGATCGCTTCTCCCAGTTTTCCAGAGAGTGCCGAAGAACCGTTGTTGTACTTCATTCCGCTGAAAATCTGCCACGCCGTCATCATTATATTCGTTACGACGGTGCTGTCCAGCAATACCGGGTAGACTCCCGATCTGAGCTCCGTCGCATTGTACTGATGCCTCAGACTGGCTGCTATTCTCTCTCTGAACTTATCGAGATTCAGGCTGCCTATATCGGATACACTTTGAAAGAAAGTGGCGTCGTATTGGTCGCCGTCTTTCTCCGCCATCACAGTTGCCCTTACGGAGTAGAGATTCATGAACGATTCAACGTCGAGCCCATTAGAGTTGATCACGTTTCTCGAATGATTGTCCGAGTAGATCTCGATTGTGACGCTGGAAATACTGGTGTCGGCCTCTCTCAAGGTTTTTTCAAGCTTCTCTGCCGTCAGTTTCATTGAGCCCAAGTCGGGTCTTACAGATTCATTGTCGACTCCTGCTGTTCGTTTGACGGTTGACTCGTTGAGTTTGTCCTTCTGCCGACGCTGGACAAAATTCGAGTTGTTGAGACCCCTTAGAAGGACTTCCATCGGTTCTTCTTCCAGATCTTGGGTATATGCGTAGCCCGTCTTCTCGTCGGAAACGCGTATGAAAAGCTCGGTGGTATCGGAAGAACGCGTTTCGATTATCTCTCCATTCGCACACTTGATCACGGTGCTCGCATTGCGTTCGGCATCCACTTCGGCCTCGGAAAACCTTGCGGGAAGAGCCTCCATTATGTTTCGATACTTTTCGAGATAATCCATTCAGATCAGTCCTCCCCACCGACCGGCATGAGCGATATCCTCATCCTAGGCTGAAAACTCGTGACGGGGCACAATCCGGAATCGGCACCACAGAAGCCACCGCTGTCAGTCTTCAGATTGAATCCAACCACGTCGACTTTCTTGATCATGTCAATGCCCCTTCCGTTGAGAACGAAGCCGCTTCTTAGCCTGTGGGATATCTTACCGTTCTTTATCCAGTATCCTTCGCTGACGGCTATGGAAAACTCTCGTCCGCCGGTTCCTCCCCCCAGCCTCTTGACGAAAAGGCCTTCGTCGACAGAGCTGATCATCTCTTCATCATCGTCGCTTCCAGTGGCGAGATATGTGTTGCTCATTCTTGGTACTGGAGCGTATGTGTATCCCTGCCTTCTTCCACTTCCCGTAGATGGGATTCCCAATCTTCTTCCGCAGAGCCTGTCACACAAGTATCCCTTCAGGACCCCATCCTCTATAAGAACATTCTTTCTAGTAGGGAACCCTTCATCATCGATTGCCGCGGAGCCGTATAGACCCGGTATCGTCCCGTCATCGATCAGCGTAACCTTTTCCGAAGCGACGACCTGCCCAACTTTGCCCGCAAAATCGCTCGCGTTTCTTGAGACAGCAGAGGCCTCAAGTTGATGACCGCAGGTTTCATGCCAGAAAGTGCCGCATGGTCCGGCCTCAAAGACTACCGGGACGATACAGGACTTCACCGGAACGGCTCTTAGATCCTCTGCCATATCCTTTATAAATTCTTCGGCAAAGGAGGTGTAGTCGTTATCTATCCGGAAGGCCTCGAATCCCTGCGGGCGTGTAAAGTCTCCCCATTCGTACTTCGAGCGGCCTTCGGCCTCGACCGTGGCCTGAAGTCTCAATCTGCTCGTTATACGCCTGTCTTCGGTTTTAAGTCCTACGCTGTTGTAAATCTCGATTCTTTGATCTGTATCGAAGTAATCGATATTCAGTTGTCTGATAATCTCTCCTGCGCTTCTCGCCGCAAGGCTCGTCTCTCTAAGTATCCTGATCTTTCTTTCATGACCCACCGAGGAGGGAAATATCTCGAAACTATTTGGGTTTTCCGCTTTCTGCATGGAAAAAACAATATCTCCGGTGAATCTCTTGGAACAGGAACTCATGAGCTCCGAGGCTCGCTCTGCACAGTCGATGAGGCCACGGGAGCTAAGATCGTTTGTGTAAACGTAGACGCTTTTTTCACCACAGAGGACGTATATTCCAGCCCCTTTGATACGAACGGTAGTTAGGCCGCTTATGGCGTCTCCAGAGCATTTTATGTTCAACTCATCCTTGTCTTCAATGAAAATCTCTGCGAAATCTCCGCCCTTTGAAAGAGCTTTCGAGATAGCTTTCTTCAGAATATCCTCTTCAAGCACAGTGAACCTCCCAAACCAGAGGTGAGGATAAACACCTTTTCATGCCTCACTTCCGGAATTCTCTATCGCTAAACATTTCAATCCGTCATGCATATAAAAACCGCGTTACCCGTCAACGGTCCACCGTCCAGAAGACCGGTTCTTCGTTGCTCCTTGTTGGAACCAGATCCTGGGTCAAGTCCGGGATGACTGCAGACCAAATCGTTTTTTCACCATATCCGAGGCACTCCCAATTTCATCATTCTGAACGTGGTCCGTTCTTGGTGTGCACACCCCGTCGACGATGGAGCCGTCGCCACCCCTCTCGAGAGGGGATTAAAGAGCTCTTAAAGGCTCTTCGATATCCCAGATCCTTACTTGGCATCTTTGCTTTTCCCTTCTCTATACTCTACTCTCTGAATAAATGCTCTGACCAAGAACGGTTATTCCGAAAACGCCCAATTCCGTCATTCCGACAAAGCTCCTGGTCGGAATCTCAATGCTAGTGCTTCATGACTTCAACCAAGAACAAAGAAAAGATCCTCGCTCTGGAACGAAGAACAGGTTCTCTTCGGCGAACTGAGGACGGTTCAACGGACGAACCGGTTTCAATCTGCTCTTTCGAACCCGCTACCTGCCACCCCCAACCACGGTTTTCCCGGTCTTACCATTCCTCTCTATGAACCGTGTGACAGGCGACCATGTGGCCACCGCCGGCATCTTTCAATACAGGGGTTTCATTCCTGCAGATTTCCTTCGCAAATTTGCACCTTGAGGAGAAACGGCAACCCGGTGCGGGATTGATCGGACTCGGGACTTCTCCTGAGAGCAAATCGTGTTTGTGGTTCTTCTCATAATCAGGATCTGCTATTGGAACAGCCTCTAGCAAGCCGACAGTGTATGGATGCAAAGGATTCTCGAAGAGCTCTTCGGTCTCGGATTTTTCGACGAGAGTGCCGAGGTACATGACGATTGTGTCGTCGGAAATATATCTGATCATGCTCAGATCATGCGCAATGAAGAGATAGGTCAGGTTCAGGCGCTTCTGGAGATCGATCAGAAGGTTTATTATCTGTGCCTGTATCGAGACATCCAGTGCAGAGATCGCTTCGTCACAGACCAGAAACTCCGGCCCGACAGCAAGTGCCCGCGCAATTCCTATACGCTGACGCTGCCCGCCGCTGAATTCGTGTGGGAAGCGGTTCGCATGCTCCCTGTTTAGACCGACCATTTCCAGCATCTCGTAGATTCGCTCCATCCGTTCGGTTTTGCTTCTGCAGAGCTTGTGAATGTCGATTCCTTCCCCCACTATCGCGCTCACGGTTTTTCTTGGATCAAGAGAAGCGTAAGGGTCCTGAAAAATCATCTGTATCTTTTTCGTTATCTGTCTGTACTTCTTGTTGTTCAATTCGTGAATGTTAACCCCGTTGAATAAGACTTCACCTTCGTCGGGATTGTATAGATGGACAATTGTCCTTCCCACGGTGGTCTTCCCGCAGCCGGATTCCCCGACCATTCCAAGTATCTTCCCACGATCGATCGAGAAGCTTATGTTGTCCACGGCTTTGAGGACCTGTCCCTTGGATATGTTGAAGTACTTCTTAAGGTTCTTGACTTCAAGTATTGTCTGGGACATCTTACATCACACCCTTGCCGGAGCCTTCGCCTGCGTGTCTCTTTACTACGTACGGTTTTATACCCGGAGCCCTTTCATCGAGCAACCAGCAGGAGGCGTAATGCTCTTCTCCAATCTTCCTCTCGGGAGGATCGTTCTCCTTGCATACCTTCATCCTGTATTCGCAACGATTATAGAATGCGCAGCCTTTAGGCGGCATGAAGAGGTCGGGTGGCGTGCCCGTTATCGTCGGAAGCTTCTCCGTCCTCTTCTTCCCTACGGCCGGTACGCTGTTAAGCAGTCCCCAGGTGTATGGATGGCGCGGATCGTAGAAGATATCGTTGGTCTTTCCCGTTTCTACAATTTTTCCGGCATACATGACGGAAATCCTCTCGGCAAATCTCGCCACGATTCCCAAATTGTGTGTGATGAGAACGATAGCCATTTCGAATTCCTGCTTCAGATGGTTCATCACTTCAAGTATCTGGGCCTGTGTCGTGACATCGAGAGACGTGGTCGGTTCATCTGCGAAGAGTATTTTGGGATTGCAGGCCAGTGCGATCGCTATCATAACCCTCTGTCGCATACCACCGGAATACATATGAGGATAGCGTATGATGTTCCTTTCCGGATCGGATATCCCAACTTCTTTTAATAGACTTATGCTGCGTTTGCGTGCTTCATCCGGCGAGATCTTTTCATGCTTCTTTATTCCCTCGGATATCTGCCTGCCGATTCTCATCGTTGGATTCAAGCTGGTCATAGGATCCTGGAAGATCATCGACATTTCCTTTCCCCTAAGCTTCTCCATCTGTCGATCACTGCAGTTTGTGATGTCCTTGCCGCAGTAAAAGATCTTTCCACCCTTCAACCTTCCCGGTGGCGTAGGAACGAGCCTCATTATCGATTGGACGGTTACGCTCTTTCCACATCCCGATTCTCCTACGATTGCAAGAGACTCGCTTCTATTTATGTGAAAGGAGACACCCCGTATGGCGTGTACCTCTCCCGCATATGTGTCGAAAGAAAATTCGAGATCTTTAACTTCGAGTATCTTTTCAGTCACAGTAAATATCTCCCATTCAGCTTCGTAGTTTCGGATCGAGCGCGTCCCTGAGGCCGTCTCCGAAGAGGTTGAAAGAAAGCATTGTCAACGAAATCATGATTGCCGGTATTAACAACTGCGTCGGGAAAATTCTGAAGACGGATGTGCCCAGGTTCGCAAGCTGACCCCAACTTGGTATCGGAGGCTTTATCCCAAGGCCGATAAAACTCAGGTAGGCTTCCTGGAATATTGCAGCCGGAACTCCGAGTGTCATGCTGACAACCACTATCCCGAGAGTGTTCGGAACGAGATGCTTGAATATTATGTACCCATGCGGTGCTCCCAGTATTCGAGAGGCCAGGACAAACTCCTCTTGCTTTATCTTCAGAATCAGTCCGCGAACATTTCGGGCCGAACCCATCCAGCCCGTTATCGCGAAGGCAATTATCAGCGGTACTGGGCCGGAACCTATTACGAGCATTATCAGTATTATGTAGATCATCTGCGGAATGCAGATTATTATATCTATAAGCCTCATTATTATCATGTCTACCTTGCCGCCGAAGTATCCGGATATTCCTCCTATCACAATGCCGATCAGACTCGGAATGATCGAGCCAAAGATTCCGACTGCAAGCGACACTCTTGCCCCTACCCATGTTCTAACCCACAGATCCCTTCCCAGCGAATCGGTTCCGAACCAGTGTTCGGAAGACGGTGCCGCGTTGATATTTCTAAGGTTCTGCTGGCTGTATGAATAAGACGATAGTTCAGGGATAATTATCGAAAACAAAGCAATTGCCAGAATAATTATCAGTCCGGTCATTGCAACTTTGTTCTTAAAGAGTCTCCTCCAGACATCCTTCCAGAAGGAGATGCTGGGTCGGGTGAGAACTTCGGATTTTTCTTCTGTCTCCCCGACAAATTCGAATTCGTCTTTTGGTATACCTGCAAATTCTTTAATCACGGCAATACCTCACTTAGCTATCCTGATTCGCGGATCGACAATTCCATAAGCTATGTCTACAAGAAAATTTGCTGTCACCAGGAAGGCCCCGAAAAATACAGTAAGCCCCATTGTCATAGTGTAGTCAAGGCCGGTAATGGAGTTCACGAAATGAAGCCCCAATCCCGGTATCGCAAAGATCTTTTCAATTACGAAGGTTCCCATTAGCACACTGGCAACCATCGGGCCCATCATTGTCAGTATCGGGATAAGAGCGTTTCGAATTTCGTGACTCCAAACGATCTTCCCCTCTGAAAGTCCCTTTGATTTTGCCGTCTTCACATAGTCCTGGGTTGTCACTTCAAGCATGCTCGCCCGCATGATTCTTGTCAGTGTAGCGAGAAGGCCAAGGGCGATAGCAACTGTCGGAAGTACTTTGTGCATTTCCGTGGTCCACTGGGCCATCGGCAGAATCTTCAGCTTGAGGGCAAAGATATATTGTAGAAAGGAGCCGAGAATGAAACTAGGTATAGATACACCTATGACCGAAATTATCACGCACAGGTAATCGACTGTCTTTCCTCGCTTTCTCGCTGAAGCGATTCCCAGAAACAGTCCGATAGGCAACGCCAGCGCAAGCGATCGCAGCCCCAGATCGGCAGAGACCGGGAAGGCCTTTGAGATTATGCTGTTGACGGTTCTGTTCGTATATTTTAGTGAATAACCCATGTTTCCCTGCAGAAGATTCCCCATGTATGTGAAGTACTGCTCGATAATCGGCCTGTTCAATCCATAGTAGTTCATCATTCTTTCCTGCATCTCGAAGGTCAGAATCTGGTCGGTCTGAAAGGGATTGCCCGGTAGAAGCCGGAGCAGAAAAAAAGTTATCGTTGCCAGTAGCCACAACGTTAATAAGGAGATTAAGAGCCGTCTAAAGATATACCCAACCAAATTGTTTCACTCCTTATCTCTTTCAAAAGAACGCAGCCGCATTTAAGGCGATTAAGCGGCTGCATTCAGTTCAAATTGAATCCCTTCTAATCAGTTTTCGATGTAGGCGAAGATGAATTCGATAGATCCAGTCTGTCTTCCATAATGAAGGTTCTTCACGTATTCACGGCAAAGGTACGCGGTACCGGGGGTCCATAGTGGAGCGACCGGCGCTTCGTCTAGAATGATAGCTTCTGCCTGCTGAATCTGTAGGAGGCGCTCTGCAAGATCGGGGTTCTCCGACTGTGCCGCGATTAGATCAGAGTACTCTTCGCTGTTCCACCTTGCGTAGTTGTTGCCGTTGCCTATGGTGAAGTTGTTCATTATTGTCGCCGGATCTACGCCAGAAGACTGACCGACGAGGAATATGTCGAACTGGCCTGAGAGAAGAGCTCCGATAGCCTGAGGAACTGGCAGGATACTGATTCCGACATCGACACCGAGTCCATCCTTCCAACCGGCCTGAAGTGCTTCTGCATACTGCTTGTGAACGGGTGAATCCATACAGACATAGTTTATAGAAGGAAGATCGGACGCCTTGGAAAGTCCCAGTTCAGAGAGGGCCTTATTCAAGAATTCCTTCGCCTTCTCGATGTCTCCGCTTGGAGGAACGCCCGTTGAATTTGGATATGACTCTGTGACTGATTTCCCATCGATAATTATGCTGGGGTCGATCATTCTGTCGACAGAGATCGTTCCCGGAGATGAAATGGCGGCAACTATTGCCTCTCTGTCGATTGCATAGCTAAGTGACTTACGTAGATTCATGTTTTCCATCACAAGACCCTCTGAGCAGTTGAAGGCAAGATACTGAAGTGTGCCGCCGCTTCTGCTGCCAAACTCGGGGTGCATGATCGTCTGCACTTTTGAAATAGAGTAGATAGCGTCGATTTCGCCGAGATCATACATTCCAACCCTGGTGTTCTCGTCTGGAATGATAAGCTCCACGACTTTGTCGAGCTTCACCTTATCGGCGTTCCAGTATTCAGGATTCTTTTCCAGAGTGATTCGCGCGCCCTGAACCCATTCCTTCAAGACGAACGGACCGCAGCCTATGAAGGTTTCCGGGCTGGAAGCGTACGACATTCCGTACTTCTCCACGTATTCCTCTCTAATGGGGTAGAAGTTGATTCCTTCCGCCATTTCCGTTATGAAGAAGGGGTCGTTGTAAGTGAGAGTCAAAACTAGTGTCTTGTCATCTAGTGCCTTTACACCGACGAGAGATGTATCGGTAATCTCGCCGTTGTAGTAAGCCTGTGCATTCAGGATCGAGTCGAACTCCGATACCTGTGATGATCCGGTATTGGGATTCATCGTTCTAAGGAAGGAATACTCGAAATCCTTCGCCGTCACCGGTACTCCATCGGACCACTTCGCGTCTCGAAGATGAAATGTGTATACTGTTCCATCTTCCGAAACATCGTATGACTCTGCCAGGCCGGGAATAATCTCGTTATAGCTGTTTCTGATCAATGATTCGTTAAGCGCATACATGATCAAAGCAGACATTTCGTCGTTCATCTGGCTTACGTCAAGCGTCATCACGTCGTTGTGACCAGCGAACGTAAAGACCTGGGGTGTAACACTTGCCGCTAAACAACTAACAGGAATGGTTATCAGTGCAATTAAGACAATGCTCACTATCCACTTTTTCAAGGTCTCCACCCTCCATTTTCCTGAATCGGTATATCTATACTCCTGTCGCAACACGACAGGAGTAGCAGAATAAGTAACCGGACAACTCCAAAGTATAAGAATAGAAAGAAGTAATTACTGAGATACTAGCACATTCATACACAAAATGTCAACTTTTTACCTTACAAACTGTGTATAAATAGCGCCGAGATAAAGAAGTCAAAACGTGCTGTTCGAATCGCTCATGAGAAGTGGGAAAATAAGAGCCAGTCACCTTCTGTGGCGAGTCTCGCCTTCTGCGAGGCCATTTCCGCTTCGCGGGCTAGGAGCCGCTGAACGCTGACGAAGACAACGTTGTCCGTCAACGGTCCGCCGTCCACCGAGAAGAGCATTTCAAAAGACTTATAGAATTTATTGGCTTTTGCTCTTACAACTTGCAACTGTTTCAAAGATCGAGATTCTTACCAGAAGCATGTCAGAATAACGGAAAGCAAAAAAAAACTCTCATCATCATGTTGAGCCTGCCCTGAAATGAACCTGTTCAGGGTCATCCCGTGATGTCTCTGCACGGGATCTCGCATCTAAGTACCGCTGTAAGCTGGGGAAGAGCCGTCCTTGGTACTTCGTCCAAAATCCTGGACCCGTCCTTCGATAGAATCAAAGAGCATTTCGGTGTTCTTTCTGAAACTGCCGCATCTTGTCATTCTGAACTCCATTCAAAATCTCGTGTTTGTGGTTTTTGATCTTAACCAAGAACGAAGAACAGATCCTCGCTCTGGAACGAAGAACAGGTTTTTTTCGGAGAACGGAGAACCGTTCAACTGCGAACTAGTTTCTTTTGCTCTCCAAGAGTTTTCATCCCCGCGAAGCGGGCCTTGCGTCCCCGGATACTTCTCCGGGCATTGCGACCCGGCGTGGTCTTCGCCAGCCTTGCATCCACTGATGCTTTTCAGTGCAATGCGTCCCACCGAAGGTGGCAACGCTTCCTCGCGCCAGCGAGCCTCGCTTCCTGTCGAAGCCAACCTTGCATCTTATTCCCCTCTTTCCAACCCCCGACCCCGGTCCTTTCGGAAGCCCAGACTCACCCCTTCATTCCGGATTGCATGAAGCTTGATATAAATGTCTTTTGGAAAATAGCGAAAAAGACAATTAGTGGTAGTATAACGAGCAAGGTCGCTGCCATCAACAAAGTCCAGGCAGCCGCACTTTCTGAGGCCTCCGCAAGCATCGCAAGGCCGACTGTCAATGTGCGGGCTTTGACGCTGTCAGTTACTATCAAGGGCCAGAAAAATTCGTTCCAATGATAAGTCACGCTAATGAGCGTGAAGGCAAGATAGGTCGGTTTAAGCAGCGGGATGGCTATCGAGATCATGAACCTAAAGGTTCCGCAGCCGTCAATAGTCGCCGCCTCTTCCAGTTCTCTAGGGATTGCTGCGAAGCCCTGTCTCAGCAAGAAGACGCCGATTGCAGAGGCCACATACGGAAGCGCAATGGCAGTCTTCGTATCTAGCAGGCCCATATTGCTGATCGTCATGTAGTTCGGAACTATGAGCGTCTGTGGAGCGATCATGAGCTGCACAAGCAGAATCATGAAGAGAATCTTCTTGAATCTGAAATCCATTCTGGCGAACGCGTAAGCGGCGAGAGTCACAGTAATGAGTTGCACTGCGAGAAGTCCGAAGGCATAGAGAATCGTGTTGAAATAATACCTCCCGAAAGGGATTATGTTGAAGACCTCTTTGAAGTTGTCTAGAGTCCACTTTTCGGGAAGCCACTTTGGAATCATCGAAAAGACTTCGGTCGGTTCTTTGAAGGCCGTAACGACTATCCAATAGAGCGGGAAAGCGAGAATCACGGCAAAGACTATCATCAACGCGATCGAGACCCATTTAGTCGTTCTTCCTCTTTTCGTCATAGTCTCTCACCCGATTCATAGAAGACTCTCCTTTCCATGAAGAAGAAGGCGAGCATTGTGAATATCAACAAGAGCACAAGGAGTATCACGGTCAGTGCCGAGGCATATCCGAAGTCCCAGTACTTGAAGGCCACCTGATAGATGTAGTATACAAACATGTTCGTAGTGTTTGCTGGACCGCCTCTCGTCATGAGATAGATCTGATCGACCGCCTGGAAGGAGTTTATAACCGCGATTATGAATGCGAAGAATGTTGTCGGTGATAACAAGGGCCAGGTTATCTTCCAGAATTTGCGCCAGGCAGAGGCACCGTCTATCGTAGCGACCTCATAGATTTCTGTCGGTAACTGCTGCAGCCCACCGAGGAATATGACCATATAGTATCCTGCGTTCTTCCAGATGGCCACGATAATCAAAGCCCACATGGCAAACCTGCTGTCGCTTACCCACTCTATGCTAGGGATGCCTATCTTACCTAGAAGGTAATTCAAAAACCCGTAGCCTGGAAGGAAGATGTACAACCAGATCATCGAAGCGGCAGCCATTGGTATGACGTTGGGGTAGAAATAGGTGGTCTTGAAGAAAGAACTGCCGAAGATCTTCTGGTTCACAAGAAGTGCAAGAGCCAACGCCAGAGCCATGGTAATGGGGACCGTCACAAATGCATAGAAGAGATTGTTCCCGGCTACCTGCCAGAACAACGGAGTCGAGAAGGCTCTCTTGAAATTGTCGAGGCCCGTGAATACCGGCTCTGGCGTTGCCATGTTCATTCTCATGAAACTCAGAAAGAGAGACCTGAATGCCGGGTAGTATGTAAACATGCCAAGGAAAAAGAATGTCGGCGCGATAAAGAGCCATGGCAGAATCTTCTTTTTCGTTTTCGTCTTCAATCTACACACCTCCCGGCAATGTTAATTTAGCTCTTATTGCTTGAATGGAGCAAGAATCATTTCAACTTCTTCCTGCAGCTGATTCAGCCCTGCGGAGATTGACACTCTCTCATCGAGGATATTCTGAAGAGTCGTCAAGAAAACCTCCCTAATCTGCGAGTTACTGTGGAAGGCCATCTCTCTTCTGGCGACGTCAAGCTGATCTCTTGCTACAAGAATGTACGGGAATCCTTCCGCGAACTCCTTGAGAGCTTCGGTTTCGAAGGCGTCTTTGCGAACCGGTATGTATCCCGTACCTATGCTCCACCTCGCCGAGTTCTCGGGTTTGCTGAGCCACTTGACGAAGGTCCATGCGGCTTCCTTGTTCTCTTCGGGAATTCCCTTGAAGATGTAGAGGTTTCCACCTCCCGTTGGAACTGCTGTCTTGGCTTCTCCAGGAAGCGGGGCCACTCCAAAATCGAATGTGGCCGAGCTCTTCACGAAGCTGAGACTACCGGTAGAATTGAACATCATCGATGCGGCACCGGCAACGAAGTCCTGGGATGCGGCCCCATAGCTTCGGTGCCTTGGCATTACTCTCTCGACATTGGCCATGTAGGTCCATTGCTCAACGGCCTTTTCAACTTCGGGCGTGTCGAAGTACGACTCCGTTCCCGTTTCATTCGCGTACTTCCCGCCGGCCTGAAGAATCCATGCCTGAATCGTCCATGTATCGTCTGTAATGTCTTCGAAGCCCCAGCGAGTAACGTTGCCGCGCGAATCCTTTATCGTCAGCTTTTTAGCTGCCTCAAGCAATTCCTCCCACGTCTTCGGGGGATTTTCCGGATCCAGTCCCACTTCTCTGAAGTGATCCTTGTTGTAGTAGAAGATCGGCGTGCTTCTCTGGAATGGTATGCTCCATGTTACACCGTCGATCATCGAATTCTCGAGGAACCCGGCATAGAAAGGTTCTGTGAAGTTCGCGTCTTCTCCCACCAGGAACTGGTCCATGTCTTCGATAAGATTCATGTCAAGAAGCGAGAAGATATCGATGGCGAGAAGTAACGCAACATCTGGCGGGTTCTTTCCCTGAGCGGCTGTTACAGCCTTCTGCATTGTCTGGTCGTAATTTCCGCTGTAAATCGGCTCGACGAAGATATCTGGATGCTCGCTGTTGAAATCTTCAACGACTCCATCCATTAGAACGGCAAGCGCTCCGGCTACCTGAACGGGAAAGAAAAATCTAAGGTTGGTTACCGAAAATGCTGTTCCTGCAATAAGCACAAGTGAAACTAAGATCACTAAGAAAGTCTTGAAACCGAGTTTCATCTCTTACCCCTCCTTTTTGCGGTTTGTTCTGAAGCGACCCATGAGTATAGACGGTCTAAACATATGGTTCTCTACGATTACCTCTTCTCCGCTGAAATCGATCAAAGTAAACGATCCCGGGATGCTCCTCAGTTGATTCCATGTGTCTGTGAACGAGGGAACCGAGACGTAAAGAACTCCCTCTTCGAACGCAATGCTTGGCCAGTGAACGTGGCCGTTTATTGCGGCGATTACGTTTCCGCCTCTTTCAAATATCCTGAGCAACTCCCGCTTGTTTTCGACGTAGGCAAGATTCTCGATGCTCTCAAAATGGACATTCCTTTTGAGAGGCTGTTCATCTAATGTCTGATGAGTGAAAACGACTATCTTTTCCGAAGAAGCCGCAATCTCCTTTTCCAGCCATCGGAGAGCTTCATCCGAGACCATTCCTCCAACACCCTGAACAACCGGGTCCTGCGTATTTAAAAGCAGCAAACGTAATCCTTTCACCACTACGGATCGGTTGCCAAGCTTGCTGCCTATTGCTTCTTCATGTTCCTCACGAGTGAGATTGTCCAGATCGTGGTTCCCAGGAATGTAGTACACCGGGCACTTAGACCTGGCCAGTATGCAGGATATCTCTCCAAGCGTTCTGGTATCGCTATCCCTGTCTACTGGATTCAGTCTGTCTCCTAGATCGACAATCGCGTCCGGTTGGATGTTTTCGTTAACGAAGTCGATCCATTCGCTCAGGAGACCGTTAACGAGGCTTCCTTTGAGTGACGACCTGTCGGGTCCGGCATGCAGATCCCCTATGACGACGAGCCTTGCGGCTTTCACGAAATCACTTCCCTCTCGCCCTTGAAGATTCTCTGACAATCAGCCTGGTCCCGAGTTGAAAAGAAATCTTGTTCTTTCTCTCGCCGCTAATGTACTGCAGCAGTAGGATCGCAGCTCTGCTTCCGATTTCGTATGTGTTCTGATCGAGAGTAGTCAGAGCCGGAGTGAACTGGGCCGAAAGGAAGATGTTGTCGAACCCGGTAACCGATATTTCCTCTGGAACTCCGATTGAAAGAGCCTTGCATGACACAAGAGCGCCGAAGGCAATAAGATCGTTTGCACAGACGACTGCGTCATAACTATTTCCATGATCTGACAGCTCGGAGAACGCCCTTTCATAACCGGATTCGTATGTAAACTGTCCTCTCGTTATCTTAACCGCCACACCGGAGTATTCCTGACCGACGGCCCTGGCAGCCTCCTCTCTATCTATTGAACTCGAGACATCTTCTGGACCGCCAAGATAAAGAAAACTCCTGTGGCCTTCGCAGTAGAGATGATCAAAAACGTGCTTCATGGCGCTGAAGTTGTCTATGGAAACGGATGGAAGAGTCTTGGACCAGCGTCTTCCTAACAGCACAATCGGGCAACCAGATTCCTCTATCAAGGTTTCAACTGCCCTGTTGTAACCGGATCCAATGAATAGGATTCCGTCGACATGCTTTGAAAGAAGCGTATTTATTGCTTCACTCTCGAATTCAAGCTTTCCATCTGAATTGGCGATTATGAGATTGTAATTGTTTTTGCGGAGAGTCTCCTCTGCGCCTTTCATCATCAATGGGAAGTGCGGATTGGATAGATCGGGAAGGACCATGCCCACGGTGAACGTCTTCTTCATTCTGAAACCTCTGGCCAAAACGTTAGGACTATAGCCCATCTCCTTAACCACTTCGAGGACTCTTTGTCGGTTCTCTTCACTGACTGTGGAAACGTTATTCAAGACTCTTGAAACTGTGGCAGTCGAAACGCCCGCCCTCCGCGCTACATCTTTAATTCTTACAGACATCTCCACTTCTCCTTTTCGAAGTAATCGATTACGTAATCGATTACTCAAAGACAGAATACCATCTTGCTTTACCTGAAACGAAGTCCTCTAGAGAGGAAAGAGGGTCGATTATTTTTGTCTGAAGGGAGATATAGCGGAAATCTTTACTGAGGAAGACTCTGGTGTCGATTATGAGCTATTCGCTTAAGTTATCGCTGTGTCCAGATATCTGGAAAACACTCGTTCTTTCTTCCCTAATTAGGGCTTCCTGAAAAAGCGTACAAAGCGCATGAATAGTGAAGTACAGGCGAATAATGTGGTATAATGGTGCAAGGGAAAACAAGGTATAGACTCAAAAAGCTTGCACCGAGGTGATGAAGATGTTTCTGAGGAGACATAAAGAGAACCAGATGGAAATGGTTGGATTCGGAGGATCACTGACAAGAGTACTGTCAAAAGAGAATCAATGGGTTCGACTGAGTGAGATCATACCGTGGAAAGAG